>LSQX01325833.1_pt1 | contig 11341 bp, 7 predicted proteins | sample 654561 | NCBI WGS metagenome assembly LSQX01 (sample SAMN04489861, study PRJNA283612) | anaerobic digester metagenome | isolation source: 4 biogas reactors fed with cattle manure at either 37C or 55C with and... | place: Denmark: Kongens Lyngby | collected 2014 | reverse complement strand
AGATGTGTATAAGAGACAGGTGTAGCCGTACGCACTCCAATGGGCGTCGGTTTTGTCGTTCAGATTAAATACGAAGTCGGTCTTGGAGGCAAACGTCGCAGTGGGCACCGCAATGCCCGAAATGCTGGTCAACTGAGGCTTCGGAATCACCGACCCCGCAGCCAGCGAACCTAAAACACTCCATTCGACAATGCCGGGCATTCCTGTGCCGTCACCGCCGAGCTTGCCGGCTGGGGTTAAGACAACACGGAGAATGGTGGTGTCGACCGGATCAAATCTGTAGATACTTATAACGTCAGTGGTTGGCTTGACAGATACGAACTCGCTGCCGTTCCAGTACTGGATGTCGATTTCCTTCGGCTCCTTGCTGCCGCTGCCGTCGTCATACCAGTCGAAGACGCATCCTCTGATTGTCAACTTGCAGGGGAACTCGTACTGCACCCAGGGCTTATCTTCGCCGGTGTAGCCGGCTGCACTCCAGCGCGCTCTGGTGCCGTCATTCAAGAATCTGGGGTGGCTTTCCTCATCGGCAAATGATACGGCGGGGGTTGCGATTTCCTTTAAATTAATTAAAGGATTGCCAAAGCCGTCGGTTATTCTCGGCAGGTCAACGATATTAATCGCATTCTCAATATCAAGTGCCTCGTCCACAATCGTAGCATATTTTGCGTTGGTCTTCTTGACTATACTTGTGTCGGTGTTGGTTATTCTCGAATTATCTTTTGAGCCTGCAACGTCAAGTTCTCCAACCGGTATTGAATAGCATCCTATAAGTTTGCCTGTCACCGCGGCATAGCCAAGGATAAGTCCGGTGTGCGTGGTGTCGCCGTCCTTACCTTCAACAGGACCGAAGTTATAGCAGTTTTTTACTTCCGACACATCTGCTGTTGTGTGGAATTTGCCGACAATACCGCCGACTCCGCTTTTATCATTCAGGGTAAGATCGGCAAGTGAAATCTTCCCGTAATTAACACAATCTTCAATTTTTGAGCCGTTGAGAAATGCTACAATACCTCCAATACCTGCCTGACCGGGGTTCGTGTCCCTGACTCTTCCGATTACATCGCCGTAATTTACGCAATTTTTAACAGTCGCGCCACTCTCTGCAATTCCTGCAATTGCACCGGCAATCAGGTTTTGGGTGGAGTTGCCATATGCGAAAAGCGTACCGTAGTTTATGCAGTTTTCAATTGTGCCGGTAACCCGCCCTGTAAGCATACCGACCGCGTTGGTATGGCTTTCGTAATAAGAATCGGCATCAACAGTACACTGGGACAATGTCCCGTCCATTTTGCCGGCAATAATCGCTGCATTAAGGGGTACCGTGTTGATGACAGCGGCACTTACAAAGTTTATGTTCTTCGCTGTGCCGCTGAGTATTCCGAAGAATCCGAAATATGCACCGTCAAGATTCTTCCTGCCAGAATCCACATAATACGAGAGATTGCTGATGCTGTGCTGCTGGCCGTCAAAGGTTTCCCTAAACCCGTTTGTACCTGAAGAACCTTTTTGGGTACCAATAGGCGTTCAGTCATATCCGCCCAGGTCAACATCGGCCCCGAGTTTTATGGTTTTTCCGTCGAAGTCATCGGCGGCGATTCCGGTTGCCTTACCGTTGACGATAGCTGCAAGTCCGGCCAACTGGGCAGCCGTAGTCAGCGTGAACTCGGTGTCGGTCGTGTTGTACCACGAGGTATCGATTGTCATTCCGTCCCAAGCAGCTGCCGTGGTGCCGACATTATATGTAAACGTCAGCATCAACAGTGTCGTCAGGACAAGCAAATAAGCCGTGAGTTTTTTCATTTTACGTTCCTTTCCTCTCTGTCTCTCTGGAGAAATGGTTGCCGTAATTATAGCACCGACTCTATATCTTGTCAAGGATATTTTTTGATATTATGGCTATTTTGTAAACAAAATATGAGCATTCCTCGTTATACACAAAACATGTCACTTGTATTGTGTATCTTGTACAAATCCGGCTACCATAAATTGTGCGATTTAACAGTCATATGCTGCCCGAAACAAGGGTCTCTGTGCTTTCAGTCAAGCCAGATGGGATTGCCGATTGCAACACGATATCCGTGTGTAAGGTCGAAAACCTCAGCCCGGTAGAAGGCCCGTTGTTTTACCTCGAGCGCCAAGGCCTGGGGCATTTTACCGCTGTACATTGAGGCATAAGCCAGCCCCCGGTCTGTATAGATGCGAAGCTCGTAGGCAGTGTCCTCCTGCCATGCGGGAGGATAGAAATCATCGAGGCGGAGGGTCAGCTCCATTCCTTCGCTGTACGCGACTTCCGAACCCATGGGGTGCCCGTCAATGCACATTTTTATGCCGACAGCCCCAACTGTAAAATCGCCGGAGCGCATCTTATTGAAAAAGGCCCTCCCCGATTTTTCGCCCGTGTAAAAGGTGGATACCGCGCTGTTGCTGACATCCCCGTGCGTATCCGAGCCCCCCGAGGCATAGACACGCTTGCCGAGCGCCAGAAGCGCCACCCATAAATCATAATTTCTGATAGAGGCATGGCTTGAATAATGCTCGTAGATCGTCTCAATGAAGGTATGCTCGCCGAAGTAGTAGTCAAGCGGGTCGTCGGAGGACAGCATGGTCTTGGGGTGCGGGTGCACCATTATGCCGCCTATTGACTGGACATAACGGGTCAGCTTATAAAAACGCTCCTTGGTAAATTTGGGATAGATAAAGGAGCCTGTCAGCTCGTCCCCCCGAAATTCAAACTCTGGGAAGTTGGCCAAAACCATTGCCAGACCGTACTTATGGGGGAAGAGCATGTTGTAATGAACCGAGCGCTGATTTTGGCGGCAGGCGTTAAGGTCAATAATCGACGTCCCCGGTTCGGTGCCGATGATAAATCTCTCCTCGTCCCACTCGGGCAGGAAAAAGCCGCGCATCTGGCGGTGGTCGACTACCGCGGCAAAGTCCAGCTTTTTCTCGTCCATCCTTGCCGGCCACTCTGACATGGGCAGGGTGCCGTCGCTTTTTCCTCCGCAGTTTGTGTGCACATGAAGATCGCCATAGTAGGCCCTTGTCCCCACATAAAGAGAGTCAAGAACCGAAAAATCGGCTCGGTCAACTCCGAGTATCCGGTGAGGGTCTGAGGTTTCGGTTACAAACCCCCCGGCCATGTTTTTGATGTATTCGGGGGCGTGTCTGGGGACAGGAGGCTCATGACTCAACTCCCCGGCAAAGCCTTCAAAGCTACAGTCGATAATCTCGACATTTGAACCCGGCCCCATGACAGAAAAAGCAGTGCCGCTGTTACCCCGGCTGTCCGAAAAGGTGCAGCGGGCAACATAAAGCCTGCAATTATCATTTGCAAGGTGGGGCCTTATCACCGCCTCATTCTCCCGGCTGGTGTTGACGAACACCGAATCTGTGACAAAAAGGCAGACGGCGCGGTCCCCCGCGTCGCGGCAGCCGGTACAGATGCCGTTCTCGCCTTTCAGATTTCGAAAATAGGAGTTTTTAATTATATATTGGCTTGTCTTTGAATTTGCAGCACAGTTGGAAAAGTCGCGCGTAATGCTTGTCAGACCGAATATCTGTGTCGACGTATCGAAGCAAATGCCGTCCAAAACAGCGCGGCGGGCGTTGAGCAGTGTAAAGTTGCCGCCGTAATCGAGGTCATCATAATTGGCAACCCGGATATTCTGCAGCAGCACTTCACGGTCAAGCGTGCTGTCTTGCGCGGGAGGCGAAAACAGGTATAGGGTTTTTCCGCACGGGCTGATATGTATGATATTGCGGAAGGCCACATATGCCCGGCCGCCGTCCAAACGCATATCATGAAAGCGGACATATTCCGAGGAAAAGCCGTCGACAATCAGGGTCTCGACCGCCGGCTCGGTTAATGTCGTCCTGCCACGCCAGTAGGAGCCGTACAGTACCGACTCACCTTCAGTCCGCGCGGGGTTCAGCGCCGGCGGCTCAAGCGGGTTATCCGACGGTATATTCGGGCTGATACCCGCACCCTGCCCGAGCAGGGTCAGCGACTTTGTAAATGCAAACCTGTCGATACAGTGCCTGCCGGCCGAAAACAGCAAAACCGGCGTGGTAAATGACTCATACGGCAGACCCTCGAGCACCTCCTGCGGAATTTCGGTTGCATATTCGTTTGCTTCACCAATCGAGGCAAATAAATTGACCCCCTCGCAGACCGCATAGGTCACACCCCGGAAAGTAAAACTGTCTCGGGGTGAATTGTCAAAATCACTTTGAATGGCATAGTAGCCGCGGGGCAGTTGTTGCATATTGTCACCCCTTTATTTGGCCATTGCCAGAAGGGCCTCTCCCAGGTCGTGAACAAACCTGCACCAGGGAGCCCTTGTGGAATCGGGGAAGTTATGAGAGCCCAGTTCCAACGAAAAGTCACCGGTATAACCGATATCGGCAAAGGCCTTCATGGTGTCGGCCCAATCAATAGAGCCCATAAACGGAGGCAGGTGCCTGTCGCCATCGCGGTTGTTGTCACTTATATGCGTGCACTTTACACGCGACCCTGCCATGCGGATGAAGGACCCCACATGGATGCCGCTGAAGTGTGCATGCCCGGTATCAATGCAGATGCCCACGGAAGGATCATTTATTGCATCGGCCAGTTCAAGAAGCTCCTCCGGGTCCCCGCCGCAATATCGGCGGCGATTGCCTCTGAAGTCCACCATGTTTTCAATTGCAATTCCGATGCCTGCCTTCTTTGCCGCTTCGATATATGGCGCAAGATACCTGAAATTGGCCTCCTTGGCCTTTTGGCGGCTGTAAAGCGGGTCGTGCGGCAGGTTCCAGGGGTGCATCACCATCCATTGTGCCCCCAGAATTCTTGTAGCCTCGATGCAGCGGTAGTTTATGGCCCACACGAATTCGGCGTCGGCATAGTTCGGGTCGTCCCACTGTTGCCCGGACAGGGTCTGGCCATGTGTCTGGCGGAAGGATACTCTTATTGAATCGGCAAAAGCGCGGGTATTCTCTGCCCACTCGAGCCAGTTGTCCTGACCGAGAGGAGCGTCGCGGCCGCCCAGACTCCACAGGTTTGCATCGGCATAATCAAACCCGGCGGCCTTCATGGCACTCAGGCACTGCTCAATTGTATAGCGGCTTTTAGTGCCGGGAATGCGGCTCATCAGCCAGGTGGAAGCAGAAAGCGTCATCATCATGGTTTCTCCTAAACAAATGATTCCCAACATCGGGTGTTTTGGGCCAACTTATGAATTGGCTCGACAGGCTGCTCTGTACTCAAATAATATCACACGGCAGCCCGCACAGCGAGGCGAAAAACTCAATCTGCTCGGGCTTTGTACCGTAGACAAGCACACTGTGGTGTGTTGCCCCGGCATAGCTCAAAGCCTCCAAAAACTCCGGGATCGGCATTTGCGGCTTCATCCAGCCGCGCACTTTTGTCTCAAAATTGTCCTCGGGCACCTCAAGCATTTCAACCGGCGAGGCCAGCAGCCGAAATCCCCCGGCCGTGCGGTGAAGGTTTACGAACACCGCATCCCCGCCGCGGTAGCAGCCGTATGAGACCACCGGATTTTCACCCTCTCCGAAAATGAAGTTCATCTCCTTCATCCCGGCCCGCCGGCAAATCAGGTTGGGGTTATACTCGCCCATGTGGCTGAGCAGCAGGGTGTTCCCCTTCCAGTCGGGGCAAAAAATCTCGACAAAGCTGCTGCCAGGGAAACCCTGCAGCAGCGCACCGAGCAGCGAGGCGGTGAGCACGTCGCCCTCTCCTGCGTAGCCTATGCCGCGCGCCATGGCCTTGCAGGCTTCCATAAAGGGCATGACAGTGAGTCCCGTGGAGGCTACGGTCCTGAAATTTACGGTGAAGGCAAAGAGCTTGTGCCTCTTTATCCAGTGCCGCACGGCAAGGCAGTTTTTGGCGGTCCTCAAATGAACTGCCGGGTCGACAGGCTCAATTTCATAGCAGTTTTCCCGGTCGTGCTCAACCTCGCGCGCCGCCTCCTCGTTGCTGATACCATCAAGGATTGAGGCAAGCTCGCTTTCCCCGGGGTATACCACAGTCACCCCAAAATGTGATTCCATCTCCTCGTCGGTGACAAAAAAGTCCCCCATCCCCTCAAAACTGCCGCCGATACTCCCTACCCTGCTGCCGCGCAGCGCCTGGGCGGCGACGGCGGCGCGCACAAATCCCGCCGCCCTCTGCATCACATCGGATTCGGCATGGTGCCCCGCGGCGACGGCAAATTTCTTGCCATATCGCAAAAGCAGGTTGCACATATCCATGACCCCGTGTATACCGTGGCAATAGCTGATCTCGCCCGGGTCCTGTGTGCTGCCGAAATCGTAGGTTTCGGTGGTGTCAAGCACCACTACCGGCAGGTCTGTCGCGCTCAGCGCGTCAATACACTCAAGCGAAGGGGAGTATGCCGCGTGCCAGGTAACAATGCAATCAACACTCTCTCGCTCGAAACGCTCTATTGCCGCTTTGAACTCGGAGGCAACCCTGCAAAATTCCGAGCGGACAACCTCAAATCCGAGCTCTTCAAATCTTGCTACCAGAATTTCATAAAACGCAGAAAGCCTGCCCCGGGCCCTTGCCCCGGTGCCAACATCGTCATAGAGCTTAATGTAAAAAGGAAGAAAACCGATTTTTATTTTTTTGCCGCTCATAAGCCGCCTTCCTTTCTGCCGCCGGGGCGTTCACAGTTCGATGTTAAAATATTCAGATGCGTTTTTGTACATTATGTCGTTTATTTCGTTACGCGTGAGGCCGAGCCGCTCTGCCGCGCGCCTGAAGGCAAGCAGCTCCTCATACATAAAGAGCGTTATATCGGTCTTGTCGGTCTCGCGCATGTGGCTGTCTCCCGACACGTCGCCGTACAACCCGCGGGGCACCACATTGACATAGTTCCCGCCCTCGCATATCCGGTACATGCGCATTTTGGTGTAGGGCATATCAGAGCCGAACATCACCCTTCCCACGCCGACCGCCTCGACGCACTTCTCGATTGCCAGATCAAGCGTGTTTGCCGAAAAGTCGAAGACAAGATTTTTTGTGTTCCTAAGCACCCCGAAGGCCTCGCCGATATCCTCGGGGCAATAGGCCCGCCCCACATGGGCGACAATGACCTTGGCACGGGGGTATTTTTTATCTATCTCGACAAGCTGTGCCAGATTGACCGGGTCGCGCAGCCGCCCGGCACGCGGAATGTGGAGCATTACTATGCCACCGGCCTCGTCCATGAATTTCAGCTGCTCATGGGTCAGAAAATCAAAAATCCGGACCTCGGCCGCCGGTATGTACGGCGGTGAATTATTCAGATAAGGTTTTATGCCGACAAAGCCCGCGTCAAGCGCTTTTTTTATTTCGGCGGGGGTGGTGTCCCAGTTTGTGCAATATAGCGCACGGACCCGGTGTTCCTGTATGTTTTTCAGCACATATGAATTTACAACATCAAGCCGGCAGGAGGGTGAGCCGAAAACCACCTTGGCTACCTTCTTGCCGGGAAAAAGCTGCTCAAAAGACAGCTCCATGTCCTCAAATGTCTGCGAGTCGGCCATAAGCGAAGGCCAGCGGGCGGCGCCCTTCTGCCCCGGCCTCTTTGTCCCCGGTTCCCAGAGATGCACATGGACATCGATAAACTTCGGCGGGAGAAAGTCCATGAGCTGCTCACGGTAGACCTTTTTGTCGTAGTCGGTAAGATTCACTCCAAACATACCCAATACTCCTTGAATTATTGTATAAAACAGCTAACGTATCGACCGAATTTTCCGCGGTAAAAGTCAACCTGCCCGGGTTGCGGGAAAAGCGGTTTTTTCCTGACAAAAAAATCAAGGCAACCAGCATAATCTGAAAACGCGCCCGAGCCCACCGCGGCAATCATGGCAGCGCCCAGCGCCGGGGTGTCGGGCTCCTCGGTGAGCAGCAGCTCACAATCGCAGACCGCGGCAACAATCGAGCTCCAGAGGCGGCTTTTTGCGGCGCCGCCCGACATGGTAAGCGCCCCGCCGCTGCCCGGCATTACTCCCAACTCTCTGAATTTATCAAGTATCAGCCGAACCTCAAAGGCCGCGCCCTCCATGATGGCTAAGGCAATGTCGTATTCATCGTATTGCCGGGCGTCAATTAAACCTGTCCGGCGATGAGGAATAAGCCCGCTGCCCGAGCTAAGCGGGCATAACAAAAGCTCGGCAGCCTCCCCGCGCCGGCCTTCGGCGACCCTGTCAATATCCTTCAGGGAGAGGCTACAGCGGTTTGCGTGGCTTTCTATTGCAGCCCCGATGCCGCCGAGCGAGGTCATGACGCCGAATCTCTCCACTGCCGGGTGTATTCCCGGTGCTATGTGCTTGTTGACAAATTTCAGGCTCTCCGAAACCCCGAACATCACCCACGCGGTGCCGGTTGCAAGCAGGATTTCGCCGGGGTTAACGACACCGCTCCCGAGTGAGGCGCAGTACTGGTCATGTGCGCCGCAAAAAACCACTACATGCTCACCGAGCCCCAGTTCGCGTGCGGCCGATGTTTTTAGCCTGCCGACTATACTGCCGCAGGGCAGCACCTCGGGCAGCATTTCCCCGCCGATGCCGAGATAGTTCAGTAAATCATCATTCCAGCAAAGCCTGTTTATGTCGTAAAGCCGGGTGATGGCAGCACCCGTGGGGTCGGTCACCGCCCGGCCGGTGAGCTTATAATTGATAAACTCCTCTGTAGTCATGACTTTTGCGATTCTGCCGAAAACCTCCGGCCTCTGGCGCCTGAGCCAGAGCAGCTTTGAGGCGCAGTCTACCGGCGAGGTCTGCCAGCCGCAGCTTTTGTAAATCTTATCGCCGAAAACCCGGCTTATTTCCTCAGCTTCGGCAGCAGCGCGCCTGTCCATCCAGGTCATGGCCTCTGTCAAGGGGGTGAAATTACTGTCGAGCGCGAATATGCTCCCGCCCTGAGCCGAGATGCCGAGGGCGCAAACTTCGCCGGGGTTGCGCAGCTCCGCAACAACCTGCCGCAGTGCGCCAACCGATGCAGCCCACCAATCGTCGGGATTCTGGGTTGAATATATCCCCGATGTCTCGGTCGGATATGTTTGCCTGCCTCTTGAGAGAATATTCCCGCCCTCATCTGCGGCAACCGCCTTGACCGCGGTGCTGCCTATGTCAAGCCCTATAAAAATCATGTCTTCCCCAAAAGCCCGTCTATAATTTCGAGCAGCCTGTCTACAACCGCGTCGGAGGCTATTATCGGCGGCTTAAAGAGCACGGCCGGTAGACAGTCGGGCTTGTAGAGCTGTGCGCTGGCGTCGACGCAGTTTGCATTGAGCGCATTTGCAAATCCCGCCGCCTCCCCAACCGTATTGAAATGAAGCGCCGCAAGGTGTCCGAGCCCCTCGACCGCGACAATTTTTGACGGGTGCTTTTCTTTTAGCCGTGTAAGTCCTTCGAAAAACCTTGAGCCAAGCCGGTCAATTTCGCCGGTGTTAGCCCGGGCAAAGGCCATTGTGATCAGATATGAGAGCGACGCCAGCTCCTCCTGCCCGTTTGTGACCAGCGCTCCGAACTGGTTTAAGTTGTCGTACTCGGCAGTGGTGACTATCCTGCTTGCCGGGTATTCGCCGCCCGGGAAGCCCTTGCCGAGCGCGACAAAATCGGGATTCAGACCGTACTTGCGGAAAAGGAACATCCCGCCATACCACATGCAGGACTGTATTTCATCAACCAGCACCGGGGTGTCGGTCTGCCCGCACAGCCTGTAGGCATCCTGTAAATATCCGGCGGTAAGGCGTATGCCCCCGTAATTCATCAGGATGATTTCATGCAGAAACCCCGCGGTCTTAAATTGCCCGCTGTTGTATTCGGCGATTTTTGCGGCAAAGTCCGAAATGTCGTTTATACTCACCGGCACTACCCTGTAAAGCCCGGTCGCCTCGGCCGCCGCATAGAACGGTCCCCAGAGTCCTCTGAAGGTCTGGGTCAGGACGGTGGTGCCGTGATAATTTCCGGTTTTCCCGCCGGAATGGTCGGCAACCACCAGAAAGACCGGCGTTTTACCCGAGTATTTAGGCTCGGGGAACTCGGGCGAGAGTTTATAAAACCTTGCCAGCATCATTTTCACGCCGGCCTCTACCGCCAGCGAGCCGGTTTCAAGGTTTATAACCCGGTTGAGCAATTTTGGCTTGTCGGAGGCTATTATTTCGTCGGTTATTGCGTCGTCCTCCCAGTCAAGCCCGTTGACGCTCTGAACCAGCCGGCGCTCGCAGAGCCGGGTGATATACCCGCGCGTGTTGTTGTGCGTGGCGTTGGGAATGCCCAGCCGGCGGGCGTTGTCAATTAAGCGATAGCCCCCGAAGCTGTGGCCGAGTGAGGCGTGATAGTGCTCGCTTTTACCCAAAAGATATAGCCGGCCGTCCTCGCCTATGCGAAAGCACCCGAGACCCGAGAGCGGGGCGGCGGCCTTGCTGGTCGCCCTCCTGAATGAATTTGTAGGTGCGCCGTCGTTTGAGTTGAGAAAGGGTGGCAGCAAGCGCTCCCCGATTTTATCGAGCAGGGCGTTATTTCGCATTTGCTCGGCCTCGGGGTAAAAATCCACCTTTTCCTCGGCAATTCTTAGTGCCTCCCGGTAGTCGATACCCCCGAGCGCCGCGGCGGCGGCGGCCACCTTTTCGGTGTAATCCCTGCCGGTTATGTCGGACAGGGACATTCTTACATTTAAGAACATTTTGCTACCTCAATACTCGATAGGAACAGCTCTTTTTTCCTTGTGAGACACCAGCGCGGCGCTCAGCAGCCTGTGCGAGAGCGCCGTCTCCTCGGGTCTGACACAGCCGAAAGGAATCTCAATATCCGAGACCTCGCAGACAAAGGCCGCTATCATCTGGAGAATGGCGTCGGTAAAGCCGAACTCAAATATGCCGCCGGTTATGGTCGGTATCATCGGCCTGTAACCGATATTCACGCGGCACCAGGCCTGCTCCCGGCCGCAGTTCTCGGTAAACCAGAAGGCATTGGGGTCATTTGTGCTGAATCTTGCGGAGGCTCCCATCCCCAGTACCGTGAGCTCCCATTCGTTTGTCGAGCCGGGGGACATGCGTTTGGTTTCAAAAATGAGAGGGAAGAGCCCGTCGTCGGCGTCGCGCGCCTCGCAAATTAGCGTCGCGTTGTCCCAGGTGAGGCAGGGGGCAACTCCCCCGCGACCGTCGGGGCGCTCGGTGACAATTTTGGAAAGGTTTGCGTAGACATTCAAAGGCAGCCAGCCTGCCCTGAAAGGCACGTGCTGTGTGTGCAGCCCGAGGTCGCCCATGCAGCCGTACTCACCGTTGTACTCAATTTGGCGCTTCCAGTTAATCGGCTTGTTTATGTCAAGGTCGCTCGAATGGCGGAA
>LSQX01200816.1_pt1 | contig 11342 bp, 9 predicted proteins | sample 654561 | NCBI WGS metagenome assembly LSQX01 (sample SAMN04489861, study PRJNA283612) | anaerobic digester metagenome | isolation source: 4 biogas reactors fed with cattle manure at either 37C or 55C with and... | place: Denmark: Kongens Lyngby | collected 2014 | reverse complement strand
GACGAACATCAATATACAAGGAGGAAAGAATCTTGGATTACAAGAAGAGAGGAAGAATGATTCAGTTTCTCCTGCTATCTTTCATCGTCACCCTTGGAGCAGCTATTTTGTTTGCGAGCCCTGCCTATGCAGAGGACGTGATAATCAATGAGGTGATCATCGAGTGGAAAGGAGATACGCCGGCAGTAGGAGTTAAGGTTGGTGATGTGGATGTGACACTCACTACCAATCCGGATATGCCAGAAGGATACAAATCATTTAGCAGGAACTTCTACCATTCTCATGGTGGCAATGCTTTAGAACCTGATTATGTCTTTAAGGCTGAACTCTATAATTGGCGAGGTCAACTGGAGCTCAAAGACGGATATAGTTTTTCTGACGATGTGAAGATTACGCTTGAAGGCACTGAGCTGGAGAAGAGTTCTCCACCTTATGGCCAATCGGTTCAATTCAGTTTACCCCTAGATTTTTATGAATATGTCACGGTGACCTTTGACTCGGATGGCGGCAGCGAGGAACCGCCGCATAGATTTGTGAAGGGCCACCCTGTAAAAGAACCAGAGGACCCGACGAAAGCAGGGTTTATCTTCCAGGGATGGTACTTAGGGGCAAATCTCTATGATTTTTCACAGATTGTCAATGATGACATGACATTAAAAGCGAAATGGGAACCTGATCCGACGAAAGTGATCATCACATTTGATGCAGACGGAGGAACTCCCGCCCCGCCACCTCAGGTGATTGACAAGGGGACTGCAGCGACAGAGCCAGATGAGCCAAAAAAATTAGGATATGAATTTGTCGGTTGGTTCAGGTTAGATCCGGATCCACCCGAGCATTGGGATTTTTCCAATGTGGTCAATAACAGCATGACATTGACCGCCTATTATATGGAGAAGTCATATCCCTATGTGCTCTATGCATACCGACCTGCCACCGGTGAGGGATTTACTAACGTGAAGTTTACCGTGACAAATCCTGGACCTCCTGCTACGACGACAGTCTACACGACACCCATAGGGGGGAAAGTGTTCCTCGATCTCAAATATGGACAAGAAGTGACTGCAGAGGAAACAGTGCTTCCACCTGGGTTCTACCTTGGCGGTCCTGGCCCTTATGCCATAAGAGTCAATGACGAAGAGGAGATCGAGACGAAAAACCTAGCAGATGGCTCAGCTACATGGGAGGTAAGCGATCCTCTTGTTACGTTTTATCACTATAAGGACTGGCCGATCTACTTAGTAAAAGTGGGAGAAGACAATCCAACAGAGCCCTTAGCCGGGGCTGAGATCGAGGTTTCCGGGCCGGCATCGGATACCGTGTTTAAAGAGACTTCTGGCACACCGGAATTCCAAAAAGATATACTCGTTGCGGAAGCAATGCCATATGTCATCAGAGAGAACGTGGCGCCTGCAGGATACGTGAAGGGTGAGGCCATCGGATTCCATGTGGACGGAAATGGAGAAGTTGTGATCGATAGCGGCGATGCCAAAGCGATCAAGTCAATCCCATCGGAGGATATTCCAGCCGGTATTCTGTTGACGAATGAGAAAGAGGCACCTTCCCCGGAGCTCTATGAGATACAAGTCATGGCGCAGCGAAAGCTGACAGGCGAAAACTTAGCTGGAGCCAAGGTGGAGTATATTGATGTGGCAGATCCCGGCTTCAAGATGGATCTCACAACCATTGCCGGACCATTTCCTGTTCAGTTGCAAAAAGGAAAAGTCTATCGTTTTACAGAAACAACAGCACCGACGGGCTTTAAGTTGTGGGGGTATGCTTCGTTCGAGTGTATGATGGATGACAAAGATGACTTCTTGGTGCGACCTACCGGAGATGAAAACCCATGGGTGAAGACAGATCCCAAACACGTGATCTTTAGCCATGTCAAGGAGTTTCTCATCTATCTGAGCAAGGTGGCAGAGGATGCGCCAGATGTCGAGCAGAGCGGTGCTACATTGAAACTGAATTGGCCTTCGGGTCTTCCAGACATGTTCGTCGGAGAATCTGGGGCACCGGACTTCCCGAAACAATTTCCTGTCGTGGAGGGAGTCAGTTACACGTACAGCGAGGAAAAAGCACCCAAAGGCTACGAGAAACATGAAGACATCGTCTTCCATTTAGATGAAGACGGAAAAGTGGTCGTGGAAAGCGGAGAAGCCGTGATTATACCGGGTGAGCATCCCACAATTGTGATGGTGAACAAGAAGCTGAGTGAAAAACCAACACCTGGTGACACACCTCCGAAAAAGCTTCCGGACACCGGTGGAGGGATGACATCACTGGGTATGTGGGGTGCTGTTCTACTTCTCCTCGGGGCAAGTGTTTTGTTTGTTACCTTGCCAAAGACAAAAGCTCACAAGAATCACTAAGTCAGTCGTGATAAAAACTTTATTATCTCAACATGATTGAATGGATGGCCATCAGCTTTTCTGATGGCCATTTTTAAATCAATCACAGACTCTAATGCACGACGCTATTCCAAAGATGGAGACAGAAAGAATGGGTATTTTGTGGGATTTCAAGAGAAAACCTACCCGAAAAGGCAGCTATGAAAAATTTGTAAGAAACTGTACGCTCATACTATGGAAAAGAAGAATTATCTAGGACAGATACCATGTAAATGAAAGAAAGCGAGGTGGACTCAATGGCTACCTGTTCCCAATGTGGAAGCCAACTAGACACAGGGGCGATGTTCTGTCCCGGTTGTGGCGTGAAGATCACTCAAGAAAGAGAGCGTCCGGTGACTACGGCTGCAACATCCTCAAGCGGCGCAGCGGAAACATTTCAAAAGATGATGGACACCAAGGATCAGACGACAGACTATACTCAGGAAGACATTGAGCGAAACAAAGGGATAACGGTTCTTTCCTATTTAGGTTTCTTGGTACTGGTCCCGCTCCTTGCTGCCAAGGAATCAAAATTTGCTCGTTTCCATTCTAATCAGGGGTTGATTCTTCTGTTGGCAGGCGTTGCGTTTGGTATTGCCTACTCTATACTTAGCTCGGTCCTATTGGCTATTTCATGGCGACTGTTTTTCCTGTTGAGAATTGTTCAATTGATGTGGATTCCCTTTACTGTCCTAGCTATTATCGGAATTTTTAACGTGGTAAACGGGAAAGCAAAAGAACTGCCTCTCATTGGTCATTTCCGGCTTATAAAGTAGGCATCTGAATGTCCACTGCTTGAGAGTCATTCAGTGACATATCGGGAAGTGAAACTCGTGTATCGACACAAAACACGATGTATACATATACTCGTTGGATGGACATTATAGCTACATTCTTAAAGGAGAAACAGTAAATAAAGGAGACGACACATTGGATAAAAAGAAACGAATTCTTCGAATTATCCTGATCGCATTAGCAGTTGTCACTGTATTTGTCGCTGGGAAACTGACGCCGTCACTTGCGGCGCCTGGCGAGAATGTCACGGTGACCTTTGACTCACAAGGCGCAACAGCTGTTGACGCACAGACATTTCCGAAAAATGGAACCGCGACGGAACCTGCAGACCCTCAAAAGACTGGGTATGATTTTGTTGAGTGGCGCAAAGAGGGCGATGCGACTGCGTGGGATTTTTCAACGCCAGTTACGGCGGACATGACACTGGTCGCAGTCTACGAAGGTTGGAATATAAAAGTCTTTGCGAGTGCTTATCGCCCCGCGGACAATGATTATTTGGCACATGCAGAAATGACGGTCACATACTCCAATCCTCCTCCAGATTCCTACTCTCAAACGACCATGGCCAATGGTTTTATTCGATTTGACGTTCCCTATGGTCAGGTAGTGACTGTGGAAGAAACCAAAGTGCCGGACGGGTTTTTCTTAGGTGGGCCTGGACCGTATTCCTTGAGAATCAACGATGAGGGAAAGCTTGAAGAGAAAAACCTAGGGGATGGCAGTGGTCAATGGGAGGAATCAGATGGGGATGTGTACTTCTATCACTATAAAAAGCATCCGATTCTCGTTTCAAAATCTGGAGAACAAGATCCAGAAACGCTGCTAGAAGAAGCCGAACTGGAGATCTTGGGACCCGCAATGGACTCAGTGTTCAAAGCGACTTCGGGCACTCCGGAATTTGAAAATGTGATCATGATCACGGAGGGCATGGCTTATACGTTGAGAGAAAACATCGTCCCTCCGGGATATGTTAAGTGTGCAGATGTTGTATTCCAAGTCGATCATGAAGGTCAAATCAAGATTATCAGTGGTGAGGCAAACGTTCAAAATAAAGCTTCTGGCTATAATCTGCCTCCGCGTATCACGCTTGTGAATAAGCGAGAATCGCCTCCTTCAGACACCTATCAAGTGCAGGTGATATCGGAGCGCAGGCTGACAGGCGAAGCGCTAGCCGGAGCCAAGATTGAATACTATGACAAAGATGATCTCAGTACGGTCGTGGAATTCACAACGATAGCGGGAGCCAATTCGATTGATTTAGAGCAAGGCAAGGTGTATCGCTTTATTCAGAAGACAGATCCTCCCGGTTACCGCTTGTGGGGGGTTAGTATCTTCGAGTGTATGATGGATGATCTTGGCCGTTTCTTTGTACGGCCTGATGGAGATGTGAATCCCTGGGAAGAGATGGATTCTCGTCGATTGGCCTTTCTCAATCACAGAGAATTGCCGATCATTCTCAGTAAGGTAGCAGAAGATGCACCTGATGTAGAGCAAGCCGGTGCCACGCTGCAGTTCGGCTGGCCCGGATATCCAGATTATCTCGTGAAAGCATCTGGCGCGCCGGAATTTCCAAAGACGGTTGTGATCTCAGAAGGCATCTGCTACACATACAGTGAGGTAACGGCGCCAGACGGTTATGAGAAACATGAAGACATCGTGTTCTTTGTCGACAAAGAAGGCAAGGTTGTCATTGAAAGTGGTGAGGCACTTGTGGTAGAAGGCAAAGACGAAAATCCCCACACGATCGTTATGGTAAATAAGAAAGTGAGCAAACCACCCGATTCTGGCGACACACCAGGTTCTGGTGATACTACCGGTTCCGGCAGTACACCGAAGCCTGATGACAAAACGCCAAAGGAAACGCTACCTGACACCGGAGATGATACATTGCTGTTTGCCTGGATGGGGTCTAGCGTTCTTCTCCTCGGAGCATCTGTTCTCCTTGATAGAAGGCTGAGACTGAGGGCCAGCAAAAATCATTAATGATCATTCTTAGTTTCGAAATAGGGATCGTACTTCTTGACTTATGAATGGATAAAGTCCATAGCCTCTTTGAAGCTGTGGGCTTTATTTGTTTACGAAATCTAAAGTCTCTTGTTTCGCTCTCATTGGCTTTGTTCCAAGAGCTTCTCAGCTTCATTCCTCAACAAGAGATAGTTGCACTTGAAAACAGATAAACGATGAATCTTGATAACTATTACGTAAATAATATTAACTAATTTGGGAAATTGGGGCATCCTCATGTGTATCTCTAGTGGAAGGGAAGCCATGTTCCTTTTTTATTTCAAGGTGCTTCAGGCTCTTTTGCCGGACTTACCTTCCAAAACGTATAGAGAATTTGTCCTCGACGAGTTCTTTTGAAATACATGGCCAGCCGAGTGGTCTTGCAAACCGGCAGGCATATTTTAGAAAGGAAATGGATATGACATTAGAAAAAGTACGTGAGATGATCGCCAATCATCTTGGAAAAGAACTGGAAGACGTTCAGGCAGAGAGCACCTTTGAAGAGCTCGGCATCGATTCTCTGGAGATCGCTGAACTCGTCATGGATTTTGAAGACGAGATGGGTGTGGAGTTGACCATTGAAGAGCCGCTTCTGAGCGTGGGAGCCTTCTACGAGTTCTTGGAAAAACAAGCAAAATGATTCCTCGCAACGTCACGGAGCTCCTGGGCATCCGCTACCCCATTTTCCAGGGGGGAATGGCTTGGGTGGCCGATGCAAAGCTTGCCGCAGCGGTCAGCGAAGCCGGGGGCCTCGGTTTTATTTCTGCCATGTCTGCCGATGAGAACTATCTCCGCGAGCAGATTCGCATGGCCAGAGAGTTGACCGACAAGCCCTTTGGCGTCAACATCATGTTGCTGAGTCCCTATGCTTCTCAAGTAGCCGAAGTGGTGATTGAAGAGAAGATTCCCGTGGTCTCGACCGGGGCGGGAAATCCTGCTCAATTCATGAAGGCGTGGAAGCAAGCCGGTATCAAGGTGATTCCCGTCGTCGCTTCTGTGGCGTTTGCGCGTTTGATGGAGCGAGCGGGAGCAGACGCTGTGATTGCTGAAGGGACTGAGGCCGGTGGGCATATCGGAGAGATCGGGACCATGGCCTTGATTCCTCAAGTAGTGGACCACGTCAAGATTCCCGTCATTGCTGCCGGTGGGATCGCTGATGGCAGAGGATTTGCTGCCGCGGTGATGCTTGGAGCCAGTGGAATTCAGATGGGGACGCGTTTTCTCGTCGCAAAAGAATGCTCCATCCATCCAAATTATAAAGCAAAAGTTCTCGCGGCCAAGGATATCTCGACGATCGTGACAGCCAGACGCGCAGGCCATCCCGTGCGCAGCCTCAAGACGGTTTTCTCTCGTGAGTACTATCGAAACGAAGCATTGATCGACGATGCTATTTTAGAGGAGCAGGCGAGAGGCTCTCTTTTCAGAGCAGCTGTCGAAGGCGATGAGCAGACCGGCTCTTTTCTCGCCGGTCAGTCCTGTGGTCTCGTTGCCAAAGAACAGACCGCCCGTGAGATAATAGAAGAGATTTACCGTGAAGCCGCAGAACTGTTAGGAGATCATCATGGGTAAAACAGCATGGGTCTATCCCGGCCAGGGAGCGCAGTATCCCGGTATGGGAGCCGATTTATACAAACACCTCCGCAGCGCAAAGGCGACATTTGAGGAGATGGAGTCCCTGCGCCCAGGCACCATGAAGCAGTGCTTTGAGGGCAGTGCGCAGGAACTTGCTCAGACGAAAAACACGCAGCCCTGCCTGCATGTCGTCAGTCTGGCAGCAGCCAAGTCTCTAGAACACTATGGCTTTGCCCCTGATGTCACCGCTGGATTTTCGCTGGGGGAATACGCTGCGCTCACAAGTGCCCAGACATTGGGTACGAAAGAGAGTTTCCGCCTCGTAGAAAAACGAGGGGAGCTGATGCAAGAAGCTGGGGAAGCGAGCCCCACCTCGATGCTGGCGGTCGTAGGACTCCCTGTGGAAGAGGAGAACTTTCTCACAGAATTTTCTGAGGAAGTATATGTCGTCAATTACAATTGTCCCGGGCAGGTGGTTGTCGCAGGGGAAAAAGGAGAACTTCGACGCCTATCAAGAGCATTGCGCGAAAAAGGCGTCCGATCCGTTCCTCTAAAAGTCAGCGGGGCGTTTCATTCGCCAATCATGCAAAAGGCGTCGGATATCTTTTCATCAATCCTGAGCCGCTTTACGCTGAGAAAGCCGACGCTTCCTGTCTACGCCAATGCCACGGCGCAGCCGTATGAAGAAGATAGCTTAGAGACCCTTAAAAAGCAGATGACGTCTCCGGTGTATTGGCAGAAGACCATTGAAAACATGATCGCTGATGGCGTTGATACATTTGTCGAATGCGGTGCAGGGAAAACCCTCAGCGGGATGATCCAGCGCATCTCCCCGAATGTCAACATCTTCCACGTCGAGGATGTCGAGAGTCTGCACCATACACTCAGAGGACTCAGTCGTGGAGCGTAAGGTCGCTCTTGTTACCGGAGCCAGTCGAGGCATCGGGCGTGAGATTGCACTGCAATTGGCAAAAGAGGGCTTTGCGCTGGCGCTTGTACAGAGCCGTCCCTCTCAGGCGGCGGAGGAGACCTTAAACGCCGTTTGCGCCTTGAGTGAAGCGTCGGCATACTACTGTGACGTCTCTGACGCTCAGGCCTTTCAAGAGGTCGTCAAGCAAGTGCTCGAAGTGTATGGCAGAGTGGACGCGCTGATCAATAACGCAGGAATCACAGAAGATCAGTTGATCCTTCGAATGAAAGAAGAAGCTTTTGATCGCGTGATCGACGTCAATTTAAAGGGCGCCTTTAACGGCATCCAGGCTCTGACGCGGACGATGATGAAACAAAGACAGGGTGTCATTGTCAATATCGGCAGCGTCGTCGGGTTGTCCGGCAACCCCGGGCAGGCCAATTATTCTGCTGCAAAGGCAGGATTGATCGGACTGACGCGCAGCGTCGCCAAAGAGCTTGGCGGTCGCAACATCCGATGCAATGTCGTCGCCCCGGGGTTTATAGAGACAGAGATGACCCAGGATCTAGAAGAGAGTCCCCTCAAAGAGAGGATTCCTTTAGGAAGAAGCGGAAGCGCCGAGGAAGTTGCGCAAGTTGTGGCGTTTTTGTGCAGTGACAAGGCTTCCTATATCACGGGGGCTGTCATTGCAGTAGATGGAGGACTTGGACTAGTATGAATCGTGTCGTAGTCACGGGAATGGGCGTCATCGCCCCTACCGGAAAAAATAAAAAAGAACTCTGGGATTCGGCGATGAAGGGGACGCATGGAATTGCCCCCGTCACGCAATTTGACACCTCAGAGTATAAAGCCACCTTAGCAGCAGAAGTGAAAGACTTTGATCCTAGTGAATACATGGAGTTTGCCGAGGCAAGAAAGATGGATCGATACGCGCAGCTTGCCGTAGCAGCGGCCAAAGAGGCGGTGGAGGACAGCGGGGTATTGGGAGAAGTTGACCCCCATCGATTTGGCGTCTACATCGGCAGTGGGATTGGGGGCATGCAGACATTCTCCTCTGAATACGATAAGTTATTGCAGCGGGGACCGAAGCGAGTCAGCGTGTACTTTATTCCCATGCTGATCGCCAATATGGCCGCAGCTCAAGTGGCGATCAAATACGGAGCCAAGAGCTCGTGTCTTCCGAGTCTGTCGGCCTGCGCGACGAGCACCAATACGATTGGGGAAGCGTATCGCGCCATCAAGCATGGCTATGCCGATGTGATCCTAGCCGGGGGGAGTGAAGCGAGTATCACGCCGATAGGCTTTGCCGGCTTTATCAATATGGGAGCGCTAAGTCTTTCAGAGGATCCCGATCGCGCGAGCATCCCCTTTGACAAAGAGCGAAACGGCTTTGTCATGGGAGAGGGAGCAGGGGTCTTGGTTCTTGAAAACTTCGAGCATGCACAGCGGCGCGGCGCAAAGATCTATGCGGAGATCACAGGTTATGGCTCCACTTGTGATGCGTATCATCTGACAGCGCCAGACCCGGAGGCCGAAGGAGCTGTTCGGGCCATACGCGAGTCGCTGGAGGAGATTCCTGCCGGCGGCATCTATGCCAACGCCCATGGTACGAGCACTCCGGTTAACGACGCCCTCGAGACGAAGGCGCTGAAGGAAGTCTTTGCAGACAGACTGGAAGATCTACACGTGTCTTCTACGAAGTCCATGACGGGGCATCTCCTAGGGGCGGCAGGCGCGGTAGAAGCGATCTACGCCATTGAAACCCTGCGGCATCAGTGCGTTCCTCCGACCGTGGGTTATCGTGTACCCGATGAAAGCTGTGACCTGGATATCACCCCCAATCACCCAAAACAGGCAGAGCTTTCCCTTGCGATCTCCATTTCTCTTGGGTTTGGCGGTCACAATGCCTGCCTTGCTTTTCAGAGAGTAGAAGATGAATCGTAAAGAGATTGAAAAGATCCTTCCGCACCGAGAGGGCATGCTTCTTCTCGACGAAGCCGTCGTGGAGGACGGCATCGCCCGCGCGAAGAAGGCCATCGTCGGCGATGAATGGTTTCTCCAAGGGCACTTCCCGGGTCAACCCGTCGTGCCTGGGGTCATCCTCTGTGAGATCCTGGGACAAAGTGCCTGTGTGCTCTTTCCCGAGGCGTTAGCCGGCAAGACTCCGTTTTTTACAGGGATTAAAAATGCCCGCTTTCGAAAGCCGGTTGTTCCGGGAGACGTCTTCTGCACAGAGGTGCAGCTTGTTCGCCAGAGCATGGGATTCTTCTTTTTGAAGGCGAAAGGATATGTCGATGGAGAGCTCTCTGTGGAAGTGGAACTCAGTTTTGCCATCGTATAAGGATGAATAAAAAAGAAAGGATCGCGCAGTTTTGCGATCCTTTTTGTGTTATATCATTGCTTGTTACTCAGCTACTTCCTCTGGAGGTGCAAGCCCCAGCTCTCCTTCGCTCTTTGCAACAACGATGGAACAGGCGAGGTCACCGAGGACATTGATGGATGTCCTAGCCATATCGAAGATGCGGTCGACACCGGCAATCAAAGCGATGCCCTCGATGGGGAGTCCCACGCCCTGTAAGACCATGGCGAGCATGATCATTCCAGCTCCGGGGACACCGGCTGTGCCAATCGAGGCGAGTGTCGCTGTCAGGACGATCGTCAGCTGCTGAGAGATGGTCAGATCGATGCCGTAGACCTGTGCGATAAACAGTGCCCCGACGCCCTGATAGATCGCGGTCCCGTCCATGTTGATGGTCGCTCCTAAGGGCAGGACAAAGCTGGCCACCGATTTAGACACGCCGAGCTCTTTTTCTGCGGTCTCTAGCGTAATGGGAAGCGTTCCGGACGAGGAGGAAGTCGTAAACGCCATCGCCCAAGGGGCAAAGGCTGCTTTGTAGAATTTCTTCAAGCTCATCTTTCCTAAGTACTTAACCGTCGACGAGTAGACGATGGCTGCGTGGAGAAAACAGGCGAGATAGACGACGAGGATTGCCCGTGAGAGAGGGAGCAGGACACCGGGGCCGTTGTTGGCGATGACCGGTGTGATCAGGCCAAATACGCCGATCGGCGCCAGCTTCATAATGCCGCCTGTGATGGAATACATCGCCTCTGCAATGCCGTTGAAGAAGTTAAATACAGGTCGTCCTTTTTCACCAACTGCTAGGAGCCCCGCGCCGAGAATCAGCGCAAAGACAATGATCTGAAGCATCTGTCCTAAGACGATGGAGTTCAAGGGATTGGAGGGGATGATGCCCACCAATGTATCGATGAAACTGGGGGCTGTAGCCGCTTCGTAGGTGATGTCGCCGGTGGGGATGACAAAGCCTCCTCCGACGTTTAGCACGTTGCCCAGGAGAAGACCGATGAAGAGTGCGATAGCAGTCGTCGCTAAGAAGTAGACGACGGTCTTGAGCCCGATTTTGCCGATTTTTGTCACGTCCTGCAGATCCGCCACACCGACCAGTAATGAAGAAAATACCAATGGGACAATGATAAGTTTGATCAGGTTGAGGAAGATCGTACCGAGAGGCTTGATATATTTATCCGCGATCTCCGGATTGGACTGAAGGAGTATTCCGACGATGATACCCAATACCAGACCGATGAGGATCCGTATGGGGAGTGACAGCCCTGATTTCTTTTTTTGCATGATAGATTGTAATATTAAGTGC
>LSQX01158231.1_pt2 | contig 11342 bp, 10 predicted proteins | sample 654561 | NCBI WGS metagenome assembly LSQX01 (sample SAMN04489861, study PRJNA283612) | anaerobic digester metagenome | isolation source: 4 biogas reactors fed with cattle manure at either 37C or 55C with and... | place: Denmark: Kongens Lyngby | collected 2014 | reverse complement strand
GCAAGACCATCGAGCAGATTTTCGGTGAGGGCACAATTGCTTTTGGTTTGGCAAACGATGCTATCGGATATGTCGTCCCCGACAACGACTACTGCTTGTGCGGGGTGTTTGACCACTATCAGGAGCTTATTTCAGTCGGCGGGAAAGCAGCCTCAACCTTAATGGCAGGATATGAAGCGCTTGCCGATGAATATTTAAAATAATTTGTAATTTTGAAAGGGGATTTTTATGAAGCTTGGGATTATTAACGGATGGTCAGAGGATAACTTTAAGTATGTGAGGTCAAAAGGGCTGTCATGCGTCGAATATTGCGTCAATCATAACCACGACAGCGCGCAATTTCTTGCAGATGCGCCGCAAATCAAAGCCTTATCTGAAAAATACGGTGTTTTTATCGGCTCGATAGGGCGTTGGGGCATGGAAAGACTTGATGAAAACGGCGGCATCATTCCGCAAGCGCTTCAGGACGACAAAAACCTCATTGACGCAGCGTCGCTGCTTGGCTGCCCTGTCTACAACTGCGGAATCAACAAAGCCGAGGGCATATCCCTTTTTAAAAACTATGAAATCGCAATCAGTTACTTTAAGGATCTCATACAATATGCCAAAGGCAAAAATGTCAAAATAGCCATATACAACTGCGATTGGTCAAACTTCATTTGCACGCCTGAGCAGTGGGATGTTGTTCTCGGAGCAATACCGGAATTAGGCATAAAATACGACACCTCACACTGCATCAACCGCGGCGACGATTATTTAAAGGAAATGCGCGATTGGGGCGACCGAATTTATCATTTCCATTTAAAAGGCACAATGTATGTCGCCGGTGAATATTACGACGATCCCCCCGCCGGGCTTGACGACACAAAATGGCCGCCTGTTTTTAATCTTCTTTACACAAAGGGTTATAACGACATGGTTTCGATTGAGCCTCACTCCGGCAAGTGGAAAGGCGCAAGGGGCGAATGGGGCATTGATTTTACAATCAATTTCATCAAGCCGTTTATAATGCCCGACGATTATGCAAAAAGCGGCGACACTCCGTTTATGCCATGACACTTTGACACTTTGACGCCATTATGCCAAATTTAATTTTGTAAGGAGAATGACTTATGGGTCTTTTAAAAGCCGGAGCAGGCGCTATGGGCGGCGTTCTTGCTGACCAATGGCGCGAATACTTTTATAAGGAGTCCATGGATTCCGACACGCTTGCTTCCAAAGCGCAAAAAAAGGCGACACGCAGGAGCAGCAACAAAAAGGGCGACGAAAACATCATCTCCAACGGCTCAATCATAGCCGTCAGCGACGGTCAGTGCATGATAATCGTCGAGCAGGGCAAGGTTGTGGATTTGTGCGCTGAGCCGGGAGAGTTTGTTTATGACACTTCGACAGAGCCGACAATACTTTACGGCGGATTAAACAAAGAAAATCTTCTAAGTGTTTTCAAAAATATCGGCAAGCGTTTTACGTTCGGTGGCGAAGCGCCGAAAGATCAGCGCGTTTATTACTTTAACACAAAAGAAATCCTCGGCAACAAATACGGGACGCCAAACTCCGTTCCTTTTAGGGTTGTTGACAAGAATATCGGGCTGGATGTCGATATCGCAATCAAATGTCACGGCGAATATTCTTATAAGATAACAAACCCGATGCTTTTTTACACAAATGTCTGCGGAAACGTCAGCGATGATTACAATCGCGAGTCAATCGACGGGCAGCTTCGCTCAGAGCTTCTGACAGCGTTGCAGCCTGCCTTTTCCAAGATTTCGGATATGGGCATTCGCTACAGCGCCTTGCCGGGGCACACCTCGGAGCTTGCGGACGCCCTCAACGATGTGCTGACGCAAAAATGGAGCGCGCTACGGGGTATTGAGATTTACAGCTTTGGCGTAAGCTCTGTAAAAGCGGACGAAAACGACGAAAAAATGATTAAGGAGATTCAGCGCAACGCGGCGCTTCGCAACCCGACAATGGCTGCCGCGCATCTTGTCGGCGCACAGGCCGAAGCGATGCAGAGCGCCGCCAAAAATGAGGGCGCGGGAGGCGCGTTCATGGGCTTTGCCGGGATGAACATGGCGCAAAACATAGGCGGGACCAACGCTCAGGGGCTGTTTGGTCTTGGTCAGCAGCACCCCGATCCCGAGCCGGAGCCCGCGGGCTGGGCGTGCGCCTGCGGCGAAAACGGAAATACGGGCAAGTTTTGCCGCGGCTGCGGAAAACCGCGTCAGGCCGACGGCTGGACGTGTGCCTGCGGAGCTGTCAACAAGGGCAAGTTTTGCCAGGATTGCGGCAAGCCAAAGCCCGCGGGAGAGCCGCTTTATGAATGCGACAAGTGCGGTTGGAAGCCGAGCGACCCTGCCAATCCTCCGAAATTCTGCCCGGAGTGCGGCGACCCGTTTAATTCAGACGACATAAAATAGACAAATTCCCGACGACCGCCCTTTTACAAGGGCGGTCGTTTTTTCTTTCACAGAGCCGAATATTCACATAAAAATCCGCCAATACTTTTTTCACAAAGGTCTGGCGGATTTTTTAAAACGGAGATGAGTTAATTGAAAAAACATAAAAACACTTTTAAAAGCGCGGCACGGAAAATAACAAGGCTTGAAGTATCAATCCTTTTGGCAATGGTGATAGCTTTCTCGGCAAGCCTTTTTCAGTTCGGCAAAGGCTGTGAAAATGTAAGAGAGAATGTTCTTCGCCTTCACGTCATCGCAAACTCCGATTCAGACAGCGACCAAAGGCTGAAGCTTTTAGTTCGTGACACGGTGCTTTTAAAGGGCTCGTCTGTTTTCGACGGAAGTGTCAATGTGGAAAACGCGCGGCAAATTATTGTCCCGAACACGGAGCTTCTTGAAAAGGCGGCTCTTGATGTTGTGAGGCAAAACGGATTTGATTACGGCGTGACGGTTACTGTCGGCAAGGAATTTTTTGAAACAAGGACCTACGGCGGCATCACTTTCCCGGCCGGCACATATGAGGCGGTAAAGGTCGTCATCGGCGCCGGTAAAGGTCATAACTGGTGGTGTGTGATGTTCCCGCCCATGTGCCTGCCCGCGGCAACTGACGAGTCCGTCTATGCGTATCTCAACAAGGACGGCGTGGCAGTCGTCAGCAGCAGTCCGAAATATGAAATAAGATTTAAGGCGATTGAAATAATCGAAAAAGCAAAATCTCGTTTTAAATAAAACAAGACCTTATTTAGAAAATTTAAGCTCTGTTTTTATTAAAAATGCTTGAGAACAAAGCTTTTATATGCTATACTTAATGTCAGGTTTTTTGCGAAATTATACGAAAGGATGATACATATCAAAAAGTCAATAAACGCGTGGTCTGTCGACGGTAAAACCGGCTTTGACGAGATGTTTTCTCTGCTGAAAAAGGCCGGTTTTGACGGCGTTGAGCTTAATGTTGACAAAGAAGATTCCTCGGCACATTCGCTCACAATGACGACAAGCACAGAGCAGCTTTCCGAGATAAAACAGCTCTGTGAAAAACACTCGCTGCCTGTCGTCAGCATCTCAACATCCCTTTACGGCGGAAAGCTTGGCTCGCCCGACAAAACAATCCGCGAAGAGGCTCAGGCGATACTCAAAAAGCAGCTTGAATGCGCCGACGCTCTTGGAGCGGACGGCATTCTTGTTGTTCCCGGCGGCATATCAGATGATGTTTCACTTCTTGAAGCGTGGAACAATTCCAAGCGCGCGCTGTCAGAGCTGAAGGATGAAATTAAAGAGCGCGGGATTTATGTTTGTGTCGAAAATGTCTGGAACGGTTTTTTCACATCGCCCTTTGATATGTGCAAGTTTATAGACGAGCTTGACTGCGATTATATCCGCGCATATTACGATGTCGGAAATGTCGTTGAGTTTTCCGCGACAGAGCATTGGATTGAGGTGCTCGGGGACAAAATCAAAAAGATTCACTTTAAGGATTTTAAAAGAAACGGCGGTCGTCTGCATTCAGGCGGAACATGGGAGGACATAACAAAGGGCGACGTCAGGTGGGATAAGGTTGTTTCAGAGCTGCGCCGCGCAGGCTATGACGGCTATCTGACGGCCGAAGTGTTCAAGCAGGACGACTCCCAAAGCTTTGCCGATTACTATTCAGAGATTTCAAAGCAGCTTGACGCTGTGCTTTCAATGTAAATAATAAAGCGAAAGGAACGGTCTTTAAAATGAAAAAGCTTGCGATAATCGGATGCGGCGGCATCGGCACATATCACATGACACATTTTCTCGGTTTCACCGATATTATTGAGCTTGTCGGCTTTTGCGACCTGATTCCCGAGAGGGCGGAGTGCTTCGCCGAGGAAACAGAGAAGGGAAAAGCCTTTACTGATTACAGGGTTATGCTTGACGAGATAAAGCCCGAAATAGTTTTTGTGTGCGTTCCGCCGACCGAGCACGGTCAAATTGAATATGATTTGATTGACCGTGACATCCCGTTTTTTGTCGAAAAGCCTCTTGCACTTGATTTGGATATCGCGCGCGACATACGCGACAAGATAAAGGCAAAAGGGCTTATCACCGCTTCAGGTTTTCAGTGCCGCTACAGCAACCTTGTCGAGCCGTCCATGAAGTTCATGGACGAAAACGAAGTGATTTATATAGACGGCACAAGAATGGGCGGAATCCCCGAAGTGCCGTGGTGGAACAAGCGCTCGACGTCAGGCGGTCAGATTGTTGAGCAGACAATCCATCAGTTTGACATCATCAGGTACTTATACGGCGAGCCCGACACAGTCTTTACATTCGGCACAAAGGACTTTATAAGGGACATTGAGGGCTTTGACACCGAAAGTCTTTCAACAACCGTCGTAAAGTTCAAAAAAGGAGCATTGGCCGCCATTTCAACAGGCTGCTATTGCCAAAGCGGCTCCTGCTTTGACAGCAAGATTGTTTTCAGCACAAAGGATAAGAGAGCGGAGCTGAAAATCCTCGACACATTTAAAATAATTGAGGAAAAGCCGTCCGCGCGGGAGGATTCTGACGGATTTGTCGTTAAAGGCGACGGCGCACTCTCAAGCGGCGAAAAAGGCGAAACAATTTACAGTCAAAAAGGCGACGCCGGGATTCTTTGCGACAGGACTTTTATCGAGGCGGTCATTTCAGGCGACGGGTCAAAGATTCGCTCGCCTTACGACGACGCGCTGCGCTCTGTTGAATTTACGCTCGCATGCAACGAGTCAATAGACACAGGACTCCCCGTCAAGATAAAAGGCGAATAACAAATCTTGGCAAGCCGAAGTGTCCGACAAGGAGGTTTTTAAAATGACAAATATTATCGCTCACCGCGGCGCAAACAAAATCGCGCCGCAAAACACAATCCCCGCATTTCAAAAAGCTTTGGAAATGGGCGTTGACGGCTTTGAAAATGATGTCCATCTCACTAAAGACGGCTTTGTCGTCGTCTGCCATAACTATAGCATTGACGAAACTTCAAACGGCGGCGGGCTCATTGCCGACCTCACGCTTGACGAGCTGTTAAAGCTTGATTTCGGCTCATATTTTTCAAAGGATTTTGAAGGCACAAAAATTCCGCGTCTTGAGGACTTTCTTGATTTGTGCGGCGGTTTAAAGGTTATTAACATCGAAATCAAAAATCCGAAAAGAGGGCATAACGACATTGTCAGGAAAACAATAAACACCGTAAAAGATTTCGGACTTTTTGACAGCTTGATAATATCAAGCTTTGAGCCTTCAATTCTTGTCGAGTGCAAGGAGGTTGACCGTCTGACAAAAACAGGCATCTTATACGATCCCAACAGTCCTTACTGCGGTGAGATATGCGATGATTTCACAGCTTATGCAAAAAACATCAAAGCGGACGCCGTCCATCCTTTTTACGGTCTCGTAGACGAGGATTATATTGAGGAGGCGCACCAGGCGGGCATAGCCGTCAACCCGTGGACTGTCAACAAGGATTTTGCAATACAAAATCTGTTAGATTGGGGCTGCGACGGCATCATCACTGACTTTGCGGACACGGCTCTCAAGCTGCGCGGTTAGCCGGCGCTTCACGCAAAAAACAAACGCGCCCTGCCTTACCCCATTCTTAGGTTAAGGCAGGGCTGTTTTTTTTGTCGTCAAGCTATGTCAGCCGATTTTTATAAAGCTTTTTGCCCTGATTGTGACGCCGTTATAATCGGCCGGCTCATCATTGTAGTTGACACACACAACAGCGCCGTTTTCATATTCTGTGCAGAACACGCCCTGTATTTCCGTTTCATAATTGTTTGTCATTCTCGTCTCGCGCAGGTCGCCCAATGTCTCGTTTGCCCTCACATAAAACGCCGCGGCGGAATTAAGCCATTCTTCATAAAAAAACGTGTCGTTTTGATTGTCAATGTCTTCATAGCACCACTCATATGACAGACACGCGCCGTATTCAATAAACCGCAGCGCCGCTTTTTCACTGTCATCACAAAGGTTGACAGGCACGCCTGAATAGTCTGCCGTGCCGTGTATGATCATCTGCACGAAAGGCACAGCCTCATAAAGCCCTCTCTTTTCAGCGACAGCGGGTGAAAGCGGCAGCTCGGCAATCACATCGGCTTTTCTAATGGCATAAAGATTGCCTGTGTCAATCATAATTTTTCTGCCGTTTGAAAGGGAGGAAATGTTTGCGGAGATTATGCCGCACGCCGTCTGCCTGTCTGTAAAACCGCCCGAATAGTCGGAATAAAGAAGGCTGCCCGCGTCATTTACGCAAAATCCGTCGGACGAAATCTCCTTTGCGTCTGTGAGCAGCCCTATGACTGTTTTTTCAAGAGCGGAAAACCGCAACAAATGCCTGTTAAAGCTTTTTGGCCCTATTATGCCGCTCAAAATGTTGCCTGACGAAGCGCGGGCGCTTTCGCCGAAGATGCTGTCGGCCGCGTTGTAAGTCAGCAGCTTTTCGCCGTTCCATGTGAGCAAATTAATGTCAATAAACAAGCTGTGTCCCTGAGCCGCCGAATAGCCCATCAATTTTTTGAAGCCGTTTTTGCCGCCAAGCCTTTTTAAAAGCGAAAGCCTGCCGGTTTTGTTTTGGTTGACGCCGCCGTCGAGCGCGCCTATATATCTGATGTTAATGTTGTTAATGCCCTTTGCTTTCATCCTTGAAAGCATATCCTGCGCCTGCTCAAAGGTTGTGAGCGATTTTACTGCCTCAAGACTTTTTATCAGCCTTGAGCTGCCTGTCGAAGCGCCGATTATGTTAAGATTAAAAGGCATATATTCCTCATTCGCAACAGTGTTTGCGGATATATGCTTGTTTCTCATAAACTGTTCGCGGCAAGCCGCGGCCATTCCGCCGTAGCTTGCGTTGCCGCCGCTCAAAAGTCTGACGCAAAGCCTGACCTCATCGACATTGCTCATTTTGTTAAGGTACATAACATTTTGCCCGTGCGACACTTTTTCGGCTGTTTCGGCAATTTCAAAGCTGACTCCGACTTTGTTCAGTCCGCTTTTTCCCGTCGCCCTGTCCGCGGAAATTGTCGCGCAAGCGTCGCCGCGCTCAATTATGGCGACAAAGGCGCTGTCGCCCTGCTTTGCGCCGTAAGCGGGGAAAATCGCGGGATAGCTGTCTTTATCGTCTGCATCGCCGTACACGGCAAAGCTAAGCGGCTTGAAGCTTTTGTCCCCCCTGCCCGTTTTGATAACAGCACCGCACCCGTCGGGAACAAGAATGAAATCATCGCTGCCCGCGTCGGCGCTTGCCCCGAAAAACTCCAGCAGTCCAAGCCTTGTGACGACTGCCGACTCATTCCCCGAAAGGTTTTCCCACACGGCTGTTATATAGAGATTGCCGTCAAGCAAATCATATTTTATGTTGACTAAAAAAACAATGTCGGTGCTTGCGAAATCGCTTTTTTCAAGCAAATTGTCGGCGATTTTCATCTTGTTCACCTTTGAGGCTGTTTGCTCGTCAACAGTGACGACATATTTTATATCATATCCGGTAAACTTTGACTTATCGCCCATTACGTCGCACGAAACATTTCCGAACAGGACTGAATTATCCTGCGAATTGAGATGGTGTAGCGTGCCGTTTGAGAATATGTCGATGGTAAAAGCGGCGGCTGAATAGTCGTAAGACTTGCCCGCGCTTGCAGGCAAAGAAAGCCAATATTTGCCCTGCTTCTTTTCAGGTTCGGCGGCGGGGTAAGCTTCCGGCTTTTCTGTCGCGCTCCTTTGATAAAGCGCCACTCCGTAGCTTTTGTCGTCTATATAAAGGCTCAACAGGCCTGATTCGGCGACTGTGTCGTTAAAGTTTTCCGGGTTAATCAGATGCAGACTTTTTTCAGAAACAGCGGGATTTGCCTTTTGAAATTCAGCATTAAAGGAAATCACTTGATTTTTTTCTGAATTTGAGCAGCCGACAACCAACAGCACGACCGCGGCGGCACATAAAAACCCGAATGCTCTGAAAAAATTGTGCGGTTTGATGACATAATACCTGTTCAAACTTCTTGCTCCCTAAAAGTTTTTAATCCTGCCGCGCTTCCCTATGCGCCCTTATAATCGGCGGCGCGTTTTGCCTCAATGGCGTCCTTCACCATCATATCCTTTATTTTCATGAGGCGCGTTGTGGCGCTTCTCTCGTTTTCATCTAACTTCATCGTTATAAACTTGATTGTGTCCTCATACCTCGGTATCATCACATGCTCAAGGGCGTTGACTCTGCGGCGCGTCTTTTCTATCTCGGCGGCCATAAGGCGGCAGGACTTTTCGACCTCCGCAAGCCGCAGCATTTGCGGCATTATGTCGAAAAGCGACTTGACGGCAAAATCAAGCTCGCTCGACGTGGAGGCAAATCCGTATGAATATATGTCATGCTCGTCCGGCGCCTTAAACTTTGCCGAATATTCGGGTATCATAACGCTCATCACGTTTTTTTCTGTTATATCAAGGCTCATCGACTGCGACGGAAGCATCAGGGCGACATTAAGCGCCTTATCGCTCATGACAGAACGCGCGATTGACATGTGTTGGTTGGCCGCTTTTATGCCCTCCTCCACTTCGCGTCTTAATTTTTTGTTTTCGCGCACAAGCTCAAGGAAAATCCGCATAAGCTCATCGCGCTTGTCCTTCAGGAGCTTGTGTCCCCTTCTTGCCGTGACAAGCTTTGTCTTCAGCTTTGTAAGCTCCATCCTTGTCGGGTTGACATTCAGCGTCGCCAATGCGCCATCGCCCCCTTAATGTTTGGTTTTGGCAAATCATTCGTCATAAAATTCGTCGAGCAGATCGTCGCTTATGCGCTTTAGCTCGCTTCTGGGAAGAATCCTCAAGAGCTTCCAGCCTAAACCGAGAGTCTCCTCAATCGTCCTGTTTGCCGTAAACCCCTGTGAAACATAACGTTTTTCAAACTCGTCGGCAAATTTGGCATAAAGCTTGTCGATATCTGTCAGCGCCGCCTCACCGAGGATTATCATAAGCTCTTTTGCGTCTTTTCCTCTTGCGTAAGCTGAAAAAAGCTGATTCATCACGTTTGAATGGTCTTTCCTTGTCTTGCCTTCGCCTATGCCTTTGTCCTTAAGCCTTGAAAGCGACGGCAGCACGTCGACGGGGGGCATTATCCCTTTTCTGTAAAGCTCGCGGCTGAGAATTATCTGTCCCTCCGTTATATAGCCCGTCAAATCGGGAATCGGGTGCGTCTTGTCATCCTCCGGCATTGAAAGAATGGGAATTAACGTGATGCTCCCGGCCTTGCCTTTTTGCCTGCCCGCACGCTCATAAATTGCGGCAAGGTCTGTGTACATATACCCCGGATAACCGCGCCTGCCGGGGACTTCCTTTCGCGCCGCCGAAACCTCGCGCAGAGCGTCCGCGTAGTTTGTTATGTCCGTCAAGATAACAAGAACGTGCATATCTTTGTCAAAAGCAAGATATTCCGCCGCCGTGAGCGCCATTTTAGGAGTGGCAATGCGCTCTATGGCGGGGTCGTTCGCAAGGTTTGAAAACATGACCGTCCTGTCGAGCGCGCCCGCTTCCTTGAAGCTTTCCACAAAAAAGTTCGACTCCTCGAATGTTATGCCCATCGCGGCGAAAACGACGGCAAACTGCTCGTCCGCACCGGGAACCTTTGACTGCCTTGCTATCTGTGCCGCAAGATCGGCATGAGGAAGACCTGACGCAGAAAATATCGGCAGCTTTTGACCTCTGACAAGTGTGTTAAGCCCGTCTATCGCCGAAACTCCCGTTTGAATGAATTCCTCAGGATAGCTTCTTGCGGCGGGGTTCATCGGTGTTCCGTTGACGTCAAATCTTTTTTCGGGCAATATTTCCGGTCCGCCGTCAATAGGCCTTCCAAGACCGTCAAAAACTCTGCCGAGCATATCCTCCGAAACGCTAAGCTCCATCTGCCTGCCTGAAAAGCGCACCTTGCTGTCCGAAAGATTTATACCCGCGGAGCTTTCAAAAAGCTGAACAAGCGCGTTTGAGCCATTTATTTCAAGCACACGGCAGCGCCGTTTCTCGCCGTTTACAAGCTCTATTTCGCCAAGCTCGTTAAACGTGACGTTCTCAACTTCACGAACAAGCATCAAAGGGCCGGAAACCTCCTCGATGGTTCTGTATTCTTTGGGCATTAAAACTCCTCCTTTGACTCCAGCGCCGCGCTTATGTCGCTGCTTAGCATGGATTGTATTCTTGCAAATTCTTCGTCTGTTTTGTCTTCGCTCACATATTTGAAACGCCCTACCGCCTCGCGTGAAGGAATGTTGACAAGCTTTTCAATATCTGCTCCCAAAACAAGAGCCTCGGCGGCGCTGTCATAAAAGAGCAGCACTGACTTCATCATAAGATATTGCTTTTTGAGGGATGTGTAAGTGTCTACCTCATGGAAAGCAAGCTGGTGAAGGAAGTCCTCGCGAATGCTCCTTGCCGCCTCCATCTTGAGCCTGTCGGAAGCTGACAGCGCGTCCATGCCGACAAGCTTTACAATTTCGTCAAGCGCCGCTTCTTCGGAAAGCAGGGCAAGCACTCGTCCGCGCAGTTCCGTCCAGTCGGGCGCCGTATTAGCGTTAAACCACGAAGCGAGCGACTCCGCGTAAAGCGAATAGCTTGTGAGCCAGTTTATCGCCGGAAAATGCCGCTTATACGCCAAGTTTGCGTCAAGCCCCCAAAACACCTTGACAATGCGCAAAGTCGCCTGTGAAACAGGCTCTGAAATGTCGCCGCCCGGGGGCGATACTGCCCCGATTACTGAAAGCGCGCCCTCGCGCCTGTCTGATCCGAGTGAGATGACGCAGCCGGATCTTTCGTAAAACTGCGCAAGCCTGCTGCCGAGATAAGCCGGGTATCCTTCCTCTCCGGGCATCTCCTCAAGCCTGCCCGACATCTCACGCAGCGCCTCCG
>LSQX01116070.1_pt1 | contig 11342 bp, 12 predicted proteins | sample 654561 | NCBI WGS metagenome assembly LSQX01 (sample SAMN04489861, study PRJNA283612) | anaerobic digester metagenome | isolation source: 4 biogas reactors fed with cattle manure at either 37C or 55C with and... | place: Denmark: Kongens Lyngby | collected 2014 | reverse complement strand
CCAATAAGACTTCTTGAAAAATATTGCGCTCATATTGAACTTTTTGAATAAAGAATATATAATGGGAAAAAACAAGGAAGTGTCTTATGAATCTGACCTTAAAGCTTTTTTCTCTAGACAAGTCCATAGCAGGAGATTTGCTTAAGAATTATGAGTTTCCATGGGAGTGCCTTAATGATATTGGAAAATATATTCTTGAGGCAGCCCTTTTGCTTACATATGACTATGTTCAGATTAAAGAAAATGTTTGGGTTGCAAATTGTGCGAAAATCAGTCCGACAGCCTGTATTGAAGGTCCCGCGATCGTATGCAGGGGTGCGGAAATAAGGCATTGTGCGTATATAAGAGGTAATGTCATTGTGGGTGAAGGTGCCGTTGTAGGGAATTCAACAGAGGTAAAGAACTCCATCCTTTTCAATGAAGTGCAGGTGCCTCATTTCAACTATGTCGGAGACTCGATTCTTGGTTACAAGGCCCATTTCGGTGCAGGAGTAATAACTTCAAATGTAAAGTCGGACAAGAAGAACATATTTGTAAGGATGGAAGACGGAAGTGTTATCCCATCCAACTTGAGAAAGTTTGGAGCATTGGTTGGAGATTTTGTGGAAATTGGATGTAATACGGTACTTAATCCTGGAACAATTATTGGACGCAATACGAATATTTATCCTTTGTCGTGTGTAAGGGGATATGTGAAGGAAAACAGCATATACAAGAGGTTGGGAGAAGTAGTGGACAAATTATAGAAGGATGGTGTGAAATGTCAAAGGAGACGCAGAAAAGCAAGTTCGACAGACCGAGAAAGTTTGGGGACAGAAAGGATGGATGGAGGGTTAGGAATATAGATCCTTACATGAACATTGTTCCTGTACTGATGCCTGGCAGAAATGCTTCTTGCATATATTTCAGTGAAACGGTTGATGCTACAAAATTGGTTGAGTTTGTGAAAAGACTGAACGAGGATGAACAGGCAAAACAGGAGAAGGGAATCAAAAAGTATACATATTTCGGAGTGTTCATGGCTGCGCTGGTTAGGACACTGGCGATGCGTCCTCATCTTAATCGTTTTATTTCATCAGGCAAAATATATCAGAGGAGGAATATAAAGCTTTGTTTTGTAGCGAAAAAGGACATGACGGAAGAAGCGCCTGAAACCGATGTGCTTGCGGTATTCAAAAGAGATGCGAATCTTGATGATGTTATGAGGAAGCTGCAGGGAGGAATCAGGGCAGCAAAAGAGGGCGAAGATGAGACTACGGATGTATTGAATGTTCTTTTCAAGCTGCCAACCTTCATACTCAGGGGATTCAAGGGGCTTATGGATTTATTGCTGATATTTGACCTGTTTCCAAAATCTTTGGAATCGGTGGATCCAATGCAGGCAAGTGCTTTTGTAAGCAACCTGGGCAGCATAAACCTTGTCAATGTACCTTTCCATCATTTGTATGAAAGAGGCACATGTTCTTTGTTTGTGGTAATGGGCAAGATTTATCCAGAAGGCGACAGATTCAAAATGAACTTTACTGTAAAGCTTCATGAAAGAGTATCGAACGGCTTTTATTACATACGTTCCATTGAATTTTTCAAAGAGCTTTTGAATAATCCTGAGGTATTGCTTGAAAGTCCATCGGAAGACGAAATTCCATTGGATATTTAATAATTTTTGTGAGGTGTGGTATGCAATCTAAAGTTGGTCGTTTCTTTATTGGTGTTTTGTTGGCAGCAGCTGCTTTCCTTGTATACTTTCTGATAAGCAACGGAATCGGTGTGGTAGTTTTGTTTTTGATTAGTGCGGTGTTTGCAGCACAAAATCCGGAAATGGATCCCCAGCAGTTGGAGAATAAACTGAACGATGTTTTCCAAGGTCTTGTTCCAACCATATTTGTTTTAACCACAATAGTCTTGGTTATACTTTCCTATGCTTTTTTTATATTCATGAACAAGAATTTCAAAGATTATACAAGGTTCAAGAAAATTCAGTGGCCTTTTGTAATGCTGTCTTTTTTCCTTGGATATGCATTGAACATGGCATCCCTTGCATTGATGGAACTTGTGCCAATATCCCAATCCTGGTTTGAGGATCATGAACAGCATGTAACCTTTTATGGCCCGGTTATCTTCATCATACTTGCAGTTGTTGTCTGTGCTCCTTTATTGGAAGAAATCGTTTTCAGAGGACTTATATACACAGTCTTGAAAAAACATTCCGCAACTTGGATAGCAGCCTTGATTTCAGCGGTTGTGTTCGGTGCGGTTCATGGCAACATGCTGCAGGCAATTTACGCAGGAATCATGGGTCTTGTCTGTGTATATGTATATGAAATGACGGAGTCGCTTTTAGGTTCCATTCTTGTGCATCTTGGATTTAACGCCACAGATATTGTTAACGGTCTGATACAAGCATTTGTGGGTGTCAGGTTTGACAAGCTTCCATCCATACCATTGTTGATTGCTTCTGGAATTGCAACTGCGGTAATGATGGTTTTGCTTTTCAATTTAAACAGAAAGAACAAATATGCACGAGATATATATAGAATGACATTAAAATAGCATGTTTTGCAATTGAATTTTTCTGATTGTATGTTACAATGCAAAAAGAGCTATAAATGAGGTGGAGGTGCGATATGAGGTTTGGTATTTGTGTTGGGGTAAACCAAGTCAAGTATTTGAAAGAGATTGACTGTGACTATGCCGAGGTGTCTCTTGCTGGTATTGCTGAAATGACGGATGAAGAGTTTGACAGGCTTTGCGAAGAGAATTCAAAAAGCGATGTAAAGATTGAAGCTGCCAACGGATTTTTTCCTGCACATATAAGGGTGGTATGGCCGGATTTTAATGCAAAGCAGATATCGGAGTATACGAATCGGGCTCTTGGAAGAGCATCGAAACTGGGTATTGATACTTGCATTCTTGGCAGCGGAAGAAGCAGAATGTATTCCGAAGGTTATTCCCATGAAAAGGCTATTGAGGATTTTACCAATGCTTTGAGGATTGTAGGCGACATTGCCAGCAAGTACAACATAATGGTTGGTATTGAGCCTTTGTCCTATGCGGAGACGAATGTTGTCAATACCGTTCTTGATGCCCTGGAGGTGTCAAGAAGAACAGGCAGCGACCATATTAAAGTCATGGCGGACTTTTTCCATATGATGAACAACAAAGAAGATCTTGATTCGTTGAAGGAAGTAGGAAAAGACCTTGTACATGTACATGTTTCGGCTTATTCTATTCCTGGAAGACCTGCTCCCTCCAGTCCTGATGAAGACAGATACAAGGAATTCTTTGACATCCTGAGGGAGATAGGTTTTGATGGCAGGGTAAGTGTGGAAGCCGTCATAAAAGATTTGGTAAAGGAAGGCAAGACTGCGCTGGAAGTTTTGAGAAACCTATAACTCCTTTGTGAGGTGAAAAAATGAATATTGGAATAACAACCAGAAGTTTTACAGGCTTGACGAATGAGGAAGCCGCCCGCATGATTGCTGGAATAGGTTACAAGTGTACGGAACTTTGTCTTGTCCAGAACGATTCGAATTACTGGAGGTATAACGGAAGGACGGACTTGTCCGACATGACACTTGACAGATTTCTTGGTATTGTGGAATGTTACAGAAAACAGAATCTTGAAGTTGCGGCACTTGGTGTATTCACCAACCTAATAGAAAAGGATCCGGACGAAAGAAAGGCGAATCTGGAGTACTTTGCAAAACATATGGAGCTGGCAAGTCATGCAGGTATCAAGGGTTTGTCAACTGAATGCGGCTTTGATCCGCAGTCAAGGGGAGTGCAGACGCACAGATACGAGTCGGATTTCAACATGCTTAAGGAAAGCGTTTCGTATTTGGCAGATCTGGCAGAGAAATATGATGTATATGTCGCTATTGAGCCTTGTGTACTGGATGTTATCCCTTCTGCGAAAAGAATGAGGGATTTTATCGAGCAGATAGGTTCCGACAGGGTTAAGGTCTTATTGGATCCAGCAAACCTGATAGCTAATTCCTCAGAGGAAGACATGTTCAGATACCTTAAAGATCACATCTTCTATTTTCACGGAAAAGACAGAAAGGTCAACGATACCTACGGTCGTCTTATTGGCGACGGGGATATCGATTGGTCTTTATTTTTATCTCTTTATCATACTTACACGGAAGGATTCCCATTCATTATTGAGTATCCGAACAAGGATACTGCCGGGATGACTTATGAGAGAGTCATGAGGTTCAACGAAGAAAGTTTAAAATTAATGAACAGATAGGAGGAAATATGATTAAGCTTGGTGTCAACACTGTTTTGTTTAAAGCCTACAGCCTGAGAGAGGCTTGCAGGGCGATTGGTAAGGCGGGATACGACGGTATCGAGATTTCAGCCATTAAGGGTATGTGCGAGCATTTAAACCTTGATGACTGGAAAAAGGATAAGGCCGAGATTCTATCAGTTACAGACGAGTTCGGTCTTGAGCTTTTGTCAACGGAAGTGGCTTCTCTTGATAGGGACCGGCTTCTAAAAGCCTTTGAAGCGTGTGCTGAAATAGGTATACCTGTTGTAAATATTGGGCCTGGGGGCAAGTCTGATGACGAAGAATCGTTGAAGAAGTCCGTTGAAACATTGAAATCTCTAGCTGAACTTGCTGCACAGTACAAAGTTACATTATGTGTGAAAGCTCATGTGGGGGCGGCAATATACAATACCCCGACCACCCTTTATGCGATGGAGCAAATTGACAATCCCTGGTTTGGAATTGACATGGATCCAAGCCATATACACAGGGCAGGGGAAAAGCCGGAGGAGGCACTGCCGAGTGTGCTGAGCAGGGTAAGGCATATACATATAAGGGATTGCAAGGGGTTGGGACCTTCCCCTGGCGAGCCTGCAAACCAAGCCTGCGGCAGAGGGGACATAAATCTGTTTGGATATTTCAAGGCCATGGTGGAGGGCAACTATTCAGGTCCTGTTTGTCTTGAGGTTATTGGTCCTGATCTTGATTTGGTTGAAGCATCAATTATAGCTGCGGAAAGCTATGGATATATGAATGCTTGTTTGAAAATACTTGGAGCAAGGTAAAGGAGGTAGTACTCATGTCAAAAAAGAGACCGAATATTGTTTTTTTTGGTATTGATAGTTTGCGCTCAGACCATATGAGCCTGTATGGCTACAAGAGACTCACCACACCCCATATAGACAAGTATGCCCAGGGTGGGGTTGTGTTCGAGCACTGCTTCAGTCCCCATATTCCTACTACCAGTGGATATTCCTCCATGCTTACGGGCATGGACTGTTTTGGAACAAATGTGGTGGCTTTAAGGCATGTGGGCAGAATTGCTGAGGGTGTAAGAACTCTGCCTGAGATACTTAAGGATTACGGATACAACACTACTTGCATTGGCTTCAGAGGCAATGCGGCTTCAAGAGGTTTTGACACATACATTGACTATGAGGGCTGGGGCGCTTCTGAAGATGGAAGGGCACACAAGGCTGAAAACTTGAATGCGGTGGCTCTGCCGGAACTTGAAAGACTGCACAAGGAGGGTAAACCATTTATGCTGTTTATGAGGCATATGGATCCGCATTCCCCATATCTGCCGCCTGAACCATTCCACAAGATGTTTTACCAGGGTGATGAGTTTGACAAAAACAACAGATCCCTTGAAAAGGTTTATGAGTTCAAACCTTTTAGAGATTATTTCTATTCCTGGTTCCCGCCTCACTGCACGGATGCGGAGTACATAATTGCACAGTATGATGCAGCCATAGCCTATATGGATTTGTGCATACAGAGCATTCTTGCCAAGATTGAAGCTTTGGGAATAGAAGAGGAAACCCTTGTAATATTTACTTCCGACCATGGAGAGACGCTGATGGAGCATGACTGCTATTTTGACCATCATGGTCTGTATGACTGTACATTGAATGTTCCTCTAATTATTAGATACAAGGGGCTGCCCAAAGGCATGAGAATCAAGGATTACTGCCAGCTTAAGGATATTGTGCCAACCCTTCTTGATATACTGGATGTTGAATATGACAAGGATGTTTTGCAAGGCAGTAGTCTTGTGCCTCTTGTAAGAGGAGAGTACAGAGAGCCCGAACCCGAATTCTACATCACCGAATGCACATGGATGAGAAAGCACGGCTGGAGGACACCGGAGTGGAAACTTATTGTTGCTCTTGAGCCGGATTTCCACTTCAAACCCGAGATTGAGTTGTACAACCTGGTAAAGGATCCTGGGGAAAACCACAATGTGGCTTCCGAAAATCCTGAAGTAGTGGAGATGCTTAAGAAGAGGATGGAGAAACATATATTGAGGAGAACCAGTCAGACCGGCAGGGAAAATCCGATGTACACAAATCTGAACTGGCACGGTTATGGAGAAGGTGCTTTCAAGTCTTCAAAGGATGCGTATGATACTCTGCATATAGGGGATCCGGAAGCTGCAAAACGCCTTCAGCAGAAAGAAGGTAATAAATGATGAAGAAAAAGTTACGCGCCTGCGTAATAGGGATGGGACCTATAGGAAACATACACTCGGAATGCTATACAAAACTGCCAAATGTGGAACTGGTGGGCGTTTGCGACATAATTCCCGAAAGGGCAATCAATGGAGGAAAGAGATTCAACGTTCCGTATTACTTAAATTGTGATACCATGCTCAGGGAGCTTAAACCAGACATTACCAGCATATGTACGGGAGGCTATGAGTATAGCTCCGACCATTTTGAGCCCTGCATTATAGCTCTTGAGCATGGGAGCCATGTCCTGTGTGAAAAGCCCATATCGAACAGCATAAAGCATGGCCAAATCATGGTTGACACTGCAAAAGAAAAGGGGCTTTGCCTGGGTGTAAATCTGAACCACAGGTTCACCCCTGCTGCAAGGCAGGCAAAGAAATGGCAGGAAGAAGGCAGGATAGGAGACCTTCTTTTCTGCAACATGGCCTTGTGGATAGGAAAACCTCAGGATTTTGAGTCTCCCTACTATCATTTGAAGGCACTGAATCCGCACAGTGTGGATATCATGAGATATTTCTGCGGAGATATTGATGAAGTCCACTGCTATGCAATGAAAGCTCCCGGAAGGAGCATCTGGTCTACTGCTTCCGTCAATATCAAGTTTGCAAATGGCGCAGTAGGACATCTTACAAGCTCCTATGACATTGCAAGAGGACATCCAATGGAAAGATGCGAAGTGGCAGGTGTCAAGGGAAGGCTTGTTTTTGAGGACATGTGGCGGGAAGCTGTTTTGTATCCTGCCGGCAATCCACTAAAGGAAGTGTATACAAATCCTGTATTTGGAGGTTTTGAAAGTTTCTTTGATACGTTTAAGGACAGAATCGGATCGTTTGTAAATCAGATATATGAGGGGGCAAAACCTGAAGATATTGACGGCAGTGGTGAGGCAGGTCTTGAAGCCAGTCGTGTTATTCACGCTGCTATTAAATCGTTGGAATTGAATCAGCCTGTAAAGGTTAGAAGCATTACAGAATAGGAGGTTTAGTATGGCGCTAAAAGTAGGTATTGTAGGTATGGGCGGCATAGGAAATGTTCATGCAAGCTGCTACGTAAACGATGAACTGGCAGAACTTGTTGCGGTTTGCGACATAGTCAAGGAAAAGGCGGACAGTGCTGCTGAAAGATGGGGTGTAAAGGCATATTACTCGATACAGGATATGCTAAAGGACAGACCTGATATTGACATTGTGGATGTTACCACATCAGGATATGAAAATGGTTCATGGCACTATGAGCCAACAATGTACGCATTGGATTTGGGATACAATGTTCTTGTGGAAAAGCCCATATCAAACGATGTAAGAGAAGCAAGAGAAATGGTTGAACTGGCAAGACGGAAAAATGTTTACCTGGGATGCAACCTGAACCACTATTTCACCCAGCCTGCGGACAAGGCAATGCAGTATATCAAGGAAGGCAAAGTGGGAGAGCCTGTATACTGTCTGCACAAGGTGGGCTTTAATGGCGGGGAGGAGGTTTACGGCGGTGTGGCTTCTCCCAGATGGCAGAGACCATATTCCCATGTGAAGGCGTTTTTGGCGCATCCGTTTTCAGTAATGAGATATTTCTGCGGTGAAATTACCCATGTGCAGGCTTTTTTGAACAAGCCAGGTGTAAGAAAGAGTGCGGATGATTTAATGTTGTCTATAAATTCGATACATGTCAGGTTTGAGAATGGTTCTGTCGGATACCTTTTGTCACAAAGAGGAGACGCCATGTTTGGTCTTGGCGGATGGTGGAGCTTTGAAATGGCAGGAACGAAGGGAACTTTCTGCATTGAAAACTGCGTGGAAAAACTTACTTTCTGGGAAGCACCAAGAAAGGGTGAAGCACCAAAACCACCCGTTGTCATGAATACCGGCATTACCGATTTCAACTCGACTTTCCCGACAAGAATACATGCATTCCTTGAGGATATAACCAACAAGGTTCCAAAGGAATTCATCCGTTCTTCGGGAAGGGATGCATTGGCAACCCTTGAGGCAACCTTTGCGGTCATTGAGTCTTATGAAAACGGTGGGGCCTTGGTTCGCCCTCATCCACTGCCAAACCTGCATGGAGAACCATCAGTTGTCTGGTAAAATTTTGGTTACAACACGGAGGCTGTCTTCAAGGCCTCCTTTTCTGTTTCTCATGCTCCAAAGCCTTTTGTGCTCATCCACTATGGTTTCTTGCATGCCAAGAAGAACCTTTTCAAACTCTTCCTTTGTCATGTCAGAGTCGGGGAAAGTATCCAAAAGACCATGGTATCCCAGCTTGTAGCAGGCAAGATGGCATGCAAATTTAAGCATTCTTCCACCGTTTATATATTCATCAACTATTAAACCTGCATCCTTGCATTTCATTTTTGCTTCATTCAAGGTATACAGTATTTTGTTGATATATGGATAAATTCTTGATGCAATATACTCTGAAGTGGTTCCTTTTACAGAGTCTTTTTCATCAAGAGGTGAGTACAGAACCCTTACAAGGTTTGTTATGTTGTTCTGTTTGATCTCCTCGTATGTATGGTAAAGACCTGCTTCAAGCACCAGATGCCCCATTATTTCGCGTTCATCTTCAAATATGAACATGTTCAGATACCTTGGAAGGTTGCTGTAGTTTTCATTCCTTTTTCTTGTATTCCAGGACATGGCAGCTCCATATGCAAAACCTGCATAACTTACAGGCAGGTACTGCAAATGTCCATTGTCACCCCAGTCAGTGTTTAGAAGACCCATGGCACCGTGTTTTTTGCCATATCTTGCCGCATTGTCAATGTTTGCTATCATCTGGTCGGTCTGACCCCAGATGCTGTTCCAGGAAGCAGTTCCTGGACAGGTGTAAAACGGGATGTTGGCATCCTTGAAAATTTTACAGCTTGCTTCTGTTGGCTGTGTGGACAAGTATCCCCAGTTAAGGGTAATTACATCTTTGGGCAGTCCGGGTACAAGTTCAGGGTAGGAAAGGATAATATCTCCCCAGAACATCATTGTTTTGCCCCTTCTTTTAACATCCTCGTAGATTTTCATTAAAAAGTTCTTGTATACTCTGCCAACCCCAACTTCGTTGCAAAGGCTTTTGCTTTTTCCGTTTCCAAGTTCCAAGGTTTCATCACATCCCACATTGAACTTGTCCGAGGAAAAGTAAGGCAAAAGGTCATCGTACAAGCTCTTGACAAATTCAAAAGACCTGTCATCAAGGGGATTCAGACACAGCGGAGTGGGGATGAAAGTTCCTTGGAACTCAAACCCGTCCGGGCATTCTGCAAGATCTTTGAACTCTTCCCTTGCAAGCCAGGGACCCATGTGTCCAAAACTGTTCTGGTTTGGAACCAGTTCGATATATCTTTCCCGGCAGTACCTGTCAAGCTCAACAATTTCCTCCCCTGTGACAGGAGTCTGATCCTTCCATACATCGGGAAAACTTTCATATGCAAAAGAAAACCCTTCTATGTACAGTTGCAGCTGATTTATTTTCAAATCAGCCAGCATGTCTATTATGTGATAGAGGGTTTCCATGGTAGGTATCTTGCTTCTGGATATGTCCAGCATTACCCCTCTCACACTGAAATCAGGGCTGTCTTTTATCTTTAAATTTGGGATTCTTAGGTCGCACTGCTTAAAGATTAGCTTGAGGGTGGTTTCTGCCCGGAACAACCCTGCATCGCTTCCATACAGTTTTATTGTATCATCCTTTATTTCAATTCTGTATTCTTCTTCATTTTTGTATTCCTTGTGTATTTTTACTATCTCGCTTGTTTTCTTGCTCGTGCCTTCCAGGTATTCCACCTTTTTGGGTGTCGGGTATATTAAAAGTGGTTTCATGTGGCTTCACTCCTGACAGTATTGATATCAAAAGTTAGTATATGGTATAATGGACAAAAATTCAAGGAAGGAAGTATTGGGTGAAAAGGCTGCAAAAGGGATTAGGGCTTTTATTAAAAGATTTGAAAATTGCAATACCTGCGCTATTGGTTTTTGGTTTGTATTCATTAACAGCCAATCTTTTTTTGCCTAGATATTGCCCTTTTGTATTGCTTACAGGTCTTCCTTGTGCAGGATGTGGCATGACAAGGGCCACAATTTTGCTTTTTAGGGGCAGAATTGTGGAAAGTCTTGTAATGCATCCAATGGCTCCAAGTTATGTTTTACTTGCAATTGCATATGGGCTTTTCAAATATGTTTTGTTTATTGATACAAAAAGCTTGAAGTCCCTGCTCGTTTTTGTATTGGTAACCACCATGGTTGTTTATGGTATCAGGATGTTTCTGGTTTTTCCAAATCAGGTGCCAATGGTGTATTATGACGGGAACTTGCTTGTGCGATTGCTTGAAACAGTTTTGTCCAGGTAGCATCAACAATGAAAATACAGTTGACCAGTAGATGGCTTTGCTGTATATATAGAGAAAAAGGAAGGATGGATTAATATGGATAACAATTATATGAATCAGGGTTACCAATATGCACCGCAGTATGAGGATCCTAATAATAAACCTCTTGATATCAAGGACTGGCTCATTGTTTTAATTGTTCAAATGATTCCTTGTATTGGGTTTATCATGACATTGGTATGGGCGTTCGGATCAGGAAATGTTAACAGAAAAAGGTATTGTCAGGCAAATCTCATAATCATGCTCATATCCTTTATATTGAACATATTAGGCATTATACTTGTGTTTACAGTATTTGCAGGGGCGCTGGCTACTTTCTTTGCTCAGTTTTCGGAAGGACTTGAATCGAGCCTTGGCGCGATAAGAATGTTGTTCAGTTTTATGTAGTTTGTTGGTGACTAAAATAATTTAAAAATTTTTTGATTAGGGTATTTACATTTATTTTGATTAATGCTATTATCATTCG
>LSQX01333929.1_pt1 | contig 11343 bp, 9 predicted proteins | sample 654561 | NCBI WGS metagenome assembly LSQX01 (sample SAMN04489861, study PRJNA283612) | anaerobic digester metagenome | isolation source: 4 biogas reactors fed with cattle manure at either 37C or 55C with and... | place: Denmark: Kongens Lyngby | collected 2014 | reverse complement strand
CGTGAGATCGGAGATGTGCATAACAGACAGGCTTTAGCGTGGTGCGGGTGCTTTGAGAAGATTGTGGGCTGCGTTAGCCTTGATGCTGCTGACCGGCTGCGCGCGCGTGCCGCTGCCACCTGATCAGACAGCGGCAACATCGCAGACCATCACCTTCGCCTTCTGGGCGCTGGAGCCGGCTGAGGTGGCCCTGACGCATAAACTGGCCGCGCAGTTTGAGCAGACCCACCCGGGACTGCACGTCTCGGTGATGGAAATCCCAGGCCGGTACTACGACAAGCTCTCGACGATGTTTGCTGCTGGCACTCCGCCCGACGTCATGGTAGTGAATTATGGCCGTCTGGGCGACCTCGCCCGCCGGGGCCTGCTGGCGGACTTGCAGCCACTGCTGCCGCCATCCTTAAGCCTGTCGCAGTCTCTGCCGCAGGCTGCTGAGGCCTTCGCTGGTGTCGGACCGAGAATGGGCCGTGACGGCCTCTTCGCGCTGCCGGTGGACTGGAGCCCTACGAACCTCCTGCTCTATGATTGTGACGCTCTGGCAGCGGCGGGCGTGACGCCGCCAGATGGATCCTGGAACTGGCAGCAGTTTGAGGACGCCTGCCGCAAGGTCGCTTCGGTGATGACTGGTAGCCAGGGCCCTGCCTCCCTTTGCCTGTATCCCTACGCCGCCGCCGCCTGGCTGCTGCAGGGTGGGGGAACGCTGCTTGCTCCGGACGGCAGGCGCAGCACCCTCGGCGCAGCAGAGAACATTCGCACGGTGGACTTCCTGCGTCGCCTGCAGCACGAGAAGCTCGCGCTCTCGCCGGACCCCGCGCAGGACCGATCTCTCGAGGATTTCCAGACTGGGAGAGTCACCTTTGCCTTCGTCACACCCTACACTCTCACCAGCCTGCGCAAGCATCCCCACGGCAGGCGCTGGAGTCTGGCGCTGCCGCTGCACGACCGCCGGCAGGTGACGGGCTGCATCCCCTCCGGCGTGGCCGTGGCCGCGCGCTCGCGCCACAAGAAGGCTGCCGCCCAGTTCGCCGCCTTCTATGCCACCGAGGGCGCGAAGGCCCGCGCCTCTGCCGGCTGGTGCGTTCCCGCCCACCTTGGCTCTCTGCAATCACCGGCCCTGGACGCCGCTTTTGGCAAAGCTCCCGCTGGAGTGCTACGGCAGGCAGCCACCTTCGCCGTCCCCCATCCGCTCTCCCCCTTGCTTCCCTACGAGCAGACCTCACAGGCGCTTCGCCACGCTCTCGAGCAGGTCTTCACCGGTCAACGCAGACCGGTGCAGGCGTTAGGCGAAGCGGCGGCGAACCTCAACCGTGAGGCCGAGCGTCTGGAGCAACAGCCCAACCGGTAGGAGCGGTCCCCTGACCGCGACTCTGCCTGGATTGGGAAAAATCGCCCTCCGGGAAGTGCCATGATGCAGGAAGACCTCGCTGCCCTGAAGACATTCCACGGCCATCTGGGACCGTATCTCATCGCGGGGGTGCGGATGGGCCGCCATGCGCTCCGACGCCTGCAGGCAACGCGGCACTTTGGCCTGGAGGCGGACGTCTGGTGTCCCGACGGTCCCCCTTCCTCGTGCCTGCTCGATGGGATACAGTTCGCGACAGGCTGTACTTTGGGCAAGGGCAACATCCGGCACCACATTGATGAGGAAATCCGCGCGCTGTTTCGCAACAAACAAACCAACGCGGTAATCATGCTCGCTTTCGTGCCCGAGGCGCTACAGGCGGGGATGGCGGAGCTTGAGGCCCGAGACGATGACGCCGGAGCACAGTACGTGTACGATCTGCCGGACGCGGCCCTGCTCGAGGAGCTTCCTGGAGACTGATTAGCGCTCACTGCGCCCTGAGTATCGCACTTTCACCGCCGCGCAAGCGTCTCCTATGGTGTAGGCAACCGCGACGCGGTACCCGCGCCTTCCGGTTCGGGAAACGCGTTCTCTTTCGGAGGTGATAACATGCATGGTGAAAAGCACCAGGGCCTGCGCAGTTGGGCGACCGCATTGAAGGTAGTGGCGTGGATCGTTCTGGCGCTGGGCGTGATGGCAGCGATCGGAGCCATCGTCGGCGGCCAGCAGGTCGCTCAGGGAACGGTTGCGGAGAGAGCCGCCCAAGCTGGCGTGCAAGTGAGCGAATCGGCGCTTGCAGCGACCGGGGTCACCGGTGGCATCGCTTTGTTCATCATGTCGGTGATTTGGTTCCTGGTTCTGTACGTGCTGGCTGAGATCGGCCAGGCCGTGCAGGATATCTGGGATAGCCGAGTACTGACCGGTGAGGTCAGCCGGGTGAGTGCCGCGGACGTCAGCACTTCGCGGACGGGCATCTCGACAGAACCCGGTTATACGCCCACCCAGGGCAGCCAGCCACCAGCCGGCGCACCGAGCTAACGCCTCAACGGCTGGAACAACATGGACAATAAGCGACAGGAGCGGCCTCAAACAAGGCCGCTCCTGTCATTGTGACAAAGAGAGCTCATCTACCCCCGGTTGAACAACCCGGCGCTCCCCTTGACTGCCTCGCCCTCAGTACCGAACTTCTCGATCAGCTTGTCAGCATTCTCCGCCGCCTTACGGAAGGCGTTGGCGTATTGCTCAATCTCTGCCGGGCGGTAGTGCTTGAACCAGGGCACACTGTAGCACTCGCTGGGTGCTGCCTCCGTCACCGGCAGGCTGCCCGGTCCCTGGCGCAAGTCACGGTTGCTGTTGGCAATTCGCGTGGGTTTGCCGTGGCCATAAATGTCAGCGTCGTTGTAGAGCGCGTGGAGGTGCAGGGGGAAGTTGCAGCCCGCGTGCGTCGGGCACCCTTCGGCGGCGACAGCCTGGCAGAAGGTGCTGATCGGCAGGTTGCCGATCTCTTCTGGCCGGTACAGGCCGTGCGAGGCGTACCAGCCGCCGCAGTCGCTGCCGGAGTCCTTCGGCGGGCGGTGCGCTTTGATTCCCGGCACACCCTCCAGCAGGTCCCAGAAGTAGTTCATGGACTGGAGGATTTCCTCCATGCGCGCCTTATAGTGCCGCAGTTGCACCCGGCCGACTGCGCTGGAGAGCTGATGCATGCGATGCTTTGCGCCACCCCAGGGCAGCCCCGCGAACTGCTTGAGTGTCGGGTCAGTCAGTTGGCTCGTGCGCTCGTAATGCCCCCACGCCTGCGCCCGCTCGAACAGGTAATCATCGTCCGTGATCAGAAAGCCGCCTTCGCCGATCGGCAGCGCCTTGCCTGACATGGTGGACATGGCGCCAATGTCACCTATCGTCCCGCACAGCTTGCCCTTGTATTTGGCGCCATGAGCATGTGATACGTCCTCGATCACCTTCAAGTTGTGCTTTTTGGCAATCGCCATGATCGGGTCCATGTCGCAGGGATAGCCGCAGTAATGGACCGGTACGATCGCCTTGGTCTTGTCGGTGATGCGGTGCTCGATGTCTGCCGGATCGATATTCAGCGTGTCGCGCTCGATATCGGCAAACACTACGGTGCCGCCGAGCGAGAACACCGGCAGGTTGGTGGCCCAGTAGGTGAGCGAGACGCTGATAATTTCATCACCGACGCCAACGCCACAGGCCCACATCGCAGCCTGCAGCGCCCCCGTGCCGGTATTGCAGCCAAGCGCGTGCTTGATTCCAAACCACTCCGCATAGTCCTTCTCGAACTCCGCGGTCACGTCAGTGCCGGACATTGCGCCGCGGCGCAGGACCTCAAGGCAAGCGTCTTCGTCTTCCTTCGTGATGATCGGCCAAGTGAACATGTCACCAGGATCGGTTGTGACGGCCTTGGGGCCGCCGAGAATTGCGAGTTCTTGAGACATCAAAGCTCTCATCCCTTCGGTTGTGCAGTCTCTTCGGCCAGGACTGGCTGACCACTTGGGTATTCCCGATAAGAGGCTCCAATACCTACGAGGGTAGCGCTCTTCATTCATCACCTAACCACGACAGAGGTTGATGTTGATCATGAACGTTTAGGGGTCTAAGTTAGTTGAACTGCTGTCGATGGGCATCACCGGCAACAAAGCAGTGCCGATGCGGCGCAGTTGACGAAGAAGGCTGCTGGCAAACCTCCGAGTGAGTGGCGGGAAAAGGCGTATGACAGCAGGGCCGACAGATCGGCCCTCCTGTCGCTTCGTCAGGCGCTGAGCGCCAGCCTGCACCGCGTGTCCGCTCCGACTCCGAGCGTCGCCTCTCCAATTTTGCACGCAGACCAACAATATTGCAGGAACTCCGCCGATGGATGGGCAATCATGTAATAGAGGTGTTAGAAGATCGCAGACCCACAAATCGAGCAGGAGGCTTTGCTATGAAACGTCAGGGCTTCACGCTGATCGAATTACTGGTTGTTATCGCTATCATTGCGATCCTGGCGGCGATTCTGTTTCCGGTTTTCGCCAAGGCTCGCGAGAAAGCCAGACAGGCAACTTGCGTAAGTAACCTCAAACAGATTGGCAACGCGATCATGATGTACTCACAGGACTATGACGAGTGCATAGTCCCCATGACCGTCAACTTCGGCTACGCTGTCAACAACTCCACCTATTACACCTGGGAAATGCTGATCGGCCCCTACACCTCCGGCGAGAAGGCGGGGACGTGGGGCGTTTGGGAAACCAAGACGCCGAGCTGCTTCCAGTGTCCCTCCGCCAGTAAGCAAACTGACTGGGCCTACTCCAACTACGGTATCTCCCGTTATCTGGCCGATCTCGGCTGGCCCAACAACGGGCCTGTGATCCTCTCCGCCGTCCCGCGCCCGGCAGAGACTTACATGGTCGGTGACGCTTTCTACCAAGCCACCGACATCCGCCGCGGCTTCTATTACATTGTCATCTGGGACAGCGCCCCGTCGAAGACAAGTGTCGCTGCCCGCCACAATGAGCGAGCCAACATGCTCTACTGTGACGGCCACGTGAAGAGTGTCGGCTATGCCGAAACATGCCAGAAATATCCTGATTACTACTCACGGGCTCCCTGGAACTTCTATAAGACCGATTACTGAGGCGCGCCCCGGGCAATGGACGTAGCCGCCGGTTTCGATTAGCAGCGCAGGAGGTCCGACATGGCACGCAGAGGCTTTACGCTTATCGAGTTGTTGGTCGTAATCGCCATCATCGCGATCCTGGCGGCGATACTCTTTCCGGTTTTTGCCAAAGCCCGGGAGAAGGCTCGGCAGTCGAGTTGTCTGAGCAACGTGAAGCAGATCAGCCTGGCGATCGTGCAGTATGCTCAGGATTATGACGAGAGGATGGTTCCAAGCGCTGTGTCGGCTTACAGCTACCTCTCCCCTGATGGCACGCCGATCAATGTCACGCCGCCGAGCGCCATGCTGTGGATGTACATGGTCTACCCGTATGTGAAGAACGTGCAGGTCTTCAACTGCCCTTCACACACCGACCACTGGAGCCCCACCGTATACGACGGCAGTTGTGGCTACGGGAAGAACCCGTACATCGACGGCGCGCTGGCGAACATGGATGAGCCAGCAGGGACAATCATGCTCGTAGACTGCACCTACTACCTCGCGGACTGGGATACCAGGACGGACGCGGATGGCAGCACCGGCAGCGACAACGCCGACCCTCCAGCGAACCGCCACAACGAAGGCGCCAACTTCGGCTTCGCTGATGGCCACGCTAAGTGGCTCAAAGGCGGAACCGCGAGCTGGCTTGACGGCGTTGACCACAACCCGCCGGGCGGGATGAAGCCCGGCGGTGTCGACTACTGGAGCCCGAACAAGCAGTCCCCGATCACGGCGCTCGATTGAGCGCACGCGTGGCCTGATGAGGAGCGGACCGGCCACAGCGCCGGTCCGCTCTCGTCGTGTGGAGGGACCCTCGTCGCCTCGCTTCCACTGTCTCCGCCGCCTCGCCCAACGGCGGGCCGGCTGATAGCCGGCCCCTCCACGAGGCGAGAGACGGGGAGAAGGATTCCTTCCAATCCTACCGAAATGTCCGTATAGTCTCCCTTCGGACGCTGCCTTGAACCGTTTGTGTCGATGAACAGGAGTGAAACGTGGGACTACGTGAAGCCATAGAGAACGGTGAATTCCTGATTACGGGAGAGGTGGCCCCCCCGAAGGGCTGTCACCTCGAGCACATGGTCGAGGAGGCCGAGTTCTACCGAGGCCGCGCCCATGCCGTCAACGTCACCGATATTCAGTCGGCGGTGATGCGCGCCTCCAGCCTCGTCGGCTGCCTGAAGCTTAAGGAGGCTGGGATTGCGCCGATCCTGCAGATGGTCTGCCGTGATCGCAATCGCCTCTCGCTGCAGAGCGAGCTGCTTTCGGCCGCCGCCATAGGCGTCAACGAGGTGCTTTGCCTCACCGGCGACTATACGACCCTCGGCGATCATCCACAGGCCAAACCGGTCTTTGACCTGGATTCGGTGCAACTCCTGCGCGCCGGCAAGCGTTTGAGTGAGGGTCGAGACATGGCTTACTACCCGGACCGCAAGAATCCGGATCATNNGGAGGGCGATCCGCCAGATTTTCTGCTCGGCTGCGTCGTCAATCCCGGCTCTCAGCCGCTGGAACCGCAGATCATGAAGCTTAGGAAGAAGATCGACGCCGGGGCGCAGTTCTGCCAAACCCAGGCCGTCTACGATGCCGATGTCTTTGAGGCCTTCATGGAGCGCCTCGGCGACTGTCCGATCCCGATCCTGGCCGGGATCGTGGTCCTCAAGACCCCGATGATGGGCAAGTACATGAACGCGAATGTAGCCGGCGTCTCCGTTCCCGACTGGATGATCGAGGCGCTCGCAGACAAGGAAACGCGCGTTGCCAAGTCGATCGAGATGCACAGCGAACTGATCGCGAAGCTCAAGCCGATGTGCCAGGGCATCCACATGATGCCGCTGGGCTGGGACAAGCATGTGCCGGCGATACTCGACGGTGCCGGCATTGGGCCCATCGCCTGACGTTTCTCCTGTACGAGCGCCCACTGGGTGCGACGCGGCAGTGGCTGCTGAACATGATGAAAGGCAGAACCCAACGATGACCGCTACTGAGCAAAAAGCTCGTGAAGACATACTGAAGATGATTGAAAATGACAATACGATCTTCATCGTCGGCTGCGGCGACTGCGCCACCGTCTGCCAGACGGGCGGGGAGCATGAAATTGCCGAGATGAAGGCATTCCTCGAGGAGAACGGTAAGACCGTCAGCGGCAGCGTCGTTCCCGACTCGACCTGCCACGTACTCGACCTCGGGCGTCTGCTGCGCGGCCAGAAGGAAGCTGTGGCGTCCGCTGATGCTCTCCTGGTGCTGGCGTGTGGCGCTGGTGTACAGGCGGCTGCCGAGGTTGCCAAGAGCCAGTCCGTCTACCCCGGCCTCAACACGCTCTTCATCGCGAACACGACCCGCTTGGGCAACCTCCACGAATGGTGCTCAAGCTGCGGGGAGTGCGTGATTGATCAATATGGTGGCATCTGCCCGGTCACTCGCTGCCCCAAGGGCCAGGTCAACGGCCCATGCGGCGGCACAAGCGACGGCAAGTGCGAAGTGGACAGCGAGCAGGATTGCGTCTGGACGCTGATCTACCAGCGCCTCGAAAAGGTTCCTGGTAAGGAAAACCTGGAGCAGAGGATATTCGACGCGAAAAACTTCCAGAAGGGCAAGAGNNGGGGCCGGCAACCTGCCGGCCCGCCGTTCGCAGCCGCAAGAGCGCCTCGTCATAATGGAAGAACGGCCCGCACCATCAGGTGCGGGCCGTTCTGTTGTCTACTGTCTAATGCTGCTGCGTTGCCTCTACCCTTCGAAGCCAGCCTGTTCCTTGCTGGCGATACCCAGCCTTTGCAGGGCACGCTCGGCGGAGTTCGAAACCTGCGGCGACGGGTCCGTCAGACACTGCACCAGCACATGCTCCGCGCGCTTGTCGCGCAGCTTGCCCAGTGCCGTCACTGCCGCCCACCGGACGTCCTCGTCGGGATCGGCCTTCGTCCCCAGCAGCTCCGACATCGCCTGCAGTAATGCCGGATCGGCGATGCGGCCGAGCTGGATTGCTGCATAGCGACGCACTGAGGGCTCCGGGTCCTTCGTTGCCTGGTTCAAGGCTGACACGACTGTCGCGCCGCCGACCCAGCCGAGAGCCTCAACCGCGAAGCGTCGGACCTCCGGGACAGTGTCTTTGATCGCGGCGTCCGACAGTTGCTGAACTACAGCGCTGGCCGGAACAGTGATCAGAGCCGCAGCGGCGCGGCGACGGACGTAGGGATCAGTATCCTTTAGCGCGGCCGCCAACGGCCCGGCAGCACGGGCGTCGCCCAGGTAGCCAAGGCCCTGCGCGGCGATTTCGCGCGTGGGGGCGTAACTATCGTTCTTCAGTGCCCAGATCAGTGGCTCCAGCCCGGCCAGGTTGGCCTTGCGAGGGCCCATCTCCTGGCGGTGCGTCACCTGTGCCTGCCGGGCGAATTCATCGATGCTCGGGTTGAAGCCAGCGCAGATGAGGGCCACACAGAGAGCAGCGCCCTCGCGCTGCGGTCCGGTCTTGCCCTGGTACAGCGCCTTGATCACAACTGGCAGGGCTGGCTCGCCCTGTCCCTGCAACGACAGCGCAGCCTTCGCGGCGGCGTCGTTGTCCTGCTGGCCCAGTAGCGCTACCAGCGCCTCATTGCCAGCCTTGCCGGCGGCGCTAAGCATGCCGGTCAGGCTGATCATGGCAGCATTGCGCAGGCCCGGGTCAGGGTTGTTTGCGAACTGGCGGAGGGTCTGCTCGACCGGCCCTCCAGCGGGGAAGCGGCCCAGAGACAGCAGCGCGGCCTCGCGCACCTGCGGGCTTGGGTCGGTCTTAGCCACCTTCATCGGGATCGCTGGATCGAGATCCGGAACGCCCTTGAGCACGTTGAGCGCGCCGAGGCGCACTGACTCGCGCTTGTCACTTTGCGCGAGCGTCTGCGCATACGCGACAAAGGTCGCCTTGCGGGCCGTGTCGCGGGTGGCGACGATGGCTTCCTGCAGCTTGTCCATGCCCTGGCTCACTGCCTTGGGATCGTCTGCGGCAAGCATCTGCTTGAGGTCAGCAACCTCAACCTTGGGAGGCTCCTGCTTCGGAGCAGTCTGCTTGGCCTCCTGCTCCTTCTCGTGGTCATGATCATCCGTGCCCGCCGGAGGGGGCGCGGGCGTCAAAATCATGGTGAGCCCAACCAGCAGCACCAAGGCTCCGATCACTACAAGCGGCCCGGTCTTGAGTTTCATCCTGCGGAGGTCCTCCCGGGAAGTAGCTCCCTGTATACCATATGGCGCAAAAGGGCCTGCTTTGCGCGAAATCCGCGAAAAAGCAGGCCCGGGGTCTGCGCTATAAAGTTAACACCATCGCCGATTGTAGAGGTTCCCCCACCCGGCCGATAGAATCGACAGAGCGTGGAGCAATTCCTCTCCTCACCGGCGCACGTTGGCGTTAGTCGCTCTCGATGCTCCACATGGTCAGGACGTTGTTGCTGTTCTTGTTGGACAGCGAACTGGGCATGTACCACTTGGCATGGCCATCGATGAAGGCGACATTCACGCCGTCGTTGTGGCGCTTGGGCAGGAAGGTGTTCATATCCGGATTGTCGGCGAGGTACTGCCAGCCCATTTCATAGGAGCCGGTGTAGTCGCTGAGGACGACGGTGCCCGAGGGGTCCTGGATTTGGGCGAGAGCCTTGCCATTGGGGCCATTGGCGCTGACGCCGGCGACATTGCTGCCGCCGTAGTATGCGACGCTGAAGGCATAGCTGAGGGTGGAGCCGGGGGCGCCATTGTTGCTTACGATGTTGCGGCCAGTGTCACTGGGGCACAGGAAGATCTGCCAGTTCTTGATGTAGGGAGCGACTGCCTGCGGCCACTGGTAGTTGCCGGGGCTGGTGGCAGGGCCATACCATGTGCGCGGCATCATTTCGTCATTGTCCTGAACGTAGCCCAGGATGGCGGTGTTGAGCTGCTTGACATTGGACAGACACGACGACTGCCGGGCTTTCTCTCGAGCTTTTGCAAATACTGGAAAGAGAATGGCGGCGAGGATGGCGATGATCGCAATGACCACCAACAACTCAATCAGCGTGAAACCTTTTTTCATCAATGAACCTGCTTTCTGATACCTGACATTGGGCACAATGTGTAGAGTATAGCAGCAATTCCCACAAAATGGATCAAATTGTTCTTCAACCATACAGATGTCCTGTGCCGCGTGCGTGATACTGACGCTTATCCTTGACGCCAGAACCCATCTTGGTTATGCTTTGGGGTGCCAACACTCACTTCGGAGTGTCGTACTGGAAACTGCCGCTACTGCGGCACGGGGTCGGCTGGAGGCGTATAGTGCTTTTCCAGCGTGTGGCGAGGTTGTTCATCGCCACTCGTTTCGTTTTTCAGGCACCGAGGTGCCCGCGACCTCGGCCACAACAGGAGGCAAGTGTGATGATTGAGGCGCATGGTGGGAAATTGGTAGACAGGGTATTGACAGGCGACGCACTGGCCGAGGCCACCGCACGCGCGGCCACGCTGCCCAGGCTCGTTGTGAACTTCGATACTGCCCGTGACGCGCAGAACATCGCGCGTGGCGTGTTCTCCCCCTGTGAAGGGTTCATTGGGAAAGATGACCTAAACAGCATCATCTCCTGCTATCGCCTCTGCAATGGCGCCATCTGGACCATCCCCATCATGCTCGACGTTCCGGCGCAGGACAGCGTGCCGGTCGGCGACATCGCCCTGTACCAGGAAGGCTGCGACAGCCCTCTGGCCATCTACCATGTCACCGAAGTGTACGCGTGGGACAAGGAGAAGACCGCGCAGGCAGTCTTCGGCACCACAGAGACCGAGCACCCCGGCGTCCGCGGCCTCTTCGAGCGCGGCGACTTCCTCGTCGGCGGCACCATTGATCTGATCGACAATGACCGCGGCCCCTACGCCGCCTTCAACCTCTTCCCCGCCGAGACCCGCAAGGTTTTCGCGGAGAAAGCCTGGAAGACGGTCGTGGCGTTCCAGACCCGCAATGTCCCGCACGTCGGCCATGAGGACCTACAGAAGACCGTCCTGGGACTGTGCGATGGCCTGCTCGTCCAGCCGCTGATCGGCAAGAAGAAGCCCGGCGACTTCAAGGATGAGGTCATCCTCGAGGCATACAAGGCCCTCATCGACGAGTATTACTCCAAGGACCACGTCTTCCTGAACATCCTCCCCACCGAGATGCGCTACGGCGGCCCGAAGGAAGCAGTCCTGCATGCTATCATGCGCAAGAACTATGGCTGCACCCACATCATCATCGGCCGCGATCACGCCGGAGTGGGCAACTACTACGGAGAGGAAGAGGCCATCGAGAAGTTCGAGGCCATGGCCGATGAGCTTGAGATCCAGCCGATCACGATCCGTGGGGATTTCTGGTACTGCTGCACCTGCG
>LSQX01093754.1_pt1 | contig 11343 bp, 11 predicted proteins | sample 654561 | NCBI WGS metagenome assembly LSQX01 (sample SAMN04489861, study PRJNA283612) | anaerobic digester metagenome | isolation source: 4 biogas reactors fed with cattle manure at either 37C or 55C with and... | place: Denmark: Kongens Lyngby | collected 2014 | reverse complement strand
AGGCGGAGCATCTTCTATTCTCCGCCCAAATACAGAACGCGCCGAGCGGCTTGAATCATGCTGGAAGTTGATTATCTTGTCATCAGAAAGGCGAGCAGCATCACCAGCACCAGCGCGAACAGAATCAGGCTGAAGGAAAGGGTGCGCTGCAGGCGCCGCCCCACATCGTGAATACCATTCCATGCGGAGGAAAACACATAGATAAACCTGGGGGTGTGGGGAGAGTCTCTGCGAAACAGCCGGCGAGCCCTTAAGAAAATGCCGTCAAAGACACGGCCCAGGCTATAGGTAAAACGGTTGCCCACAGGTGGAACCAGCGGGGTCCCTTCCTTAGTACGCCTGAACACGGTGTTCATCATCAACAACACCGAGCCCTCCACCAGCCAGTCCACAGCGCGGGCAAAGAAGGTGGCCAGGTTGAAAAGCAGCGGATAAACCACCCTGTCCATCAGCAGGTCAAGCCCCTGACAGCATAATACCCCCAGGCGTGAGGCGAGGTCAACGAAAGGGCGGTGGATCCTGCTTCCAAGGTCTGTGTTGAGCACCTGGGCAAGCAGGGAGCCCAGAAGTACCAGCAGGTCTACCAGCGGGCGGTACACCGCGTTTTCCAGGTCCAGCTTTTCCGGCCAGCGGTCGACATAAAGGGCTTGGCTCTGCTCGTCCCGCTGGATCAGCCATCGGCGCACAACCGTGACATACAGCAAAGCGCCGATGGCCAGGGACTTCAAGGCACCGATTACATTGACGGGGGCCAGGAAATGCACGGCGTGGGCTGGCTCGTGGGCATGGAGGAAGGGCAACATGCGGTTGGCCAGCGGCGCCAGCACGCCCTCCGGCCACAGGCCAATCAGGAAGATGACCAAGGCAGAGCCCCCAAGCGCCACAGCAGAAAGCGGCGTCATGGAAGGACCCATGCGGTCAAACTCTTCCTGCCGTTCATTGTTCTTTTCAACAAAGAGGGCGATGAACAGCTTCAGCATGTAGCAGAAGGTGATGCCTCCGGAGATGATGAACACCCACTCCGTTGCCTGGTACCAAAAGGCACCTTGCCCCAGGTGCTGCAGGTGATCGATGTACTCCACAATACTCTCATGGAGCAGGGTTTTTGAGGCATAGCCGCTGAAGAGCGGAATTCCGCTGATGGAGGCGACGCCCGCCAGGAAGCAGGCCATCAGGCCGTAGCGCCCGCGCCCAAAACCGCGGATTTTGTTCAGGTTCAGCTGGTGCAGGTGGACATACACCACCCCCGCTGCCATAAACAGGCATAGCTTAATCAGGCTGTGGTTGAGCATGTGAAGCACCGTGCCCTGAGTCGCCAGGGCGTTATGCTCACCCAGCAGCCCCTGCATGCCGATGCCCACCAGAATAAAACCAATCTGGCTCATGGAGGAGCAGGCCAGGGTGCGCTTCAAATCCACCGAGAACAGCGCCAGCAGCGCCCCCAGGAACATGTTGATCAGTCCCAGCCCCAGCAGCAAATTGCCCCAGGGGATGTTGCCAAAAAACAGCCGGGTGGAAATCACCAGGATGCCAAAGATGCCCACCTTGGTGAGGATGCCGGAGAGCAGGGCGGAGGCGGGAGCGGGGGCGACTGGGTGCGCTTTGGGCAGCCATACATGCAGCGGAAACATGCCCGCCTTGGCGCCAAAGCCTGCCAGGATCAGGGCGCCGGGCAGGTAGAGAGCGGACTTGTCCGCGGTTTCGCCCAGGCTTGCCAGTTGGTCAAAAGCCAGGGAGCCCAGCTGCCCGCGCAGCATCATCAGCCCCATCAGCATGGCCATGCCGCCCAGAATGGCGATGGCCAAATAGGTCTGCCCGGCCCGCATGGCACCCGGGGTTTGCTCATGGGCCACCCAGCAGTAGCTGGTGAAGCTCATGATCTCAAAAAACAGGAAGGTGGTGATCAGATCATCAGACAGGAACACCCCCACGGTGGCGCCCAGGGTGAAAAGGGTGTACATGAGATAGCGGGGCCGCCGGTGACCATGCCCCATGTACTGGGGGGTGAAAAGCGAGGTCATCAGCCACATAAAGCCGGCCACCAGCGCGTAGACCACGCGGAAGCCGTCCGCCTTCAGCGACAGGCCCAGGCCCAGCAGGCGCGGGAAGCGCAGGCTTTGGACCGTGCCGCTGACAGCCAGCAAGATGCCAAGCCCTGTCACCAGGGCGGCGATGCCCGCTGTCAGCAGATAGCCCAGGCTCAGCCGGCGCCTGGCCAGCACATAGCAGGGCCCTGCCGCCAGCAGCGGCAGCACAATCATGAGAACCGGAATGCTCTTCACTGTGCTCCCCCCTTATGCCAGGCCGGACGCGGCGCGCGTCAGAAAATCAATCAAGGGACCGTTCCAGAAGCTGAACACCAGGAGGCTAAGCCCCAGCACAATCAGCGTCAGCTGAAAAGGCAGGCCCATGGGCGTGATCTCAGGCGCTCCTGGCGGCCGTTTGCCGGTATATAGCATGAAAGAAGGCACCATCATATAAGTACCGGTCAGGATGGCGCTGATGATCAGCGCTGCCAACCCCAGGTAGGGCAAAAGGCCCCCCTGGGCCACGGCGGAGGACGCCAGCGCCCACTTGCTCACAAAGCCCAGCAGCGGGGGAATGCCTGTCAGCGCCAGGCCGCCAATCACAAACACCAGGCTGGTCAGCGGCATGTTTTTGCCCAGGCCCCTGAGGTCCTGGATGCTCTCCAAGTGGCATTTCTCCATGTAGGCGCCCGCGGCCAGGAACAGCGTGATTTTGATCAGCGCGTGAAACACCATGTGCAGCAGCCCCGCTGCGAGCCCCGCTGGGGTCATCAGCAAGACGCCAAAGAGGATATAGCTGAGGTTGGCGATGGTTGAATAGGCCAGCCTGCGTTTGAGGTGCTTTTCCTTCAGCGCCATGGTGGAGCCGTAGACGATGGTGAATGCCGCCAGTGCCAGGGGGATATACTGGGCATAGCTTCCCGCCAGGATGGACACGCCGAAGCTGAAGTAGGTGGCCCGCATCACCGAGAAAACGCCTGCCTTGACCACGGCCACCGCGTGCAGCAGGGCTGTCACCGGGGTGGGGGCCACCGAAGCGGGCACCAGCCAGCCATGCACCGGGAACACCGCTGCCTTCACCCCAAAGCCCAGGAAGCAGAACAGGTAGCCCAGCTGCAGCTGCGCTGTGTGGGGTCTGGCGATATGCTGGAACAGCCCGCCCCACTGGAAATCAGTGGTGCCGCCAAAGTACAGCACATACACCATGCCCATGAAGGCGAAAGCCGCGCCGCCCAGGGAATAATACAGGTACTTGAGCCCCGCTGAGATGGCGCGGGGGCTGCCGCCGTGGAGCACCAGGGGCAGGGTGGACAGCGTCATCATCTCGTAGAAGATGTACAGGGTGAGCAGGTTGGCGCTCATGGCCACCCCCAGGGTGATGCCATAGCTCATGGTATAAAAGGCAAAGAAAGATTCCTGATTGCGGTGAAGCTGCATATACTCAGAGGCGTACAGGGTGGCCAGGGGCCACAGGAAGGCCGCCAGCGCCGCGAACACCTTGCCCATGCCGTCAAGGTGCAGGGACACCACCAGAAACTCGTTGAAGCGGATCAGGTCAAGCCTTTCCACCTCCGGGCTGAACAGCAAAACGCCTACCAGGGCGGATGTCACCAGCGTCACGCCCAGCATATACGCAAGGCGCGCCCCCTGCTTGAGCCTCAAGGCTGGCAGCAGGGCGCCCGCAATCAGGGGCAGCGCGATGGCGGCGACCAGTATCATAGACTTCCTTTCATTGCGACGATTAGAACAGCGTGTTGGCCAATTGGCTGAAGGCGTCGATCATAAAGCCGGGGAACACGCCCAGGATGGCGATGGCCAGGGTGAGGATGAGGATGGGCACCACCATCAGCCAGTCTGGTTTCAGGCGCACCACAGCCACCTGCCGGTCTTCCTCCTGGCGCAGGTCAAAAAACGCGGTGATACTGGGCGGCAGGAGATAGCCGGCGGTCAGAAGGGCGCTGACCAAAAGCACTGTGGGCACCAGCCAGCTGAACACCTGCACCGGCAGGGTGGCGGCCACCGCGCCCTCCGCGATGTACCACTTGGAAATAAAGCCGCCCAGCGGGGGGATGCCCACCAGGGAGATGGCGCAGATGGTGAACATGCTCATGGTCCAGGGCATGCGCTTGCTCAGGCCCTGCAGTTCCTCCACCCGGGTGATGCCGGTGGCATAGATGATGGCGCCCACGCACAAGAACAGGGCATCCTTGGTGAGGGCATGGAATACGATTTGCAAAAGCGCCCCGTCAAAGGACATGGTGTTGAGCAGGAAGAGGCCGCAGAGCACATAGCTGACCTGGGAGACGCTGGAGTAGGCCAGGCGCTTTTTCAGCAATTTTTCGCGCAGGGCCAGCATGGAGCCCATGAACACCGTCACCGTGGCGCAGCCAAGAAGCGCCATCTGCACCCAGGTGCCACGGATGAAGTCTGGCCCGATCACATAGAAGATCATCCGGATGATGCACAGCACTCCGGCCTTGGTGATCACGCCGCTCAAGACGGCGGAGGCAGGGGCGGGGGCCACGGGGTGGGCGGTGGGCAGCCAGCCGTGCATGGGGAACATGCCGGCCTTGGTGCCAAAGCCCACCAGGGTGACAAAGATGATGCCCAGCAGCGCCTCCCTGGAGATGTTGAGGCCTTCAGTCAACAGGGAACCGCCTGCCACAAAAAAGGGCGAGGACAGGTTGGGGGTGAGGATGAAGATGCCCAACAGGCCCATGGTGGCGCCCGCCACGGAGTAGATCAGGTATTTGATGCCGGCAGCGATCGCCTCCTTGCTGCGGGTGTGCAGCACCATGGGGACCGACAGCAGCGTCATGGCCTCAAAGAACAGGTACATGGTGACCATGGTGCCGGACAGCGTCAGCCCCATCAGGGTGCCCAGCACCAGGAGGTAGAAGGCGTAGTAGCTTTTCTCGTTCTTCTCATGGCGCATGTAGCTAAAGGAGAAGAAGCCGGAAATCGTCCACATGATGGTCATCACCAGGGAAAAGACCACGGAGGTGCCGTCGGAATGCAGAGCGATGGGCAATTGATCCGTCATGTAAAACAGCACCGCGGTGCGCTCCCCGCCCAGGGCTACCAGGGTGACCACCACGCACTCCAGCACCAGGGCGGCCCCCACAAACAGGCAGCGGTTCTTCCGGGTCTGGTTCACCCAGGGGATCAGCAGGGTCATGAAGGCAGCCGCGACCGGCAGCAAAATGGCGAGTATCAGCATCAATCCTTCCACAGTGGGTTCCTCCTTAGGCGAACATCTTCAGGCCGGACTCAATCACCCGCATGATCGGCCCGGAGCCAATGCCCAGATACACAGTCATCAACATGGAAACAAACAGCGCTGCCACCACATAGCGGGGGATATGATGGGCAGGGGGGTAGAGCACATCCTCCGCCGGGCGCCTGTAAATGGACACGACGGTGTGCAGGAAGTACACGGCGTTGAGCAGGGTGCTGACGGCCAGAGCCACCAGCACCAGCACCCGCATGCCCCCGCCCAGGGGGATGGCGGCGCTGGCCAGGTAGAGCTTGGCGATAAAACCGCCTGTAAAGGGAATGCCCACCATGCTCATGGCGGAGACCGTGAACACGATGCCAGCCGCCACATTGCGGTAGCCCGCGCCATGGAGGCTGTGAAAACGCTTGTGGTTGCCCGAAACGCTGACCAGCTCATGGGTGGACAAAAACAGCAGGGACTTGGCCGCCGCGTGGGCCAGCATCTGAAAAAGCGCCGCCGCTACCCCCGCCATGCTGGCCATGCCCAGGCCCATATAGACATAGCCAATCTGCGCCACGGAGGAATAGGCCACCATGCGCCGGATGTCCCGCTGGCTGATGGCCATCACAGAGCCCATGATCATCCCCGCCACGCCGCAATAGAACAAAAAGTCGTCAATATGGGACTGACGGATGATGTCAAAGCCGATGACCCGGTAGAAAAACTTGATCAGCAGGAAGATATAGGCCTTGCTGATGATGCCGGAGAGAATGGCGCTGGACATGGGAGGGCCAAAGGCGTAGGTGTCAGGTGCCCAGGCGTGGAAGGGGAACAGCGCGCTTTTGATGGCCAGCCCCACGGTGATCAGCGCGATCACCACGGTGAGAGGCTGGGCGTAGTTGCCCGTCTGATAGATCTCGCGCACTGCCTCCTGCAAGGGCTCCATCAGCAGGTGGCCGGTGATGCCATAGAGCATGGCGATGCCCAGCAGGACAAGGCCTGAGGCCAGCAGGTTCATGATGAGGTATCGGGTGGCGGCCACCAGGGTGTGGCCGTTTTGGCGCACAATCACCAAAGCGCAGGAGGCGATGGTGATGATTTCAATGAAGACATAGGCGGTGAACAGGTCGTTGGTATAGAGCATCACCAGGACGGATGCCAGCGCCAGGTCCACCATGATGCAGTAGAGGCTGAACTTCTTTTGGCTGACAAACATCGGCATGTGGTAAAGCCCCGCCACCAGGGTGATGAACAGCACCGCGGAAAAGCCGGTGGCCATCAGGGCTTCCAGGCGGCCGATGCGGATCTCATTGCCCCAGGGCGCAGGGAAATGCCCCATCATGAAGGAATAGGAGGATTCAAGGCGCAGTGTCAGCACCAGCGTGGCGGCGCTGAGCCCCAGCACCACCAGGCTTACCAGAAGCGTCAGGTATTTGGCCGCCCGGGGCTTGAGCACCGAGGTGACCACCCCTGCCAGCAGGCACAGGAGAATGGTGAAAAACGGGAAATTGTGCGCCAGGCTCATTCCACTTCCTCCTGGCGTGCCATCAGCGCGATCTGGTCGATGTCCAGGGTGCGATAGCGCCGGTACAGGCGCACGGTCAGCGCCAGCATCATCCCGGTAAAGCTGACGGATACCACGATGCCTGTCAGCACAAGGCCAGTGGGAACCGGGTTGATGTAGTGGATGGCCTGGGTAACACCATCAACCACGATGGGGGCCTTGCGGCCGTGGATATAGCCCATGGAGGCCAAAAACAGGTAGGTAGCGGTGCTCATGATGTTAAGTCCGATGATCTTGCGGATGAGGTTACGCTGAAGCAGCAAAATGACAAAGCCAATGCCAAAGAGGATGACAGCCACGGTCTGCTCGATGTTTTCATACAGTGCTTGCAACATGCTATCCCCTCCTCACAGGCCGCCCTTGCGGAACAGGGCGTAGAAAATGTACATGGTGCAGGCCACCACCAGGCCAACGGCGATATTCAGCGGCATGATCAGGCCGCCTGACAATATGGCGCCCGGCGTCCCCAAGGGGATATGGCTTTCCAGGCCATTGGCGCCGCAATAGAAGGAATAGGCCTTGGCGACGCCGTAAAAGCCCAGCGCGCCGAAGCTGACCCACTGGAAGGTTTTGTAGCTGAAAAACCGGCCCGCCTTTTTGAAGCCGAAGGCGTTGAGGTAGAGAATCAGCCCGGAGGACACGATCGCCCCGCCGGAAAAGCCGCCACCGGGTGAGAGGTGGCCATTTAAAATGACATAGAGGCCAAAGAGCAGCAGAATCGGGGTGAGCAGGATGGCAGTGCCCTGCAGGATGCGGTCGTTCTTGGGCTCATAGTGCCGGTCATCCGATTCTTCAGCGATCAGTTGCTGGGTGGGCTGTCCCTTGTCGTCCAGGTCAATGCGCAGCAGGATCAGCACAGCGCAGGCGGCAATAAACAGCACCGTGGACTCCCCCAGGGTGTCAAAGGCGCGGTAGTCCAGGATCATCCCGGCCACCATGTTGGTGGCGCCGGTCTCCGCAAGCCCCTGCTCGATGTAGCGGGTGATGACCTCGTTGTTGGCAGGCACATCCGCCGCGCCAAAGCGGGGCATATGGGCCACTGTGCCCAGCAGGAAAAAAATGATCATCCCCCCCAGGAGCAGGGACAGCAGCACATGCAGCCGGCCGATAAGCCGCCGCCCTTTGGTGAGGGTCCAGGCGTACAGATCGTACTGGGCCAGCCGGTCAAGGGCCAGGTCCCGGTCGTGGCGGTGCTGAAGGGCCGCCTCCTGGTGCTGGGCGGCCAGCTCCGGGTCCACCTCTGGGGGCGCCTCGCCAGGCTGGAGGACAGAATCCTCTATGGCCTCATCCAGCGCCAGGTACCCCTCCCGCATCCAGCGCACAAAGCGCTCCTGCGGGCGATTTTGCCAGTCACTTCTGCGCTTGCTCATGATCCCTGTCTCCTTGCAGCGCATGTATTTTCTTAAGGGTCACAAAGAACAGCACCGATGTGATGCCGGCCCCCACCGCCGCTTCCGTGATGGCCAGATCCGGGCTTTCCAGAAGCATCCAGATCACCGCCATGATGAGGCTGTAAGCCATGTAGACAATCAGCGAGGTGAGCAGGTTTTTGGTGAAGCTGACGGCAAGAGCGCATACGACCAGCATGCCCAGCAGGGCCAGGTTGACAAAGTTCACACGTCCACCTCCTGATCCTCATCCTTTTCAGCGCCTGTGAGCTGGTGCCAGTGCGGGTTGGTGGTTACCTCCAGCCGGGCGATCAGGTGGCTGCCCACCGGGCTTGCCACCCAGAGCAGGCAGATGATCAGCAGCAGCTTTAGCGCAGTCCATATATCCGGCGCGCTGACCGTCAGGCCAATCAGGCAAAACAGCAGGCCCAGGGTATCGCCCATGGCAGCAGCGTGCATGCGGTTCAAGACATAGTCGAACTTATATACGCCGATCACAGCGGTTATCAGCATGGAAAGGCCGCTTAGCAAAAACAGTGCGGTGATAATAAAGCGAATCCAGTCAAGCATGACGCTGCGCCTCCTCCTGCTGTGCCCGCCGCTCCAGGTAGACCCCCATGTACACCTTGCACAACACCACCACGGCCAGAAAGCTGATCATGGCGTAAATCAAAGCCACATCAGCCAGATAGCCCTGACCCAGCATCAGCGCGACCACGCAGATCATGATGATGATCTGCATGCCGATCATGTTGATGGCCACAATGCGGTCAGCGATGGAAGGGCCTTTCACCGCGCGGATAAAGCAGGCGATGATCAGCACCGTCTGCACACACAGGACGGCGATATACAGCGTGCTGTAGGCATCCCAAACGCTCACAGGCTCGCCTCCTGCCAGTCCTTCTCCATGGCCATTAGGCGCTGTTCAAAGGCGCTGTTCACCAGGCCCTCTTCAAACGCCTCGTCCAGGCAGTGCACCAGGTATTTATCCCCCTGCAGGTGCACGGTGATGGTGCCGGGGGTCAGGGTGACGCAGTCAGCCAGCATCACCCGGGCAGGCATGGTGTGAAGGGGCGTCCTGAAGGTGGCCAGCTTTGGCACCACGATGTCCCGGTCTGTCAGAATCAGGCGCATCACAGCCAGGTTGGCCAGGGTGATCTCTTTGATCAGCAGCCAGATGTAGCGCAAATAGCTGGGAAGGCGCCGGAAGACATACAGCTGAACCTTCGGGGTGAAGCCGGTGGCGACAAAGCGGGTGACAAACCAGCTGAGCAGCACGGATAAAACGGCGCCAAAAGCCACAAGCTCCCAAGTGAGCCTGCCATTGAAAACCATCCAAATTACGAACAAAGCGGCAGCGAGCAAGGGATCTCCTTTTCTTGTATTGGGCTGTTTTTTGCTGTGTTGGCACAGAATCACCCACAAACGGATTATAGCATTTTGGCCGGCAATGTCAATTTATTCAACTTGCTTGCAGTGGGATAAAAGAGCAGGGGTATCAAACATGGGTCACAGTTTGTGCGCAGAGGCCGGAGCGATCTGTGTCAAGGTCAGGTAGTATTTGCCCCGAAAATCCCCACCTCCCCCTTGGCACAAAGGTTCCCATCTCTATGGCCTAAGGGTTGCCTATGTTTGACACTTCTACTCTGTGGTGCTGGCAGTACACAAGCATTCGTTGACACCAGTGCGCGTCGCATTTAGAGTCATCCGTGCAGAGAGTCTCCTTTGTCAGTTTTTACATGCAGAATTATTCTACCAAAGTCTCTGCTTTTCTCTCCTTTCATGTTACCTATGTATCGTGCCTCAACACACAGGATGAAATGGGCTCAGTCATGTGTCAGGCATACGCATTGCCAAGGCGGCTTGGGTACCTTGGCCACCTTTGTGTGACGCGCCGGATACACCAGCCGGCGGGCTTTGTGGAACAAACCAGGGATCTTGATAGCGCAGTCTGGAAAATGACGTCGCCAAAAAGGCCCCGCCGGATTTCCGGCAGGGCCTGGGATCGGCTGGGCCAATATCAGTTGGCCGCCGGTGCAACCGTCATGAGGGGGTCCATCATCTGGAGCATGGCCTCCCGGCGGGTCTTGTACTCCGGCTTGTTCTCCCAGAAACGGATGTACTCATCCTTGGGCGCGGGGAAGCGATAGTATGTGATGCGGTTACGGATAAACATCAGCACATGGGTGTCCCCGTCCAGATGGTTCAGAATGCTGATGGGCTGTCCAAAGGCGAAATTGCTGGGACTGGGCATGTCCTCAGGCTCCACGATGGAAACATCGTTGTAGGAATTGTAGAAGGTGATGAACTCGCTTAAACGCTCCGTGGTGAAGTGCTGCTTCTCTTCATGGAACATGCGGTAAGTCACCGTCACCGTGTCCATGTTCACATCCACATAGGCCTCACCCACCTCATACATATTGCTGGCCACCAGCACAAAAGTCTGCCGGCCCTGGATGGACAGGTCGATGGGGGTGAACATATACCAGAGGTCTGTCAGTTGAGGCGTCACATCCCTGAAATGGGGGCCAAAGGCAGAAACGGTGTTGCGGGGGTAGTAGGAGTTGGTGATCTGGTCATACACATGGATCTGGTTGCCGTTTGAGTCCGTTGTGATGGTCAGTTTTTGCGCGTAGTACAGCCTTCGGGTAAAGCCGCCGGCGGTTTTGATGGTATAGCTGTAGGTGTTGACTTCGCCATGATGCGTAAGGGGTTTATAGACATAAGCCTGCACAGCCACAGGCTCGCCGCCGCTTGGCAGGTTGATGTCCATGGTCTGCACATTGTGCCGCGCGGCCTGGTCAAACACCTCCACGGTGGCGATCACATCATTAGAGCCGGTGTTCTGGAGCGTAAACACATCCATCACGCCGCCCTCCGAGGGGAAACGGAACTCCTTCACCGGCACGATGTTCAAGGTGTCCTGGGCCATGGCCGGGGTGGGGAACAGGCCAACCGCCAGCAGGGCGGTGAGGGCAAGCGCTAAAATTTTCTTCAAGGCAATCTCCTCTTTCCTTCAGTTTACGGGCGCATTCGCCCGGGGCTGCCCATACAACGCATGCTGGGCAAGGATTCATCCACATACTTGAATATACCCATGTTAGTGTAAAGTTGTTGTAGGAAGGAATCAGCGGATAGAGGTGAGCC
>LSQX01027341.1_pt1 | contig 11344 bp, 10 predicted proteins | sample 654561 | NCBI WGS metagenome assembly LSQX01 (sample SAMN04489861, study PRJNA283612) | anaerobic digester metagenome | isolation source: 4 biogas reactors fed with cattle manure at either 37C or 55C with and... | place: Denmark: Kongens Lyngby | collected 2014 | reverse complement strand
GCTCAGTTGGCTAGAGCATTCGGTTCATACCCGGAGTGTCGTTGGTTCAAATCCGACTGCCGCTACCATAACCGGCCCGGTGGTCAAGAGGTTAAGACACCGCCCTTTCACGGCGGTAACACGAGTTCGAGTCTCGTCCGGGTCACCACTGCGCCGCAGAAACGCTGCGGCGTTTTGCCGTCTGCTTGGACGCATAGCTCAGCCGGTCAGAGCGTTCGCTTCACACGCGAGAGGTCCTCGGTTCGAGCCCGAGTGTGTCCACCAGCATAAAAAGCCGAAGAAACGTTGATAAATAACGTTCTTCGGCTTTTTTGTGTTTAAATCTAAATCAACAGACCGTGAAAAATCAAAAACGCACGACAAAGAATGGCCCGGTCTAAAGAGCTGTCCCGCTTGTCGGCACAGACAGCTTTGTTACATCGGCTCCCTCATGCTCCAATAATTTCAGCTTTGTCAAGATTCCGCCGGCATAGCCTGTCAAGCTCCCGCTTGACCCGACGACGCGATGGCAAGGAATAATAATTGAAATGGGATTGTGACCGACAGCACCGCCGACAGCCTGGGCAGACATTGACTTTTTGCCTGTGATTTCCGCCGCGGACTTTGCGACCTCGCCGTAAGTCATAATCTGTCCGTAGGGGATTTCGCGCAAAATGTCCCAAACGACATGGCGAAACACGCTTCCCGCAGGGTTTAGGGGCAAATCTGAAATCAGCGGCTTTTCGCCCGCAAAGTATCTGTCCAGCCAGTCGGCGGCAAGCTTGAAAACATCAAGATCGGATTTTTCCGCCAAGCTTTCGGGAGCCCCTTTTCCGAAGAACTTTTGCCCCGTTTTCCAAAGCCCGACAACAGATTCTCCGTCGCTCGCCATTGTGTAAACACCTATGGGCGAATGATATTCCGCTTTGTAATACATCTTTGTCTCCTTTTAAAAATATTTATGCATTTCAAATAATTGTGCGCCGGACACCGGTTAAGAACTCCGCGGAAAGGGAAGTTAAAACCGCAGGTACATTAAAATTATATCACCTTTCACTCTAAGAAGGCAACAAGTTTTCAACTCCCCCATATCAAAAAGCGCAGGCGGCGGCGCGGCTGGGGGCAGGGCGGCGGAGCGGCAGAGGGCGCGGAGCGGCAGAGGGCGCGGTGCGGCGGGGAGCGGGGCGGCGCAGCGGCGGGGGAGTAGGCGGCGGCGCGGTGGCTTTTATTGACTTGATTATTAAGTCATGTTATAATTTTACCATGATTTGATTGCAAGACTTTAGGTGCTCAAAGCTTAACCGCCGATTAGCTTTGATTCGCAAACAGAGGTTGTCATTAGGGCTTTTATTGAGATAAAGCGGCTTGCCCCGATTGCTTAACCGCCAACACAGAGGCAATTTTTAAAAAGGAAGAAGTCAAAAAATGAAAATAAAGCTGACGGCAATTGTTCTCATCGTTTTTTTGCTGATAGGCGGATGCGCGCAAAACCCTCCGACTGTTTCAGACACGGAGTCGAGAGTTATAACTGACGTGTACGGCAGGCAGGTTAAAGTCCCCGAAAAGGTTGAAACAATCGCCGCGATTGGCGGCGCCGCCCGCATTTTGACATATGCCGGATGTGCGGACAAGCTTGTCGGCGTGACCGATATGGACAAAAAGAGCATTTCCGAGATGCCTTACTCTGTCGTAAATGCCGAGCATTTCGCAAAAATCGCGTCAGTCGGAAGCGGCGGCGCCGATGATATCCCTTATATCGAGGAGCTTGTCGCCTTGTCGCCGGACGTCATTTTCGGATTAACGGATGAAAACATAATTAAAAATGTGGCGGAAAAAACAGGCATACCCACTGTCGGCATATATCCCGACGGGATGTTTGACGAAAGCTTTTATTTTGCGCTGGAGCTTATAGGGCTTATAATGGGCACACAGGAGCAGAGCCTGCAAGTGTCGGACTACATAAAGGACTGTCAGAGGGATTTAAACGACCGCACAAAGGACATTCGGGATGAATCAAAGCCGTCTGTTTACACCGGAGCCGTCAATTTTCGCGGCTCGCATGGGATTGAAGGAACATATGCCGATTACCCGCCTTTCACAGCCATTGGCGCAAAAAATGTCGCGGATGAAACGGCGCGCGCCGGCGCGTTTATTATCGACCTCGAAAAGATAACGGTATGGAATCCCGACATCATTTTTCTCAACCCCGCCAACATGGACATTGTCAACGAAAGCTATTCAAAAAACAAGGCTTTTTATCAGGGCTTGAAAGCCGTGCAAAACAAAAAAATATACACTCAAATTTCTTATAATTACAATTGGACAAACATGGAGATAGCTGTTGCCGACGCATATTATGCGGGAAAGGTCATTTACCCGGAAAGGTTTTCGGACATAGACCCGATAAAAAAGGCAGACGAAATATTCACAGTCATGCTCGGTCGACCTTTTTATGAAAATCTTGCCGCGGACGGCAGCAGATTTGAGAAAATCGCCTTAGGGGAGTAAGCAAGGATGAAAAATCCAAGGACATACAAAGATTATATACGGCATAAAAAGCTTTTCATATTGTTTACGGCGCTGATCGCCGCGTTTGCAGCCTTGTGGGCGATAAGCGCAGGCTCGGCGGGGATTTCCTTGAAAGAAGTCATGTTAACTCTCATAGGGCGCGGCGGCAAGCAGTCGTCAATAATTGTTTTTAACCACAGACTGCCAAGAATTGTCACGGCGATTGTGGCGGGAACAGGTCTTGCGGCGGCAGGGTGTGTCATGCAAAGTGTTTTGAAAAACCCGCTCGCCTCGGCGTCCACTTTGGGGATTTCGCAGGGGTCGGCGTTCGGAGCATCGTTTGCAATCATTGTTTTGGGCGCGGGAATGCAAAATCAAACCTTCAGCGGCATAACAATATCAAACCCCTATATAGTTTCTGTTTGCGCGTTTATCAGCGCGTCGTTATCAACGCTGATAGTGTTGGCGCTGTCAAGCTTTAAGAAAGCCGCCCCGGAAGCCATGGTGTTGTCCGGCGTGGCTCTTAGCACGATGTTTTCCGGCGCAACTGCGCTGATGCAATATTTTGCGGCGGACGTGAAAGTCGCCGCGGTTGTCTTTTGGACATTCGGCGATTTGGGGCGCGGCGGCCGAAGCGAAATATTTATCATGTCGGCGGCAGTCGCGCTGTCGCTCCTTTATTTTTTCTTTAACCGCTGGAATCTTAACGCGCTGCAAAACGGTGAAGAAACGGCAAAAGCGCTCGGGGTGAATGTGACCCGCGTGCGCCTTTTAGGGATGCTTATATGCTCGCTGACTGTGTCGATTATTGTATCTTTTGTCGGAATCATTAACTTTATCGGGCTGATTGCGCCCCACCTTGTGCGGAGGTTTATCGGAAATGACCATCGCTACTTGTTGCCCGCCTCGGCGCTGACGGGCGCTTTTCTGCTGGTTGCAGGCGACACCGCGGCACGGCTTATTGCGGCGCCGATTATTTTGCCTATCGGCGCCATAACATCTTTTTTGGGCGCACCTTTATTTATTTATCTTATTTTTAAGGGGGCGCGCGTGAAATGATCCGTGTGAAAGAGCTTTCATTTTATTATAATCGTGATCGGATGATTCTTGACAAAATTAACTTTTGCGCGCCGAAAGGGCAATGCACCGCTATTTTGGGAAACAACGGGGCGGGTAAAAGCACATTAATTAAGTGTCTGAACAGAATATTGGAGCCGCGGCAGGGAGCCGTTTTCGTGGACGGGAAAAATATTAAAGAGCTTGGGCGAAAGGACATTGCAAAATACATAGCTTACGCGGCGCAGGGAAGCACGGGAGGCAGGTTCACTGTTTTTGATTCGGTCTTGCTGGGCAGGAAACCATACATCAAGTTGGAGCCGTCCAAAGAGGATTTCGGCATCGTCGAATCGGTTATAAAGCGTATGGGGATTGAAAAGCTTGCTCTCCGTTACACAGACGAGCTTTCCGGCGGAGAGATACAAAAGGTGATGCTGGCAAGGGCGCTGGCGCAGCAGCCCCGCGTGCTGCTTTTGGACGAACCCACCGGAAGCCTTGACCTCGGCAATCAGCATGAGGTGTTGGCGGAGATACGTCAAATCGCCGAGACAGAGCAGATATGTGTCATTATAGTAATTCACGACTTGAACCTTGCGCTGCGCTATTGCGATAACTTTCTGTTTTTGAAAGACAAGCGTGTTTTTTCTTTCGGAGGAGTTGAAACGATTACGCCCGAAAGTGTCAAGGAAGTTTACAAAACTCCCGTTACAGTCCGGGAAATAGGCGGCGTGATGACTGTCGTGCCGTTTCCGTGCTGAACCGTTAAAATTATTTGTCAGCCACCTGTGATTTTTCGCAAGCAGCGCCACCCTTCAGTAATCTTTGTTATGACGCTTTCAGGCGCCTTAAAGCCTTGCGCCGACACAGCCTGAAAGCAAGGCATTTATCGGCGCACTCAAGGAAAAAAGCAGGGATACCAGCGCCTTGTGAGCGGCTGTATGAGCATATGCTTTTTGCGTAGAATGGCAGGGCAGAAATTAAACAGGCTGCCTTTGACACGGCAGCCCGCTTAAAGCGCTTTTTTTAGCATCTCTTTTAAAAATTGTATGCTAATCTAAATCAACTTTAATAATTTCGCCTGTGACAGCGTTAATTTTAACTTCGTAAACTCCGATATCAGTTCGTATTTCTATTTCATAAACTAAACGGCCGCCGCTTTTAGTATCTAATTCGACATCGACGACTTGGCCGGGAACTTGGCGCAGCGCGATTTGCACTGCTTCCTGCGGAGTTATTTGGCTGTTATACCAAAGATTGTTCGGCATAGTGAATTCACCCCCGTTAACGCAGCGTATCTTTAATAACATAATATGCGAGTTTATAATAATGTGATACAGCGCGGAAAAGCTGACGAGTGCGGTAAAAAGCGGCGTCCACGCTTGGCAAACACGGGTTAATAGCTTGTGATTTGTTCCTTAATTATGCCGTTAAACTGTTTTTTCAAGAAAAGGCGCACAAAAACTATATATTGTTGCACAGTGCGCAACAGTTGTTTCAAAATGTGTTGATTAATATAATGTATGTTATATAATTATAATACACTATAATGGGAGGGAACGGCATGAAGCTTACGGGCGGAGAAATTATTGTAAAACAGCTTGTCGAGGAGGGCGTGCCCTATATTCTCGGCATTCCGGGACATGGTGTTTTGGCTTTGTTTGATGCTGTCAGAAAAGAAGAAGCGAAGGGCAACATCAAATACATACAGGTCAAACACGAGCAGGCGGCGGCGGCAATGGCAGACGGATACTTCCGAGTTTCAGGCAAGCCCCTTGCCTCTTTTGCGTCGATAGGTCCGGGCACGTTGAACACAAGCATAGGGTTAGGCACGGCGTATGTCGACTCAACAGCCTTTTTGCAGCTTTGCGGCGACACGCATGTGCATATGAAGGGCGTCGGTGTCCTCCAGGAGATTGAGCGATACACCGACAGCAACATCATCCGCAGCCTTGAGCCGCTGGCAAAAAGAAGCTGGAGGGCGGAGTCCGCGGGGCAGCTGCCGAGGATTATTCGCAGGGCGTTCAGCCAAATGACTTCCGGCAGAAACGGCCCGTGTGTAATCGCGCTGCCGATGGATGTGCAGGCAAGCGCGGTTGAATGCGCTCTTATGCCTGTTGAGAATGAAAAGGCAGGCTCTATTCCCTGTGCTGATATGAGATACATTAAAAAGGCTGTTAAATTAATGCGCTCTGCCAAGCGCCCCGTCATACTTGCAGGCGGCGGAGCGCTTCACGCAAGGGCGGCGGAGCTTATCACGGGTTTGGCGGAGAAATGGGGAGCCGCGATTGTGACGACTCTTGCGGGCAAGGGAGCGGTGAGCGAGGAGCATGAGCAATATTGTTTTCACACAGGCTCCAAAGGCACTCCGATAGGGCTTAAAATTTGCCGCGAGGCTGATGTTGTGCTTGCTGTGGGCGCCCGTTTTGCGGATGAGACGACCTGCTCATACAGAAAAGGAGCGGCATTTAATTTCCCGGACACCAAGCTTATACATATCGATATCGACGCGGGGGAGATTGGCAAAAACTACGGCGCGGATGTCGGAATTATAGCTGATTTGAATGACGGGCTTAAAAAGCTAATCGACAGCTACGACGGCGGCGCGGACAAAACGGAATATCTCAAAGAGATAAAAAAACTAAGAACAGATTGGGAAAATTTCAAAAAGGATTACAGAAGCGTCAAGAGCGATAAATTGACGATTTCTCAATTGATAGGATTAATGAACAGCTGCCTGCCGGAGGACACCATAATTTCAACCTCGTCGGGCAACACGCAGGCGCAGCTTTTTCAGGAGTATTGTTACAAAAAGCCTTACCGAAACCTCACCACCGGCGGTTTTTCCACAATGGGCTGGGCAGTCCCCGCCGCGATGGGCGCAAAGCTTGCAAAGCCGGACACACCTGTCGTCGCTTTGCTCGGCGACGGCGATTTCATGATGATTATCCAGGAGCTTTCGACAATGGCGCAGTATGATATACCTGTCATAATTGTGCTGGCGAACAACTGCGGATGGATGGCGATAAAAGATTTGCAGATCAGCGCCTTTGGCGAAGAAAGCGCTTTCGGCAATGATTTCATAAAAGACGGCGAAGCTTACAGCCCTGATTTTTACGGCATAGCAAAAGCGTTTAACATCGACGCGTACAAAGCCGACACGGGCAAGGAGGTTGAAAGCGCCCTGCGTTCCGCTGTCAAGGCTAATAAACCGGCGCTCATATCCGTTGACGTCTCAAGGGAATACCCGTATACCGGCGGCGAAGCTTTCGGCTGGTGGGATGTTCCGATTCCCGCCTATCTCGGAGACAAGCGGGCGGCTTATGAAGAAGCGGTGAAGGAAGAAACTGTTTAAGAATTAACCTGCAAAGCGTTTATAATCAAAAAAGGGGGTATTATGATGAGATTTGTGTTGATAGGATGCGGTAGGATTGCAACTCTTCATGTCGCCGGATACAAGGACAGGGATGACGCCGTGCTGTGGGGCGTATACGACAAAAAACGCTCTGCCGCCGAAGCGTTCGCAAAGGAACACAGCATACCAAAGGTTTATGACACATATGAAGAGGTTCTTGAGGACAAGGAAGTGACAGGTGTCGAAATCCTTGTGCCTCATTACCTGCACTGCGAGATGACCGTTCAGGCGTGCAGGGCAAAAAAACATGTGTCTGTTCAAAAGCCCATGGCTATGAATCTTGATGAGTGCGACAAAATGATTGCCGCCGCAAAGGAAAACGGCGTAAAGCTGAAGGTTTACGAAAATTTTGTTCATTATCCGCCTTACCAAAAAGCAAAGCAATTGCTTGAGAGCGGAGAAATCGGCGAGATACGCGGCATCAGATACAAAATGAATAACGGCGGGCTGAACTCCCAAAACACTCCCGCCGCGAAGGTGCGCGCGAAAATGGCAGGAGTTCGGCTGACGGACGATTTATGCCCCACAGGCTGGGAAGTTGACACGCTGTCCTGGACATGGAGGCTGAATGAGACGCTTTCAGGCGGCGGGCCGATTGTGTTTGACGACGGTTACCACAAGTTTTCAATGTTTATCGACCTTTTCGGTGACGTTGAAAAGGTGAGCGCGTGGATTGACGAAACCTCTTTGATCGGAAACCTGTGCCAAGACTCGCCCGCTGTCATCATGTGGAAATACAAGGGCAAAAAGCTTTACGGCACATGGGACATCACCTGCTCGGAGGACATGTATATAAACGGAAAGTATTACACTTGCGACGAGCGCATGGAGATAACAGGTTCAAGAGGAATCATTTGGGTTACGAGATGCACGGCCGAAATGCTCGGAGGAGTCGCTCCCCTTGTGATGTACAGGGACGGCAAGCTCACAGAATTTTGGGATATGCCGCACGACTGGCAGGATTCATTCATAAATTCAACACATGATTTTATAGACTCGATAAAGGCGGACAGGGACCCTGTTTTAACAGGCGAAAGAGGCAGAGAAGTGCTGAAATTCGCGCTTGCGGCGATGGAGTCCTCGGCAAGACAAAGCGAAGTTTTTCTTGACAGCTACGAAGACAAGCCTGCGCCGGAGAAAAAAGGACTTTTAGGCGTGTTGTTGCGTAAAAACGGCAGATGAAAACAGCAATCGGAGGGAAACAAAATGAAGGTGGCAGTAATAAATGAAGTCTCGGCAAGAGACAAAAACCCGCATATAATCGAAGCGCTGAAAAAGCAGCCTGTCGAGGTTTTTAATGTCGGCATGAAAGAGGGTGAATATGAAACGGAGCTGACATATATCCACACCGGATTTATGGCGGCAACCCTGCTTAACCTCGGAGCGGCCGACATGGTCGTCGGCGGATGCGGCACAGGTCAGGGCTTTTTGCTCTCCGTCATGCAGTACCCGGGCGTTTTTTGCGGCTTGATTGCCGAGCCCCTTGACGCGTGGCTGTTCGGACAGATTAACGGCGGAAACTGCGTATCGCTTCCGCTCAACAAGGGGTTTGGCTGGGCAGGCGGCATAAATCTTGAATACATTTTTGAAAAGCTGTTTTTAGGCGAACACGGCGGGGGCTACCCTGCCGAAAGGCGTCAAAGCCAGCAGCAAAGCAGGAAAACACTTCAAACGATTTCTCAAAAAGTTCACAAGCCTTTTGCCGAAATATTTTTGCAGACCGACAGCGAAATAATCACGCAAATCTTCAAGCACAAGCCTTTTGTCGATTTGGTTGCGGGACAAGCCAAAAACAAAAGCTTGCAGGAGCTGATTTTATCTAAAATTTGAGGGCTGCGTAATGAGTCAATCCTTACAAAAGGGAATAGAAGCGTTAATGTTCCTGTCGTCAAAAAGGAGCGCGGGAGCAACGGAAATAGCGCGGGCGATAAATGTAAACAAAAGCACAGCGTTCAGAATCATGCAGACATTTCTGGCTTTCAACATGGTCGAAAAAAGTCCCGAAACCTTGTGCTACAAGCTTGGACCCGCAATTCTCAAGCTGTCACAGCAGTATTACAGCGGTCTTAATGCGGCAAATGTTTCAAGGCCTTACATGGCGCGGATAAGCGAATGCTTCGGCGAGTCGGTTCACCTTTGCGCTCTGTCAAACAACAGCGCCGTTGTGGTTGAGCAGATAACGGCCGAGGGCAGACTGATTGTAAACGCCAAAATCGGGGAGGCGGAGCCGCTTCATTGTTCATCTGTCGGCAAATGCCTTTTGGCATACGCGGACGGCGGCAAGCAGCAAAAGATGCTGTGCGAAATAGAATTTAAAAAACACACCGAAAACACAATAACAAATGAGACCGCACTGAAAACAGAACTGAATAAGATAAAAGAAAACGGGTACGCGGTGGACGACTGCGAGTTGTCAGAGGAAATCCGCTGTGTCGGCGTCCCCGTTTTTAACGGCAAGGGAGAATGTGCCTTTTCAATCGGCGTTTCCGGAGCAAAAAGCAGGATGACACGGGAAAAGGTCTTTAAAATAGCCTCCGCTCTAAAAAAGGTGTCGGAGGCAATTTCTTCAGAACTCGGCTGCACAAAAGTAAAATAAAAAGCAGATGTGTCAGCGTCAAAGACAACATGCCGCAAAAGCATGATGAGACGGCAAAAAGCTAAGGGCGAAATCACGAAAAGGACAGAGGAATATAAGCTATGAAAAGAATTATCGCAACGTTAATTGTGCTTGGGTTAATGTTTATGCTGTTTGCCTGCGGCGCGGGTGAAACCACAGGCGGCGCGACGACGGAAGCTTCCGCAATCGAGCTTGAAAACTCAAATGCGGACGAGCCGGCCGCGTCCGTAAATTCACACATAAATGGCGCCGTTATGCCGCCGCTGCAAGGCGGGTCGATGCTGTACACATTCCCTTCAGCAAAGTCATATGACGTCGTGCAGAGCGACGAGGGCAATTACAGGGTATACCACTTGGGGATTGTGAATGATTTGGGCGAAGTTTTGTCAGAACCGCAGTACACATATGTCAAATATTCGCACGGTGAAGACGGCAGCGTCAATGGTTTATTTGCTCAAAAAGGCAAGGAATTCACATGGTATGATTTAGACGGCACATCTAAAAAGCTGCCGTTTCAGGCAGCGAAGGTGCAAGCAATACAGAACGGACGCTACTGGATTGTGTCACGTTTGGGATTGACGGGCGATAGTTTTTCGCTCGAAGAAGGTGTCTGCGACGGCTTATATGACACGCAGGCGGAAAAATTCATTTTACCGCCGAAAGACGGACTTAACCTTTTTTCATCCGGCGGATTAATATTTGGAAATCAATATGAAACAAGCTCCTTTGACAGCAAGCGCGTTCGCGGCTTCCAATGGGATCCGGCGGATAACAGCACACGCGAATTTCCGATGAAATGGCGCTGCTACGGTTACTTCCCCGAAACCGGATGGTATGAAATGGTGGAGAACTACAGCACAGGCGGTTTTGAACTTTACATTGTGGATCAAAATATGGAGATTGTGCCGGAACTGCGCACAGATTGGCACATTGACGAGCGTTTTGACGGCGGCAATCATCTTGTTGTGCGCAGCAGGTCTGACGACAGTATGAACACTTGGGTTAATAGCGGCGGAACATTTTCAAAACTGCTGTACGACCAAATACAGCGATATGAACGCTGTTATATCGCATGGAAAGATGGGTCATGTTGGAGCGGCGGGACTCCCACACTGTTCGATGATAAGCTGAAGATTGTGCATGAAGCGCAAAACGGCGAAACAATTTTCATGCTTTCCGATTTTCAATCCAATTCAGAGATGATTGTTCTTATGGATAAAGAAAGCCGCATACAAAAGGCTTGGGATCCCCGCACATGCAAGGAAATTAATTTGAAAAGCAAAAGCGGCTGCTGGTTCAATAACGAATCTGCTTATATTCTGGAAAATGGCCGTTGGCGCACAATCGACCCCGTACAGTATTGCGACAAGGCAAAAGGGGAGGATGGCGCATGGTTTTGCCAGGTAACCGAAGACGGATTTATTATCCGGCTTGCAGTCCTCAAGGAGGGTGTTTACGCGACAGAAGAGCGGTATATTGCCGTTGATTGGAACGGCGAGCCGACAAATCACCCGCTGCTGCGGTTTTATAAAAGCGGCAATAAGATGTCCGACGCGGGCGAGCAGGGTCCGAATTATTTTTGGGCGGAACAGGACGGCGCGCGCGGCTATGTTAACGAAAAAGGCGAATGGCTGTTCAAATACGAATAGCCGCCTGCAAAATCTGCCGCCCTGATTGCGCCCCGCCCCGCAAAAAAGATAAAAAGTTGACCCATTCCCTTGAATGTGACACGTTGAGACGGTAGTAATGATAACAAGGGCAAAAGAGTGAGT
>LSQX01259691.1_pt1 | contig 11345 bp, 11 predicted proteins | sample 654561 | NCBI WGS metagenome assembly LSQX01 (sample SAMN04489861, study PRJNA283612) | anaerobic digester metagenome | isolation source: 4 biogas reactors fed with cattle manure at either 37C or 55C with and... | place: Denmark: Kongens Lyngby | collected 2014 | reverse complement strand
GAGGAAGCTATCCCGTAGTGCTGAATGCGGCCAACGAAGTAATGGTGCAGAAGTTTTTGGAGAAGAAAATAGCTTTCATCGATATTCAGAATACCCTGGAGAAAGTGTTGGAAGAGCATGTGCCCCTTTACGACCTTTCTTTGGAAGACATTCTGGGAATCGATGAGGAGATAAGAGAGAGGTTATCCACATGGGAGTAACGGTAATATACGCCATCATAATATTCTGTCTGTTGATATTTGTCCATGAATTGGGACACTTCATAGCAGCCAAATCCGTAGGAATCCGCGTCAACGAGTTTTCCCTGGGTATGGGGCCTGTTTTGCTTCGCTTCGGTAGAGGCGAGACTCAATATTCTCTGCGGGCTCTTCCCGTTGGCGGATTTGTAAGCATGGAAGGGGAGGACGAGGAATCGGATGATCCGAGAGCCTTCAACCGGAAGTCGCCTTTGCAACGGGGTCTTGTTCTCGTATCCGGTTCTTTCATGAACCTTCTTACCACCGTGATCTTCATTACCATTCTCGCTCTGGCCATCGGAATGACCAGCAATGTGATCGATCAGGTTTCGGAAGGGTATCCGGCGCAGGCAGCGGGACTTAAAGCAGGTGACCGGATCATACAGATAAATGAAACGGAAGTGGGCAGCTGGAGCGATGTTACCGGAACGATAGCTGCAAGTAAAGGGGAAACCATAACCATTTTAGTTGAGAGAGACGGGGAGAAAATCACTCTGGAGAGCGGCGTCGTTACTAATGAAGATGGGCGAAGGGTTATCGGAATTACTTCCAGGCTAGAACACTCCTTGCCTAAATCCCTTAAGGCAGGAGTGGTCAGCACGTGGAATTTGACTGTAGAGATGTTCCGATTTCTTAAGGTGCTGTTTACAGGCGGCGGATCCATGGATGATCTGGTGGGGCCGGTGGGTATCGTAAGCATAATCAACGAACAGGCCAAGATGGGAATTTTCTATATCGTAAATCTGACTGCTCTCATCAGCCTGAACCTGGCCATCGTCAACATGCTTCCATTTCCTGCACTGGATGGAGGAAGGCTGTTGTTTCTTATAATCCGTCAGGTAACAGGAAAGAAGATCACCGATGCCATGGAGTCGAAAATACATTTTGCCGGACTCATGCTGCTGTTTGCTCTGATGATCTATCTCGTGGTCCAGGATGTAGACCGCTTTATATTAAAATAATAGAAAACGAGGAACACTATGACAAGGCAGGTAAGAGTGGGAGATGTGCTCATCGGCAGCGGCGCTCCCGTATCCATACAATCCATGACCAATACGGACACCAGGGATGTGAAGGCTACGGTGGAACAGATCGCGCGGCTTGCAGACGCAGGCTGCGAAATTGTGCGGTGCGCCGTTCCCGACATGGAAGCTACGGAGGCTCTCAAAAAGATAAAAACGGCCACAAGACTGCCCCTGGTTGCAGACATTCATTTTGACTACCGCCTGGCTTTGGCTGCTATGGAAAACGGTGCGGATAAGATCCGGTTGAACCCGGGTAACATTGGCGGTCCAGAAAAGGTACAGGCTGTATTGAAGTCGGCAAAGGAGCGGGGGATTCCCATCCGGGTAGGCGTCAATGCGGGCTCCCTGGAAAAGGGTATACGGGTGAAACATGGGGGCGTTACTGCGGAGGCCCTTGCGGAAAGCGCCGTTTCCATGGTGCGTCTTATTGAGGCCATGGATTTTAACGACATAGTCGTATCCCTGAAAGCCTCAGATGTGAAATTAAATTACGACGCCCACTGCATTATCGCCAAAGAACTGGATTATCCTTTGCATATAGGAATTACGGAATCCGGGACGATAAGATCGGGAAAAATCAAATCCGCCGTAGGGATAGGTGCGCTGCTGTTGGCTGGAATCGGCGATACCATGCGAGTTTCTCTCACGGGAGATCCCGTAGAGGAAGTCCGCTTCGCAAAAGAACTTCTGCATGCCGTGGGTCTGCGAAAAAGCGGCATTGAATTAATCTCATGTCCCACCTGCGGGAGAACCCGGGTAGATCTGGTCAAGCTGGTGGAACAAGTGGAAGAAAGACTTGCTCCCTATCAGGAAAGATGGGCGAAGGAAGACCGGAAACCTATCAAGATAGCCGTTATGGGCTGCGAAGTGAACGGCCCGGGGGAAGCTTCGGATGCAGATATGGGGATAGCCTTCGGCGGCGGAAGAAGCGCCTTGTTTAGAAAAGGCGAACTTATCGGAACTTACCCGGCTGAAGCAAGTCTAAATCTGCTTTTCGATATGATCGACAAGGAATTTGGAGAATCCGCCGATTGATAGCTTTTTCATAGCACATTGTGTGATTTTTTATGAAGGGAGATAGAGCGCAATGGAAATACTGGGATACACGGTAAGCAGTGCATTGATTTGGATTGTTATTGCAGTGATATTCGCAATAATTGAAGCTTTAACTATGGGGCTTACCACCATTTGGTTTACTATCGGCGGTGTGGCTGCCAGCTTTGCTTCGATTGCAGGCGCCTCCGTTCTCGTGCAGGTCATCGTATTCCTTTGCGTATCTATTGTGCTTCTTTATTTTACCCGACCGTTGGCAGAAAAGAAGCTTAAGGTAGGCACCGAAAAAACCAACGTGGAGAGCCTGCCAGGGAAAACCGCCCTTGTCGTCAAAGCAATCACCCCGCTCCACACAGGACAGGTGAAAGTTCAAGGGCAGATATGGACGGCTGTTTCCGATTCTATAGACAGCACTCTGGAACAAGGTTCCATGGTACGTATTATAAGAGTCGAAGGGGTTAAACTGGTAGTGGAACCTTTCGAATGATAAGTGAAGCGGAGGTAAAATTATGGACTCTATTTTTACAGTATTGCCGGTTTTGCTCTTGATCGTTATTGCTATTATTCTCATCGTATCTAATATTAAGATCGTGCCTCAGGCCCATGCTTATGTTATTGAGCGTCTGGGAGCCTACAATGGGACATGGCAGGTGGGACTTCATTTTAAAATTCCTCTTATCGACAAGATCGCCAAAAAGGTATCTTTGAAAGAGCACGTCATAGATTTTCCTCCCCAGCCTGTTATCACCAAAGATAACGTTACGATGGAGATCGACACGGTTATTTATTTTCAGATTACGGATCCGAAGCTTTATACCTACGGCGTAGCTAATCCCATGGCGGCAATCGAAAACCTTACGGCCACCACTTTGCGAAACATCATCGGCGATCTTGAACTGGACCAGACCCTTACAAGCAGGGAGCATATCAATTCACAAATCCGGATGATTCTCGACGAGGCAACAGACCCATGGGGGATAAAGATCAATCGCGTGGAAGTAAAAAACATCATTCCTCCTAAAGATATCCAGAGCGCCATGGAAAAGCAGATGCGAGCGGAACGGGAACGCAGAGAAGCCATACTGAAGGCCGAGGGGGAAAAGAAATCCGCCATCCTCATTGCGGAAGGAAAGAAACAAGCTGCCATTCTTGAGGCAGAGGCAGCAAAGGAGGCCGCCATTCTTGATGCGGAGGCGGCAAAAGAAGCTGCAATTCGTAAAGCGGAAGGTGAAGCCACAGCCATACGAATGGTGCAGCAAGCCAATGCGGACAGCATCAGGATGCTTGTAGAGGCAGGGCCCACAAAGGAAATCGTCGCACTCAAGAGTTTAGAATCCTTTATTAAAGCCGCAGACGGTCAAGCGACAAAAATCATTGTACCCTCCGAAATTGCAGGCTTGGCCGGACTGGCCACTTCTCTCAAAGAGTTTTTAAAAGAGGATACAGAAAATAAACTGGAACAGAGGAAGGACAGACTTGAAAGCACTACTTGAAAGCAGCATCAGTTGGAACAGCATTAAAAAGAAACCTAAGGAAAACTATCGTTTTTATGTGAGACAGGCCACCATCGATAAAGAGACAAACATTTTGACTTTGGAGGTCGGTCTCAATTTTATGCCTGCCAAAGGCGACGAAAATACGATGCAGCTTTTGCTGTGCAGCGCGTTTCTCCAGATATCCGGCGCGGAGGTCCGATTCGTATATATGGATACTCTGCCTCCGGAAGCAGAGGTATTGCGCCTATTAGAGCAGGGGCAAAACGGGAAGAGCGATAACGGCGGAGGCGGTTTCCGGATGGGAAACGGCGGTAGGAAGAGAAAAGAGAGCCCTATCGTCGGTAATCAGATCATGGGAAAGAAAATAGAAGAGCCATCAGTACCCATTTCGGAAATTGTTCCCGGCAGCGATACTGTTGTCGTGGAAGGTCAGATTTTTCAAAAGGAAGCCAGAAGCACAAAAAATGAAAAGCAGTTGGTCTCGTATCTGATCACTGACTTTTCCGACTCGGCCTGTGTAAAATTCTTTGTTAGCGAAAAGAAGAGGAAGAAGATAGATGAATTCCTTTCAACAGGAGATTACATAAAGGTTCGGGGTCCCCTGGAATTTGACAGCTTTGAGGGAGATAATGTGATACGGGCCAGGGATATAGAAAAGATAAACGTGTCCTGGGTCACAGACAATGCGGAACAGAAACGGGTAGAACTTCATGCTCATACCAAGATGAGCGCCATGGACGGGCTTTGCGATGTGCAGGATTTGATCGAAACGGCTGCGGCTTGGGGACATAAAGCGGTGGCCATTACGGACCACGGTGTGGTGCAATCTTTCCCCGATGCGGCAAAATTTGTTCGAAAGAAAAAGCTGGACATAAAGATCATTTACGGACTTGAAGGATATTTGGTCGACGACGAATCAGTGCCGGAAGGAGACAGCTTCGATTACAAGGCGGCGCCAAGCTATCATATTATTTTACTTGCAAAGGATCGGCAGGGAATAATGAACCTCTACAAGCTGGTATCCTTGTCGCATCTGGAATATTTCTATAGAAGGCCCAGAATTCCCAAGTCCCTTCTCAAGGCTCACAGGGAAGGCCTTATCATCGGCTCTGCCTGCGAAGCGGGGGAAGTGTTTCAGGGTGTATTGAACAATTTACCCGAGTCCCGGATGGAGGGAATCCTTTCCCTTTACGATTATCTTGAGATTCAGCCCCTTTCCAACAATCGCTTCTTGATCAATGAAGGCAGGGTGGCGGATGAGGAGGAACTCAAAGAGCTGAATCGAAGGATTGTCCGGCTTGGAGAAAGCCGCAACATATCCGTCGTGGCTACCTGCGACGTCCATTACATAAAGGAAGCGGAAGCTCTCAACAGAAAAATTCTCATGGCTGGTCAGGGCTATAAGGATGCGGAAAGCGGGGAAGGGCTGTATTTACGCACCACAGACCAGATGTTGGACGAGTTTTCATATCTTGGCGAGGAAGTTGCTCGCAAGGTGGTCATTGAAAATCCCAACCGGATAGCCGATGCCGTGGAAATTGTATCTCCTGTGCCGAAGGGAAGCTTCCGTCCCGTGATTCCCAATTCAGAAGAAATGCTTCGCGAAACCTGCATGAGCCGGGCTAAAAGCATTTACGGCGACCCGCTGCCGGAGATCGTGGCCAACCGGTTGGAAAGAGAGCTCAATTCCATTATTAGCAACGGCTATGCAGTGCTCTATGTTTCTGCCCATCTCCTTGTAAAGCAATCGCTTTCCGACGGTTATCTTGTTGGATCAAGAGGCTCTGTGGGGTCATCCTTTGCAGCCACCATGGCTGGTATCACCGAAGTGAACCCGCTGCCCGCTCATTACATATGTCCGAATCCGGAATGCAGGCATTCCGAATTTATAACGGACAATACATATGATTGCGGCGCCGACCTTCCCGATAAGTGTTGCCCAAAATGCGGCCAGCCCTATCGGAAAGACGGCTTCAACATTCCTTTTGAGACGTTCCTCGGCTTTGAAGGAGACAAAGAGCCGGATATCGATCTGAATTTTGCAGGAGAATACCAAGCGGCTGCTCATAAGTACGCTGAGGAGATCTTCGGGAAGGAAAACGTATTCCGGGCAGGGACAATCAGTACCGTAGCGGCAAAAACAGCTTACGGCTTTGTGCGGAAATACTTCGAGGAAAAAGGGAAGAACGTTAGCAAGTGGGAGACGGAGAGGCTGACCATGCAGTGTACCGGGGTCAGGAGGACTACGGGACAGCATCCGGGAGGAATCATTATATTGCCCCAGGGTCGTGAGATCTATGAGTTCTGTCCCATACAGCGTCCAGCCAACGATATGAATACCGACATCATTACCACCCATTTCGATTATCATTCCATAGACGAAAACCTTTTGAAGCTGGATATTCTTGGGCACGATGTGCCTTCCATGATCCGCATGCTGGAGGATATGACCGGAGTGGATCCGCTGGAGGTTCCGTTGAGAGACGAAAAAGTGGACGCCATATTTAAAGGAACCAGAAGTCTGGATATAAAGGTGGAAAACTATCCGCTGACCCACGGCACCTACGGAATTCCGGAATTCGGAACCCAATTTGTCCGACAAATGCTGGATGATATTAAGCCGACCCTGTTCTCCGATCTGATACGCATATCCGGCCTGTCCCACGGAACGGACGTGTGGATCAACAATGCCCAGAGTGTGATCCAAAGCGGAGAAGCGGGCATCCAGGAGGTAATATGCACCCGGGACGATATCATGAACTATCTTATCGCTAAGGGACTGCCTCCGAAAACTTCTTTCAAAATAATGGAGAACGTGCGGAAGGGAAGAGGCATCACCGACGAAGAGGCGAAAAACATGCAGGAATACAATGTGCCCAAGTGGTACATCGAGTCCTGTAGAAGGATCAAATACATGTTCCCCAAAGCCCACGCGGTAGCTTATGTGATGATGTCTTACAGGATCGCGTATTATAAAGTTTATTACCCCTTAGGCTTCTACGCTACGTTCTTCACCATGAAAATTGCCGACTTCAATGCAGAGGTCATCCTGAGCGGACCAGAGACCGTATGGAAGAAGATAAAAGAAATCGAAGGCAAAGGGAAAAACGCTACTCAGAAGGAAACGGACGAGCTTACTGTGCTGGAAGTAGCCTATGAAATGTATGCCAGAGGGTTTGAATTCTGCGGAGTGGATCTTGCCGAATCAGCTGCTTTAAAATTCACCATAAAAGACGGGAAGATACTGCTGCCCTTCCGTGCCGTTGCAGGAGTGGGAGATACTGCGGCAACCAATCTTGCCGAAGCCAGGGATCAAGGACCATTCGTGTCGGTGGACGATATGCGGGAGCGGGCGAAACTGAACAAAACTGCCATCGAGGCACTTGAGAAAATGGGCGCCTTAAGGGGCCTGCCTGAATCTAACCAACTAACCCTGTTCTAATAAAACCATCATCCGTTATTGTTAATATGTTACTTGTATTTGGTGCCTGACACTTTTACAAGTTTGTCAGGCACTTTTTACAGGCAGGAGCGTAGGGAGGCGCGTAACTGTTAATGGATTCCTGCAGTCAAGATGTTAAATTCTTCGAGGAAGAAGTGCAAAGGCATTATGAGTACATACTTAAGTTTTTGAAGACAGCAACGAGGGATTGCCAACTGGCATGGGATATTGCCCAGGAAACTATGACAACGGCCTGGAGAAAGATCCACGTTATAAAACAATATTCCAATGTTAAAAAAGCGTTGTTAACAATGGCAAAAAACAAGTTATATGATTATTACAGTAAGGGAAAGTCTCACAATGCGTTGGTAAATAGATTGGAAGAAGTTAAGAAAGTGCAGGCGGAAGAGGATGGATTGCTGAATTTATTGAGTAAAGAAGAACGCAGGATTCTGCTTGCGGCGATAGGGGAACTTCCAACGGAGAGTATGCAGGTCATATTACTTCACTATTTTTATGAACAGCCTTTACGGGACGTGGCAAAGTTGACGAGGTCAAATTATAACACGGTGGTATCTCGACATCGCAGGGCTTTGAAAGCGTTGAAAGAGAAGCTCAACAAAAGAAAATAGAATATATTGAGAGTATGAAAACTCAATTGGCATAAACCTCCCTTAAATACATATATTTCATAAAGGGAGGTGTATGAATGGATATATTGGTCAACGGTTACATGTATCCCTTTGTCGATGCGGCAGTACTCGAGGCCACACTGCCTCATCTTTCAATGCTGTCGCTATTTACATATGGTATTACGGCAGAAGGGGATTTGATCCAGCTTGATGATGAATCGCTGATTGAAGCCGCAAGGGGCAACGGTGTGGTGCCGCTTATGGTGCTTGCTGCTATGAACGAAGCGGGAACTTTCGACAGCCAGCTGGCAAGCACCGTATTAAACAATCCGGAAGCGAGGAACCGGTTGGTGGAAAATATCCTCAATAATATCCGGACCAAAGGGCTGGGGGGCGTCGACTTCGATTTTGAATTCCTGTTTGCCGAAGACCGGGAAGCATACGTATCCTTCGTAGAGCAGACAAGACAACGCCTGAATCCGGAGGGGTATATGGTGGCCGTGGCCATAGCTCCTAAGACCTATGCAGAGCAACCTGGGCTTCTCTATGAAGGGCACGATTACGCTCTGTTGGGTGAGGCGGCCAATCTCTCTCTTCTCATGACCTATGAATGGGGATATATGTTCGGACCGCCCATGGCCGTTGCTCCGGTAAATCTGGTGAGAAGGGTGTTGGATTTCGGGGTGACGCAGATTCCGCCTTCGAAAATCCTTATGGGAATCCCTAATTATGGTTACGATTGGACCTTGCCCTTTGTTGAAGGCCAGTCCATGGCAGAAAAAATCTCCAACACGGAAGCTGTAGAGAGAGCGGCCCGGGTTGGAGTTCAGATACAATTTGATGAAGTGGCGCAAACGCCCTTTTATCGATATTTTGACGAGTTGGGCAGGGAGCACGAGGTATGGTTTGAAAACGAGGTGAGCATACGAGCCAAGCTGAATCTCGTTGCAGAATATGGGTTGGCAGGAGTAAGCTATTGGAATCTGATGGATTTTTTCCCTGAGAACTGGGAAGTCCTGCATTCCATGTTCGGAGTAAGGAAACTCAGCAGTCCCGCCGAGGTATTTACTCAGGGCTAAATTCGTCCTTGTCCTTATCTTTATCCTTTTCCTTTTCCTTTCCCTTGTCGGGCTCGATTTTTATTGCGCCAACGGTAATGGCTCCGATTGCCGCCATTTTGCCGAGGGTTTTAGCGCCGTTGAGAACCCTCTTTATGTCTCTGTCTTTAACTCCTTTTACGATGTCGCCGCTGTTGTTGACGATCAATTTGGCGTTGGTGACATAGTTATTAATGATTTTTCTTCCGCCGGCTTTAAGATCTTTCTTTCCCTCGTCGATGTATTCCGGTTCTTTTTGTATGCTGCCCTTGATCATATCGGCGGCTCCGCTGGCAATCTGCCCGGCGATGGTGCCTGTAAGAATGGTGGAGTCGACTATGCTTTCACCGAGCTCATCCACAAATTTATTCTTTGCTACATGCCCTATTATGGAAACAGTTCCGCCTATGATGCCTCCTACCACAGCGCCCCCTATGATTCCCGCTTTTTTTATGACGTCCATATCCAAATCCCCTTGTCTTGTAACTATGTTTTTTTAATTTATTCTATTAATATGCAGGTTTACTGCTGTCTTTCTTCTAAGTGGTCTATTACCGCTTCTACCGCTTCGTCAATATATGCGGACAAGTTCATGGGCTTCAATCCCACCACCTGTATGCCGCAGCGATTGACAGGAATCAATATCTTCTTCGCCTTGCTGCTACCTATGGCAGCGGCCATTTTGGGAGTAAGCTCGCCCAACATGGAATTTGCATTCAGTATAGCTATTACTCCCATTACTATATCCACCTGATCCATATTGTAAACGATGGCGTTTTCTCCTGTTGCGCCTTCATGGGCACCTGCTTTTTTCATCTGCATGGTAGCGGCAGAATTTGTTCCGAGAGCCAGTATCGTTACTCCCGGAAGATCGGAAGTTCTGAGTTTTTCTACAATGACCTTGCCGATTCCGCCACCTTGTCCGTCAATTACTGCAATTCGCATTTTTTCATTCATATCCTTATCTTCCCGTGTTATTCTCCTGCATATGCCTTTACTATTTATATTTTACTATAGCAGATGAAATCCATGGTGAAAAGACATGACAAAAGAACATGACGGAAGAATAAGAGTTTAGCCGGGAAATGAGAAATCGCAATTTTCTTCTATATTGAACTCGGCAAAATAGCGGTTTTCCATGGGAATCCATTCTTCCATATAGCGCTTATGCAACTCGGCTCCGTTTCGTGCAAGGATGCGGCGGCTCTGTTCCTCCACATCGACCCACAGAAACAGCTTTAGGTCATAATAATCGATTAATTCCGGATGCAGGCTGTAAACGCCTTCTACCAGGTTTAATTTCTTTGGGCTGACCTCCGCCGGGGGATGAAAGCTCTGTATCTTACAGTCGTATTTTCGGTAGCAAAATTTATTCCCGCGGCGGATATTGTCTAGGACTTCTTCGCGGAAACGTTCCCAATCCACATTTCCGCCTGTTTGGCTAAGCCGGGCTACTGTCTTCTTTTCAGGCGGAAGAAAAAAGTCGTCCATATGGAAGATATTACAGTCATATTTCTCTGCAATGTGGGAAGCAAGAACACTTTTGCCTGCGGCGGCGTTTCCGTCGATGGCAATGATTTTTGTTCCGGGCTGCTTCAGCAAATCATCAATGAGCGAAAAGACTTTATCAAGATGTTCTTTGTACTCCATGTACTTTGGTTTGATACCTTTCCGTAGGAAATACGATAAAGGGGATAATAACCAGTTGCAAAATAATTCCGGGAACTGCATTTATAAATGCACCGGCTGTGAACATCCCCCAGGTGAATGGGGTGCCGCTTATGCCAAACAGTATATAACATACCGCTCCCCATATCAATCTCCCGCATAACATGCTCACTATAAGGGTTACACAGACAGAGGATTTCCTGCAGGGAAGCAGGTTATAAAGGATTCCTGCGATGGCTCCATAAGCAGCCAGCTCGAAGGCCATGGATACAGCCATGGGAAACAGGACCGGTATGCTGAATAAAACGCTTCTCAGCAAGGGAGTTATGAAACCGACCGCGAGGCCGTAACGGGCACCGCATATAAAGCCGCAGAGCAATACGGGTATATGCATGGGAAGCAATCTGCTGCCCAGTTCCGGAATTTGTACGGTGAGAAAGGGAAGAATGAGGCCCAAAGCAAGGAACATACCTGCAAGCACAAGGTTTCTCGTCGATGTCTTCATAATGTCATATCTCCTTTCAAGACAAAAAAATACCACGTAAGCATCGCCTTTCGTAGGAAGCGAGAAAGCGGAATGCTCCAACATTTTTTTAGAGAGAAAATAGTAGAGCATAGATAGAAATTCCTGTAAGATTAAGGTGACCAAACCAAATCGAAAGGAGGTTTCTACTATGCTCTGTAACGATTATATAA
>LSQX01118686.1_pt1 | contig 11345 bp, 8 predicted proteins | sample 654561 | NCBI WGS metagenome assembly LSQX01 (sample SAMN04489861, study PRJNA283612) | anaerobic digester metagenome | isolation source: 4 biogas reactors fed with cattle manure at either 37C or 55C with and... | place: Denmark: Kongens Lyngby | collected 2014 | reverse complement strand
GCTCGGTTTGCAGATCACATCCCCAATAAACGGGATACTGAAATTGTTCCGATACCTTTTCAAGATGCTTTATCGCTTCGGTATAGGTGATATGTTCAAAGCTTGAATTCCGAACATGCATCAGCCTGTTGAACAGCTCCTTGTCAATAAACTGATTGAAAAAATTCATATCCGCTTCAGCATTCTGCATCACATAGTCAATAATACTTTTCAGCATGTCTTCGGCCAATTGCATATTATCTTTCAGATCGGCAAATGCAATTTCGGGTTCTATCATCCAGAATTNNGCAGTTCTCAAGAGCATATCTTATCAGGTATTTGACAAAATCCTCGGCAAGATCCATATTATCGTCAAGGTCATAGAATGCCATTTCCGGTTCTATCATCCAGAATTCGGCTGCGTGGCGCGCCGTATTGCTGTTCTCAGCCCTGAAAGTAGGCCCGAAGGTGTATATCTTTCCAAATGCCATCGCATAGGCTTCCCCAGCCAACTGGCCACTGACCGTGAGGTTTGTTTCCCGGTTAAAAAAATCCTTCGAAAAATCAATCTCACCCTTATCATTTCTGGGTGGCTCATTCAGATCCAAGGTGGTGACGCGAAACATTTCACCAGCGCCTTCACAATCACTGCCGGTAATAATGGGTGTATGAACATAGATAAAGCCATTTTCCTGAAAAAACAGGTGAATCGCATGGGCCAGCAATGATCTTACCCTGAATACAGCGGAAAAGGTATTCGTTCTTGGTCGTAAATGTGCAATGGTCCTTAAATATTCAAATGTATGCCTTTTCTTTTGCAATGGATAATCCGGCGTTGAGGCACCTTCGATAACAATGGCAGACGCTTTGAGCTCAAAAGGCTGCTTCGCTTGCGGCGTTTCAACAACCACTCCCGTAATCTGCAGGCTGCTGCCTACGTTCAGCTTGGATATTTCGTCAAAATTGGGCAGTGTGTTTTCAAAGACGATTTGTAGATTCTTAAAGCAGGAACCATCATTGATCTCAATAAACCCAAATGTTTTGGATACCCTAATCGTGCGAACCCATCCGCATACAACCTGCTCTTTGCCCGAATGCTCGGAAATATCTTTAAATAAATGTCTGACTTCGATTCTCTTCATGATTCCATCTCCTGTTAATACAGATTCAATCGTTTTCATGCTCATTTTCACCTATTATACCATGAATCCATGAAAATCATAAGATATTCTCTCTGCGCAACCGGGGCAGACGGGTATCGCTTTTTTTATTCCAGCTCGCTGTTAATTACTTCAAAATACTCACCCTGCCAGTTCCGGAAGGTTGCTTTTTCTTTTCCGAGACACAGCAGGTAGTTCGGCATAATCGGAGTTTTGCCCAGCCCTTTCGGTCCATTGATAATGTACGTTGGGATGGCCATGCCGGAGGTTCTTCCACGAAGGCTTTCTACGATTTCCAGACCCTCCTCGATTTTTACCCAGAAATGACTGGTTCCTTTTACCGTTTTCGGATGGAAAATATAATAGGGCTTTACACGGCATGTTAGCAATTGCTGGTTCAGTTTTCTGACGACAAATTTGTTATTGTTTACGCCATTCAACAATACCATCTGATTTCCCAGCGGAATCCCGGCATCGGCCAGTATTTCACATGCTTGTTTAGCCTCCGGGGTAATTTCTCTTGGGTGATTGAAATGCGTATTAACAAAAATGGGATGGAATCGCTTCAGGATGTTTGCAAGGTTTTTCGTTATTCTCTGCGGAAGCGTAACGGGCGTGCGGCTGCCTAAACGGATGATTTCAACATGGGGAATGGCCCTAAGTTCACCAAGCATCCAAGATAGCATCTCATCCGAAGCCATAAAGGCATCGCCACCGGTAATCAATACATCCCGGATCTCCTTGTTCTCTCTGACATAGTGAATGGCTCTTTCTATTTTTGATCGAGGGACAACCGTATCGTTTTCCCCAATTAACCGGCGTCTCTGACAGAACCGGCAAAACATGCCGCATACATTGGTAATTTTGATGATAAGCCTGTCCGGATAGCGGCGTGTAATAATATCGTGGATGGCATGTCCCTTCTCATTCATCGGATCCAACTCGCCCAGCTCATTCAATTCAATGCAAGATGGAATGGACTGCTTTTTGATGGGACATTCCGGATTCCCCGGCTCAATGACCGAAAGATAATATGGTGATATAGCAAACCGGTATTTTTCAGCTATTTCATTAACATGATCAACTTCCTGTTCCGGCAGCGAAATCAGCTCTGCCAAGCCTTTCGAGCTTGTAAACCGGTTGTTCATCTGCCAATGGTAATCCTGATAATCCTTTTCGGTTGCATTTAAGTATTGCAGTATTTTTTTCTTCTGATACTTAATTTTTTCATAGTCCTCAACACCCGTCATGATCTGCGATTTTATTGCTTCATAATCGTCTATCTCACCCTTAAGCTGCTCAAAACGATGGTTCAGGGCTACGTTGTTGGAATAAGTCATCTTTCAACCTCACTTTCTTTATTTATATATTTATGAAACTAAAGCAACAACTCGAATATAGAAATTGCGCTTTTGTACAAGGATTGGCTTGCATAGGCTACTAGGTAAACCCGAATGAACTGGTAAAGATATGCAATCAGCAGGTTGTTGCAAGAAATATCAGCACTACATGAGTAATTTCAAAAGGCAGGAACTATCCTCTTACAATTGAAGAACCAACCGCTGGGCATTCTTTGTTGGTTTGAACATACAGGTACCGTAAAAATACTACAAGACTGTTCGGAACGGTAGATCCGAAATACAGCCAATTACAGAACAACGTAACACGTTGAAATTAAATAGATAGATATTAATCTCCAAATTATTTTAACATAAAAGAACTAACTGCGCAAATATCGGAAATAAACCTTCCTTAAAACTCATTGAGAAGATGCCATTGATATGTTATCATGAGGTATAGATATTTGGAGGGATATTGATGAGAATTTCAACAAAAGGAAGGTATGCACTCCGGATGTTTCTTGACCTTGCAGTACATCAAAACGATGGCTATGTTTCACTGAAGGACGTTGCAGAACGCCAAAATATCTCAAAGAAGTATCTTGAACAAATCGTCCCCATCCTGAATAATACCAGTTTTTTGGTTGCAAGCCGTGGTCCTCAAGGCGGGTATCGTCTTGCAAAATCTCCGGAAGAATACACTGTAGGAGAAATTCTGCGCTTAACAGAAGGTAGATTGTCTCCTGTTTCCTGCCTGGATCAAGAGCCCATTCAATGCGACCGCAGTGAAGAATGCCTCACCCTTCCTGTTTGGCAGGGACTAAACCGCGTGATAAACGAATATCTTGACGGGATCACGCTTCAGAATATTCTGGACAAACAGGTATCCTTTCATAACAGTGATTCTACCATTTGAACTACCACTGCATTGGAACTGCAAAGCCCCGTTATGTTTCCCAAATAACATAACAGGGCTTTTACTATCTCCATCATCAGGAAAAAACCTTACTTCACCGCCTCAAACGCAGCATCCAAAGCAGCAATCAGATCTTCCACCTTTTCAATACCGATTGAAAGCCGAATCGTATTCGGTTTTATGCCGTGCTTCAGCAGCTCCTCGCCAGTCAGCTGTGAGTGGGTCGTGCTTGCTGGATGAATTACAAGGGATTTAACATCAGCAACATTTGCAAGGAGTGAGAAGATCGCCAGATTGTCGATAAACTTCTGTGCAGCTTTACCATCACCTTTAATCTCAAACGTGAAAATAGAGCCCCCCCCGTTCGGAAAGTATTTTTTGTAAAGCTTATGGCTTGGTTCACTGTCAAGCGAAGGATGATGCACAGCCTCTACTTGCGGATGCTTTGACAGATAGTTTACGACCTTCAGTGCATTTTCAACATGACGCTCCACACGAAGAGAGAGGGTTTCAAGCCCTTGAAGGAAGAGAAATGCATGGAATGGAGAGAGGGCTGAACCAGTATCACGGAGCACAATCGTGCGCACATAGGTAATAAATGCTGCCGCTCCTGCAGCGTCTGTGAAGGAAACACCGTGATAGCTGGGATTTTCCTCCGAAATCCATGGATATTTGCCCGAACCTTTCCAGTCAAAATGACCTCCGTCAACAATAACCCCTCCGATGACGGTTCCATGTCCACCGATAAATTTTGTTGCGGAATGAACGACAATGTCCGCACCATATTCAATCGGTCTGACCAAATAAGGGGTCGCAAAGGTAGAATCGACAACCAATGGTATCTTATGGTTATGCGCGATTTTGGCTACTTCCTCGATATCAATAATGTTGGAATTTGGGTTTCCGAGCGTTTCAATGAATATCGCTTTTGTATTTTCCTGAATCGCTTCTTCAAATGAGCCTTCAATGTCGGGATCCACAAATGTTGTGGTTATACCGGATGATAGTGGTAGTGTATGTGCAAGTAGATTGTATGTACCACCGTAAAGCGTCCTGGCGGCGACAATGTGTTCACCACTGCTTGCCAGTGCCGAGATCGTACCATTAATCGCAGCTGCACCGGAGGCAACCGCAAGGGCAGCTATGCCATTTTCCAAAGAAGCAATCCTTTTCTCGAAAATTTCCTGCGTTGGATTGGTCAGCCTGCTGTAAATGTAGCCTGTATCCCGCAGACTGAAAAGATCTGCGGCATGCTGTGAATTGTGGAAGACGTAAGAAGTGGTTGCATAAATAGGAACGGCTCTGGCATTTGTTGAGCAGTCAGCTTGTTCCTGGCCCACATGGATCTGCTTTGTTTCAAAGCCCCAAGTTTTTGAATCCTTAATATTTGACATAATATATCCCTCCCGTTTTTACTTTGATAACAATTCTCTTGTTTAAACTTTTTTGTATTTATCATGCCCATACAGATCATAGGGTGTTATCTGATAAACATAATAATTTAACCAGTTTGAAAAAAGAAGGTTTGAGTGTCCACGCCATAAGACAACAGGTTCCTTGCTTGGATCATCGTCCGGATAATAGTTTGCAGGAATTTCCGGGCAAAGATTTTTATCAAGATCCCTCTTATACTCCTTCGCCAATGTATTGGCACAGTATTCGGGATGACCGTTGATGAAAACCCTGTTGTTTTCCTTGTCCACAACAAGATAGGCGCCCGCTGTTGGTGATTGTGCCAGAATTTTAAGATTGCTGTACTTTCGTATATCCTCACTGCGCACCTCTGTATATCGTGAATGTGGTGCAAAAAACACATCATCAAAGCCACGGGTTAATTCTTCATCTTCAAGCAGGCGCTCATGCTCATAGATACCAGAAAGTTTTTTAGGAAGACGGTGTTTTTGCAGACCATAATGATAGTAGAGCCCTGCCTGTGCAGCCCAGCAAATGTACATTGTCGAGGTGACATTTTGCTTACTCCATTCCATTATTGTCGTAAGCTCCTGCCAGTAGTATACCTGCTCGAACGGCATGTTTTCCAACGGAGCACCGGTTATGATAAGTGCGTCAAAAAACTGAAAGCGGATCTCAGAAAAAGCTTTATAATATTTCCTAAGGTAATCCTCCGACACATTCTTGTAGCGGTGCGAATCCAGGCGAACAAAAGTGACTTCTGTTTGCAGCGGGGAATTTGACAACAGTCTTAACAGTTGAAGCTCTGTTGATTCCTTTTCGGGCATAATATTGATAATTGCGATCTTGAGCTGACGAATATCCTGGTGAGCAGCACGCTCCTCCGTCATTACAAAGATCTTTTCTCTTTCAAGCCTTTTCACAACAGGCATTTTATCGTTAATTCTGATCGGCATGCTTACCATCTCCTTTTGAATTAATACCATTATATTGAACGTTCTTTTTTTTATACGGGCTGAGCAAAATGTACCATGTCATCCAGCAATCGTTGTGGATCAAAAAAGGAACCAGCAATACTTGTGGTTCCTTTAGCGTAACTCCGGTTTTTAGCAGGTACTGATGATTTATCGGTGCATGCATAAACGGATGATACAGCTATTTTGAAACCACATCATCTTACGCATGGACATTTCTTTTTTATTTCCAGTTTTCCAACACATGTTATTACCTCTTTTATATCATATAATACCTATCTATTTTCTATGAATTATAGCTTAATAAAATCACCCTGTCAATACATTTTTTCAATCATCATTTTGATCGTAAAATGAAAAGTTAAAGTCTATCTTTGATAGTGTCTCGCCCGACATTAGTTTGTTGCAAAAATGCTTAGGTAAAATCTTTTTTCAACTGACAAACGAAACTCAACCTCCGTTGTACCAACCAGGTCTTTTATCACAGTGGAAATCTTATATAGTTGATGAGATGTTTACCCGGATTCAGCAGTTTTGCTCTGCAACACCTGAACATTCTTCCACTTTCCGGATACGAAACGCATCGTTATCAAACAAACGCGGATAACGATATCAACGCCCATGGCAATCCAAAAGCCATTTAGCCCCATATCAAGATAGAAAACAAAGAAAACGCTGCACAGCAGTCTGATTCCCCAATTCCCTATCATCGTGAAATACATAACCCATTTGGTATCTCCTGCTCCGCGAAATGCACCAGCCAGAACCATAAAAATACCGAATAGCGGTTGATAAAGAACGAAAATACGAAGCGCTTGTGCAGCTAGAGAGACAACTTCAGGATCGTCTGTATACAACCTTATTATAGGAAATGTTGTTAGATATTGCACTACCGATGCAAAAGCCATTAAAGCAACTGCAAAATAGGTGGTTTGTTTGGCATACTTTTGGGCCAGCTCATCCTTTTTTGCACCAAGGCACTGTCCCACCAATGTGGTTGCCGCCATACCAAAACCAAAACCAGGCATAAAAGAAAGTGAATTGATATTCATGGTTATGGCATTGGCCGCGATCGCGGCAGTTCCCAGTCCCGCAACCAATGCAGTATAAATGATTTGGCTTGCTTGTCTGACAAACTGCTCAACTGAAGCAGGTATACCTATCTTTAAGACATCCCTCAGAATATTCCAATCCAGTTTACATGTTATACTTTTCCGGTCGATATTTAATTCTCTTTTGCCCCGAATCAGCACCAGCAATCCTGTGGCTAAGCCAAACATCCTGCCTAAAGCTGTTCCGATAGCTGCTCCCGCTACTCCCATAGCTGGGAAAAAACCGATTCCGAATATGAACAGGTAATTGAAAATAATGTTCGTAATGTTTGTGATCAACATGATAAACAGCGGTGTTTTCATATCACCAATCCCCTGCAGAGATGCATTAATCACCATTGTTGGCAGGCCAAATATCATGGATATAAAAACAATCTTTAAGTATACGCTTCCCTCATTAAGAACAAAAGGATCGCTCTCTTCCATCAGTACCATCATCAGCTGTAAAAAACTTTTCGAAAAAACAACACCTATCAGTGCCAGAACAACAGCAGCCATAAACCCGCTTGTCAAGCACTGCCACAAAATATAATTGGCTTTTTTCCTGTTACCTGATCCAACATGGTGGGCAATAAGCGCCGTCGCCCCTATGGTAAGGGACATCAGCGTACCGATTAAAACCATAACAAATCTGTTCCCCATATCCACAGCAGCGATAGCGGAAGGTCCGATTTTCCCCACCATAATAACATCCACCATGCCGGTTACACTTTGCAAAAACAGCCTTAAAATAGCTGGCCAAGCTAGATAGAGTATGTTTCTTCGCATCTTTCTGGGGCCGGAGTCTATGAAATATTCTGTCATGAACTTTCTCCTTATTGTAATTATGCAGGCAACTTTCATCGTTAACGGTGAATCCAGTTTACCGTCGTCATGGTTCTACGGATATGTAACAAAAAGACGGCTGCTGCATATAAAAATTTTTTACTGCTTTCTCATTGTTGTAATCATCTAAAAAAACTCCCTATTGAGCCTTGCTTGTACCAATAGGGAGGTATATCGGTCTTCCGAAGAAAATGATTGCTATAAGAACGAATCGTATTAACAAAGAATTGCTCTGACTCTAGTATGTAGTAATTCCAATACAAGTTTTCACATAATCGCAGCCTGCAAATTCTCACTGGAGTACTTAACGTTTCGCATTATATTATTCATCTCTTCAATGTTTGCATTATGTTCTTCCAGTGTTGCCAATAACTCCTCCGTTGCAGAAGTATGTGCCTACGAGATTTTTGCTATACTTTCTACTCATCAATATTTGAAAATAAATCTGCAACATATTCAATTCTACCAAATTCTTCAACAATGTAGCTGTCAACATTCTTAAATGCTTAAGTCTCACGTTAATTATATTAAAAATTTGTACTTATGTAAACAGTGCTTTCTTTATGTTTACATAAGACAGGATAGGGCAAGGAACGGTTCTGTGTTACCACAAGTTTTGAAGTATCATCCCGATACCGGAGGCGAAAGTACTAAATTTATAGAACTGATGGAGAACTACAAAAAACTTCTCTGAGACAGTGCGCTGAGATGGGACACAGAACCGTCCCCCGTCTCTTCAACCACGCTTCGCCAATAAAACACAAATTATGACGCTTGCTTTGTCCATTCACCATTATGCGCTTATATAGTTTATTCAATCAGACTAAACACACAAATCTTTCAAATTAAGGTCGTGCACGCCACTGCAGAATATACAAAAGAGAGCACTCTTCAGTACAAGTTCTTGACTTCAGCGTGCTCTCTTCGATGCAGAGGGGGTGTGAAATTTGTGTTTACTCGTCTTTAAATTTCTCATAAATCCTGACTGCCATCAGGGTCGCCTGCTCGCAGGTTGTTGTCGCATAACCGCTTGCAATTTCCGCCGTAGTAACAGCCTTTGGCATGAATTTCCCTTCTGAACCTTTAATAACGCCAATTTTACTCATATATTTTACATGGTCAAGCGCCCAGTTAGAAATATGTTCTTCATCTGAAAATGATGGTGCTCCTTCAATCGAAAAATCAGCATCAGGAACCATAACCCGAACTGCCCTGCTGAGCATTGTGGCTACCTGCTCACGATTCGTTAAAGCCTTGGGGTCAAATTTGTCATTCCCAACACCCGTTACGATACCAAGGTTGTATGCTTTCAACACTTCAGGATTGTCCGTGTCTGTAAATGGGTTTGGTAACTCGGGCTGCACTGTTTCTTCAGTAGTCTTCTGATAAAGAAGTACTGCTAGCTCAGCAAATTCCTCCCTTGTAATTGGATCACTCATTTTATCCTTTATGGAAGGAGTAATTAATCCATATACCGCTGCCTTGTCAAGCTCCGGGATTGCCCAGTCGGATGCGTAGCTGTATGCAGTGTTTCGTACGGTTGCTATGTTTGAAAAATCTGAAGCCACTTCATTGTTAATCCAACCACCTACGTATCCCCACTTTGAATAAAAATACGCACGGAAGGAATATTCCTCTTCCTTTATGATAACCGTGGTCTCATCCTCTTCTTGATATGGATAGTATTCATAAAATCCGTCCCTAAGGAAGTCTTCAAGGTATGCACTGGTACTCCAGTATTTGGACGGTCCTTCGTTCCAGTCATAGTCCGCATACTTGTAGTCTATCTGGACTTCAATAGAATAGCAGCTCGTTCCCTCGAAATAATTATCATCTTCAAGTAGTTTTTCGTTAATTTCGATTACACTCTCAGGCGTATCAAACTTTAGTTCAAAATACGGCATATTATCTTCGTCATACTTCAGTTCTGCTGTCAGATTCTGAGGAGCTTCAAGTGTAAACGGCTCATATCCGTCTTCCGGAGTTTCTGACGCAGGATTGCCGTTTGTTTGAGCAAATACATTAAAAGGAAAAATACAAAGAATGCACACCACCAGCATAATCACAAGTAATCTTTTTCCCATTGGATCTGCCTCCTGAAAATTTTTGAATGGTTGATCGACTCACCAAACTCAAATCCATTGTAGCTCATGGTTAACTAAAACGCTTGCTGTATATTGCTTTGATATGCGATTATTGCTCTAATTAAAGGAAATTTTTATATACGGAAGGGGTTGTACCGATTTTCTTTTTAAACATTCGTATGAAATGGCTCATATTATTGAATCCGCATTCGTGGCAAGTATCCGTTATTGATATGTTTCCTTTGGCCAAAAGTCGTTTTGCATTCTCTATTCTGACATCCAAAAGATAATCATAAGGTGTTTTCCCTGTGTATTCCTTGAAGGTTCTGGTGAGGTGAAACCGGCTTATACCGGCAATTTCGGACAATTCCTCCAATGTGCATCCCTTTTGATAATTTTCCTTAATGTATTCAATAACTTTTTTTATTCTCATAGCTCCTGTATTTAATGGCTTACCCCACTGAAGCAAGTTTGGCTCCCTTTTAATGTCTCTGAAAATATGTATTGCAATGGCGCAACTCAGGTTTTGAAGCATAATACGCCTTTCAGGAGAGTCAACCGAACTTTCTCTGATAAACATCTTTATCAGGGAATACAGATCCATACTCACCTTATAGTTTTCATTACAGAACAGAAAATTTTTTTGCTTGAAAGCATCACTTATGATGCGATTAAAAAAATCCTCATCAAATAAGATATTGATGAACCTTACATTTTCCATCATGCCGCTGACACCGTGTTCCTGCATCGGATTGATGGGTATCACATGATACTTGCGTGCATAAACTTCTTTCCTGTCAATTTCCACCAGAGGCATATCGGTTATCGGTAGCATAAACTCATAACCCCGATGCTGATGGCTACCACGAGAGAAAAAGGTAAAATCATATTTCGGAAGCGAAATATACATACCCACACTCTCACACATTAAAATATCCGGTTGAAACTCTTTTACAGGTGCTGGCATACAACTCTCCATGTAAACATCCTCCAGCTAAATTTCTCCCAGCTCTTTCAAATGTATTCCTTGCAAAGTGCTTACCAATCAATTATTACTCGATATTATTAATCTGTTTTTACACCGGTTAAAGCAGCCTGTTCTCTTACATAAGCCTCTGCATTCATATGGCTTTCAAAATCAGGTAAATGCTCCAGTGCTTGTATCACAATTCTTTTATGAATTGATACCATTCTTCTGGCTTACAATAAGGTTTTTCTATTCCCCCACCAAATCTCAAAGCGATCTCTCCTTCATATCATATCATAACATTAAATTCAATTACCAACCATTTCGATTCCCGTACTTTGTCCTGCCATTCCTTGCCGCCCCCTGTCCTGCTCGCTCACTTTCTGCACAGGCAAAACGGGTGCCCCTCCGGATCGAACATGGTAACAAAATGGTCTCCACCATATTGTGCGATGGCTTTGGTCGCACCGAGCTTAATTGCTTCTTCAACAGTGGTGGGTAAATCGCTCACTTGAAAGTTAAAGTGCATTTGCTTTTGTTGCTTGCCGGGTTCTTCCGGCCAGACGGGAGGAATA
>LSQX01409095.1_pt1 | contig 11346 bp, 9 predicted proteins | sample 654561 | NCBI WGS metagenome assembly LSQX01 (sample SAMN04489861, study PRJNA283612) | anaerobic digester metagenome | isolation source: 4 biogas reactors fed with cattle manure at either 37C or 55C with and... | place: Denmark: Kongens Lyngby | collected 2014 | reverse complement strand
AGATGTGTATAAGAGACAGGCTAAAGAGACTAAAGTTTTTTAAGTTCGTGCCGAAAATAATAATGGATAATTATATTTGAATTATTTGAATGTTTAACGTTGATAACATATCGAAACCAACTTTTCTGCCCGCTATAGAAAGCAATAGCAATAATTTCGAATATTTTAAGAAAAAAGATAGCGAGGAACAAAAGCAAATTCGCACAGATAATAAGGATATTTTTATCCCAAATGGCTTTCGGACAAGCGAGGAAACAGATTATAAAAAGCAAATAAACGGGTCAAGCAATAAATTTTCTGCAAACTTAAAAGTAAAAGAAAATGAAGAAAAGACAGATAAAAGTAAATTAAAGCAGATTAGCGCCAGTGGAAAAGAATTAACGGAAGAAGAAAAAAAATCAGTAGAAAAATTAAAAGAAATTGACAGAAAAGTAAGGGCGCACGAGCAAGCCCATAAAAGTGCCGGAGCAGGCTTGGTGCGTGGCTCTTCATTTACAGAGAAAACAGGTCCCGATGGAAAAAAATATGCTACCGCCGGGGAAGTTCAAATTGATATTTCCAAAGTCTCAAACAATCCTCAAGCCACTATTAGAAAAATGGAGCAAGTTATTAGAGCGGCACTTGCGCCTGCCGATCCTTCTATGCAAGATAGAATGGTCGCCGCCCGGGCTCGAGCAATAGCGAGCGAGGCAAGATCTGAGCTCTATTCTCAAAATAATGAAGACAGCAATTCTACGCAAAAAGCCAAAAATCCATTAGACGTTTATAAAAATAAGGGAACTAGCTCTCAGAAAGAATTAGGAAACATATTTGATTTTTCTGATGCTGGAGGAAATACTAGTTCTTTGAAAAATATTTTAAAGAGCCATAAAAGTTGAGTTTGCAAGGAAATTAATTCTATACCCCCCTCTCGTTTTCACCCCAAATTATTTTATGCAGTTGAATTTGCAGTCGCACCGGCAAACCGTCCTGCAAAATCCATGCGGCAAGCTCTTTTAAATCAATTTTTGAAAAGACTGGCGAAAAAAGTATTGCAAAAACTTTTTTTTCCAAATTGTATGTGTTAATCAAGTCTTTCGCCCAAAGGTAGTCCGCCCGATTTTCAATAACGAATTTCATCTCGTCTTTTTTTGTTAGGTAGCCAATATTCTTATAATCGTTATAGTTTGTCATGCTTGAACTTGGGCATTTAAAATCTACAATTTTTATTGCTCTTTCGTCTATTTTATTGATTGGCAAAGAGCCGTTTGTTTCAATTAAAACGGTATATTTTGCATTGCATAGCTCAGTGATTAAAAGATAAACGGATTCTTGTAAAAGCGGCTCTCCTCCTGTAATACAAACTAAATTTGTTTTATATTTTTTTATTCTGTCCAACAAATCAGAAATTCTTATTTTGCAAGGGAAACTCCCGCCATTACTCAAATCTTCAAATTGCTCAAAATCAATAATATTTTGCGCAAAGGCAGTATCGCACCAGCTGCACTTTAAATTGCATCCTTGCAAACGAATAAAAACAGTAGGCAAGCCGCTATGCGTTCCCTCGCCTTGAAGCGAATAAAATATTTCCGATATAGCTAAATCATTTTCCATTTTAAAACATAAAATTAAAACACATTAATCAATGAGTTCCATTTCAGCAATCGCTTCGATATGATAAGTATGAGGGAACATATCGAATGGAAGCACCTTTTTCAATCTGTATTTTTCACTTAAAAGCTCGCAATCTCGCGCTTGGCTGCTGGGATTGCAACTCACATAAACTAAACGCTTTGCAGCGACTTGAAGAATAAGTTCAATTAAACTTTTGTGCATACCCGCTCTTGGTGGGTCAATCGTTATTGTGCTTGGAATTTCATAATCCCTTAGCTTTTCAACAATGTTTTTTTTATGCAAATCCTCTTGAACGAAAATTGCATTATCAATTCCATTTAAAGCAGCGTTCTTTTTTGCATCAAAAATCGCATCTTCCGATAGCTCAAAGCCATATATTTTTTTTACTTTTTTTGACAAAGGGAGTGTGATTGTCCCGGTTCCGCAATATAGATCCCAAACTACTTGCTCTTGGTCTGGGTTTGCAAAATCAATTATTTTTGAAATAAAGCGATTTAATTCTTGCGAATTTGTTTGAAAAAAAGAAAAGGGAGAGATCTGATAGTTTATGCCAAGGATATTTTCACTAATTGTGCTATTTCCAAAAAGCAGCCTTTGTTCTTCAATCCGAACTGGATTATTCGTTGAGTTTATTACTTGAAGGAGCAAAGCCACATTTGGAAAATTTTTTTGAACTTCGCTTTTAACTTTCTCAATAAATTCTTTTTCTTCTTTGCTCGAAAGCTCGTTTGTTATTAGAATCAGCATAAACTTTTTTTCAGTGAAGGAGTGTCGGATTATTAAGCTTCGCAAAAAGCCCTTATGCTCTTTCTCGGACCAGGCACTGACTTCATATTTTCTTGCAATCTCCCTAAAATACTGCAAAATTTGATTTGCCTCAGCTTGCTGCAAATAGCAATAATCAATATCTATCACCTTGTCGTAGCGCTTTGGATAATGAAGACCCAAGGCAAAATCTTTTGGTTTTTTAAGCTCAATTTCTGATAATTCTTGAGGCATAATCCAACGGGAATTGGAAAAGGAAAAATCCATTTTATTGCGATAATGAAAATTTTCTTTTGAGCCGATTGGGTCATCTACTTTAAAATCAATAAAATTACCAATCCTTTGAAAGTTATCTTCAACTTGCTGCCTTTTCCATTCGAGCTGCTTGAGGTAATCCAAGTTTTGAAAAGTGCAGCCGCCACAAGTGCCGAAATATTCGCAGCGCGGCTCAACTCTAAACGGCGATGGAACAAGTATTTTCTGAACTATCGCTTCGGCATAACTCTTCTTTTTTCTCAAAACTTGCGCTATTACTTTATCTCCCGGAAGGGCATGCTTAACGAAGTAAACAAAATTACCTAAACGCGCAAGCCCAGCTCCTTGAAAGGCAAGCGAGCTAATTTCAAGCTCAACTATTTCGTTAAAATTTTTTTTCTTTCTCATAAACCAAATATACTGAAAAAACATAATTTTGTAATAGAAATTTTTACAAAAGGATATTTATGCCATTTATCGGGGAATTATCAGCGCTTTTAACAGCATTTTTTTGGTCAGTATCACCCTTCTTTTTTACAAACGTAATACTAAAAGTTGGCTCAATAAATTTAAACATATATAGATTAGCTCTCGCTGAGGCTTTGCTATTCTTAACAATTATTCTTTTTAATATTGATTACTCTATTTCGACCCAACAAATAGTTTTGCTTTCTTTAAGCGGAGTGATTGGGCTGGTCATTGGGGATAGCTTTCTTTTTGCATCTTACAAAAGGATGGGACCGCGGCTAACGGTTTTAATAATGTCGTTCAATCCAGCAGTAGCGGCTATTCTTGCCTTTTTCATACTCGGCGAGCTTTTAAGCTTTGTTAACATTATTGGTATGCTCACAACAATGTTAGGCATTGCGATCGTGGTTCAAGAGCGGGACACTGGAAATAGCAAGCTTTTTAAAGTTACGCGGAAAGGTGTTTTCTTTGCCGGAATGGCTGCTATTGGACAGGGCTTTGGACTTATTCCGGCGAAAATTGCTTTTGAACTTGGAGAAATAAATTCTTTCCTTGCTACCTTTGTTAGGATCGCTGCTGCAATTGCTTGTTTTATTCCATACTTTTTACTAAAAAAATCTTCAATAGCTACTTTGAAAAGCTCAATAAAAGATCGTAAAATTGTTGGTATGACTTTGCTCGGCTCGATTATTGGTCCTTATCTTGGGGTTACATTTAGCTTTATAGCAATAATGCACACTAAAATTGGAATCGCTTCTACTTTAATGGCAACAATGCCAATTATGATGCTTCCACTTTCATACTTAGTTTACAAAAAAAAGCATCTTTAAAATCAATTGTGGGCGCTTTTATCGCCGTTCTTGGTGTGTCGCTTTTAGTTTTTAAGTAAAATTTATAATCAAATAAAATTGCTTTGGCTCAAACGTAGACTCTGTTTTTATTTGCATTTAGTTTATAATTTGATTATTTTGTAAATCAATGATTTTTGCTTTTATAAAAGAAGTATATTTCAAAAAAATAAGGTAAAACTATGATTAAGTTTGGAACTGATGGCTGGCGAGGACTGATAGCTCGCGATTTTACTTATGAAAACTTGCAGAGCGTTGCCCTCGCAACAGCAAAATATGTGAAATCTATAAACAAAGAAAATCCAAGCGTAGTAATTGGATACGACACTCGCTTTCTCTCAAAAGAATTTGCCCAAGAGGTTGCGCAAGTGCTTGCTTGGCAAAATATTACTGTTCATTTGACAAATAGCTTTTGCTCAACCCCACAGCTCTCTTTTCAAGCAAAGCAAAAGATAGTAGATCTTGGCGTGGTGATTACCGCAAGCCATAACCCACCGCTTTATAATGGATTTAAGCTAAAAGCAAATTTTGGCGGTCCAGCTACACCCGAGCAAATTGCTTGCGTTGAAAAAGAACTAAAAAAGATTTTGCAAAGGCGCCCAAAATTCAATTTCAAGCCATTCGAGTTTTATCTTAACACAAATAGAATTAGATTCTTCGATGCAGAGCCTTCATACTTGCGGCACATAAAAAAGAAAATTGACATTGCTGCTATTTTAGATGCAAAGTTTAAAATTCTTTACGACCCGATGTATGGAGCTGGAATGAATTCTTTGAACTCTATCATTCCAAATATCGAACAAATTCACAGTGATTTCAACCCCTCTTTTGGTGATATTGACCATCCAGAGCCAATGCCACCGCAACTTGACACTCTGCAAAAAAAAGTAGTAGAGGGAAAATTCGACATTGGCATAGCAACAGACGGGGACGCCGACCGCCTTGGACTTATAGACAATGAAGGAAATTTCGTTGATTCCCACAAGATTTTCATTATTTTATTAAAATATATTTTTAACGAGAAAAAGAAAAGAGGGATAGTAGCAAAAACCGTTTCCCTTACTTCGATGGTAGATAAGTTTTGTGAAAAAAACAAGATTGAGCTTGAAGAAACTGCGGTTGGCTTTAAGCATATAGCAAAACTTATGAACGAAAAAAAGGTGATTATCGGAGGTGAGGAATCTGGTGGACTTGGCACTATTCTTCACATACCCGAGCGGGACGGAATGTTCAATGCCTTGCTCATTCTTGAAATAATGGCAAAGCAAGGAAAAACCTTGAAGCAGCTTAGCGATGAGCTTGACGAGGAATTTGGACCGCATCGCTTTTTAAGAAGGGACAAAAACGTAACCCAACAGCAAAAGAGCGCAATTCTTAATGCCTGTCAAAAAAATCCAACAAAGATTGGAAGATATGAGGTAAAAAGCACAAACCATAAAGACGGCTATAAATTCTTTGTAGACAATGGCTGGCTTTTAATTCGTCCATCTGGGACCGAGCCGCTAATCCGTTTTTACGCCGAAGCAGAGAATATAAACAAAGTAAACGAGCTATTAGACGAAGGAATGAAATTGAAGTAAATCCTTGATGGGAGGGGAGTAAGGCTTTCTTGTCTGAACCGTGATTTACTTGATTGAAGGATTTTTAGATTTTTCATAGATCTGCCACACTTTGAATTGTGGCAGATCTTTTTCTACTTCAAAAACCACATTAGCGGGTCTATACAAGTAAAATATCCAATTTCATCAGCGTATCTGCACGCGCGGTGATCGGAGTATTTGCTTTCTTTGTCTTTTTAAATTTACAAAAAAAGTTTAGTTACTTAACAATTCATTAAAAAAAAGTATTAAATATTTTCTTTTCATAGTCAACTCTTTTATTATGAATAAATATTTTAAAATAATAACAATTATTATAGCTAATGATTCAAAATTAAATTTGCTTTTTTCATAAAAACATCGTATATTTGTATTTGTAATATAATTGATTTATTAATTTATCCCCCGCTTTTAAAGTGTCGAATCAAAAAAAACGGGGGATTTTTTTTCTTTAAAAAAATATTCCTTTTTCTTTATTTTTCCTCTTTTTTTGTTTATTTCTTTTTTTGCAAATATAAAAAAAATGAGATATGCAAGAAAAAAAATAAAATATTTATAAGAAATTCGAAGCAGATAAATGGACTGCATTAGGGAAGGTGGAGTCCATCTTTTTTCTGTTTCTCCTTCGCAAATTGAACTTGGGAAGGAGAGATAAAACAGACCAGTCCAGTGTCCCCCGCTGGCGGGGGAAAAAGGGGGTGGATTAATTTCTTTGCTACCATAATTCTATGTTTTTAGTAAAAGTTTCAATTAAAAAAGAGCATAATAGAAAGCACTAATTAATTATAACGTATAAATATCCACCCCCTGCCCCCGCCAGCGGGGGACATAGGGCTGTTCTGTGTTTTCCAGCTAAAAAGAATCTCCCCCTTTGAAAAAGGGGGCTGGGGGGATTTCTCTTATTTCCCTTCTTTTTTAAAATGCGAAAGAATGTCGACTCCTGTTGCGTTTTCCATCATTTCTGTTAGTGATACAACTGAGCCTGGAAGCTGATTTATTAGCTTCGCAAGGTTATTTTCGCCATTTCCATTGCTGTCGATAATGCTTATTTTATCAATATTAATGCCTTTCACGGTGCTTGTAAGCTGCTCAATTAGTTGGGGCAGAATATTCAAAATAAAGATTTTTTCCGCTTCACTGCCCGCACTTGTGTATGCTTGAATAGTTTTATTTATGATTTCAATTTTTGCTTCTCCATCAGCAATAATCGAGGCAGCTTTCCCTTTTGCTTCGAGTTCCATTGCTTCTTTTTTTGCTTTGGAAGGCTCGATTATATCGGCAAGCAATTTCTTTTGTTGGAGCGAAATCCGTTCCTGCTCAACTTGCTGCTCGAAAACGACTGCCGCTTTTTGACTTGAAATCCTTGCTTCATTTTCTTTGATTAATGCTTCTTTTTCGAGCTCAGCTTTCTTCACCCTTAAATTGTTCTTTTCTATCTCTATATTTTGCTTTGCTTTAGCGTCATTAACGGCAACGTTTTGCTGGGATTCTATGTGAGCAATATCGATTTCCTGCTTGGCTTTTGCCTTAGCTTTTTCAGCTTTTTCTTGAGCAAGGGCTTCCGCTTCTTTTGCTTCAGCTTGTTTCATAGCATTTGCAATTACAACATTTTGCTCAGCGTAAATTTGAGCAGTTTCGATTTCTTGCTTGGCTTTTGCCTTAGCTTTTTCAGCGATTTCGTTTGCTTCTGCGATGGCTGCCTCTGTTGTAGCTTCCTTATTTGCAGTGCTAATCGCAATATTTTTTTCTTTTTCTATCTGAGCTTTTTCAATGTCTTGATTTGCGATAACTTTTGCAATTTCAGCTCGTTTAATGCCAGCTGCCTTGGCTTCTTCGGCTTCTGCTTTGTTGTCGGCTTCTGCTTTTTCAGCTGCTTTAATAAGTTCAGCGGTTTTCATCCTGCCGATTGAATCAAGATAGCCACGTTCATCGGAAATATTTGTAATTTTTAGAGTATCAAGTTGAAGACCCAATTTTTGCAAATCAGTCTCTGCTTCTTCCATCAAACTTTCCGCAAACTTCATCCTGTCTTGATTAACCTCTTCAGGGGTCAAAGAAGCAAGGACACCACGCAAGTTTCCTTCAAGAGTATCTTTTGCAATCCGATGAATTTCCTCTTGGGTCATCGTTAAAAATCTTTCAACAGCATTGCCAAAGGAAGGCTCTTTTGAATCGATTTTTATATTTGCAATAGCATCGACAACAAGCGGGATTCCGCCTTTTGAATAGGCATTTTTTACCGACAAATCAATCGGAATCGTTTCAAGAGACATACGAGAGGCTTTTTCGATAAGCGGAATTCGTAAAGCCCTGCCACCGCGAATTATCCGATAGCCGACCACATCACCACTTGTTAAACTTCTGCGCCTTCCAGAAAGAATTATCACCTCATTAGGCTGTGAAATAAGTAGCAAACGGCTAACTGATATAAAAACAAGAATTACAGCAAAGGCTGCAATTGCAACTAAGGCCAATAATACTGTGTCCATTTCTATCCTAAAATAATTTAAAAATTTGTTAAATCTATAAATGCAATGTTATCTTTAACGTCAACGATTAAAGCTTCTTCGTTCAATAAAAACTCATTCTTTTGAGCGGAGTCCGATATTTTTGCTTGCATTTCAATTATTTGTTCTTCTAAATAAACGATTATTTTCCCTTTTTGTTTCTGCTTCACTGGCAAAGTAACCTTGCAAATTTTTCCTTTCAAGTCCAATGTTTCAATTCCTTTCCCTGTTTCCGATTCTTTGAGATATTTAAACAGCTTATAGCCAGAAAACCAAGACAAAGCACCAACAGCACTTGATGCAAGGAATGTAAAAACTGCGGAGACGCTAAGAAAAGTAAATATTGAGCCAGTTAATCCAAAAAAAGCGGTAAAATATATTAGATTGCGAAAGCTGACAAATTTCACAGCATCTTTATGCCCAAAATGGCTTTGCGTGATTTGATGACCAATGGCGCCGGTTTGAGTAATATGAATATCGGAGCCAGCTTCAAGCTCTGGGGCATCGTGCATATCAAGCTCGGCTGAATGCTCAGCGGCATCGCCATCATGTCCCCCAAAAAGTGAGACTCCAAGCAAAATTCCACCAAAAATCAAGCAGCATAAATAAAAGGTTAGCATATTTTTGTTTTGTAAATTAGAAATTCAAGTAATATTAGAAACTCAAGTATAAATATAGGAAGAAAATTTTAGAAACCAATATAAAAATTCACTGAAAAGTATAATTTTTAATAATATTTTAATTTTATTATTAATTACACTATTAAACTATTAAGCAATATTGGTCACGAGTAATAAAATTACTAATGACCAATATCTTAGCAACTTATATTTTTATTTTCCCCATAAGAGAAAAATTGCTTGGGCTATTTCTGAGTTGTTCATATAATAGCCACGCATAAAGTCATATTCATCTGCAAAAAATGAGAAAATATTGCATTTTTCACCATTGCAATAAAAAGGAACAAGCTGATTAGAGTGATTTTCAGAATTAAATCTGAATTCGGGCAACTCGCCTTTTTTCACATTTACGATTGGGTTTGTGGCTGGGCTATTGTTGTTTTGCTTTGGACCGGTCAAATAGCCAGTTTCGTGGCTTGCGGTTACGATAAGCATAGTTTCCATCCAATTGCTGTTTTTATTCACCCAATCAACAACAAAATCAACGGTTTCGTTAAAATCTTTTATTTCCTCAACCATTCTCCCGGCTTGATTAAGATGACAAGCCCAATCGACTGAACCACAATGAATTAGAGCAAAAAAACCCTTTTCGTTCTTTTGAAGTGCGTTAATTCCGACCTCGCTAAGATCCTTTAAAGTAGGCATATTTTCATTAAATGGTATCGTGAAAGGGTTTTCCTGCTTCTCGCGAGTTACTTGGTATTGCACGCTTCTTTCTACGTTGCGAGACTGCTGCAATGTCATAAGCACTTGCGGAATACCGAGCAAGCGTTTTGGCGTGTCTCCTGTTTTATATTTTAAAATGTCTTCCTTTGTTTGAACGAGAGTCCAAGGGTCTGGGGTGCCATCTCCATCGCAATCTTGAACGGTATAATTATCTCTTTTCTTTGAAAGTTTAAAAGTGCTTTCGTTGTTTAAAAGCCCTTCCCACAACTCTTTGCCGCCAATGAAATCATAATTCTTTCTTTCCTCGGACTCAACGAGTTTTGCTTCTGGGCTATAATCGGGATTGCCCGCGCCAATTAGAACATCTAATTTGGAGTCTAAAATCATACTTTGAGCAATTTCTTGGAAATTTTCTCTATTTGTATTATGGACGGTAAAAGCGGCGGGGATCGCTTCAGAAATATTTATGTTAGAAATGACGCCAGTAGATTTGCCCAAAGATTTCGCGAATTCCGTCAGGTTGAGAAGAGGTTTTTTATTAACATCAACACCAACGCATTTATTGTGAGTCTTTTTTCCGGTTGCCATTGCAGTTCCAGCTGCGCCTGAACAAGAGTAAGCTAAACTTGTCCAACGGAAATTTAGCCAAGCGTCTTTTGAATTGTAGTTATTGCTCCAAACGTTTACGTTGTTTGGCTCAAGAGTTTTTGCTGGATAAGTAGACATAAAATAATGGAAAGGGAATTCCTCATAATTTTGGGCTTCTTTTTTCCCGGTCAAGTAATAATTAGCAAGCTCAATTTGATTTTTACCTAAGCCGTCAACAATCATTATTATGACATTTTTTAGCTCAGTCGCCTGTCCGCTTTTGGAATCCACTTTAGCTTGCGCTTTCAGGCAAATTGGAAATATTAAGAAAAAGAAAAATATTAGAATACTTTTAGGTTTTAACTTAATTATATTTTTCATAATGTCTCCTTTTTAAAATTCAAGAATAGGTTGCGAAAGAAAAGAGTTAAAAATAAACGTTTTTATAAAAATTTATGTTTTCAAGTGAATGAATTATTTGCTTAACTTTATAGTTTTTATCATTAAAAACAACATTTGATAGCCAGCCATCAACGAAATTATGCTCTACCTTAGCATAAGTAAACTGCTTATGGCAATTTGCACAGACAAGACAAATGTTCTTTGGATGCTCAGCAAGATTTGGAAGTATATGATGGAGTTCAAAATAAGGTCTACCATCTTTTTTTAAAAAAGAAAAATTACAAATTTGGCATCTCCCCTTGTAAATATTCTCTAAAAGCACTCTAAAATGCACGGGGACAAGAGACTTCTTTGTGTTTTTTCTTATCTCACTTAGATCTCTATCTGGTACGCCTTTTTTAGATAAACGAATAAACTGGCTAATAGAAGAATTATATTCGTCGACAGCATTAATATCCGCTATTTTTTTTAAGTATTTATTTGCAAATTCTTCGTTTTTTACAGTATCCAGTTTGTTTTCGTATTTAATAATTTCTTGAACAAACTTTTTTTCAATAATGAATCTATAAAGCAATTCTTTTATGTCAATGACTTGGATAACAATTTCATCGTTTGGAGTTATTTTATTAATTTTCAGCCAGTTAGAAAGCCCATAAATTCTTGCTTCTTTATTTTTTTCCGAAACAACAAATTTTTTCTTTTGTGCGTTCTTTGAATTATTGAAAAATACGCTAATATCGGCAGAATAGTTTGGGAAAAGAAATAAAAGAGAACGAGGCACTGTAAGCATACCATAATCAATGCGACTTTGAGTCAGACGCAGTGAATTGTAATTATAATTTATTTTACTATTTACAGCTAATCCAAGTTCCATTTCCCAATTCTTTTTTGCTCTCAATTGCAAATATAGTAAAAATAATTTATTTTGATTAAAAGCTGTCTCTTATACACATCT
>LSQX01179173.1_pt1 | contig 11346 bp, 5 predicted proteins | sample 654561 | NCBI WGS metagenome assembly LSQX01 (sample SAMN04489861, study PRJNA283612) | anaerobic digester metagenome | isolation source: 4 biogas reactors fed with cattle manure at either 37C or 55C with and... | place: Denmark: Kongens Lyngby | collected 2014 | reverse complement strand
CTAGTTGTTCCCTCATATCGGACCCTCCTATTATGGTAATATTTTGACCGCTTGTAACTTAATTATATGTCCAACTGGCATTTTTTCTGTCTCGATTGGTATTAGTACAGCGTTAGAAATGTTACTTGCCCTGACTCTGTCGTATAATAGTGTGATTGCATGCAAAGGAGGAGCTCATATGAAGCCTAAAAAACGTTTCCCTCTGACGCTCTTTTTAATCGTTTCACTGGTGCTAACGATCACTACGGCAACCTTATTTTCCTGCTCGGAAGCGATTCTACCACCTCAAAACGAGAGCTCGGGGTCAACTGGAAGCACGGATTCCGGCGACGGGACCACGACGGGTGAACGGCCGTCACAACCGTCGGTTACACCGGCGGCGGAGCCGACAACCGCAGCAACCTCTTCTCTCGCGCCAACAAGCGAGGCGACACCAACCCCCGAAGCAGAAGCGCCGATTGTCCAGAACCCGAATCCCGCGGATCCGATGGAAGCGGGACCGTTTCCACGTGCCGTTAAAATGGATGGCGATGGCAAGTCGGTACGTCTCCTGACCGGTGGCGATGTGTTGCTCCATTCGTATCTCATCAATGGAGGTCTGAATGAAGACGGCAACTACAATTACGATTATGCTTTCCGTCATTTACCTGCCTTAACGAACGACGCGGATCTCGCTATCGTAAATATGGAAGGCACAATGGCCGGAGTGCCTTATAGCGGCTTTCCTCTTTTCAGTGCACCGGACGCTATCGCTTCGGCCATCCGGTCGGGCGGCTTTGATATGGCTTTAACCGCGAATAATCACATGATCGATAAAGGGACGGCCGGCTTGATCAGAACCGTTGACGTGCTTCGGGAAAACAATTTACTCGTATCGGGAACCAGACGTTCTCAAGACGAGCCATTTTATCAATTGGCGGATATCGGCGGCATACGGGTCGCTGTTGCCACGTTTACCTATGAGACGATTCGTCAAAACGAACAGCGTGCTCTCAATGCCTTGGTTATTCCGTCGGATGCAAGCGGTTTGATCAATTCTTTTAGCATGGAAGAACCGTACATGAGCGCTGATTTCGAACGGATGGGCCGCTTAGCCCGGACCATGCGAGCGAATGGAGCCGATGCGGTAGTTTTTAACATTCATTGGGGCACGGAATACAGTACAAGCGAGAACTGGTATCAGACTACCCTGGCACAGAAGTTGGCCGATAACGGGGTCGATCTGATAATTGGCAACGGACCCCATGTCATCCAGCCGATCAAAGAGATTAAGGCGAGCAGCGGGGATCACAGTTTATTGGTCTTTTATTCGGTCGGCAATCTACTCTCGGACCAACTCTATAGTACGGCCGATTCGAACGGCCTGGCTGAAGATGGTCTCTTGGCCGACATCACCTTCACCCGTCTGAGTGATGATAAAGTTGCCATCACGAAAGTCTCATATATCGAGACCTACTGCTATAAGGTGAAAACGGGTTCGAACACGACGCGCAATTCAATCGTACCGATTCGCCTGGCGCTCGCGAATCCTGCGGCTTATGAGGTCTTGGGTGCCGAGCAGCTTTTGACGGCTTCTCTCGCTCGAACGGAGGCGATCATGGCCACCAATCAGTTAGGGTCATTTGCCGAATCAAACACGATCGTGGATTAAGGTAAAGAAGTCTCGTAGGTTCAAAATAACATAAGGAGACAGCTCACAACATCCGGTGTGAATTGTCTCCTGCGCTATTATCCGTCTTGATTCTGAATCAGTTGACAGGTGGTGCGGGGAACCCCTTGAACGTTTCACCGCTGGGCTCATCGTTCGTTCCGCCTTGGAGCTTATCGGAGTCATCATAGAAACTGAGCTTATCCGGCATGACATAGCCATCAATCACGAAGAGATACGTGTCATTGCTGATCTCCTGCTCGATTAACCTATCGCCGAGTTTGAGCACAGCCTTGGCGGCATGAATCTCGATGGTTCCGTCACCGCCATCCCACGCTTCATCCTTCGTGAACCCCCAAACAAAGGTCAACCCTTCGACATAATCGACATGAAGCGAGTAGAAGGGACTGATAGGCAATTCACCGCTAGCCAGCCACCTGATCCGTCCGTCTTCACCATTCTCCATCAAGGCATAGAGCTTGTAATCCTCTCCCTTGAAGTCGATATCGGCCGGCATTTCATAGATCGAGAACCGATTTGTCTCATCGCGAAGCAATTCAACGAATCCTTCATCGATATCCGCCCATTCACCGGGCGGGGTAACGATCTCTTGTGAATCATCCGGTACCGGTGCATTAACCGAACTTTCTGCGGGTATAGTTGGCGTCTCTTCTGTTGTCGATTCTACAGGCAAAGTCGTTTCTATCACTTCTTCAGTTTGCGAAGATGCCTGCCCTGCATTTTCTGTTTCTGATAGCTGTGTGGACTCCTTCCCATCGGTTTCTCCTTTTTGTGCAGTAGCGGGCTTTATACACGAAGACAATAAGAAGAGTACTAATAGTGGAGAGACAGTACGAAGCAGAAGGTTTCCTAATCTGTCATAAGTTGAGTGATTTTTCATTTTATGTCCCTCACAATTACTCGTTTGAACATCCAACCTTTCAATTGAATATTTACCTGTTTCCAGCCGGCTTACTAGACGCGTGCAAAGGATTGTTTCGCTGAGCTTGAATCTATTTTCAAGATAGCAAGACTTACTGTATTTGTCAATATATATATATTAGTTAACATAAATACGGTATTGTTTGTGGATGAAGGACTAAAATAACTGTCGGTACAATCGAGGGTCAGCGGCTAACTATATCTTCTGCTTCATTTCGGATTCTATAAAACGCTCTCCTATCGCATTTGATAGAAGAGCGTTTTGTTCGAGTTTAATTTCGCATGATGAAGCTTAGCGCCTAATCTCTACGATCTGCCATTGTCCATTGGCAAAGTAATTGGTCGAGCCAAATTCGCTCACCAGGAAGTTGGCATTTTCTAAAACAGAGGGCCTGGCGGCTTGAGAAAGGCCCGCCGGGATCAGGCTGATCGACGGTGCAATCTGTTTATACAAATCGGTCAAGGGGTCCAAAGCATGATGAGCCATTTGGACGACGTCGGCCTTCAGCTTACCCGGATAGCGATTCAGGAGAAGCTTGGCACCATCCTCTTGGATATCGCTGAGCAGGAGAACAACTTTATCGGAACCGTCGAAGCTTAGTCGGATGACGGCAGCCGAATCATTTTGGCGCCAGAGAGTAGGGTTATAGGCGTTCAGGAATTCTATGTTCACACCATCCAGTGAGTATGTCAGGCCAGGTGAAATCTCCGTATACTTGCCCTGGTTTTGCAGCGTTTTATAAGCGTCAAAAACGAAGGCAGACTGCAGAGCTGTCTCGTCGCCTGTTCTCTCATCGTGCAGGTGTTTAGGATACTCGACTCCGAAGGCTTGACCTATGCTCACCGTTCCTTCATGAATGATGGCCGCGGGTACGCGAGCGTGGTCATTATGAGGATGTGTCAGGATCCAGGTATCCACAGTATTGTTGGCATGAGTCGCCAACATGGTTTTAAGGTTAGCCAGTTCGCCGCTGCCTTCGCCCGTAGCCAGGTTGACGCTGTCGTCTACCATCTGCTGCATACCGCCATCGATCATGATGGTCTTGTTATTGGGAGTCTTGATCATGATACCGACACCGATACCCGGGTCCGGACCTTGAGCTATGGAGTTCGGGGTCATGATGATTTTATAGGTATTGGCTTCGGCGGCGATGCGAGGATCGCTTGCGCTATCAACCGAGACCACCTGAAGTGCGGGGGCCGGGGTAACGGCTGGTGCCGGTGTCGCTTCGACAGGCGGAGCCGGTGCGACGGTAGGAACCGGTGTTGGTGCAACAGTCGGTGCTGCTGTCGGAGCGACTGTCGGAACTGGCGTGACAGGAGCTTGACCCGGAATCTGCAGTACTTCACCCACGTAAATATAGTGAGAGGGAAGACGGCCGTTAGCCTGGGCCAGAAGCTGATAATTGACACGATACTTTACAGAGATCGACCACCAGCTCTCGCCTCTGACTACAACATGTCGTGTGCCGGAGGGCGGCTGCACCGGTGCCTGTGTTGGCATGGGTGCGCTAGTCGGTGTTGCTGCGGCAGGAGGTGCTGTAGTGGGTGCAGGACTGCCCTTACCCGGTATATTCAATACTTGACCGATATAGATCGTATTCTGCGGGCTTTTGCCGTTCGCTTGGGCTAAGGTGACATAATTAATGCCGTATTTGCGCCCGATTGACCACCAGCTCTCGCCTCTGACAACGACATGACGTGCGTCGGTCGAAGATTGCGCAGGTGCCTGGGTCGGCTTGGGTGCGGTAGGCGGCTGTGGTTTTGTTGTCGGAGCTGGTGCCGGTGCATTCTTCCCCGGTATGACCAGTAATTCGCCCGTATAGACATGAGCTGCCGAAGAGCGGCCGTTTGCCCGGGCCAATTCGTTGTAATTCACCCCGTATTGCCGACTGATCGACCACCAGCTTTCGCCCGAGCGCACTCTGTGTGTCGGATTGCTGGCCTGTATGGTTGCACCCATAGAAAATACAAACACAAGAATTAGTAATAAACTAAGACCTTTAGCAAGTTTGCCGGGTGTTGCCTTGTGTTTTATCCACTTTCTGATTTTGAGTATCACAAGTTATTCCTTTCATAGAACGAGATAAGATCTGCGTAAGCCTCTCATTTCGAGTTACGCTAACGGTCAAATATCCGGTAGATCTCCTTAGTAGAAGAGCAGGGCAGCATCAAAGATGTCTCCATCTCGTGTTGCTGCCCTGCGGATAAGTATATTGAAAGGTAATAGATCGGCTTGGTTTTAACTTACCCTTTGGGCCAGGTAAGGAACTCTGTTTCGTCTACGTGATAAGGTCTTGTTCGGGCTTAGGCCAGATCGAGCGTGAACTTGAAGGAGAACTCCTTCTCATTGAGCTGATACTGAGGCAGTAAAGCCGGGCCGCAGCTGTTGGAGCCGACACCACTGACGAGGTAGTCAAGGCACAATACTGTATGACCGGATTTATTCAATTCGAAGTTATGTTTCTTCGAGGCCAGTTCCTCCTGGGTATATTCCGAGACATTGAAGCCGAAGCCGTTGTGCAGGCTATCGGGATCCGCCGTGACGAAGATCTGCGGGAGTTCACCGTAAGAACCACCTAAGGCCAACTGTTGAACGGCATAGTGACTGCCATTCTCCTGAGGCTTGACGTAGTCTTCGTGTTCGGCCGACACTTCGCCGCTGTAGACACCGATGAGGGAAGCGCGATGTTTGTCGATGTAGGACTCGAACGGACCGTAACCATAGTAAGCCAGATGCGCATAATTCGGATTCAAGAAGAAGCGGACACCGAAGCGCGGGAGGAAGAGGAATGTTTCTTCTTCGAGGAAAGGTGTCTGATCTTCGCGTTTCACGTCGATCTGCACGTCGATGCGGCCGTCCTGGTTGATCGTGAAGGTGGCAAAAGCATCGAGAATGCGTTGACGATAAATCGGCAGGAGTGCCAACGTCGAAACGATGCGAACTTCACCGGCGGTCTCATCGACTTCGACCGTTGTGCTATAAACACGAGTCTCGGCCATATCGTAACCGGCTCTCTGCCATTCCTGACGAATGTACATATCGTTATCGACCGGTGCACGCCAGATGTTGTATTCGACCGGCTTGGTCAAAATCTCATAACCGTGACGCATCAGCGAGGTGAAGTTACCCTTCTCGCGTCCGAATCGATAGGCAAAGCCGGCACCGTTAACGATGACCTCGCGATCGGTCTCGCGCACGTTGAGCGGAGAAGCGTTTTCGCTGCTCAGGACAGCCGGTTCGGAACCGCGGAGCTGTTCATTCAAGGCATTCTTTACCATGTTGTTCAAGTTCCCGCTGTGTTCGCTGTTTCCGGCACCGCTCGAAATCAAGAGCTGCTCGTTTCCGACCAGGTGGCCTTCCGGAACAACTTCGGTTTCCTTTAGGGTATAGGTATAGAGATTCAAGACGACATAAGCATCCTCGGCCAGCTCGTCACCGAATTCGACTGAGAAATCAGCCGTGCCGTGAGCAGGAATATCCAGGTTGTCCCAGATGCCCGAATGCACGGTCGCGCCATCGATGACGATTTCGTATTCGACTGCGTAACGACCTCTCGCATTGGCAAAGTCCATCATGTTGCGCAGCGTGACCTGACCGGCGCGCAGTTCTTCAACACCCGAAGCCAACAGGATCGGACGAATGACATTACCGTACTCCAGAAGACCGGTGTGCGGCGTGCGATCCGGATAAACCAGACCATCCATGCAGAAGTTGTTGTCATGCGGATATTCGCCGAAATCGCCGCCGTAGTAGTACTTGGGACGAAGGTCATCGGTTTCGCCCATGTAAATGGCATGGTCGCACCACTCCCAGACGAAAGCACCGGCGAATCCATCGTACTTGTAAAGACGATCGATGTAATCCTGAGCATCGCCGGGGCCGTTACCCATGGCATGAATGAATTCACACTGCACCAGGGGCTTCTCCGAATACTTCTCGTTGAAATATTTATCGATGAAGTCGACGCTGGAATACATCTTCGATACGAAATCGAGATTCGTATAGTCGTTATTATGATCACGGTGCTCGTAGTTGGCGCTCTCGTACTGCGTCAAACGGCTGGGGTCATAAGACTTGATCCAGGCCGCAGCCTTCTCGAAACCGGGACCGAAGCCAGATTCGTTACCAAGCGACCAGATCACAACAGCCGGCTGGTTCTTATCACGACGTACGTTGCGCTCCTGACGCTCGAGGATAGCCTTGTCGAAGCGAGGATCCATGGCGATCAGGCAATAAGTATTCATTTGATGGGTCAGTGGTGTACGGTTACTGCCGCCGCCGCCCTTATAGAGTGTCTGGACACCGTGGGCTTCGAGATCGGTCTCGTCAATGACGTAGAAGCCGAGACGGTTATAAAGCTCATAGGCCCAGGGAGCATTGGGGTAGTGAGAGGTGCGGAGGGCATTGATGTTGAACTGTTTCATCAACGTCAAGTCGTCCAGCAACTGCTCGCGGCTGATCGTGAAGCCGGTGACCGGATCGCTGTCATGGCGATTGACGCCGCGCATCTTGATCATCTGACCATTGAGTTTAACAACACCGTCAACCACCGCAATCTCGCGGATGCCGACGTCCTGCGCGATCGCTTCGTCGGGACCGATCAGTTCGAGCGTATATAAATGAGGTTCCTCGGCATTCCAGAGCTGCGGGTTCTCGACCGTAAACTCCCAGCCAAGAATCATCGCGCCATCCGCATAGCGGTGGGCATCGTCTGTTGTTGTCACGGCGGCTAAACCGGAACCGTCACGAGTGGCCGTGGGCTCACCGTTCGGATCGCGAAGGACAGCACGGAAATCCTCGGGATTGATCTTACTGCCGCTCATTTCAGCTGTAACCTTAACCTTGGCAAAGCCGGTCAAGGGATCTAGCGTGGTATGGGTGCTGTAATCTCTGATGTGCGTTTCCGGACGCGTAATGACATAAACCTCGCGGAAAATACCGGACATACGGAACTTGTCCTGGTCTTCAAGGTAGCTGCTCATACCCCATTTGAGAACGAGAACGGTCAAACGATTGACGCCTTCTGTCGTGAACTCGCTGATATCGAATTCGGAAGGTGAGTGCGAGACCTGGCTGAAGCCGACAAAGTGACCATTTACCCAAACATAGAAGTTACAGTCGACACCTTCAAAATAGAGATGACGCTTGCGTCCCGCTTCTTCTTCCGACAATTCAAAATCGGTGAAGTAAGCACCGCAGGGATTCTCTGCCGGAACATGAGGCGGATCGAAAGCGAAGGGGTAACGGATGTTGGTATACTGATGGTGATCATAGCCCTGTGTCTGCCAGCAGGAAGGCACGGGGATGGTTGTGAAACCGTCACCTTGGAAAGAAGCCGACGAGAAATCCTCGGGTACTTCTTCCGGGCGATTGAAATAACGGAAATCCCAATCTCCGTCAAGCATCTGCACACGATCCGATGCATACCGAAGATCCATTTCGATGTATTCGGCAGCGGCTGCGCGAGCTTCTTCCAATTCCTTCTGACCGGGAAATGGAATATAGTATGCTCGGGTTTGAAGGGTTCCTATATGTAGGTCCTCAAACGAGAGATGGTAGTTGTCTAAACGCATGGTCAACCTCCTAGAGTCTCAAACAAATTCTCGTCCCAGTATATCAAAAAACAAGCTGGATTTGGACTTTTGATTAGCGAGAATATGCAACCTTAAACCGACTTCAATGGTATTAAAGTTAATTCGGTAGAAAACTCCCCGTCCCAAGGACACTAGTTTACTGTATAAGCACAAGCTTTTCTGAGGAGGTACGTTCAGATGAAATTGATAAAAGCAAAGATACGTGAAAAATCCCGGCAAGCTCTCGGGCTGACCCTTGCTTCGGTTCTCATACCGCTGCTCGCGGCAGGTTGTGTCGGACAACAATCTAGTGAAAGTACGCTCCCGGGACAATCCGCGACAACAACCGGCGAGACCGGAAGCGAGACTACAGATGACCTTACATCTGCTGTCCGGCATCTGACCGACCAGGCGATTTTTCTCGCCCTGGACGAAAAAGATGCAGTCCCGACCAACTGGCTGGCAGGCCGCAACACAGCAGATCAAAGCGCACGAAATCTACAGGACGCCATTCAAGCTTTTTCGAGAAAGTCGTTCGAGCTGATGGCAGAGGATCACGAGGATCTAAATCTCCTGATGTCGCCGCTTAGTCTCTATGTGGATTTGGCGATGCTCGGCGAAGGCACCGCCGGTCAAACCAGAGCAGAAATCGCTACGGCCTTAGCCGGGTCGACCGACTCATCCGGATCTGATTTCCTCGAGCAGAACAGAAGCGAAATTAGTAATCTTTTAGGCGGCATGAATATGTCGCGCGCCAAATATGTCATGAAGACCGGTCAGTCTTTGTGGTTCAGACCCGATATCCCGATACGCGACAGCTACCTCGATCTACTGGAGGAGCACTATTATACCGAAGCTTTTCTGGCAGATTTCGCAGCGGATCCCGACCTTGTCAAAAAAGAAATGGGTGCGTGGGTTTCGGATAAAACAGCCGGCTTACTCGGGAAAGACTTACCGATTCAAATTAAGCCGTCGGACGTGATGTATCTGCTCCAGACCCTCTACTTTAAGGATAGTTGGATCATGCCCTTCAGCGAAGAGATGACCGAACAGGGTAGTTTTCGTACGAATGACGGACAAACGAAGTTCATTCCCGTAATGAAACAGACTATCTTGCCTGATTGGGGCTATAAGGGTGACGGCTATCAGGCTGCCGAACTTTTGACCGAGCAGGGCTTTGCGATGCGGGTGATCTTACCCGATGACGTCGCCTCTTTGGACCGTGTCCTTGCCATCGAAGATCTCTATGACGTTCTTTTCTCCGATCACCTATTGACGCAGGAAAACAATGCGTTCTGGGAATCAAACTGGCAGGTCAACTGGCTGATGCCTCGTTTCGATGTCAAAGCAGATATCGATTTGAAGGCTCTGTTGAGTAAGCTTGGCGTCAATGCCGTGATGGGCCCCGCGGCCGATTTCTCGAAAGCTGCGGATGTAGAGCCCGGTGCTTTCTTCCTCGATACGGCCAAACAGCAAGTTCGCATCAAGGTTGACGAAAAAGGCATGGAAGCCGCGGCGGTAACCATCTTTGGCGTGGCGGGATCGATGCCACAGCTTCAAGGCACGATAGACATGAAGCTCGACAGACCATTCCTCTTCAGTATTACGACTCCGTCCGGTTTGCCGCTATTTATGGCCTGGGTGGGCGATGTCGATGCCCCTTAGGCTTGAATCAGACATTAAGCTTGAATCGGACATAAAGAATAAATAATTCATTAATCTCAAAGGAATTCCTCCTATGGTATTATTACTACATTAATGGCAATGCTCAGGCATCGTTATTTCGTATCAGAGGAGGAATTCTATGCAGCCTCAAGAGCTCGCCTATCTGGCCCGATATGTATTCGCCCTATTGGCGATCTTTATCGCTTATTTTCTGATCCGTTCGGCCATCGGAGATTTACGCGGCAGAATCCGGACGAATCTCAGACCGGCTCAGGGTTATTTTCTGATGCTCTTGAGTGGTGAAAACCAAATCGACGGTCGAAGCTTGCCGCTTTTCCATACGACTGTTTTAGGTCGCGGACGGTCAGCGGATATTCGCCTGGAGAGCGAAGATATCGCCCGGCGCCATGCCATGATCTACTTACACGAAGGTGAATGGTATATTCGCCCCGTTCATGTGCGCCATCGCGTGCTTCTGAATAATATTCCTGTCCTGGATGCGGTCATCTTACGAAACCAGGATATTTTGACCGTTGGCATGGTTTCCATGCTCTTTATCGATGAACGTGCTTCTGCGGCGGCTCAGGGTTTGGCATACCGCCCGGCATCGAATCAGACGGCACGGCAGGCCGCGGCCATGGTTCCGACCACGGCTGCCTGGCTCTTTACGAACATAGGCATTCTCTTCAGTGCTTTTCTCTCGGCTATTTTGACGCCGGAAGGATATGAACCGTTAAGAGAACCGATTCTCATTCTCTTTGCCGTCTTTTTCTTCATCTTTAACCTGTATTATTTTGTCTTGCCCTTATTGCTCAAGCCTTTGGATCGACCGTTTTTTGTGACGATCATGAACCTGGCCTTACTTGGTCTGGTCATTCAGACACGTTTGACCATGATTAATATTAGCTACCCGGCCGTATCTCAGGAACTCTTGGAAGATATCATGAGCTCGCTGTCCGTACAGGCTTTTGCCTTGTTCCTGGGCTTGATTCTGATGCCGATTATTATTCTCGTTGTGCAGCGCACCCGTTTCCTGGAACGTATGGTTTTTGTTTGCGGCATTCTCACGCCTTTGCTCTTGATTGCCACTCTGGTCTTCGGCCGCGGTCGGCAGGAGATGGGAGCGACATTGTGGATTGTCGTCGGTGGTTTTTCCTTCCAGCTAACCGAGTTTGCCAAGATTACGTACCTGATTGTTTTGGCCGGCTTCTTTAAGATCAGACCGCCCTTTAGAGTGCAGCTGGGCTTTGCCGCTTGGGCCGCGTTGGTTTTTTTCCTGACGATGATGCTGCCCGATCTGGGTTCCGTGATGATTCTTTTGCCAACGACCATAATCGTTTTTGTGGTGATGACATCCGAATATTTAACCACTTTCCTGATTCTCCTGGTGGGTACAGGTGTCAGTACGGCGGCTTTCGCATTCTTTCCCCATGTGCAAAGGCGTATCAGCGGCTGGTCCACGCTCTGGACGGAAGTGAACGATCAGAATCGCCAAATTGTTTACGGCTTGCAAT
>LSQX01377119.1_pt1 | contig 11347 bp, 11 predicted proteins | sample 654561 | NCBI WGS metagenome assembly LSQX01 (sample SAMN04489861, study PRJNA283612) | anaerobic digester metagenome | isolation source: 4 biogas reactors fed with cattle manure at either 37C or 55C with and... | place: Denmark: Kongens Lyngby | collected 2014 | reverse complement strand
AGATGTGTATAAGAGACAGTTGTCAGGGTTCCAAAGGCGATTCACAACACAGGCATCGGCATAGGAACCTCCGAGGAGATCGCTCGAATCGACCCGACTAGCGCGGTAGTCGGCCATAGCTACAAAAATCAGTTCGCAACCGACGCCGACCTCGATAAGATCAAAATGGCGATTGTGACTCACGATGAGGCTGAGACCGCTCGAAGGCTCGATGTCGCGTGCGATCTCTTCGATGGCGTTCTTGATATATTTGAGCAGGGTTGGGATCCGTATCTCTCCGTTTGGGATCCTATCTCGATGCTTATGAGCGTGCAGGATGCGTTGTATGCCATCATCGACCGCCCGCAGTTTATGAAGGAGATGGCGAAGCGCATAGTGGCGAGCTATATGACCGCGCTTGACCAGGCCGAAGAACAGGGGCTTTTGTGCCATAGCCAGTCGCTGATACACTGCACCGGCGCATACGCCGACGATCTGCCCGCGCCCGGATTCGACCCTGCACGACCGCGAAGCAGGGATATTTGGATGTTCGGCCTTGCTCAGATGTTTTCGACAGTCTCCCCGCATATGTTTGATGAGTATGAAGTGGAGACCTCTATGCCGCTTTTCGAGCGCTTCGGGTTGGTGTATTACGGCTGCTGCGACCCTCTCGACCTCAAAATGGATCAGGTGCGAAAGATTCCCAACCTGAGGAAGATATCAATGAGTCCGTGGGTAGATGAGCGACGCGGGGCCGAGCAGATCAAGGGCGACTTCGTCTATTCCCGCAAACCCAACCCCGCAATGCTGGTAGCGTTTCATGAAGATGAAATCAGAGAGCATCTGCAGCAGACAGTCGATGCGTGCGCCGAATTCGGCTGCCCGTTGGAGATTATTCTTAAGGATATAAGCACTGTTTGCTACGAACCGCGAAGGCTCTGGAGGTGGGCGGATATCGCGATGGAGGTAGTTGGAGGCTAGCCAGTCTCCGAGCTTGGCTCATCCATATCCGCGTCATAATAGGACGGCAATGGCGCTATAACCCGGCGTCGTCACGCCACGCGAGGTTTTGGGTGCATACCATTGTTGACTTAACGAGCCTCATGCTGCGATAATGTTGCTTGATAAACTCCAGAACCCTCGTGAGGATCACATTGAGCCGCAATCATTTCGATACAGCTCCCGAAGAGCATTCACAGGATCAAGCCGGCCACGGTGTATCCGAATCACCATTGCGGCTTCGCGCATTTATTGTCGCATTGCTGATTATTCCGCTAGATAACTACTGGGTCATCATAACAGAAAAAGTCTACAGAGGGCCGTATCCGACAATCATATCGCTGTTCGCCAATTGCGTTTTTATTCTGGCGATTCTGCTGCTGGTGAACGCGGGACTGCGAAAAATCAGGCAAAGCCTGGCGTTTAATTCAGGGGAACTGCTCCTTATATATACGATGATTACGGTGGGCGCATCCCTTGCAGGCCACGATATGATCCCAAGTGTATGCCAGTTTCTGGGTCATCCCTGGCGTTTCGCCACGCCGGATAACAACTGGATGAACACCTGGGTTCCCTATCTGCCGAAAATGCTTTGCGTCTCCGACCTGACCGTTCTCAAATCATTTTATGACGGCCAGTCGAGTCTATACATAAACGGACACTGGAAAGCCTGGGTAAGGCCGGTGGTGTTGTGGTCCGCGTTCAGCGTGGTGTTGTTCTATGTGATGATGTGCATCAACACGCTGGTGCGAAAGCAATGGACCGACCGAGAGCGTCTGACGTTTCCAATTGTGCAGCTTCCCGTTGCGATGACCGACGCTAAGACAAATCTATGGCGCAATCGGCTGTTCTGGATCGGTTTTGCAATAGCCTTTTCTATTGATGTGGTCAACGGTCTGGCGGTTTATTTTCCCGCAATTCCCGCTATCAACCTCACCATTACCGGCCACAACCTGCGCCTCTTTATGACCACCAAGCCCTGGGATGGGATCGACTGGATGCCGTGGTCGTTGTATCCATTTGTGATTGGATTGGGCTACCTGCTGCCCGCTGATCTCAGTTTCTCGTGCTGGTTCTTCTATTTGATGTGGAAGGTGCAAATGGTCGTTACCCGTGCAATGGCATGGGATGCGGTTCCGAGTTTTCCGTTCATCAGGCATCAGGCGTTCGGCGGATATGTGGCGATTATTCTTATGCTCACATGGAGCGGCAAAGGGTATCTCAAGCAGGTTTGGCTGCGGATTATCGGCGAGGAATCCGAGCTTGATGATTCCGATGAGCCGATGTCATATCGATCGGCGGCAGCGGGCGCAGCGGTCGGAGTTTTGCTGCTGAGTTTATTTATGCGCTGGATAGGGCTGTCTCCGCTGCTGTGCCTGATCGGATTTTTGATTTACTTTATCCTTGCTACCGCCATCGCTCGAATGAGAGCCGAGCTTGGCCCTCCTGTGCACGATTTGCACTTCTCAGGGCCGGACTATATGATCACCACCAGCGGCGGGCTTGGCAATTTATCCCGTGGCGATCTGGTTGGGTTGACCTATTTCTACTGGTTCAATCGCGCCTATCGCGGCCATCCTATGCCTGTCGGCATTGAAGGAATGAAGATGGCGCAGGTCACCAGGTCGAGTCAGCGCGCTTTTATGAAGGGTATAATGCTTGCTGCGCTGGTCGGCTCTTTGGCAGCGTTCTGGGCATTTTTGCATCTGGCTTACAAGTTCGGAACGGCGGCGAAATTCTATCAGGGCTACGGGTTTGCAGGGGAGGCGTTCGGAAGGCTCGATAGCTGGTGGAAACACCCGGCTGTGCTCGAAAAACCCAACTGGGGAGCCAATTTTGCGATGATTGGGGGATTCTTGTTCTGCGGTTTTCTGGGTTATATGCGCACGCAGGTATTCGGGTTCCCGTTCCACCCGATTGGCTACGCAATATCGGGGAGTTGGTCGATGAACCTTGTCTGGCTGCCGATTCTTGTCGCGTGGCTGCTCAAGGTTATCACCCTCAAGTTCGGCGGTTTGAGGCTCTATAAAACAGCGGTGCCGTTTTTCTTTGGACTGACGCTTGGCGGGATGACCATTGGCTGTATATGGAGTCTGATAGGAGTCATATTCAATATTCCCTACTTCAGCTTCTGGGGAGCCTGATGTATTGCTGAAAGGAGCCTGTTATGCCGCACAGAGGCAGGGCGCCCACGCCTACCCTGGAGCGACTGGCGATCTACTTTGCAGTCCTGACCGATCTCAAGCGCAGGCAGGCGGTGACGATTTCCTCTGCCGATGTCGAAGAGCGCACCGGTATAAATGCTGCGCAGTTTCGAAAGGACCTCTCATATTTCGGGGAGTTTGGCCGACCGGGGATAGGGTATGGGGTCGATGAACTCTATTCCGCCATCGCCCGCATTCTCAAAATCGAGCAGGCCCAACCTGTGCTGCTGGTGGGCGCGGGCAATCTGGGTAGCGCGCTGATGGGATATCCTGCGCTTAGGGCGGACAGCTTTCGGATAGTCGCCGCGTTTGACAACAACCCAGGCAAAATAGGAGAACAGCTTTGGGACCTCACAATTCGCGATGTGGCGTATCTTATTGAGGATAACAAGACCTGCCGCGCGAAGATCGCGATAATAACAGTGCCGGCTGCTGCCGCTCAGGATGTGGCGGAGCAGTTGGTGGATGCGGGAATCCGCAACATTTTGAACTTCGCTCCGGTGGCGTTGAAGCTGCCCGCCGATGTCATCGTGCGCAGGGTCGATTTTGTGCAGGAACTTGCGGTGTTATCCTTCCATCTGCCGGATTCCAACAGCGGGCGTTAGTGCGGTTCAACTTGCGCCATATTCCCCGAAACCGACCATCAATACGGCGTGTTTGGCTTCGGCTATGATCTTGTCATCTACTGCAATTCGCCTTGCTCCGGAGCTTACGACCGGGCCAATGGAATCGATCTGTCCGCCGACGACTACAATCGCCTGTTCGTCCGGATTGGAGACGCATATTGTGTTTCGGCAGTCGATTACAGCAGGCGTTCCCGGCGTGTGATCATAATTTGTCGCCGTGTAAAATCCGCCCAACTGAACGTCAGGAGGGTCGATATCCAACTGCAGCGCATCGAGCACTATCCGATCCATCGCGCTTTCTACCTGCGAGGCCAACAGGTCAGGGGCTTCCGATACCAGCGTAACCTGTCCCGGAATGCAATAAGTCATCGCGGCGCGCAGGATCTCTTCGCAACCATAGTCGATCACAAATGCAACGGGCTTGCCTGCCGCCTCTCGTAGCGTCGCGCGGGATAGCTCATCTGAGTTGTCCTGATCATTTCTCAGGTCAACCAAAAGTCCATCGGCTCCCGCTCTCATCGCCGAGGCCAACTGTGATTCTTCGGATATCCGGGCATATACGTAGACGATTTCCCCGGATTGAGTGCGCGCAGGGATATGTTCGGACGATATGAATACCTTTTCTCTGAGCTGCCTTTGTTCTTCGGCCTGCTGAAAGTGAATAAGCGTGGATGGGTCAGGGTCGATATAAACCCGCCCTTTATAGCCATCGACTATGACAATGGCGCCTTCGGCGACTGAATGCATCAGGTCTGAGACGCCGACCACGCACGGGATGTTATCGTCAGTCAAAGGAGCATCGCCAGCGGATTCCGCAGCTATGCCGATGAGGTTGATTCCCGCTATTCTCACCGATTCCGCCGTTTTGAGGCTGTCGCAGACGAGGATGGCTTCCGGATAGTCGACAGGCCGCAGCCCTCGTCTCAGCGCGGTTATGCCCTCCATAAGCAAAGCGGAGGATATTCCGTTAATGCCGCTGGCCGCATCAACCAGGGCTGCTACGGCCATTGCCGTGCCGGGGTGTTTAGCGATGCCTTCAAGAGTTTTCATGTTGAGCAAGTCGGCGACATATCTGCGGTTTAGAGCCTCGCCCTCTATTCTTCATCTTCGAGTTCATCGAGATCGATCTTAAATGAAGCGCTGGCGTTCTGGGCTTCCATCCACTCGTCCCCTCTTTTCAGCGAAATTGTAACAGAGGGAGCGGAAAAAGTCTGGCCATCCTCATCGACGCCTTTCACTTCTCCGGTCAACATCAGCAGTTCGGTATCGGAATTGTAAACTGCCTTTTGCGCCTGTGCGGTTCGCTTATCCTGTTTGAAGTGCACTCCGCCCGTGGCGGTTGCTATTTTTTCTTGGTAGAGATATTCCAGGTTTTCGCAGGTGATTGTGGTCGGCTTGGTCACCTGTGCGCGCACCGAATCCTCATCGTCATTTGCTTGATCTTCGGGCTTTGGCTTGAGCAGCATCTCGACATTGCCGGACAGCGTCCCCAGCCTTTTGTTGAAATCCGCGGTTCCCTTGTCGCCGGTCATATCCGCTTCGTTACTGGTTATTGTCAGTTTGCCGGGCGATACCGCAGTCTTGGTCTGTTTATCGTAAGTGACCAGATCGGAGGTCAATACCATATCGTCGGAGGTGAACTTGACGTTGCCCTTCATCAACACCTCGGTTTTGTCTCCCCAGGTCGATTTCAGGACATCTGCCCGGCCCTGCACGGTCTCCGGCTCTTTTTTTTGCGTCGTTGATTTTTTTGCTTGCTGAGCGGCAATGCCGACGCACGCGCCCAACGCCACGACCGCAGCCAATACTGTGCACAGCCACCTAACGCGCATTCTCTGCGGCCTCCAGTTTGTCCGGAATAATTGATATGACCACGTTTTGCATCGTCATTTCTTTGTTTTTCAAATCAACCGATATGCTGTCGGTTGAGGCGTTTCCCCACGGGCTTTGATAGAGAACCTTGCCGGCGCTGTTCAGTGTCGAGTTATTGGAGTTCCAGTTTGCGCCCGGCGCGGTCAGACTCTGCCCATCGGAACCTGTCAGCGTGATGCCATCGTCAAGGTGCAAATTGCCGGCGACACTGTTATACATCGCCCTGCCTGCCTCCACCTGCAGCGCCATCTCTTCTAACTCATATATTTTACCATTGGTTATGTGGGTCAGGGTGGTTATATGGCGGTTTTGTCCGATTTCCACCTTTTTTGCGTCCAGACTCCATATCTTTTTGCCGTCATTGAGACCCACAAAATGGGCATTGCGAATCTGCAGAACGATTGCGGGCTGCTGTGTCGACATCAGATTGCCGGCATAGGGCAGGTAACGACGGAATGCGATCAGACTGATAATCAAAACAGAGCCTGCTATCACGACAATGCCGATATGTAACGGTTTTCGCATAAGCTTATAAGCGCAAAACTCCCCCATTGTGTCGGCAGTGGGGGAGTATAGACACGATAGATTCTGTTTCTAAAATGGCGGTGGCGGCGGTCCGTCCCCCTCACTATAATACTTCACTGTTATTCGTCCCAGGTCAGCTTCACTGCCGGTCAGATAATAGACTTGGAATGGCAGCGGAATATCTGCTCCTGCGTCAGATGCCTGGGAATATTCCGTACCACCGTATGTTATTGGGATTAGCGGATAGCCCTGATCTGTCAGATTTTTGGTGCTTACTTTGAAGACAGGGTCTACCGCGCTCGAATAGAGGCTGGATACTGAAACCTGATAGCCCAGTTCAAATTGGAATTTACCATTGACGTCAGTAGTCTTTTGCCTCGCTCCCGTGCCGGATCCGAGGGTGACGACAACGCCTTTAACCGGCGTGCCGAGGTTATCATATACTTCGCCCTTGACTACTGTGTAGCCATTAGTACCCCCCCCGTTATTACCGCCGCCATTATCTCCACTGCCGTTGCCGCCTCCCCCTCCGCCGCATCCGGTCAAGACAATCATTGCGGAGACGACTAGCGCCAGGACAGTTGTAGTCCACTTGTTCATTGTGGCTTTCTCCTTATAGTGTCAACACAGCGATACAATTATAATCGACGCTCAAGCAAACGGCAAGCAGGCTGCTAACAAAATGTCAACTCTCAAAACGTCGATTCCGATGTGTTGAATAATCCGCTGCCTGCCTTTTATGTAATCTGTTGTTAAGACTAATCTACGGCTGTCAATGTTCCGTGTTCTCCAACACTTGTGCAGCCAATGCGCCGCAGCATAGAGCCTGCTTTTTCAGGTTAATAAAATTCGCGGCAAGTTTATCTGCGCTGGCCTGTCGATTGTCCCACGCACTGCGCATTATTCCCGCGATTGCTGCCTGGTCATCCCCAATGACTATCGATTCACCCAGCCCGGCATCTCTGGCAAATGACGATACCTTTGGGTCATAAGCAATCGGCACGCACGGCACTCCCGCGCCAACCGCAAAGATCAGCGAATGCAAACGCATGCCGACCACCATCTCGCAGCGTGCCAGCAACCCTTTGGCGACCGCCGGGTCTGCGCCGTGTCCCAGAGCCTGACCGTTTCCGATTTGAGAATCAGCCGGTTCCTGCATTGGAATAAATACAGCTTTTGCTCCAACCTCGCTGCACAGATCCTGAATAATCCGCGCCGCTTTATTGATCCAATCCATTGACGCAGGCCAGGGTCTCAGGGATATGCCGATTAGTCGCTCTCCGCTCAGGCCGGCTTTCTCTATTATCATATCCGCCGTCTGGAAATCCGGCTCCACAAGAAACGCGGGGTCGGCGCAGACGTGAATATCACGTGTCACTCCAATCTCTTTGAGCAGCTTCTCGGAGCCGGTGTCGCGAACAGTCAGCATATCGACTCGATTGAAAGCCTTTGCGACAGCTTTTCGGATTGACGGGCGTATCAGAGGGCCGATGCCCTGAGCGTAAATCATAGTCCTGCAGCGAGCTATTCGAGCGAGATGCAGCCCCACAAGGTAGTAATATGGCGACCTCGCGCTTGTCGCGTCCTGAAACAGGCTGCCCCCTCCGCTAATATACAAATCTGAGCTTTTGAGAGCGCGAAACTGCCCAAGGATATTGCTGCGGGGGATCGCCCGAACGTCTCTGTGTTCGCGCATAGTGCGCTGCGGGTCCGATGAAATTACCGTAAACTCCGCCGACAGCCCAACCTGTTTGAATGTCTCTACTATTCCGCTCAACACCGCTTCATCCCCGGTGTTGCCGAACCCATAGTAGCCTGAAATAACTATACGTGCCATAGAATATCCGTTGCGGCCTCTATTTATCCCCGCCGGGAAGGTTTTTTATAAGCCCGTAGACGACTATCCCGGCAATCAAGCCCACTATCCCGCCGTTGAGCACGCGCAGCAGGCTAAGTTCCAGCGGGGTATGTATGTGACAGAACGTGTTCAGCGCGGAAATAAGCCCTATCGAGCCGACTACTACCAGAGGCGCAGCCCACTCCCGTCTGCCTCTGAGTGCAAATGCAATCCCAACAAGCAGCGCCGGATAGCCGACTAAAAACTCCTTGGTGCGCGGCCTGACATAGAGTATTTTGTCCAATATGGATCGAAATCGCAGTTCGAAGCCGCTGACCCCAAGCCCGGAATCATTGCCTGATCGCGCAACCATCAATCCTACCAAAGCGACCGCCGCCAGCATCCCCGCCGCCTGCCATATCAGCACCGGATTGGCTCCCATGCTCTTCATAGCGGAGTAAAATCGCTGCTTAACCTTCGGCCAGGTGTCGCTGTTCCAGGCGATCGCTCCCGCATACAGCAGCGCAAGGACGATAATCGGAAGAATATGAGCCAGCTTGACTCCCATAAACTGCTCTATGCGCAGCATAAAATCTCGTCCGCTCAAAAGGCCAACCACCAGCAAACCGCCGCAGGCTGCTATGGCAATAGCTCCCACAAGCCTGCCGATTGCGCGCCATAAAACACCCGGAGCGGCGGTCGGCTTTTCCGGTGCGCCTCGCGTAGACCAGAGAGCCGCCAGCACGGGAAACGTCAACGCCGACAACAGAGCCACCAGCTTTCGGCCAGTATCGCCCGCCAGAGAAAGGCCCGCGCAGTTCAAAAACACCAGGACATACAACATCACGCCCGGAGTTTCGACAACCATCGAGATCGTCAAAACGACTCCTGCGGCTACTCCTAAAGCGGCAAGGGTCTTAATCCATATTGGAATCTCAACTTCATCCAATGAGTGCGCAGTTGTGATGACATATCCCGCTTTTGTGATGGATTCCGCGATTGCCGCTATATATGCGGCGTTGTCGTGCAATAGATTTTCTCCTGCGGTCTCATACATTCTGATGTAGCACATTCTTACGCCGCGTTCCCGCACGCTTTTTTGGAATCGGTCGATAATGGAAGTCTCACTGAGGGCCGGCATCTCCGCCTGGGTTATGCTGTGAACGATGACGACCCGATCCCTGACCTCATCGGCAAGGCGTTCATCCCCTTTTTGTTTTGAGAACTCCACTCTTCCGAAGCTCAGCTCATTAGCGCGCATCGCGTCTGCCGCTGCCTCGACCGCGCCTTTGAATCCGAGCACCGTGTCCCCTTGAAAAATGACCACATCAGCGCCGCGTCTTTTGGCGTCGGCCATCATAAAATCTATTGCCTTCGGCGTGGCTCCAGGATAGTTGATGAGTCGCGCAACCACCCCTAGACCCTCAGATCGCGTAGCCGCAAGCGCATCCTCCGGGAAACCGATGGGAAGCTGCTGCAGGTATTGCAGCGGGATGTCGGAGTCTCCGCGAGGCAGAATTGACCGGCTCGGCAAAAGCCCTTCAATATAGTCCAATATCCTTTGTGAGCACCCCTGATCAATACTGATCTCGCCGTTTGGCTGTAATGTGATCTGCCCGCCAGCCACAGCGTCCTTGAACGTCTGCTCCGCAATCGCTACGCTGGTGGCTCCGGCGTTTTTGAAGTGTTTTAATACGCTGTCAGGGCTTTGTCCGGTGGCCGCGGCCAGCGCCGTCACTTCATCCCAGTCGATAACGATCTCAACGGCTCGGTTTCGCGATTCCACACGGTATCGTTGCGCCGCGCAGTAGCCTGCTGCGAGCAGCCCGATTATCAAGAGCGCTATGAGTACTCTTTTTGCCAAAGTCATCTCCTCACAGGGAAACGGATATTATTTCCACGGCCTGAATGGATACGGGCGATTCTCCTGCCACGGGCTGAGCGGCGGTCGTCGTCGCTGTCTGGTCAAACCCTTGCCGCCCAACAGCAAAATCAGCGCAACTCCTGCAACAAATCCGCCGACATGCGCCCAGTATGCAACCCCTCCGCCGACCTGCCCTCCGGTCCCGAAGGTCCCGGTAAGCTGCATGATAAACCATATCCCCAGAACGTAAAACGATGGTATGTGAGCCGTTGTCCAGAACCACCCCAGCAGCAATAGAGTGTCTATTCTGGCTTTCGGATATAACACGATATACGCTCCGAGCACTCCCGCAATTGCGCCGCTTGCCCCCAGAGTGGGAATATATGGCCCCAACCCACCGCCGGACAGACTCATAAAAAGATGAGCGAGAGCCGCCAGCACTCCGGTCGCCAGATAAAACAGCAGAAACTTGAAATGCCCAAGCACATCCTCAATGTTGTTGCCGAATATCCACAAGTAGAGCAGATTGCCGCCGATGTGCATTATCCCGCCGTGCATAAACATCGAGGTGAATATGGTGATCCATTGCGGATGCGGTCCGACGCCGGGCATCAGCACCGGTTGCACGTGCCCAAGTGCGCTTGCCTTGAGAGCAACCCTGACATCGTGCACCACCGAGTAGGGAATCATAGTCAGGTTTTTGAGCAGTCCGGTTTGCTGCAGCAGAAAAAACAGGATATTTGCCGCCACAAGCGCATATACTACATAAGGTTTTCTATAAGTAGGATTATCGTCCCGCAGCGGGATCATTATTCTATCTCCTCAGCCGAACAAGCCCAGCATAGGTGATTTTACAGGACCTGCCCATACAAAACAAGAGGAAGAGGCGCCCCGGGCGCTCTTCCCCTGTAGTGGATTGAGTTATGTTGCAGCGGTTGTTCAGTTCGTTGACTTTTCGACCGCTTCTCGAAGCTCTGCCAGGCTGGATATTTTTTCCAGCTCGAAGTGAGCGTCGATGCACTCGTGTATATTAATTTTATCCATGCTTTTGAATTTCCGATGTTCCTCGGCGGTCATTTCTCCGGGGGACTCGGTCAATATCCCATCTTCCCACTCTTCCTGTTTGACGAATTGCTCTCCAAGTTTTTTGCAATGCGAGCACCGGAATTTGACATAAACGAAGTTCGGGCCGAAAAGCCGCAAATAGTAGCCGGTCTGCATTACATCCTTGGCGAGCACACGTTGGCCGCAATTGCACTTGATTACGGATTTCATGTTTGTCAGCTACCTCCGGGAGCTATGGGTGGGCAGTATATAAAGACGGAATCAAGCCTGAAATATGGCTGCAATCCGTCTTAGTGGCTATACTAACATTATATCACGCAAATTCTCTATTGCCAACTATCGCAGGCGAGTGGTAGCGTCAAGCCTTGTGTGTAAA
>LSQX01197088.1_pt1 | contig 11348 bp, 11 predicted proteins | sample 654561 | NCBI WGS metagenome assembly LSQX01 (sample SAMN04489861, study PRJNA283612) | anaerobic digester metagenome | isolation source: 4 biogas reactors fed with cattle manure at either 37C or 55C with and... | place: Denmark: Kongens Lyngby | collected 2014 | reverse complement strand
TCCCAGTCTTCTTTTTCTTCAATTTGCAAATGCACAAAACGCCCAATGATATTCAACAAATTGGCGGGTGTGAGCACTTCATTCCACAAATAGGCTGTGGCGTATTGGTTGGTATCTTCGGGTACGTCATTGCCTGCACCGCCTTCGTGCGTCCCTTTGTTGAATGGCAAGAAATAAGTATTATCGCCTGCCAGTTGGGTGGTCATATAGACTTCGTACTGACTCACCGCAAAGTGCACCAATGCACCACGTTTAAAGGTCAGCAAGGGTTCAGGCTTATTGGTTTCTGGGTCTTTAGGCAAGCGAGTACGTTTGTACTGTGCCATGGCATTTTGCACTGCCTGTTTAAACTCAGATTTAAGTTCCAGTGTTGCTACAGGAAAGCCGTTAATAAACAGTACTAAATCAATGCGCCACTTTTTCGCCTGTTTGCCCGTGGCTTGTAATTCACTGGCAGTCGCATAAGGGCTATATACCAATTCAGGCACAATGCGGCAGATATTGTTTTTATAGTTGGCTAAGGTGTCGGGATTCAGTGCATGTTCTGGTTTAAATTGGCACAGAAAAAAACGTGTACTACGGGTTTTAATACCGTGTCTTAATACGCCCAAGGTGCCATAGGTACGTGATTGTTCATCGGTCGCATTGATGTCAGCTTTTTTAAGCTGTGCTACGACAGCATCAATAAAGTGACGTTCAGTATCCTGCGGAAAGATACGCTGAAACTTCTGCCAGTCCTGCGCTTGGGTCTGCTGCACAAAGTCTAAAACGTCTTGTTCATACAAGGCATTTTCGCGGTTATAGCCTTGTGGTGTGCCAAGCTGCCAGCCTTGAGCCAACATCTGCTGAATGATGTCATTCTGAAAAATACTTTCACGGGTTGCATCTAGACTCATGTGCTGACCTCCATTTCTCGCTCAGTCGCATTAGGTGCTTGCCAGTTGCGCACATCAATTTTGCCTGTGACTGCCGCTGAGATCAGTGCAGTGCGGCGTTCTTGCATTAATTGAATTTGCTGTTTAACTTTATTTATTAATTTATCAATTTCAGTTGTTTCATGGTCGAGAAAATCAGCAATTTCGATTTGTTCATTTAATGATAAATAAGGTAACTGTAAATTTCGCAGAGTGCCAAGAGAAACAAAGTTTTGCACCCCACCTCTTCCCTCAAGAATGAACTGAATATTACATTCATCACTATTTAAAAAATAATATAAAAACTTATTGTAAATTTTAAGATTTTCATCTGATGTTCTAAACAAAGCTAAATTTTTAATCGCAATCTCTAATTCATCTTTAACTATTACAGGTGATCCAACTGTTCCAATCATTGGCATTAAAATATCGCCTTTAGAGACCTTTGATCGCTTTATGATGCTTCTATAATCTGACTCTGAAATATGTTTACATTCTGATAAATCAATCCATCCAGATGTTACATCTTTAGATGTAACTAATGGATAAGATTTTATTGTAGGTTCGACATAAGCTGGTGTGTCGTGAGTTCCATCTCTTACATCAACAATCATTTTTAGAAAAACTGTTTTCCAATGACTCGGAATCTTCCCTAACCATTCCACACCTGAATCTTTCATCGGCACATCAGGATTTAAACCTTTGGTTACCGCATGACTAATGACCGCTTGGCGTTTTTCTTTAAGCAGTTCGATCAGTTTTTGTTGCTTTTCAATCAGGCTGTCAATTTTTGCAGTTTCGTGGTCGAGGAAATTGGCGATTTGGATTTGATCCTCAATTAACGGAGCTGAAACTTTTAATGAAGCTACTTTTTCCTGATTAATATTAGGCTGACCACCACCTGATGACAATTGAATAATTTCATTCTTAAATGCCTGTAACCAATAAAAAAGATATTTGTTATTTAAGACATTAGATGTCGTCATTACACAACAAGCTTGGTTTGTTGTTGCTTCAATACCAAAAATTCCTAATCGCCCAATAGTTGCGCCATACATAGCGATAGCTACTGAACCTACTGGATATTTTTTTAAAGTTGGAAACTGGTCGATTGTTTTTTTAGATACCTTCTTTTTAGTATCTAAAATGACATTTTCTCGAAGTTCTCCTGTTGTTATCCAAGCAATATCGCCTTCAAAATTTTCTTCATTTGAAGTCGATGGAGTTGTACCTGAACCAATTTCGTTATAGGCATGGCTCAATTTCCACATATCCCAATGACTCGGAATATCACCTAACCACTCAACCCCTGAATCTTTATACTCCGCATATCGTTGGTACTTTGCCATTATGAATGTACCTCTTGAAGCAGCTGCATAATTTCACGGCTGACCGCATCCAAATCTGCATCAATTTCGGCTAAGTCACGTGGCGGTTGATACACGTAAAAATGGCGGTTAAACGGAATTTCATAACCGACAATACCAATCTCGCCATCTTGTTCATCACGCTTATCGGCATTGATCCAAGCATCTGCGACATGCGGTTGAACCTCACGCTTAAAGTAAGATTCAATCAATTCTGTGGTGCCAATTTCCGGATTTAGCGCAATGTTCTCGGCATCACGCAAATCCCCATCCTGCACAAATTCCACCACTTTGCCTTGGTAGCTAAACTGACCATATAACGGGTTTTCAGCTTGTTTCACCACTTTGCTAATCACTCGCTCAGCTTCAGGGTTTTTCCAAGTAATCGCATCTAACAGTTGTTTTTTCTCTTTGGCATCTAGCTTAATACTGGTCTGCTTTAAGGCGTTCTTTAATTGCTCATCAAACTGGTTAAAGTCATCAAACTGTGCCGTACCCATCACCGCTTGCAGGGCTTGGGCTTTTCGCATCAGCGTTCTTTGGAATAACCAAATTTTGCTGTCCAGTACATCTTTAATGTCTTTTTCTTTTAACTCAGGGAATTCGGCTTTAATCAGTGCACGAACTTCGGTTGCGACATCTTGCAATTGACCATAATTTTCTTCTGTCCATGCAGTGCCAAATTCAATGCCCAATTGTGTATGAATAGTTTGCATCACGGCATTGAATGGTTTTGGTGCAAAGCGTAAAGACGCAATAGCATCGTCGGTCATTTGTGCCGACAAACGTAATGGACGCTCAATGGTCACACGACGATAGCCAAATTCATAACTGTTAAAAATTTTGCTGGAGAATGGTTTTTGCTGTTCACTTTCACCATCGCTGGCTAAAGTATCTACCGCAGCAAACGCACCGTAGTTTTGGGTAATGGTGGCAATTTCTGTTTCAGTTAAATAGTTGCGTTTTGAGCCGAGCGACTTACGCATTTTGGTACTGAGATTCGCCGCATTAATAAGCTGTACTTTGCCTTTACGCTCAGCGGCTTTTTTATTGCTGAGTACCCAAACATAGGTGGCAATGCCTGTGTTGTAGAACATATCGGTTGGCAAAGCGATAATGGCTTCAAGTAAGTCGGCTTCTAAAATGTAGCGACGGATTTCACTTTCTCCACTGCCTGCACTGCCCGTAAACAATGGCGAACCATTGAGGATGATACCAATACGGCTACCACTTTCCGTACTGCTGGTATCACGCATTTTGCTAATCAGGTGCATTAAGAACAGTAGCGAACCATCCGACACTCGTGGTAAGCCTGCCCCAAAACGACCATTAAAGCCTTTGTGCTCATGCTCATCTTTAATGTCTTGTTCGATCTTTTTCCAGTCCACACCAAAAGGTGGGTTAGAAAGCATATAGTCAAATTTATCCAATGCGAGTTGGTCATTCGATAAGGTATTGCCCAGTTTGATTCGGCTTACATCTTGACCTTTTATGAGCATGTCGGCTTTACAGATGGCGTAGGACTCAGGGTTCAGCTCTTGACCAAAAGCACGCATCACCGCATTTGGGTTTAATTCGTGTAGATATTCCATCCCTGATGATAAGAATCCGCCCGTACCGCACGGTGGGTCATAAATGGTACGGATAATGCCATCTTTGGTTAGTACATCATCATCTTCCATAAAGACCAATGCTGTAGTCAAACGCACGATGTCACGCGGGGTGAAGTGTTCACCTGCTGTTTCATTCGAGCCTTCGGCAAAACGTCGGATCAGTTCTTCAAACACCAAACCCATGTCATGATTGGAAATGCTTTTAGGGCTAAGATCGGTTGTTGCAAATTTCTGTACCACTTTATACAGCAGGTTCGCATCATCCAATAAACCGACAAATTCGATAAAATTAAAGTATTCAAAAATCTCACGGGCATCTTTGGAAAAGCTTTGCACATAAGTGCTCAGGTTCGCTTTAATATCGCTCTGCCCCATTTTACTCAAATCCATGGGCGAGCTATTAAAGAAAGCCAGACCTTGGGTGGCACTCAACAAAAACTTTTCTTGTGCTTCTTCGGGTAGGTTCATTTTGGCTACTTCTTCATGTTTCGCCAACACTGCTGCTTTACTACTTTCTAGCACACACTCCAAGCGACGTAATAGCGTGAATGGCAAAATGATGCGGCCATATTGCGACTGTTTGAAGTCACCACGCAACAAGTCGGCTACCGACCAAATAAAAGAAGCGATTTGTGAAAAGTTATTGTTAGTCATGGTGCTGAAGCTATTCCTGATGTCTTAATTCTATTACCTGCAACACAGTACATTTAAGTTGATGATGCTACTGGTAATGTTTTAACTATTGGAAAATATTACAGTAATTTAAATTATTTGGGGGAATTTTCAATAAACATAAATTTCGGCACGTCATATTGTGTCGTTAGTAAGTAGGATCATTCAATTTAAAAGTTTTAATGAGATAAAATCTTCAAAAACGACGTAAGCTGTCGCCTAAAAATGGTTGGACGCTTCACCTTTTTACCTACTTCGCTTATGCTTTTAAACGAAATTTAATATAAAAGAATAAACTGGTAAAACTATGCAACAAGCAAACTGGATAACATACCACCTAGGCAAAATTAAAGAAGATATTTCTACGGCAGATAAATTCAGACAACAACAGGGATTTTTTCACTCTCGTAAGAATGACTTTCAAGCCTTACCTACTCAAAGTGATGTTACCATACTACTCAAAAACTGTTTTGCCCCGCTGCTTGATCCTTCAATTCGTATGATCAAGTGTGAACCCGATACACCTGCGCTCTATATTTTAAGAGAACATTTACAGTATGACTTCCCTGACAGTGAATATAGGTTAGAGGTTTACACGCCTGATTTGGCAGCAGATGTAGATTGCAAATCTATCGATGAAGATGAAAATGAGTTAAGAGCATTCATTCATGACAACATCCTTCATCTTTACGAAATTAGCGAAAGACTTCATGACGCTAAGCTTGATATTTTTGATTCGTTGATCCTAGACAGTATCGAAGACAAATTATTTTTACTCTGCCCAGATTTTGTAAATTTAATCAATCTTTTCGGAAACCAAGCCAAAGCGTATAAATGGTATGCAAAGCTACATCAATTAGAAACTCTAAAAGATGACTGGAGCTCTAAATCACATTCTTTTTTTAAAGTGATTAAAGATATTAAACAAATTGCAGAAGAGTCTGAGTACCCGCTCAACAAAAAAATTTCAAAAACAGTATATGACCAACTCCGAGCATCTACCCCTTTTATTGTAAATGAGGATGATGCGCCTGCGAATGGTTGGGAGCAAATTGGCTATTTGGCTGTAGAAACTGGCTTTGAATATGCCCTTTCAGATGTTGAAGCTAAAGTGCTGGAATGCTTTAAAGCACTGCCTAAAGAAGAACAGCTTTTACTGCATTATCATCTTATAGACCCACATTACATGGATTTGAGCGTGTCGGATCGCTTTACAAATATCTCTGCGTATACTGATGAATGTTTAGAGGATTACCTCCGTTCAATTGCGAATGAACTTACCTCAAAAGCATATACAGAATGGGACAACAAAATATATTCAGATTGGAGGTAGTCTCATACACCTAATCCCCACTTGCACAAATCAAGTGGGGAATTTTCAATAAACAAAAATTTCAGCACGTCACTGTATGTCGTTGTCAGCTGAACACTTATTTTTAAATTAGCTGAAATTTATGCCTCCTTGCATAGCAAACAAAACAGTAAATTATGCTGTGGGTCGATAATTTACTAGACACTGTTGCAACACCTGCTGCCATAATTGTAGGTACGCTCACCGTAATAGCAGCAAAAAATATGCTTGTTGTCTTGGGCAGCAAATAAAGCAGTGCTTAGTTTTAACCTACATCACAAGCCATTTATGTAATGGCAACACCCCCTAGTTAATTTCAGACTCCTAAATTTAATTATTTCTAACCTAATTCTCCCATAACTCAGCGATTTTTTTCATTAGCTCAGCACGATATGGTGCTGTTGGATTGCAAGGGTTTCGTCGAACCTCATTTTCATAAAATGCTTGCCATTCTTTAATCATTTCCAGGCTTGTGCCTTTATCCTGAATTTCTTTTAAATCCTCCTTTTTGATACTGTTTAGCCGCCCCTTTGCTCCTTCAGGTCCTGTTTTCCATCCAATGACACCTTGTCCAAATTCAGGCAGACTCATATTGTGTAGCGTTTTGGGAATTGCATTACGCTCAATCTGCATATTCACCTGACATTTTTTCTCCCCACCAGATTCCTGTATAAATTTTTGAGACGACACCTGTTGATTGGTACATGCCAGTAAAAACACCGAAGACATGAGTATGAATACATTTTTTTGTGAATTGTGCATGAGAAACACATCTTTAAACATGAGACCTCTTGCGAAAGTATCGTTTACCTAATTTTTGAACTGGCTAAAACCTTATTAAATGTAGCTTTAGGCTGTTTAAATTTTGACTAACGCAAGAAGTCTATGGAATAATTTACCTCTATACTTAAATGGATTAATCAGAATTTTTAGAACTTAAAAGTAATATCTGCAAAATATTGACGCCCTATTTCTGATAAGATACGACCATTTCCTGCTATGTACTTATTATGTCGATCAAAAATATTATTGATGGTTAAACCAAGTATAGCTTGATTGGCTTTTCCTACATTTAAGCTATAACTCAAACGTGTATCCCAGCTAAAATTTGCACCTACGCGTTGGGCATCATAACTACTTTTTACGATCTCCCCCTGATATTCAAATTGCTGATCTTTAGCCAATATTTTTTTTGTCATTGCTTCTTGGCTTGAACGATAGCGCAAGAAATTACTCCAAGTTAAAGGCAAATTATTTGGCTGAATCTGCCAAATCGCTCGAATCGTCCATGGTTGATTGAAGTTTTCTGCAGGTCTATCAATATTGGCAATTAACTTCCCATCGTAAAGAATATAAGCATCTTCGTTATACATTTGGGCGAAAAAAGCGGCTGCTTTACGTAGAATTTCATTGGCACGCTTTAATTCTTTAATTTCACGTTCCATTTGCTTCATTTTTTCTTGATCAGATATCTGTTGTACTTTAATAGGATTTTGCTGATCTAAATGCTTTTGATGCCAGGCACGAAGTGTTTCAGGAGTACAACCAATCTTAGGCGCAATTGCTGTGATTGCAGCCCAAATAGAAGGATAATCTTTTTCGGATTCAATCAATAATTGAACCGCTCTATCTCTGATTTCAGGGGTGTATTTTACTTTTTTCATCGGGACACTACGCTTCGCTACGTCTTGCGAAGCAATGCTTCTCATCTCAAGAAAAGTGGTCTCCGACAAACCCGGTACGGTTCACTTAGCTATTAAATTACGATCTTCCATAGTTAATTTAAGTAACTTGGATTCATCTACATTTAATTTTAATACACGAGGTTTTCCTTCCCCTTTTTTACGGTTACTGTATTCCGTTGCAACACCTTCAGAATCGGTAAGGTAAACACCTGTACCTAACCACCCGTGATCTTTATGATTAGGATGGTTAAGATCAAATTCAGTAAAATCGTCTTTGGTTCCATGAAACCAAGTAATAGTTTTACCTTCTTTATCTATAGAGACACTCCCCTCATAAGGTACAGGAGTAATACTTTTTATATTTCTGGAGCTTGCTTGATTAGATCCATTACTTCCTCTAGTGTCTTGGCTGTCTTTATCTTCTCTATTAGTTCTTTCTCCATCTCGCTTATTGGAGTCGTTCTCTCTTTCCTTAGATTCAACTGACTGTCTACGAACTGGGTTAGTTGCTCTTGTGTTGGTTTCTGCTTGTCCTGACTCATTAGAAGTTTCCTGTGTTAATGGTTTTGCCTGAGATTGTATATCCCCATCTTCATTTTGGTTAGTACTATTAGTTAAAACATTTTCAGTAACTTCTGGTTCACTAGGAGTAACAGGAACTATTTCAGCTTGTGGAGATACAGAAACAGGAGCATTACCAAACTGTTCTGCATAACTAATTAGTGCAGAGTTAGTTGCAGCAATAACATTGGCTTCTTCTTGGATTAGATCAAGAACAGCACCAATCTCTTGGTAGCCTTTCAATGCAGAAGACACACCATAATCAACTAAGTCTGCTGCACCTACGATAGCTTGAGGAACACCTACAATACCTTTTCCTACAGATACAGCAGTATCTTGAATACGGTCTCCATAGGTCTTACCGCCTAAAATTGCTTGATCATGTGTGGTGTGACTGAAATCCACAGTCTCAGGCATTACAACAGCTTGGATTTTTTGAGTGTTTCTGTTTGCTGCTTCTGCTGCACGCTGAAAGGGATCTTTATTTCTTTGACTATCAATAATGTTTTGTCTGAATACATCTACCATGACACACCTTGAATATTGAATAAGTTTTCACTCATTCTATGCGTACGTACTTACGCAAACATTCAAGCCATATTTAAACTTTTATTTACCTAAAGTAATAGGTAAGATACTTAAAAAATTGAGGAAACCAATATGAACAAAAAAGACAGAATAGCAATTGTATTAACTCTTGCTTTACCTTTACTGGCTTTAACTATGTCCACAGATATGACTATTCTTATTCTTGGGATTATATTTGTGTACTGGGCTTATCGTTTTATTAAAAACGATATAAGCTTCTTAAACATTGAAGAAAAATAAACTCCCCGAAGGGAGTTTATTCTTATAGCAGACCTGCTTGAATTGCTTGTCTTCCTCTTAAGCTATTACGTACAGCAGGATCTTTAATGCCTCAATTATCTGCAACAGTTTATTATTTAAACTTTTTGCTGGTTGGATATACTTTGTGAAGAATCTTAATCCAATCCACGATACAAAAAAAAGCATTAAAAATGGAAAAATATAATATTTTTGTAGAAACTCAGCAAAAGCCAACATCTCTGATCCCCTGAATAACTTAACTCTATAAATCCGAAAACTATCGATCACTTAACATGTCAGAAAATCACCTAAACAAACGCACATAAATTCTCTTGGGATGGATAAAATAATAGTTAACTCATTTGCTTATGTTGGACTGCATTGCTAAATATGGTACTTTAAGTTTAATCTATGATACTGATAATTTTCGAACTTTTGGAAAATATGGTTTAAATTTAAAAGATATTTTTAAATTTTCAATAAGCATAAAAGCTCAAAACGTCACAAAACGTCGCGCCATTAAATAATTTTTAACTAACTTTTTGCTCTCTAGATATTTCAATCTCAACTTTCAACAAGTCGAAACGCCAACTTATACTCGGCTTTCGTACTTAAACTAGCCTTATTACACAAAGATTGAAAAAATTACAGTATTCAAAAGTGGCTTCAAATTTATGATCAACTTGCGCACCATGCTTTCAAACACTGAACATCGTGAATTTGATTTTGAGGCTTAAAATTATTTAAGCCCCCCTGCTACATATATCCATTTACTCTTTAAAAGTATCATTCAATGCCTGTTGAACAGCATCAATACGAGACTTGCAAGCTTTATAGGCGCTCATTGATTCTTCAACAATTGCCATTAGATTATCAATATCTGGTTCTTCCTGTGATTCAAGTTTTTCTGCATTTTTCTTCAGGATCTCATAACCTTGCTTGAAACTTAATTCTTCATTATTCATGTGCTATTACCTCTGTCACGGTGGCATGAATAATGCCATCCTGTAATTCAATCTGAAGTTGTGGATCAATTATATTTTGAATTGAACGGATCGCTTTGCCTTGAGTACGAACAATGGCATAACCTTTAGCCATGACATTGCGTGGATTCTGTAGCAGGGTTTCTCGTATCAGTGATTCTGTACGCTGTGAAGCCTGTTTAATTTGCAGTTGTGCAAGATATTGGATGTCACTTTTTAGGTGATCAACACTACGTTGAGCCTCATTGATTTGGTTTTGAGCCATGGTTTTGATGGTTTTAAGACACTGATCATTCTGACTCTGATATGCGGTCAATTGATGCTGTGATAAAAGTTTGATCGTTTGTAAAGCCGCATTTGCTTCATTGACCCGCTCCACTATTAGGTTACGGATTCCTGCAATCACTTTACTTGGCGTATCAAAAGATCGGTGAGCGATTTCATCCAAAATGGTACGGTCTTTTTCATGACCAATACCCACCCAAATTGGCACAGTTCTTTTACATAGCAGTGCCGCCAGATCATAATCGTTCAGGTAGGCCAAATCATTCACTGCTCCCCCACCACGTATAATCACAATCAAATCTGGAGCGATTGAATAGTCGGCAGCCCATTGCTTTAATGCGGTACTCAACGCTTGTATGATGCTAATCGACGCCGTATTGCCCTGAAAAGTCGCTGCATGATAAACAAAATGACAGACACCAGTTTGCTGCAAGGCATCAGCATCTTTTCTAAAATCACCCAAACCTGCTGCGTTTTCTGGTGCGATGACCAAAACATTTTGAACATCAAAAGGTGTTGGCAGCTGTTTATTATTAGTGAGTAAACCTTCTTGAGTCAGTCGCTGAATGATTTGCTGATAGCGTTTGGCAATATCACCTAAAGTAAAACTGGAATCAATGTCTTCGACATTAACAGAAAAACCGTACTGAGGATCAAATCTCGCTTTAACCTTAATCAGAACATTTAGATCTTTAGCCAGCTCAATACCACTTTCTCGTTCGAACTTTAAAACAATTTTTTGTGCCGTGAATTTCCAAATGGTGCCTTTACAGCTAGCAATCACCTTATGGGTTTCTTCATCTTTCTCAGCCAATTCAAGATAGTAATGACCACCTTTAATACTTAAATTACGAATCTCAGCTTTAACCCACACTGCTTCACTGAAAGTGAGCTGAACGACTTCCTGTACACTGGCAAGGTATTCACTAAGGCTTAGTTGGGTCTCTGACATAAATGAATCAACGGAATGAGTTTAATCGATAGTACAAAACAACCCTGTAGATCACAATACAAAAACCACCAACTGAACTACCACCTCTCTCCCTGAACAGCTGAGTGATCCCATCGCTGAATAAATTTAGAGAACGA
>LSQX01098786.1_pt1 | contig 11349 bp, 10 predicted proteins | sample 654561 | NCBI WGS metagenome assembly LSQX01 (sample SAMN04489861, study PRJNA283612) | anaerobic digester metagenome | isolation source: 4 biogas reactors fed with cattle manure at either 37C or 55C with and... | place: Denmark: Kongens Lyngby | collected 2014 | reverse complement strand
GTGTAGGTCGCTACAATGCATCGCCCTTGGCTTGCTCCATAATCAAAAATCAGATGTTTGCTTTCCATAAATACAATCCTTTCCATTTAGCACGTATATCCGTTTTTTATACTAAAAACCACATGGCATAACGCACATCTCATTGAGTTGAATGTTCATCTTTATTGACGTAAACAATCCAAACAAACTCACGTCAAACCGTCCACATGATCAATCCCTGTGAAAGACATGAGGGGTTCGGCAAGGATTCTTTCTTTTGAATCCTTTTTGTAAAACGAATGTTGCTACGCGAAAATGCTATTCAATAATCAGTACTCCTGGACTTTCAATCACAACATCGTCAACTGTTGTGGTTATGGTCGGGAAGCTTATCGGTCGGGTAATCATTAACGGACCGCCATTTGTCGCAATGAAAGCATCTTCCACTTTTGTTCCGTCTATTACAGGTTGGTAGCAATAGCACTGGTTCTCCTGAACAATTCCGTGCTTAGATTCCGAAACACTGTAATATCTGTTGTAGTAACCCTGCGGCCCGCCCTGCGCATGTTTCAAATACATCTCGTCAAAACCGAAATCTTCGTATCCTTTTTTCCCGATACGATGGGGAACTAAATCATCAACTCCAGGTTTCGTCGCAGCAATCATCCGTGCATGAATTTCGCATGTTTGCTCGTATTGTTTGAGGAACTCTTCGCCCGGATCACCAAAACAAACCAATCTGGTCGTCGTCGTTATCAATCCTTTATAGCGCCCATTGCATGACACCATCAAAAGTTTTTCTATTTTTTTCCCTACCGGAATACCGTGGCGATACTTATATGCCCTCTCATCTGCCTCCGTCAAATGCAAGACTTGACCTATGTTGTGTGGCCAAAGGGCATTGGCGATTCCACCTGTCACTTCCAGTTCAGTCATTCCCGGTTTTACAGTAGCTAGATATCCTTCCAACGCACGCGACATTGTTTCGCCAAGATATAAATACCTGCAAATCTCACCATGAGTGAGTGAATAATGAAGAGGGAGAATTTTATTTTGAATCATCCGACAATTCTCAAAATGCACATCAGATCCGACCTTTGACAAATCGCCAACAATTTTTCGAATCATATCGGCATTCTTATTCTCATCCCATGCCTGTGATAGAACCTCAAATCCCAGCTCGCTTAACTGCTCCTCCTCTAACATTCTGGAATACTCAATGACATTCGTGATCACAAACCTTTCGGCCTTGTTGGTAATCAAAACAGAAGCAACGGAGTCCTCAACACAAATTGTCACTGTGCCATTCCCGCCGGCAGTTATCCAAGAAAAGTTGGGCTGTTTTGTAAGATACAGAGCATCGAGCCCTTCTTGCTCCAGTAGAAGCAAAACTCTTTCCACCTTTTCGTCAATTTCTGCCCGTCTTGCTACAATACTCGTGTCCTCTACATACAAGTTATTCACCATGCTATCCTCTCTTTCTTTGACAACATGGCTGCCACTCATCGTGACAGCCATGTGCATGGTCCAAAAAACTGGACGCTATTATTTAAGATATTGATCTACGTTCTCAGATGTTACGATACCCAAATCGACCGGAATCAATGCCGGCAACTCTTGACCGTCTAAAAACTTGGCGGCGGCTTCTACGGCTGTATAAGCTTGGAGCCAGAAATTTTTGTAAACAGTCACATCGAGTCTTCCTTCTTTGATTGAATTCAAGGCGTCGACGTTCCCATCAATTCCACCGATCACGATTTGATTTTTCTTATTTGCTTCTTCAACTGCTTGCAAGCAACCGAGCGCCATTTCATCGTTACAGCTGAATATCACTTTCAAGTCGGGATACGTCTGTAACATGTTCTGCGTAATCTGGTATGCCGTCGCACGATCAAACTTCGCATCTTGATACGCTACGATTTTCATATCCGGATATTTAGCGAAGACATCTTCCGCACCTTGTGTAAGGTCGATGGTTACCTGACCGCCCGACGGACCCTGAAGAATCAATATCTGGCCTTTTTGCCCGGCACGTCTAACTAGTTCTTCAGCGCATAGGGTGGCACATGTGATGTTGTCGGCCACAACAAATGTTTCACTATTTGCGGTTCCGCTTTCATTGTTAATTTTTGTGTTGAGATTGATGACGGGAATTTTCGCATTATTCAACTCCGTGACAGCAGGAACAATACCTGTCGAATCAGCGGGAGTCAAAATGACGATATCTTTTGATTTTGAAATCGCCTGTTGAACTAGCTGAATCTGTTCATCGTTGTTGTTAGAAACAACCGGCGCAACCACTTCCAGAATCATTCCAAATTCTTCCGCTGCTGCTTTTGCACCTTTTCCTGCTTGAATCCAAACTGGGTTCGTAAGGTCCTTAAGAATTAATGTTGCTGTCTTTCCTTTTGCCCCCGGATACTTAACCTCCGGATCACCACTCTCTGATGGAGCCGGTTGCTTTCCATTGTCACATGCTGTTAGTGTCAGCATCATCAGAGCAAGTACAAGTATCCAAATCATTACTTTTTTCATACACAAACCTCCTAATCCATGTGTAGATGTTAGATTTTTAATACAAGCTAATCATTTACAGAAAATCACATAGGCACTCCTCCTCGTACTCTACAGTGTCCATCTTAGATGGGACTCATCTTGTCTCCACGCAATTTCGCTAAGCTTTCTTGCAGGACCTCCCTATTCGCCTCTATCAAGGTATAAACGTTCCTAGAGGCGACAAACCAATCACCTGTTTCAAGTACACTCTGTTGCAAACAACACAATATACTCAAACGACACGCATTTAACTCTTCAAGACAAAGACACTGTTAATCGAGCAATGTCATTGAATAGGCAGACCGAGCTTTCTCCAATAACGCTGCACCTGCAATCACAAACCCAAAAGCTGCATCTTGCCAGAGCAAAGGCACTTTCCAAACATTCAATACATTGGTCAGAAAAACCATAATTAATACGCCGACAACTGTATTTCCAACGCCTCCTTTTCCACCATCTAGAGCAGTACCACCGATAAGAGAAGCGGCAAGTGCTGTGATTCCATAATTTTTGCCTAGGAAAGCCTCCGCCGCGTCAAGTCTTGAAACATAGAGCAATCCTGCAAACGCAGCCAATACGCCGGATATCATGTAAACAATCGTAATAGTTCGATCCGTTTTGACACCTGACAGTTGCGCAACTTTAACGTTTGATCCAATCATGTATACATTTCGCCCAAAGATTGTTTTTTGAAAAACAAACAACATGACAACGAGAATGACCAATGCAAAATAGAATAGATTTGATATTCCTAAAAATGTACCTCTGGAGAGTCGACGGAACGTCTCGTTAAAACCAAATATGGTCAAGCCGCCCATGATGATATGGACAAGCCCACGAACGACCCAATCCATTCCATACGTCGTAATAAATGAAGGAACCTTTAACTTTGTCACTAAGAAGCCGTTCACAACTCCCACCGCCGCACCAATCGCTAGTGTTATCAGTGCGCCAAGAAACAACTGTCCCTTTATGATGAACATCGCCCCAATGCACGAGGATAAGGCAGCAACAGAGCCTTGAGACAAGTCCAAGCCACCCGTAAGCATAACAATCGTCATGCCAAACGAGTATATGAAGACGTAAGGTGCTTGCAACGTCAGGACATTAATGAAGTTCTGAATGGGATCACCGATCATTACACTTGCCATAATAATTAAAACAAGCAGAAGAAAGTATCGATAGTAGAGAAGCACCATACCCGCAATTTTTTTCATGATTCGACCCTCCTTCTTTCTTCTTGTTTCTTCTTTTCATGTAGAGCAACATCCATAATGATGACTAATAAAATAGCGAAACCGATGATTGCGTACTGCCATGCGGGCTTAAGGCCAATGAGTGCAATGCTGTTCTTTAGAATAGAAATGAAGAAGGCACCGAAGAAAGTACCCAACAAACCGCCTTTTCCGCCATCAAATGGTGTGCCACCAATCAGGACAGTCGCGATTGCGTTAAACTCAAATCCATCACCCATCGTTGCATTACCACTAATAGCTTTACCTGCCATGAAGAAACCACCTAACGCAGCTAGAATTCCACTAATGACAAACGATTGGATATACGTTTTCGTCGAATTTATTCCCGAAAGCCGTGCTACAGTTTCAGAACCTCCTACCGAGTAAACCCGATAACCATAACTCGTTTTCTTGAGAACCCAGTACAATACTAAGAAAGTAACCAACGCGATCCACACAATAAGAAAAATGCCTAGAAGTTTGCCGGTACCGACAAATCTCCACTCTTTGCTTGTGCTACTGATAATGTCGCCATTGCAGGCAATAAGCGCAATCCCTTTTGCAATATTGCTCGTTGCGAACGTTGATATAAAGTGATTAAGTTTAAAAACACCAACGAGCAATCCGTTCAACAATCCAATCAGTACACCAGCCCCGATCCCAGCCATAACAGCAAAGGCAAAAGGCACGCCGGAAGATAGAAGTAAAGCGATGATAATACCAGAAAGAGACATCACAGAACCAACTGACAGGTCATTTTTCCCAAGTAATATCGCGAGCGTCACGCCGGATGCTACGACCAAAAGAATAGAGAAATCCTTCAACACGTTGTGGAGGTTATACCACGTGGCAAATCCCTTGGCTGCAAATGACATAACAACCATTAAAACAATAATCGCAATGATTAATCCTCGAACCTCTTTGAATTGCGAACGAGCTTCCGCAAATTTTAACTTCACGCGTTTCACCCTCTGCTTCTTTCTCTAAACAGACGCTGCCAAGATAATCTCTTGTGTCGCATCTTCTCTTGCTATCTCTGCCGTGATCTTTCCATCTTTCATAACGTAAATGCGATCACACATGCCCAATAGCTCCGGCAGATCCGATGAAATCATCAAAATCGCTTTGCCCTGTTTCGCACATTCATTCATGATGGAGTAAATTTCCGCGCGAGCACCTACATCAATACCTCTCGTTGGTTCATCAAAAATCATCATTTCACAGTCTGCTGCCATCCATTTGGCAATAATGACTTTTTGTTGATTACCACCTGAAAGCAGTTGAACAATCTGCTCCGTTGAACGCGCTCGAATACCTAAATTCTTAATATGTTCTGCAGCGGCCTTCTTTTCATACTTTTTGGACACTATCTTATGCGGGAAAAGACTTTTGATGCTTGCCTGCACAATGTTCTCTCGCAAAGAACGGTCAATCGCCACCCCTTCTTCACGCCTATCCTCCGGCACATACCCGATCCGTAGCTTTGCAGTCTGTGGGGTTGTAATTTTGTCGAATTTTTTGCCGAACAATTCTACAGTTCCGGATTCAATCACTTCGTCACCGAAAATTGCCTTCCCCAACTCGGTTCGACCAGCACCCACGAGTCCTGAAATGCCTACAATTTCACCGCGTCTCAGATTCAGGGATACATCTTTAAACCTTAAGGAAGACAAGTTTTCAACTTGAAGAACAGTATCCCCCAGTTGATTAAACTCCCGGGGGTACTGATTCTTAATTTCACGACCTACCATTAACCGAATGATTTCATCCATTGTGGTCTCTTCAAGCTTCGTGGTTTTAATAGTTTGCCCGTCTCGCAAGACGGTCACCCTGTCACCAATTTCCCAAAATTCTTCCAAGCGATGAGAAATATAGATGATCGTGACACCTCTCACTCTGAGGCTTCTTATCATCTCGAAGAGTTTTTCCACCTCTTTGTTCGTCAATGTCGCAGTAGGTTCATCCATAATGATTATTTTGGATTCAAAACTCAGTGCCTTTGCAACTTCAACCATTTGTTGTTGCGCAACGCCTAAAGAGCTGATTTTAGTACGCGGATCAATATCCACACCCAAGTTGCTAAGCAATTCTTTACTCTTTTGATCCATCAGTTCTTCATCGATAATGAATCGGTTTCTCGTCGGTTCTCTGCCTAGAAAAATATTCTGACTTATACTCCTATTCGCCAGCAAGTTAAATTCTTGATGGATAATGCTGATGCCTAATTCTTGAGCATCTTTTGCATTGTTTATCTCAACTTTTTTACCTTCAAAAAATAGCTCGCCGACATCTTTTTCGTAGATACCAGTAATAATTTTCATCAGTGTCGATTTCCCGGCACCGTTCTCTCCAACGAGAATGTGAACCTCGCCTCTATGAACATCGAAATTGATGTCTTGGAGAACCTTTACGCCAGAAAAGCTCTTGTCCACATTCCTTACAGAAAGAATAGTATCTACACACATATGTTGATCCTCTCTACCCGATGACACCTTTACGAAGTATCATGCAGGCATAAAGTGCAGGCTCACTTGTCTGTACAACTACAAAGGCCTTTTTTGTTCTTTCGTAAAAATCGAATCTCTCCATCTTGTAAAAATCAGAAAAAGCACCGACGAAATCTTTGTTTTCAATTATTTCACGATACTCATCCCAGATTGGAGGTACCAGACCTTCGTATGCACCCCCTGGTTCCATTACGGTAACGCAATCGTCTGTAAATGAATCGAGGGGCATAAAATCTAAAATCGCATCTAGCAACTCGACGATCCTCAATCCCTTGGCAAAGACACATCTTTGTCCCATCGAATAAGAAGGGAAATTAATATCCCCAAAAACGATATCGTCACCATGCCCCATTTGCATTAACGCCAACATCAAGTCGGGGGGGATGATTTCCGGTATGCCTTTTAACATAGACTCCTCCAAACTTATTTAAAGACAGCTTCGCGGACCAATGCCATCGTTTTGTTTGGATCGCCTTCTTCGATAGCTTCTTCCAGGCGTTCAAATCCAATCAAATCAACAGCTCTATCAAACCGCTGCAAATTCTTTACGCTCTCAACAGTGCTTTCGATTGAATCCTCTCGGTAGGGAAAGATATCGATTGCCATAAACCCATCGTATTTCCACTTTCTCAATGCATAGAACATTTCAATATATTCCGTATACCTTAGTGAACCTGCGATCATATCGTCATCCCAAAGGTTGTAGTTATCATTCACATGCATCATGAAAAGTTTTCCGTACCGTGCGGCAACCTCAACATTTTGTGCCACATTTTGCTGGGCGTAGAACACATGTCCTGTATCAATCGCCACTCCTACGTTCTCACGATCGATTTCCATACACATGAGTAATGCAGATAGCGTCGTATCGACCAAACAACGATTACGGGGCTCCCGAATTTTACCTTCTAGCGTGAGTTTTACATTTGGGTTATAATCCGCAAGCTCCCTTACATTCTTAATGAGATAATCGAATTGTCTCGCATAATTTGTTTGCAGAGGATAATCAAACCCATCTTGCCCCAACCACAAATTTACGCTGGGCGTTCCAATGAGCTTCGCATTAAAATCGATGTTTTGCCGAATAAGATCCATCGCAGCCGAACGTGTTTTAGGGTCTGTAGCTGTAATGGAACCATGTTGCCATCTTCTTTCTCCAAAGACATTCGGCAAGACAGAGGAAGCTTGAATGTTATTCTTTTTCAGAATTTCATTCACAACATCCGGATCGGACAACGGGCCGGTCGGAGCTTGATACAAATCGACACCGCTTAGTACTCCGCTTTGCGCAAGTTTTTCAACGACATCTTCAAAATCTACGTATGTTTTATCAGGATCCTTGTATCCCATCCTCATAAAACGATCACTTGTCTGACCTAGCGAACCAACAATTGCACTGTACTTAACTGTATCCATTCTTTTTTCTTCCTTTCCTTTATGTATGCATTTTTCTTTAGAAGCATTCACACTTTTTATTTGGTCGGATCGATCATCACCTCAATCCCGATTCCACTTCTCAACATGTTGATGCCTTCAAGTGTTGATTCGAGCGGGTAACTATGCGTTACAAGAGGACTGAAATCGATAACTCCGCTTTCCAAAAGTTTCACCGCGAGAGGGAAGGTCGCGTTTGCTAGCCATGTGCCAAGTACTTTTTTTTCTCCCGTGGTGATTTCTGCCTGACTTAATTCCGTACGTGCCTTTGCATTAACACCAAATAGCAAGACCGTTCCCCCTTTACGGACGTTGTCTAAGCAAGTCTGCAAGAGAGATCCGGCAAGATCCAAAGCATAATCAACACCTATGACAGTCTGTTCCGCAATTATTTTTGCTAAATCTTCTTCAAGGGGGTTGATTACAATATCTGCGCCCGTGTTTTTAGCCATTAATCGTCTGCTTTCAACCGGTTCAGAAACGATAACCGGGTATGCTCCGGCGCTCTTTACGATTTGCAACGCCATTAAACCGATTGCCCCTGCCCCACAAATAAGAACACTCGCTCCCGGTTTAATATCAATCTTCTGCATTCCGTTTAGGAAACATGCGAGAGGCTCTGCAAACGCCGCTATTGTTGGAGATACTTTATCCGATATTTTGAACGCAACCTTTTCAGTAATTTTGACGTATTCGGCAAACCCTCCGTCAACATCGATCCCCATAGCTTGAATGTTTTGGCAAAAATTGGGAAGGTTCTTTTTACAGAAAACACATACACCACAATAGTCATTCGGATTTGTGACTACCCTATCGCCAACCTTTATCGTCTTTACCGAGTCACCCACGGCAACAACGCGACCAACCAACTCATGTCCCAAGATCGTATTGGGTTTTGCGACATAGCCGGGGGGAACTGACATAATGTGAACATCGGTACCGCAAATTGAACACAATTCGACCTTCACAATGATGTCATCACCTTTTTCAATGACCGGAATATCGACTTCCTCAATTGCTAGAACTCCTTCGCCCTTAAAAACGGCAGCTTTCATTTTTCCTTCCATTACATAACCTCCTTCTAATTCCACTAATCTCGTCTCGTCAATTTGATCTAACGCGCGTATACAATAATTCCTTCAGTCGCATGGGAAACATTCCCACATTATTGACATTACTTCCAACACTTTCTCAACAAACCAACCTCCTCCTACCTGAATTAGCGGTGACTCATCGTGCTGTTGCGTTTAACGATTATCCCTTCAAAGATATGTTTGCCATCCGGGACATGTTCATTCTGCATCAAATCGAGAAGTAGATGAGCAGCACAACGTCCCATTTCAGTTTTTGGTTGCTTAATCGTCGTAAGAGTTGGATTCACGATTTCGCACAGGTCAATATCGTCAAAACCAATTACACTGACATCCTCCGGAATCCGAACACCTAGACGATTCATACACTTTATTGCTCCTACAGCCAAATGGTCGGATGCTGTCATGATCGCATCAAATTTGCTATTGCTCTCGAAAAGTCCCTTCGTTGCGTGATAGCCAACGTCAATCAGTGTTTTTTGCTTATCCTCTTTAGGAAGTATAACGAGTTTAGGATCATACACTAATCCACACTCTTCCAGACCCTGTCTATATCCCTCACAACGTAACAGTGTAACATTGTCGTCTTTGGGCAGATTTATATACGCAATATTCTTTCTTCCAGTTAGTTGCAAATACTTAACTGCCTCAACGGAACAATTTCTACCCTCCAGAGCAACACAATGAATTCCATCAATATCTGCAAATGCAAAGTCCATAAACACTAGGGGAAGATTTTTTGACAGTCTTGTAAAATAATCTACATTTTTATCCACTCTTTGTTGTGTGAAATAGATCATGCCATCAATGTTTCGCCTAAGAAGCTTCTCCGCGTACTTAATCTCATTGGTAATTGATCGTCTTGTATCGCAAAGAATTACCATGTAATTGTTTTTCAGTGTCACTTCTTCAATTGCCTTAAACATTTCCATATAAAATGTATTTGATGAATCAGGAATCATTAAGGCAATTGTGCGTGTTTTTCTAGTTCGTATATTCTGAGCGAAAGAACTTGGCGTATAATCGAGCAACTCAATGACCCGCTCGACCTTTTCTCTTGTGCCTTGCGCGACGTAACCCTTATCATTGATAACGCGCGAAACCGTCGACTTAGAGACACCCGCTTTTTTTGCTACATCAAGTATATTGACCATCAGTCCAACCGCTAGAAATCCGGAACACCTGATCTCTCCCTAATCTGCGGGAACGTTCCCGCAATCTGTAAAAAAATACGATTGAGCAATGTTCCACAATCTTCACAAATATTGCTGACTACACCACCTAGTTTTACATCATACTAACAAATCGCTAAAATGCTGTCAATATGACTCTAGCTTTTTTGTCTACAAACGCCAACTTTAACGCCGTATTGGCATTATGACCAAATCAAATTAGAGCGGAGCTGTTTATTTAACAACACCGTGTGGATAAAACATTATCTTATTGAAAAACAATCTCCCCTCACTTATCTGTCTGAAGATGTCCGGCGCGGCATCTAACGCTAGTTTTTGAGTAACCATAGCATCCGAAGAAATCAAACCTTTTTCAAATAACTTGAGCGAGGTCGTCCATTCAGTTCCCGGAAAGGGAGAGGAAAACGAGTTCCACGACCCTTGGATACATACCTGACCACGCATTAACTTGTCGACTTGGTATGTTTCAAGAGGGAGGCCCTTATGCGAAATACCTACCACGACAAATTTGCCCAATTTGCTAACACAATCAAATCCTTGTAGCTGTGCTTGTGGAGCCCCTGTAAAATCAATAACAATGTCAGCCAAATTACCCGATGTTATTTCTTTTACCGCCTCAACCGGATCGATTTTCGCCGAGTTGAGCACATAATCCGCACCATATTGTTTTGCAACATCGAGTTTTCTCTCGTCAAGATCGATGGCAATCACCTCTTTGATTCCAAATTGACGAGAACAGGCGATGGCGTAAAGACCAATGGGACCTGATCCAAAAACACAAAGCACATCATCCTTTTTTGGATTTGCCAGTATTAGAGCGTGTATCGCATTGGCACAGGGATCAGTCGTCGCAGCATCTGTATACCCTACATTGTCCGGAAGCTTAAGAAGATTTTTAGTCGGTGCGGCAACATATTCCGCCAAAGCACCTTCACGCCTAGAACCAAAATAGCTATAGGATTCGCAAAGCGAGAAATGTCCCGATGTACACCACTTACATCTATAACAAGGGATCAAAGGAGCGACTGTGACCCGATCACCCTCTTTAAATCCCTCTGCATTTTCGCCAAGCTCAACAATCTCAGCAGAAAATTCATGTCCCAAGGTCAAAGGTAAATTATGAGCACCATAGACATTGGCACGAGGAATATCCGATCCGCAAATACCACATGCCATAACTTTCAATAGCACTTCCCCAGCGCTCAGTGCCGGAATCGCAACTTCCTCGACTCTCATGTCACCCGGGTTAAATAATCTCACTGCTTTCATGATTCCTCCTTCAAACCACCCAACATAATGATTCGTTACCATCAACCTGTTGTTATACTAACCAATTCTTCCTATTCGATTTGAC
>LSQX01252857.1_pt1 | contig 11351 bp, 13 predicted proteins | sample 654561 | NCBI WGS metagenome assembly LSQX01 (sample SAMN04489861, study PRJNA283612) | anaerobic digester metagenome | isolation source: 4 biogas reactors fed with cattle manure at either 37C or 55C with and... | place: Denmark: Kongens Lyngby | collected 2014 | reverse complement strand
GTCACACTCTCTGTATAAATTCCCTTTGAAGAATCGGTCTCTGATAGCAAAAACCTATGAAAATTCTCAGAGGCTACTTGGGAGTTAGATATTACCGTAATCTGGGAAGGATCTTCTCCCCTCTTGAGGTAAGCAGATATTTTTTCCTTGATATACTCTTTCTTTCCGGATCCTGGAGGACCAGAAAGGAGTTCAACCCCCACGCCGGTATATTTTGATTTGCTGCCTGGGTCGGATAAGATCCGTCCTCAGATTATTCCAACTTTTCAAGTTGCTAATACTAACATTGTACCTACGCGAGATTGACCAGAGTGTGTCTCCAGAACTCACCCTGTGATATATGACCTTTCTTACTCGTCTTTCTATCTCTTTTGAAGTAAGATATTTCTCCTCACTAGCAAAATAATGAGTAGAAAACATTTTGTAGCCAGTCTCAGGAATTTTTAAACTATATTCTTTTCCTGGAGGGGTGCATATCTGCTTTAGTTCCGGATTAAGGGACTGTATCTCTTTTATATCACTAGCAGTCCATTCGGCCACCTGCCTGAGATCCAGTGCATCGGTTACTCTGAATTCTCTGTACCTGTAAGGATTTGAAGAAAGTGGTTCAAAACCAAAGAGTTCCGGCTCTCTTATAATAAAAATTGCCGCCATAATCTTAGGAACAAACTCTTCCGTCTCTCTGGGTAGAAAAAGTTCCCAGTAATCGTTGGTTTCCCACTGCCTGACTCTTCTGGCTACAGCGGCGGGCCCATGGTTATATGCGGCAAGGGCAAGTTCCCAACTACCAAATCTCTCGTGAAGTTGAGAGAGCATCTTGAGGGCCGCCGAAGTTGATTTATGGGGATCTCTTCGCTCATCCACCCAATCATCAATCCTAAGTCCCATCTGCTTGCCTGTAGCCTCCATAAATTGCCAAAGGCCTACGGCTCCAACGCGAGAGGTGGCAAATGGATTGTAACCTGATTCAATAATTGGAAGTGCTATAAGATCAAGAGGCATATTTTTCTCTTCTAAAGCCTCGATAATTGATCCGGTATAGTAAGCAGAGCGCTCCAACATTCGTGTAAAGCTTTCTCTCCCCCTACCTGTAAAATAGTTAATCCACTTTTCCACGCGGCTATTCCAAACAAGAGGGAAAAGATCACTCTCCACCGTTCTTAAGATAGAATCTCTTTCGTGTGAAACTTTTATTCTCAAAAAAGCAGCATCCGAATGAAGACGCTCATATTCAGCTGCTTCAATCTTATCCTTGTTTTTAATCAAAAGAGTCAGAGCGCGGTCGCAAAGATCTCTTACTGGTTGGACTTTCCCCTCTCTTTGCATCACAGCTGCATTCATCATAACCCTTTCTATCTCCATAACTGTACTATCCTGCTCATACCCAGGAAATTTGGAGTTATGAGTTTTATGGCGAGCGACACTCACGCAAGCGCTTAGGAAAAAGCTAAATACAATAAATAAGAGCGGAACAAGCGAACTTTTTTTCATTATTTTTTTTCTTTTCTCTCTTTTGTCCTGTTAAGAAGTTCTTCTCGAAGTTTTCTTACCCGTTCACGAGTTTTTTCTTCACTTTCTGGGTCTGGGCTGAACTTAACCTTAAGATGCTGGCCTTCATAAGTCTCAAAATCAAGAGCTTCTCTGGGTAAAACAAGCTGACTGCCCCCTTCAAAATATATTACAAGATGTTTACCATCCTCAATTCTATCTATTTCTGCTTTCATAAGTCCTCCAGAGCTTACTGATATGCTTATAAAAATTTATCAAATTAAGGCAGTTTGTCAACCTAATGACTAGGTCTATATCCACTAATATGGATTGACTTGAGCTATGAGTGATTTATTTACTAAAAAAGCTGGCTTTCTTTCAAGAGCTCTCGCTGCTCTGTAGTAAGCAGATTCCTAAAATAAATGAGTGAATCAATCCTCAGTCGCATCATTTTTGAGTGATTATCCGCAAATTTCTTGATGAGCTCGTCAGTCTTCTCACTATCAATAGAGTCCGAAGCAATGAGTTCTCTCATCTCTTTTATAAGAATCCGTTCCTTATCCTGAAGTTTTCTTCTGACAGAAATCTCGTCATCACGAAATTCTCTTAGCAAATTAATCTGTTCAGAAGTAAGATTAAGTTTATAAGCAGTTTTTCTCCAATCCCTCGGCGCAGATTCTCCTCTGCCCATTCTCGGTCCCCTAGGGCCCCTATCTTCTTGTTTATGGCGCATATGCCCCCTTTGTGGGTGCCCTTTTTCGCCCCTACCAGGCGACCAGGCAGGATGTTCTAATTCTTCCGAGCCTGACCTTCCAACTTGATCTCGGCGGCCCATTGCTAAAAGATTTAGATTTAGGGACAATATCATTAATACAACAAGGATAACACCTGAATACTTAAAGTATTTTCTCATAGTTTTCCTCCATCAATAATCTATCATCATAACAATCGCTGTAAACAATTCGTCTTCGTAATATGAACTGATTTCTTCAGTCTCCCCATAAATATCCTGAAGTTTTGCCGCAGAATATTCAAGAATTTCACTGGCCTTTTTGTCTCCTGTAAATAAGAAAAAAAAGCCGACAATTATCATAAATGTTGCTAAAGTAAGTCCCAATTTTAGTAAAGCTGCCCCATCTCGGGTTTTAGCAGTTTCCCCTAGAACCCTCCTTCTAAGCGATTGAGGAGGACTTCTATCATAATCCGGAATATTTCTTAAAACACCTATCATTTTCTCCATGGATTTAAGTGTATTAGCACAAGTCGGACAAACCTTTAAATGGCTGAGAAGTTTTTTTTCTGCTGCAGGCTCAAGATCTCCGTCTATGTATTTATTTAAATTTTTATTACTACACGTCATACTTCTTCCTCATATAATTTTCTAAGCTTTAATCTCGCCCGAAATATCCGGGTTTTCACTGTAGAGAGTTTCAAATTCGATATATTTGCTATCTCCTGATAGGTCATCCCTTCCATCTCTCTCATAATTATTAGTTTTTCATCTCGGCGGGGCAGTTTTTTAAGAAGGCGCTGGACTAGATCTCTGGCCTCTATTTCTTCTGTTTTATCTCNNATAAAGCCAGGTTTTGAAGGCTGATTCTCCTCGGAACTTGTGGAGATTCTTAAATAACCGGATAAACACTGCCGCTGAAGCATCCTCAGCAAGACTTTGATTGCCTGTATATCTGAGAGCTAGACTCCAAACTAGAGGAGAATACTCTTCGTATATGTAGCCCATAGCTTCCTCGTCCCTATCTATTGCTCGCTCAATGATCTGGTTTTCAGAGAATTTAAGCTCTATTCTTTTAGACCCTCTAGGGGAAGAAAAAGTTTCAGGGGCAGATTCACTCATATCTCAAGGCATCGACGGGTTTAAGTTTTGAAGCAGTGGACGCCGGCCATATCCCAAATATTAGCCCTACTCCAACAGAAAAACTAAAAGCCAGAAAAACTACCAAGGGGGATATTTTCATTGACCACCCAGCCATTGAAGATAACAAACTAGAAACAAGACTCCCAGCTACTATACCCAAGATACCTCCTCCAAGGCAGATAACTACCGCCTCAATGACAAATTGCAGAAGTATATCTCTTTCTATGGCACCAAGGGCCTTTCTTAAACCTATCTCTTTGGTCCGCTCGGCGACGGAAACCAGCATTATATTCATAATTCCAATCCCTCCGACCAGAAGACTTACCAGGGCAATTGAGGCTAAAAGCCAGGAAAAGGTCTTGGCAGTTTCGGAAATTGCTTCCTGAAATTCTGCTGTATTTCTTACTTCAATCATCTCTGAATTTTGCCCAGTCAGACCATGAACTCTGGTAAGCATGGTATGAGTTTCGGTGCGGACAAAATTAAGATAGGCCTCCTCGGCGGAAACATCTATGTAATCTAAATATCTTTTCCCCAAGAGCCGGTGCATGGCAGTATTTAAGGGAATTATCACCTCATCATCCATATCCCTCCATCCGGTCGCTCCCCTCTCTGGAAGAACACCTATAACAGTGAAATTTACCCTATCCAGCCGCAGATTAGTCCCCAGAGGATCATCATCTCCATAAAGCTCTTCTTTTACAGTTTTTCCTATAAGAGCCACCCGCCTGCGCGAGATAGTTTCCTCCTGGGTAAAAAAACGACCACTAATAGGAGGAAGGTTGAAAATATCTTGGTATCCAGGCTCGGCACCGAGGACTCTTGTCCTCTTGCTATTTGCAAGATGTATTGCCTGGGCATTACCAGTTACCACCCCACTTACAGCGGCAACATTTGGAATCCTGCGAATAAGCTCAGCGTCCTGAGTAGTAAACCTTGAAAATGCAGTCCGGGCAGTATCCCTTCCCCGGGAAGCCCGCCAGTTTGGACGAACACTCAGAACATTGGACCCCATGGAGGAGATTGTACTTCTTACATCGGCCCGAGCACCCTCTCCAAGGGCCAGCATAGTGATTACAGAAGCAACCCCTATAAGGACTCCGAGAATTGAGAGAAAACTCCTAGTTTTGTTGGCAAGAAGGCCTTTAAAGGCCTGGGATAAGTAACTCTTCACCCTGGATACTCCCAAATAGGCACGTGGTGAAGATAGGTCAGGAAAGGAAGGAGCAGAAGAAGAAGAAATTTCAGACTTTGTTTTTGTATCAGAAAATATCTCTCCGTCTTTGAGTCTTATTACCCTTTCAGCCATAGCTCCAAGATCTTCCTCGTGGGTAACCATAATAATTGTCTTACCCTGCTTATGAAGATCCTTTAGAATTTCCATTATTTCTTTAGTGCTCTTGGTATCGAGATTACCGGTAGGTTCATCAGCTACAATTATTGAAGGATCATTAAGAAGAGCTCGGGCAACAGCGACACGCTGCCTCTCCCCACCAGAAAGCTCATTGGGTTTATGATTGGCTCTTTTTGCAAGGCCGACAGCCTCTAAGAGAGCGGCCGGATCTTTACCCCGTTTCACAGAATCCCTTGAGGCATAAAGCCGGGGAAGAGAAACATTACTGATTGCTGAGGTGCGAGGAAGAAGGTTAAACATCTGAAATACAAAACCTATGCTCTCGCTTCTTAAGGCTGCTAGACGATTTTCTGAAAGACTTGATGTTTCCACTCCAAACAATTTAAAACTGCCGGAGTCTGGACGATCAAGAAGACCGAGAATATGTAGAAGAGTGGATTTTCCAGAGCCAGAAGGACCCATTATAGCAACAAATTCCCCAGCCTCTATCTTGAGAGATACATTGTTTAAGGCCAGGACCTCTGCCCGGCCCGAAGCGTAGCGCCGAGTAAGATTAGTGAGTTCGAACATTAACCGCCCATGCCGGGAAGACCTCCCCGCCGGAAATTCCGGCCGGCAGGAAGAGTGCCGATAGAATAAACTACCATCTCTCCCTCACTAAGTCCCTCTTTTATTTCTATGTTTACTCCGTCACGAATACCTGTAACCACACTCCGTTTTTCCGGTTCTGAATTAGATCCGGAAACCAAGACATACTCATCAGAAGGCCTACCTCTTATTACTGAAATAGGAAGAATCAAGGCATCTTCACTTTTTTCTAGGGTAATTAAAATCTCTGCACTCATACCCGAGCGAATAAATTCAAATTCTTCCAAAGGCTGTATATCAAGAGTATAAACAACAACATTATTTACAAGCCGGGATTCATAGGATATATGTTCTATTTCGCCAGGTATCCTAATGTCTGGGTAGGCGTCAAGACGGATGACGGCCTGAGACCCCTTCCTGATTTTTCCTATATCTGTTTCATCAACCTGGGCCTGGACAATTAACTGGTCGGCCATAACAAATATAGCCTCACCTGAACCGACGCTCTGACCCGGTTGAACACCGCGGTGGATTATAAAACCATCAAGATGGGCTATAACAGGGGCTCTCTTATAGACATCCTCCCAGCGCCGAACCTCAGCCTCACCTCTGGAGCGAGCTATATCTATCAGGGCAGCCCTATCCTGGCTACTCATCCAGGCAAGAATGCTCCCCTCTCCAACAATATCTCCCTCGCCAACAAGTATTTCCTCAATTCTGCCGGAAAAAGGTGGATGAATTTCAAGCCGGTTACGGGGACGGACTTCACCGTAAGCACTTATATTAAGCTCAAGATTTCCCCTGCTTACTGGTATCAGATATTCCCCTTCTGACTTATGAGGTTTTTTGAAAAAGATTAGTCCGCCAAGAAGAAAAACAAGTATTATTGCTGCAATAATTTTTTTCATATATCTATTCCTCTAAACCTAACCCTGAAAATCTCTCCCAGCGGGCGGCAGCATTATAAAGCTGACTTTTGGCCGATATTATATTTTTTCTGCTACTAATCAGCTCCCTTTCGGCGGCATCCCACTCATAATAGCTGATAAGTCCGTTAAGATATTTCTCCATAATTATTTCCACCCTCTCCTTTGTCGCTTGACCATAAAGTTCCTGAATTTCAAGATTTTTTTCGGCTTCCAGAAAGTCTTCGTATGTATTTTTTATCTCCAGCATTAGGTTTTGCTTTTTGTCATCCAGAGACATCAAAGCAAGATGCTTCTCGGATTTTGAAACATTCAAGGATATAATATCTTTTCCCAAGTTGAAAAAAGGAAATTTTAAGGATACTGAAGTCTGCCAGAAAGATTCATCAAATGGGCTCTCATCTGTTGTCATGCCAGCTCCAGCGCTGGCAGTAAGTGATGGCCAGAGATTCCCCTTTTTTTCACTATGAGACAACTCAGCACCTTTGAGAGAATTCATTGCTAGAAGATACTCGGGATGGATAAGCAAAAGCTTGTCCATATCAGGAGATGAAGGAATGTTGGGACTTTCAAACTCAGCTTCAACGGTAGGATTTTCCGGCATGTTTTTTCCAATCAGATAATAAAGGTCTTCATAGGCCCTTGTGAGGCGGCGCTCGGAAGCTGCCAGATTATACTTTTCTCGTTCAAGATCAGCCTCGGCTCTGAGAAGTGCCCCACGGTCTTCTCGACCTGCCTCATAGCGCATGCTTATTATCTCAAAGTTTTGTTTAAGACGGGCTAGGGTTTCCTGGGCAGCCGCAAGATGTTCTTTTGCCATTATAAGATCACCAAACGAAGTTCTTAACCTGTAAATAACCCCACGACGAGTGTTTTCTAAATTGATGCGGGCCGACTCATAACTGAGTCTGGATCTAAGTAAATCAAACCTTGTCCTTCCCCCTCGAAAAAGACTGAAGTTATACGAAGCGTTAAGACTAAGAGAATTTCTCTTTCCCCCATCAGAATCTTTACTGGCTGAAGCAGCTAAGGAGAGATCAGGAAGAAATCCTTTTGCTGAACTTATATAAGACAAGCGTGCACGATAGAGGCTCTCTTCGGCCCGAAGAATCTCAAAGTTGTTTTCAAGGGCTGTACTCCTAAGCTCCTCCCAACTCTCTGAGGCCCAAGCTATCTGAGTTAGAAATAGAGAAATGAGTAAGGATTTTCTAAGAAAACTCCCAAGCTTTATGTGGTTTTTAAGATATTCCATAATGATTTGACAGGTTTGAGAATAAAAAAGTTTCAAAAATATTTTAATCTATTCTTCTTAAGCTTACAATTGACCCAGGATGAGAAAGCGTAATATCTTGGTCCGTCACAAATTTATCAAGTTTCTTTTTCAATAGCCACATGGGATACTTACCGGACCACTTATCTAGCCGAATTAGGATAAATCCACCCATAAGTTTACTACCATCTAATGAAAATGCCAGATTACCTTCTTTTAATCCCTTCTCCATATCGGTTTCTGGAAGGTAGCTTCCCCTATCCCAGATTATGAGTTCTTCTGCATCACATCCTTGTTTTATCAAGCCTTCAAAATGCATGTAAGAAAGAGCCTGATCATCCACCTGAAATGCCAGCCGCTTGACTGCTGTATCTAGCGTCGGACCTTTCGGAAGAACCCAGCTTTTCAGTACACCGGATATCTCAAGCCTTAAATCATAGTGAAGTTCGCTTGCCCGATGCTTATGAATAACAAATGATGGGGGAAATTTCATCTAAAAATCCTTAAAGAGATTCCTCAACTTTTGCAGCGTTATTCCTGACCTTAATAACTATTCCAGCCAAGAATGCACCAGACGAATTAATAAGCATATCAGTAAAGGCCATGTGCCTTCCTGGAACAAAACTCTGGTGAAACTCATCGAAAACTCCATAAATGGAGGCAATTAGAGCAGAGAAAAGCCAAGCATAGCTTTTTTTATTAAAGTTAGGTGCTATAAGAATAGCCAGTATGAAATAGACAGTAAAATGTGCTAACTTTCTTAAGTAAAAATCCCAGACTCCAAAGGGGGATTGGAGCGAGGGTACTGATGAGAGGTAAAAAAGAAAACCCGCCCATAAAAGAGGTGGAAGTAGCCGGCAGAAAGAATTATTAAACTTCAATAAATTCAGAAACCTATTGGGTTTGTCGGCTGTTCGTAAGATTTAATCTTGCCGAATTTTTTCTCGTATTTTTCAAGATTTTCCTTTAAAGCACCCATTAGGCGTTTTGCATGACCGGGCGTCATAAGAACTCGAGATAAAACCCTAGCTTTTGGAGAACCTGGAGGACGAAAGACAAAATCTATTACAAATTCTTCCGGAGAATGAGATATAAAGCCAAGATTGGCGAATTTCCCCATGGCAGTTTCTTCATCAAGACTAACCTGCAGCTGCTGTTTGTTTCCCTCGCTCTCCTGTTTATTCACCTTTTTTACCTCCCTTACTCCTTTCCCCCAGTCAATATATATATGGTCGCCTTTTCTAAATTTTTTCGGCCTCAAATTCTTAGCCTGTCCCTGACTCAATCCAAATCATACTGCAAAATATAGGCGATTTATTCAGATATAATTTCATTTTTATTTAAAATTCTTTTTAAGAGAACACCTGTCATCTTTCTCCGGTAATCCGCGGTAGATCTAAAGTCATCAATCGGTCTTGCTTCAGTCTCAATCATCTCCGCCGCTTCCTCTAGTATATCTGGACTTAAGACCCTCCCTTTAAGAATTTTCTCTGTAAACTTTGCCCTAAAACATATTGGACCAACCGCCCCCATGGCAATTTTTATATCATAAATTTCTTCACCATTTAGGAACCACCAGACAGCAACAGACACCTTGGATATGGCCAGAGCCGCCCGCGGTCCGAGCTTCATAAACCCTGAAAAACTGTTTTCCTGCACAGGAATTCTTACCCCCCTGACAATCTCTCCATTATCTAAAAGATTGGAGCCTGCTGAAGTGCAGAATGACTCAGCAGGAATTTCACGAGTCCTATCGGCTTTCTGAACAATAACCTGACCGGAAAGTGCTATAAGCGGAGGGATTAAATCTGCAGCAGGACTGGAGTTAGCCAAATTCCCACCTATTGTAGCAAGATTTCGGATAATCGGTGATCCCATAATAGAGGCAGCGTCTACAAGAGCAGTAGCCTTTTCCTGTAGAATAGGGTTTTTAGCTATACTAGTCATTGTCTCCAAGGCGCCTATATAGATACTTGCATCTCTTTCCTCAATTCCTTTAAGCTCCTGGAGACTTGAAATATCAATTAAGGGTTTGTCTTCTAAAAGATTTTCTTTTTTAAGGACCATTATATCGGTCCCTCCAGCTAAATAGTAAACATCACGGCCATCTGCTAGACGGGCTATGTCCCCTACTTTACCCGGCCGTAAATAGTCCATCAGCTTATTCTCCTTGTAGCNNTCCCGTGCATCGACAGATATTCCCAGACAGCTCTTTTTTGATTTCCTCTCTCGAAGGAGAAGGGTTTTTCTTTAAAAGAGCATAGCTAGAAATAATAAAACCAGGAGTGCAAAATCCACATTGGACACCCCCTGACTCAATAAAGGCCTCTATAATATTTTCTGCAATTGGATCAGTCTTAAGACCCTCAAGAGTAGTAACGGTTCTACCCTCTACCTGACCTGAGGCAACCATACATCCAGCCACTGGAACTCCATCAAGTAGCAAGGTACATGTCCCGCACTCTCCCCGCCCACAGCCTTCTTTCACACTGAGAACATCAAACTTTTCTCTCAGCATTTTGAGTAGAGGCTTATCATTTGAAAACTCAGTATTTACTTTGTTTCCATTTAATATAAAGCTAATCTTCATAAACTTATTTAAGTTTTCCCACTTCCTCTAAATACACTTCAGGAAGGCAAGGAGTCTTACGAACTCTTACTCCAGTAGCATCATATATTGCATTTAATACTGCAGCTGCTGGACCGACCATAGGTGGCTCTCCTAATCCTTTGGCACCGTAGGGACCACCATCATAATGTGATTCTACTATTATGGGTTCCACATCGCATGCATCCATTGTGGTTGGAATAGTGTAGCCCGTAAAAGAAGGGTTCTGAATCTTCCCTTTTTCAAGGACAAGGTTTTCATAAAGAGCATAGCCGACAGCCTGGATTGCCCCTCCTTGAATCTGTCCCTCTGCAGAGGGAAAATGAATGGCTTTTCCAATATCGTGGGCAGCCACCAGCCTCAAAACTTTCACCTCTCCTGTCTCAGTATCTACTTCAACCTCGCAAACATTGGAAGAAAAAGTATAAACCGGATAGGGATCACCCTGCCCATCGGATTCGTTGAAATTTACACCTTCTACCCTATACCAGCCCTGGGCTGCAACCCGCTCACGCTTGATATAGGCCTCATTGACTGCATCGGCATATTCTAAAAACTCACCCGAAGGAGCATAGTACCTATGATTCTCAATTTTTATATCAAAGGGATCTACTTTTAACTTTTCTGCTGAAACTTTTATTAGAACATCCCTTACCTGTAAGGCAGCATCTAAGACAGCATTACCACCCACCATAGTTCCTCTTGAGGCGACAGTCGGACCTGAATCAGGCACCCGTGTCGTATCTGGCTCCAATATTTCAACCATGTCATAGGGACATCCCAAAGTATCGGCACAAATTCGATTAAATACGGTTTCGGCCCCTTGGCCCATTTCTACATTTCCTACTGCAACGACAACACTACCGTCTTCCTTTACATAAACTTGAGCTCCAGCTTTCGCGAAATATTTGCCATTGGCGCCGAGACCAACTCCGTAAAAGGTTGTGGCTATACCCATGCCTCTCTTTTTCACACCAGAATCTTGCCCCTTATGTTGCTTGAAACCAATCTGTCTCAGCGATTTTTCAAAGGCTTCTTCCATCCCACAGGATTCCCCGATTCGTTGTCCTGTAGCAGTGATGGAACCTGTTTTCATAAGGTTCCTACGACGGAGCTCTGCAGGGTCCATTGAAAGTTTCTCAGCTAATTCATCTATCAGAGACTCGTTTGCAAAGTTAACTTGGGGCTGACCAAATCCCCTCAGGGCACCGCAGGGAACGGTATTGGTTGCCATAGCATAGGAG
>LSQX01399920.1_pt1 | contig 11353 bp, 8 predicted proteins | sample 654561 | NCBI WGS metagenome assembly LSQX01 (sample SAMN04489861, study PRJNA283612) | anaerobic digester metagenome | isolation source: 4 biogas reactors fed with cattle manure at either 37C or 55C with and... | place: Denmark: Kongens Lyngby | collected 2014 | reverse complement strand
ATAATAGACTTCCCCCTATCAAACTGCGTAAATTCCGGCATAGAAACTGTGGGGGTGCTCACCCAATATGAGCCCCTTGAGCTCAACGCCTACATCGGCAACGGCCAAGCCTGGGATTTAGACAGAATAAACGGAGGTGTCCACATCCTTTCACCCTACCAACAAATATCGGGGACGGAGTGGTACAAGGGCACCGCCAACGCCATTTACCAAAATATTCCCTTCATAGAACGCTATAATCCGGAATATGTTGCGGTTTTATCGGGCGACCATATTTATAAAATGGATTATGCCAAAATGCTGACCTTTCACAAAGAAAGAAGCGCGGACTGCACCATAGCCATGCTGGAAGTGCCCTGGGAAGAGGCGTCTCGCTTTGGGCTTATGATACTAAACGATGATAACTCAATAGCCGAATTTGAAGAAAAGCCCGAAAAGCCGAGCAGCAACAAGGCCTCAATGGGTGTTTATATTTTCACCTGGGAAAAGCTCAAGGCATATTTGCTGGCAGATGAAGCCGACCCCGATTCTGACAATGATTTCGGTAAAAACTTGATACCGGCCATGCATCAAGCCGGTGAGCGCCTTTTCGCCTATCCCTTTGAAGGTTATTGGAAGGATGTGGGCACCATAGATTCCCTGTGGGAAGCCAATCTCGATTTACTCAACCCCGGGGTTGATCTGGATTTAAGCGATGACAACTGGCGCATATATTCAAACAATCCTGCCAACACACCACATTACATAGGCCCCAATGCCCTGGTGGAAAACTCTATGATAGCGGGTGGTTGTCGGGTTGAAGGCAAGTTGGATTATTCGATTTTATTTGCCGATGTAATTGTTGAGGAAGGCGCAAAGGTGGAATATTCAATTGTAATGCCCGGCACCCGCATTGAGGCCGGGGCTGTAGTTCGTTATTCTATCGTGGCCGAAAATGCGCTGATAAGGCGTGGGGCTCAAGTGGGCGACCTGCCGGAAAATTATCCCGACCGCGACCTCTGGGGTGTGGCTGTTGTGGGCGACGGGCTTGTCGTGGAAAAAAATGCCCGTGTTAAACCAAAAGAAATGTTGGAAAATAAAATTAAGGAGGGGCAAGAATGAGGGCTAACAATGTGCTTGGCATAATTTATTCAAACTCTTACGATTCGGTTCTGCCCGAACTCACGCCTTTGCGTGCCATGGGTTCCGTTCCCTTTGCCGGGCGTTATCGTTTAATTGACTTTCCCTTGTCAAACATGGTCAACTGCGGCATCACCAATGTGGGTGTCATAACCAAGGGGAATTATCGTTCACTTATGGACCATGTCGGCTCGGGCAAGGCTTGGGACCTTTCACGAAAGCGTGACGGGCTTTTTGTCATACCGCCCTTTTCCGACAGCGCCTTCGGCGGGGAACAATTTCGTTCCCGCATAGAAGCCTTGCACTCGGCTATCGGTTTTATAGAAAGATCCAAAGCGGAATATGTTTTAATGTGTGATTCCAATGTTGTTTGCAATATGGACTTTGGTGACCTGATAAAATATCACTCAGACAAGGGGGCCGATATAACCCTGGTTTACAAATATGAGCAAGCCCCTAAAATTCCCGGTATTTTAACCTTCGCCTTAGACGCCTCGGGGCGTGTCAGCAATGAGGAACTTTGCCGCTGCGGTATCACTTGTGCCGCCCATTCACTTAATATTTTCTTGCTCAGAAAGTCTCTTTTGGAACGCCTCTTAAATGATGCCGTTTGCTTGGGTTATAAGGATTTTGACCAAGACATTATTGCAAGCAATGTTGAAAACCTTAAGATTTTCGGTTACGAATGTGACTCTTATGCCCGCACCATAGATTCTTTGCAAACATATTATGAAATCAATATGGACCTACTGCAACCCGACCAAAAAGACGCCCTTTTTGCACCGGACAGACCTGTTTTTACCAAGGTGCACGATGACATGCCATCGGTCTATTCCCACAGCTCCAATGTCAAAAATTCCCTGATTGCCGACGGCTGTAAAATTGAAGGGCAGGTGGAAAATTGCGTATTTTTTCGACGGGTCAATGTCGGCAGAGGCGCCAAGCTTAAAAACTGCGTAATAATGCAAGACACTTTTATAGGCGAAGGAGCCGACTTAAACTGTGTAATAACCGATAAAAATGCGGTTATCAAGCCCGATAAGGTTTTGAGCGGTGATAAGAACTATCCATTTTTCCTCGGTAAGGGAATAGTTATTTAACTTTAGATGCCAATAATTTTAATCACTGATTTGGGAGGTAGCTATTATGTACCCTGGAATTACCAACTCTATTTCCAACCTCTGGCAACTTTCAAATGCCAAGAGCCGTTCCATAAGTGCCGAAAACCCCACAGGTGCGGTTTCCGGCGGAGCCAAAAGTGACCTTGACACAGGCATTGCGGCTCGGGCCGCCCGCGATTTGGGAAAAGGCTGGAAAGTGGACCCCTACATAGTTATTGAAGACAAGGAAGAGCGAGTTATAGCCGATATTGAAGGCCCCGGGATCATAAACCATATTTGGTGCACACCCGGTGCCAAGTGGCGTTTTTTCATAATACGCTTTTACTGGGAAGGCCAAGAAAACCCCAGTGTGGAATGCCCTTTGGGTGATTTTTTCGCCAGCGGCTGGGGGACCTATGCCCCCATATCTTCTTTGGCGGTCTGTGTTAACCCGGGCAGTGCCTTCAACTGCTACTGGCAGATGCCTTTTAAAAAACATTGTAAAATTACAATTGAAAACATAAGCGGAAAAGCTGCTTCGCTTTATTATCAAGTTGATTACACCTTGGCGGAACTCCCCCAAGATATTGCATATTTTCATGCTCGTTTTAACAGGGTAAACCCCCTCCCCTACAAGGAAGTTTTTACCATAGTCGACGGCATCCGAGGCAAGGGGCAATATGTCGGGACCTATTTGGCTTGGGGCGTAAACAATGCCGGTTGGTGGGGTGAAGGTGAGATTAAGTTTTATATGGACGGCGATAAGGATTATCCCACCATCTGTGGCACGGGCACGGAAGATTATTTTTGCGGCTCTTATAATTTTGAAAACAAGGCCGAGCATGAATATGAGACTTTTTCAACCCCCTATGCGGGTTTGTCACAGGTTATCAGACCCGACGGGCTCTACAGTTCCCAACAGCGCTTTGGTCTTTACCGTTGGCACCTTCTTGACCCCATCAGGTTCGAAAGTGACCTGCGCGTTACCATCCAGGCCCTGGGTTGGCGCGACGAGGGTAGGTATTTACCCTTGCAAGATGACATAGCCGGCGTAGCCTTTTGGTACCAGACCTTACCCACAGCCCCCTTCCCCCCTTTGTTGGACAGGGACAGCTTGGAAATTATTTGATTATGCCTTGAAAGCAGCCAAGAGTATTTGATTTTAAGGAGGATATATGAAAGTTTTATATGCTGTCAGCGAAGCTACACCTTTTATAGCGACAGGCGGTTTGGCCGATGTCGGTGGATCCCTTCCCCCGGCCTTGCGCAAACGCCGTACGGCCTGCCGCGCGGTTTTACCCCTTTATAAGGGGATAGGGCAAGACTTTCGTGAAAAAATGCAGTTTGTTACCGATTTTGTCGTTCCGCTTGCCTGGCGGCGCCAGTACTGCGGTGTTTTCAGGTTAAACCATGAAGGTGCCGTTTATTATTTTTTAGACAATGAATACTATTTTAAACGCGACGGCCTTTATGGTCATTATGATGACGCCGAACGCTTTGCCTTCTTTTCACGGGCGGTGATGGAGCTTATAAAACACATAGACTTCAAGCCCGATATTATCCACTGCAATGACTGGCAAACAGCCATGATCCCCGTCTATAACACCATTCTTTATTCCAAGTTGCCGGGCTATGAAAACATTAAAACTGTTTTTACCATCCACAACATTCAATACCAGGGTGTCTATGACAAAAGCCTTATGGGTGAAGTTTTGGACCTTGATGAAGATTATTTTTCGCTCTTGGAATACGGCGGTGCGGTAAACTTAATGAAGGGTGGCATAGAATGCGCCGATATGGTAAGCACCGTCAGCCCCACCTACGCCAACGAAATTTTGGACCCCTGGTATAGCCACGGGCTTGACCCGATTTTAAGGGAAAGGGCCTACAAATTAAGGGGGATTTTAAACGGCATAGACTTTAAAGCCTATGACCCCGGCAATGACAGCGACATTTTCTTCCCCTACAGTGCCAAGGACAAAAGCGGCAAGGCCAAAAACAAGGCCGCCCTGCAAGAACACTTGGGGCTTGAGCTTAAGGCCGACCTTCCCTTAATCGGCATTACAACCCGTTTGGTTACCCATAAGGGGCTTGACTTGGTTGTGGAGGCTTTTGAAAATATTTTAGCTTCCTCTCAAGCCCAGTTTGCTATTTTAGGTTCCGGCGACTATGCCTTTGAAGAGTTTTTTCATGCCATGGCAGAAAAATATCCGGGGCGTGTTTCTTTCACTGCCGGGTTTATACCCCATTTGGCTCGAAAAATATATGCCGGAGTCGATTTGTTCTTAATGCCCTCAAAAAGCGAGCCCTGCGGGCTTTCTCAAATGGTTTCCTTGCGCTACGGCACCCTGCCCATAGTGCGCGAAACAGGCGGGCTTAAAGATTCTGTAACAGACAGCGGTGACGGCAAGGGTAACGGCTTCACCTTTAAAAGCTACAATTTTGCCGATATGACCGACGCCGTTAACCGTGCTCTAACTGCTTTTTATGACAAGGCCGCATGGGGTAAACTTGTAGACCGTGCCCTCAAGGATGACAACAGCTGGGCAAATTCCGCCGGCGAATACCTTGAAATGTACAGGGGTATTTTAAGTTAATAAAAACCGCCCCTATATTTGGGGCGGCGTCTGCTTTTATCAGCGGTTAACTCAAGCGTTTGGCTAAATTTTCCAATTCTCTCAAAACATATTCTTCCATTTCACCCACCAGGGTTTTAACACACAGCGGCACTTCATCGGTCGGCACTTTGCGCCGACCCTTTTCCATTGAAGCCAGTAATACAAACTGAATCCCCGATAAAACTTCGGCATAACTGCTACTTTGGACCGGAGTTTCTTCACCTATCCAATTTCTGGGTATGTCCCCTGCTCCTGCCGCCGCAACCAAAAAACGATACATGCTTATGGAAAAATACTTTATGAAGTTTTCTCTGTTTTCGGGTGGCCTTTCCAGTAATTTTTCACGCAAAAAAGTAGTGACCCGAAAAATTGTCAGGGCGTCAAGTTTTTTGTCTTCCGGTATATCTTCCATGGTGAAATAGCCTTCGTTTAAGACTTTTCTGGATGAGCTTAAACCCAAAAGATAATCGGTGGTCACCCCATAATATTCGGCTGCCCGCTTTACAAAGGCCAGGCCGCATTCTCTTATTCCGTTTTCGTAATGTGAAAGCAGGGCCTGTGAAACCCCCAAGCGTGCCGCAGCATTTTTTTGACTGATTCCGCTGTTTTTTCTGATCTCGCTCAAGCGCATGGCAAAAGTTCTTTCCATTTTTGCACTCCTATACAATTTGTATATACTGTTCGTTATTATTATACCCGTAGTTTTGGTTTTTGCAACACTTCATTTTGGAGGTTTCTATGAAAACTTATGACATTCACTTAATCAGGAACGCTTCAACCGCAGCCAATGAGGAAGGCCGTTATTTGGGGCATACCGATGAACCCTTAAGTCGGCGAGGCCGGCAAGAACTCACCGACCTTTTAGTCCGGGCCGCCTACCCCCGGGCCGATGTGGTATTTACCAGCCCCTTGCAGCGTTGCACTCAAACAGCAAAAATTATATATCCAGAAAACAAGCCGCTTGTCTTGAATGATTTAATAGAAATAAACTTTGGCGAATTTGACGGCAAGAGCGCAGATGAACTCAAGGACCATCCCCTCTTCGCCGACTGGCTCAGCGGTAAGCCCGGCATAGCCCCGCCTTTTGGCGAAAGCAATGAAGAATTTGCAAGAAGGATATGCCAAGCTTTTGAAAGAATAATTGAAGGCATTATTAAGAGCGGCACAAGCAGCTGTGCCCTTGTAACACATTCGGGTATAATTACCGCCTGGTTAGCCCTTTACGGCCTACCCGAGGCCAATATGAACGATTGGGTGTGCCCACCCGGCCATGGTTACAGCCTGCTTCTTATGCCTTCACTTTGGATGAAGGCCAAAAAAATAGAGGTGACGGAAAGAATCCCGGCCCTTGAAGGTGAGTAATGCTCACTTGATACGCTTAGCTTTGTGTAGTAGAATATAGTTAAGTTATGTTTGCTTTTATCGCTTTCATATCTTGCCCCCCTTCCACTTCTTAGTCAGTTCATCCGTAAGCTTAAGTTGGATAAGGAGGAAATAATATGTCGGAAAACAAAATCTATCAACCACACAAGTCTTCTTTAGGCGGCTTAGACGCCAATGTCCTCGCATTGCTCACCTATTTAGCAGCAAGTATTGTAAGTTTCATTCCCGGGCTAAAGTATGTCGCCTGGTTGGCACCGGGCCTGATCTACCTTCTTGAAAAATCCAGTAAACTCGTAAAATCACACGCCGCCCAAGCTCTGACCATAAACATTGTCGGTTCTGTCTTCCAAATCATCTTAAAAATCATTGCTTTAATCGTTACTGCCATAGTCCGCAAAACCGCCAAGCCGTCGGATATTTATGACCTTTGGGATTTTTACGGAAACAAAGGTTATGCTGCGGTAGCAACCGTGGGAACGATATTCTTTTTCCTATCATTGGCGGTTTCAATCGTAATTTTAGTTTTCGAAATTCTGGCAATGGTAAACGCTTACAAGTATAGCGAGTACAAAATCCCGATCATCGGTTCCCTGGCCGAAAAAATTGCCCCCTTGCTTGACAAGTTTGACCTTGGCGGCTCAAAAGCTCCACCCCCGGCCGGGGCCAATTTTGACCCACAGACGGGCCAGCCCGTTGCTCCGCCGCCTCCCCCACCGGGCGCTAACTTTGACCCGCAAACGGGCCAACCTCTTGCCCCACCGCCGCCTCCACCGGGCGCTAACTTTGACCCGCAAACAGGCCAACCTCTTGCTCCACCGCCCCCACCGGGTGCTAACTTTGACCCACAAACAGGCCAACCTTTAAATCAAACGCCGCCGACTGACGATTTAGTTGACGACACCGAAACTGACACCCCACAATAAAATAATAGTTTTCCGTGCTTTTGTATGGGAAGGAAGTGATTGTTGTGTTTTGCCCAAAATGTGGTTCTGCCAATGACGATAACTCGAAATTCTGTCTCAATTGTGGCCATGCTTTAACAGAAAGTACCAATGAGCAAGCTAAGCCACCGGCTCCGCCACCACCGCCCCCTGCCCCTCCGCCCACACAGCCGGTTCAAGGATGGGCTCCACCGCCGGCCCCCGCGGCCCCGGCGCCCAAGAAGAAGAAAGGCTGCTTGATAGCCCTGATAATAGTCCTAATCCTGTTTATATTGGGTGGGGTATTGAGCTTTATCGGTTTTAGGTTTTTCTTTAATAAAGTCGTAGCCGATGAATTGGCAAATGAGTATAATTATTCTCAAAGCGAAGACATGACTCAAGCCGATTTAGATGACGATGATTACGAAGGCGGGGAATTTTCCTTTTCCGGCAGCTGGCCCGACGACCCGCTTTTGAAAGATGTTCCAAAACCCAATGTCGGTTCAATCTTTTCTGCTTCCAGTGAAGAAGACGGCATCACAATCATGTTCTCAGGTTGGGACAAAGAGGCTTTTCTTGACTATGTCAAGAAGCTTAAAAAAGCCGGTTTTGATAAGAATGTTGAGCAAGTTGATATGGGCTTTGTCTCAAGTTATGAGGCCGACAACGGTAAGGTTACCGTTAGTCTTGCGCATTCGGTAGGTTTTTATGTTCTGACAGTCGATAAGAAATAGTTTGTTGAAAAAAATCAGGGCTATACTCTTTGCCAAAGCATTGAGTATAGCCCTTTTTGATGTCGGATAATTTTATGTTGCTTCTTTGGTCAAAATTTTAATCCATTTAAAACGATTTACCTTAACCACCGCAACAGCACACTTCAGGATTTGATCAATCTTGAGGAAAACAAAGGTATAGACAACCGGTAGCTGAAAAACGAAAGCGGAAAGGGCGGCCAGGGGTAAGACCAGACCCCACATAAAAATAATGTCGTTGTACAAAACAAATTTTGTGTCCCCACCGCCTGCCACAATACCCGTCAATGAAGGCATTTGATAGGCGGTGCCAACCACGGTTATACTCAAAACCAAAAGAAAACGCTTGGCTAATTGAGCGGTTTCGGGTCTTATATTATAAAAACCGATAATATAGCCTCGAGCCGAAAACAAAACAAGCCCGGTAAATACACCTATGCCCAGAAAAAGGATTTGCATGGTTTTGGCATAATCTTTTACCCTTTGCATATCACCGTAGCCAACGGCCTTGCCGATAACCACATTGGAAGCGTTGGCAGAACCGCCGGCCAAAACAACGGCTACCTGAAAAATGGTTGTGGCTATGCTGGACGCCGCTATGGTGGAAGCCCCCAAGCGGCCCAAAATCGCCCCTTGCACGGCCATGGCTATACCCCAAGAAGTTGAAGACAAAACCGTAGGCATTCCGGTTTTTAGAAAATCTTTAAAATAAGATTTTTCAAGCTTAAAGATATCGGCCAAGCGAAGTTTTAAATTTTGCTCAAGCACTCCGGCATAAAAGACAACAATGACAAGCTCAAAAACCCTGGATATAAGGGTGGCAATCGCGGCTCCTCTTATCCCCATCTCCGGCATGCCAAAGCGGCCGTAAATCAAGCCATAGTTTAGGGTCATATTTACAAACAAGGCCGCCAAGGAAACCCAAAAGCCTATCTTAACCTTTTCAATGCTGCGCATTAGCCCGATTATTACACTTGTGAGCGCAAAAATCACATAGGAAAAGGCTATAATTCCCAAATATTCTTTGGCCTGCTTTATGACCTCTGCCTCATTTGTTAAAAGTGAAAGCAAGAGGTTGGGGAAAAAAAGGCTTATAAGGCCGATGAGAAAGCTCATGCCCACAGCCAACCAAAAAGCCACCGCAAAAAGCTTTTTTATGGGTTGGGTTTGCCGCTTGCCCCAATACTGGGCACATATTACCACCAAGCCCGCCACAATGCCGTTTAAGACCATTTGCAAAAGAAACTGAATTTGATTGCAGACGGCTGCCGCACTTAAGGCGGTTTCGTTATAAGCCCCAAGCATCATACTGTCTGCCAAGTTGACGCTGAAGGCAATCAGGTTTTGCAGGGCGATAACAAAGGTCAAAGAGAAAAAAGACCTGTAAAAAGATGAGTCTTTTACAAACCATTTCATAAAATAAGCCATCCCGTTCAGAAAGTTTAAGTATTTTTTTTAAAAACAAACTTTATTTTGACAGCGGCAAGCCTATCATATATACTGACGGGTGTCAATCGGCCAAAACTTCTTTTGGCCAAGTCTGCTAAAACCATAGGAGGGTAAAATCATGAGCAAAAGAACTTACTTCAACGGCAGTTTTATCCAAAGAATCGGCAAGGTTATAAGCGTGGCGGACGGCCTGCCGTCCAACGACATATCTGCCCTGACTTATGACAAGAAGGGTCTGCTTTACATAGGCACCGGCAAGGGGCTTGTCAAGCTTAACAAGGGTAAGCTTGAAAGTGTTGATTTGGGGCTTCGGGGTGAAAAATCAGCTGTCAACATGCTTTTTGTCGATGCCGACAATGCCCTTTGGGCGGCATGCGACAGTGTTTTGTTTTACATAAAAAATAAAAGTGTAAAAGAAGTTGCCAAATTCTCTTCCCCTGCGGTCCAAATGGCCCAAGGCAGCGACGGTGCCCTTTGGCTGCTGACGCGGGATCTTCTTTATAAGGCAGAGCCCGGCAGTTTTGACTTTGAGCGCTACATTGAAACACAAGGTCAGGGCACTTCGATTGCCCTCAAAGGGCTCAAGGATATCTTTGTGGGCTCAAAGAAAAGCGGGCTTTTGGGTCTGATAGGCAAACGCCCCCATTTTGCAGAACTTTTTGAACAGTTTACGGGGCTTTTGAGCAACCGTGTAAACTGCGTTTCTTTTGACTCGGTTGGCTATGTTTGGGTCGGTACGGACAAGGGTGTAAATGTTTATGACGGCAAGGGGCATTGGCTGAGTGCAAAAGAAGTCGGCGTTTTACCCAAGGGTGATATCAGGGCCATGGATTTTGCGGATGACGGTTCACGCTGGTTTGCAACGGACACGGGCCTGGTTTTGTTAAAAGACGGCAGCCTTAAATATTATGGTTTTAGGCGTTGGGTGCCTTCGGTTAATGTAAAAGCGGTGGCCGTCGCTGCCGACGGCACGGTTGCTGCCGGCACGGACGCGGGGCTCAGCATTATTTCTCAACAAATTATGACCCTGAATGATAAGGCCGATCACTACCAAAAAGTTCTTGAAAAATATCATGTGCGAAAAGACGGCTTTGTGACCTTAAGAATTTTGGAAACCCCCTATGATATGGACTCGGGCTATGTAAGAATATCTGACAATGACGGCACTTGGACCGCCATGTACCTGGTGTCTCAAGCTTACCGTTACGGCACCACAGGTGAAAAGTCAGCCCTGGCCAATGCCCGCCAAAGCTATAAGGCTCTTAAAAAATTAGCTTACATAACCGACATACCCGGCTTCACCGCCCGCGCTATCCGCTACCCGGATGAGGTCGGCTTTGGTAACGGCAACCCCGAATGGCACTTGGATGCCAAGGGCGAATGTGAGTGGAAATGCGAAACTTCAAGCGATGAAATGGTCGGTGTTTTTTACGGACTTTCAGTCTATTATGATATAGCCGCCGACAAAAAAGAAAAAGAAGAAATAAAAGAAATCATTCGTGCTATAATGGACCATATACTTGAAAATAATTACAAGTTGGTTGACTTTGACGGCCTGCCCACAACTTGGGCCAACTGGGCACCCGAAGACATTAATTACAATGACCATTGGTTTGCCGAAAGGGGCACCAATGCCTTAGAACTGCTTTCCATGCTCAAGGTTGCCCACCATATGACCGGCAAAGATGAGTATGATAAGGTTTACCGCAGCATGATAAGCGACCATCGCTATTTAATGAACTGCATGCATTATAAGCTTGAGGATTATCATTCTTGCCACATTGACGATGAACTGGCCATGCTTTCGGTAGCCCCCCTGCTAAAATATGAAAAAGACCCCATGATCCGCTCCTACCTGCTTATGGGTCTGGAACATCACTGGCAGTATGAACGCATTGAGCGCACCCCGCTTTGGTCAACAATCTATGGCTCACTCACAGGCAAGCATTGTGACATTGAGCTGGCGGCCGAATCTTTGGAACTCTTACCCCTGGACCTTATCCACTACCCCA
>LSQX01304767.1_pt2 | contig 11353 bp, 11 predicted proteins | sample 654561 | NCBI WGS metagenome assembly LSQX01 (sample SAMN04489861, study PRJNA283612) | anaerobic digester metagenome | isolation source: 4 biogas reactors fed with cattle manure at either 37C or 55C with and... | place: Denmark: Kongens Lyngby | collected 2014 | reverse complement strand
TTTTCACTCTCTCACTCTCTATCTCCAATCCCCACTTAATCTCCATCTTATCTCCACCTCTCTCCTTCTCCCTTCCCGGACAAACCCAAATTAAAGAATCTCGCAATTTTTAAAAAAACCTGCAACTCTTTTTTATTTTCTGCAACTGTTGTATATTTGTCGTCGCTACGTGGAAAGATTTGTGATTGATTGCAACCACCATGAAAAAATGCTAAAGCGATCGCTCTTTTCAATGTTTTCAATTCCATATTTCGCGCAGCCTTTTAGATTTTAATAATGCCGGACGGTTTTCGGCAAAAAGAATTTTATTATGAGCTATTTATTTACAAGCGAGTCGGTTTCAGAAGGCCATCCCGACAAAATTTCCGATCAGATTTCTGATGCTCTTCTTGATGAGTTTCTGGCGTTTGACAGCAATTCCAAGGTTGCCATTGAAACGCTGGTAACCACCGGGCAGGTAATAATTTCCGGCGAAGTGAAGTCAAAAACCTATGTGGATGTGCAGGAAGTGGCACGCCGCGTAATCAACAAAATCGGATACACCAATGCCGGCTATCGTTTTGACGGCGACTCGTGCGGAGTTTTGGTCGCAATCAATGAGCAGGCAGCCGATATTAACCAGGGCGTGGATAAGGCAGACAAAAGCGAGCAGGGCGCCGGCGATCAGGGAATGGTATTTGGTTATGCCTGCAAGGAAACCGACAATTATATGCCTTTGCCTATTGAACTTTCGCATGAAATTATGAAAGAATTAGCGGCAATTCGCCGTGAAGGCAAAGTGATGACCTACCTGCGTCCCGATTCCAAATCGCAGGTTACCGTTGAATATTCAGATGATGATCAGCCCCTGAGCGTGCACACCATAGTAGTTTCCACCCAGCATGATGAGTTTGGCGATGATCAGACCATGCAATCCAAAATTAAGGAAGATGTGGTAAATATTCTCATTCCGCGTGTGAAAGCAAAATACCCTGAACGGATACAGAAGCTTTTTGATGGTGAAATTAAATATTTTGTAAATCCGACAGGCAGATTTGTAATTGGCGGTCCTCATGGCGATACCGGACTTACCGGACGAAAAATTATTGTGGACACTTACGGCGGGCGCGGCGCTCACGGCGGCGGTGCATTCTCGGGGAAAGACCCTTCAAAAGTTGACCGCTCTGCTTGTTATGCTGCGCGTCATATTGCCAAGAACCTTGTAGCAGCAGGCGTTGCAGATGAAGCACTGATTCAGGTGGCTTACGCAATTGGCGTGGCTGATCCCCTTTGTGTTTATGTTAACACAAACGGTAAAAAGAATGTCAGTCTCAGTGATGGCGAAATCGCATTGAAAATCAAGGATATATTCAATCTGCGCCCGGCAGCAATTGAAGAGCGGCTAAAATTACGCAAACCCATATATCTTGAAACCGCAGCTTACGGGCACATGGGGAGAACGCCAGTAAAAGTTGTTAAAAGATTTGAATCGCCCTATGAAAAGGATGCCTTAGAGAAGGAATTCGAACTTTTTACCTGGGAAAAACTGGATTATGTGGATAAAATCCGGGAGGCATTCGGACTTTAATGCTATTTGATTTTTTGGTCTGATTTCTATTTCAAATCGACATAACAGGACAATTCCCGGAAAGGGAATTTAATACAGGTATCACTTTATAATCAGTGCCATCCGGGATACCGGAATTACTGTGCAAAAAATTCCATGAATGCCACGGGGAATCTATTCGCATATATTTTTCGTTTTCCTTTCTTTTTCGTAACTTTTCGCTCTCGAAAACGAATAACTGTATAGGAGATTGTTCACATAAAACCTGTTAGTCATGGAAGAAAAAGTTGTAACCATTGTCGTTTTACCCTATGCCAGAGCGGTCGAACTCAAGCAGCGCTTAGAGGATGAGGGTGTTGCATGTGAACTGGAGGACATCAGCCTGACGGAAGATGCAGTCGCTTCGGTGAGGGTTAAGATTTCAGAAAAAGATCTTGGGATTTCTGTTCCTGTTTTGGATGATTTTTTGGGGAAAAAAGATGAAAAGCTAAAAAGAGTTGAAAAAAGCAATGACCATGTTTTGGTACCGGTCGATTTTTCTCCGGTTTCTCTGAAAACAACCAAGCTTGCCTTTAGCATCGCTTCACACCTTCAGGTGAAACTGGTGCTGATGCACTGCTATATTAACCCTGCAATCCATTCAGCGCCTTATGCCGATGTTTATGTTTATGACTCTGCCCTGCTGGCACGCATGGAAGACTCAGAAAAAAGCGCCAATGACAATTTCGCGAAATTTTTGGAAAAGCTCATTGCCGAAATCGGAAGAGAAAAATGGCAGAGTGTTGATAGTGAATTTATTATTAAACCCGGATATGCCGATGAGGATATTCTCTCCTTTTCGCGACAAAACAATTCGCGCGTTATTGTGATGGGCACGGGAGGCGAAGCCGAACTGACAATGGGCAGTGTGACTGCCGACGTTATATATAACGCAAAAGTCCCGGTTCTTGTAATTCCCGAGGGATATCCCGAAAAAGAGCTGCCGGAATTCAAGCGTGTGCTCTATGCCACAAATTTTGATACCAACGATTTCAGAACAATCAACAAGCTTATCGGATTGCTGAAACCGTTTGATGTGAAGGTGTTTTGCGTTCATGTCGGCAAAAAAGAGTGCACCGACTGGGATAAGGCGCGGCTTGAGGGAATGCGGAAAATTTTATCCGAAAAATATGAAAAGAAGGAGTTCAACTGCCGTTTTATTCCCGGCGATGATATTTTGGAAACCCTTCAGGAGTTTATTGACGGGAATGCCATCGATATCATCTCACTCACTACCCGAAAACGGAATATGATTTCGCGGTTGTTTAACCCAAGTGTTGCCCGCAAGATGGTGTTTCATAGCAAGTTGCCTCTTTTAGTTTTTCATGCATAAAAATTGCCCGGTAAGTCTATTTTGAGTTTTCATCAGCAATCAGGCGTGAAATTTCCCGAATGGAATCAGCCATGGGTTTGTAGGTAAATCCTGTGAGGCGGCAGATTTTGCTCCCGTCGAATTTCTTGATTTCTCTGGCAGATTTTGCAGTTTCCCGGGATAGCTCAGGCGCATTTTTAGAAAACAGACTGTAAAGCGCAACCGCACGCCAGCCAATTCCCAAAATAAATTTCGATGCATAGTAACGCGGACGGGGCTTACCCATTGCATCGGCAATGGCAAAGAAGATTTCCCGGTAACTCAAATTCTCGGCGTTGAGAAGGAAACGCTGATTTTTGCAATTGTCAAAGTTTTTGTCATCCATAAGCAAAATCATGGCTTTTGCTACGTCTGCAACATCCACGTAACCCATGACACCGTGCGTATAAAACTTCAATCCGTTCCAAACCGTCTGAAAGAGCTGGGTGCTGCCCGAATATTTGTCTCCCGGACCCAGCACGATGGAAGGATTTACGATTACCGCATTCAGTCCCTCTTCAATGCCGCGCCACACTTCCATTTCAGAGAAAAATTTGCTGTGCGAATAGCCGCTTTCCCCCTTTGACGGCACCCAGTTGGTATCTTCATTAATTTCACTTCCGTCCCGGGTTGAGCCTAAAGCAGCAATGGAGCTGATGTGGCAAAACTTTTTCACTCCGTTTTTTAAAGCGGCATTCACTACATTGGCAGTGCCCTGTGTGTTGTTACGAATCATTTGATTTCGCTGTGATTTTCGGAATGAAATAATTGCCGCACAGTGGTAAACTTCATCAGCGCCGGACAGGTGTTCCTCTATGTCAAAATAATCCAGAATATCTCCGTCAACCCATTCAATCCGGTTAAAAAGCTGCTCCGGTTTGTCCGAATAACAGGAGAAAATTTTTAGAACCTGCTGCAAATTACTGCTGCTGCGCTTCAGTGCTTTTACCTTTTTCCCGGATGCAACCAGCTCAAATAAGAGATGTGAACCGATTAACCCTGTGCCGCCCGTTACAAAAATCATAATTAAAGTTTTGGCAAAAATAGAAAATTAAAATACTATTCATCTTGCAAGTTCCCGGACGCTTTTGAATCACTTTTTGTTGTTTTTGCAATTTTATGGAGAAATTTTGGTTTGATTGTCCGATTTGGGTTATTTTTATCGGGATGATTATGATTGAAATCTCTTTTTGTTGAGAAATGGAAAACAGGGAATCCGAAAAAATATTGAGGTTTGAAACCAAAGAGGAGAGCAATGAGCGCCGGATGCAGGAAGCACTAAACCGCACACCGCACGAAAGACTTATGTTTTTTCTGGAATTGTCGCAGGAAATGCAATCTTTTTATTCGGGAAAACCTCACCCCAACAGCTATAAAAATAACCTGATTCTTGAAAGAAATGTTGATAAATTTTCATGATCGTATAAAGGAATTTATTGTTTGTGCAACAAAAAATAACCTTGAAATGCTTCTTGTTGGCGGAGGTGCTGTGAATTTTCATGGTTACCAGCGTCATTCGGCAGATATTGATTTTTGGGTGAATTCAACCACTGAGAATTTGGAAAGACTTTTAAAGACTTTGCAGGATATGGGTTATAATATTCAAAAATTACCAAAAGCAATTTCTGAAGGCGAACAAAATATCTCACTAAAAATCAGTCCTGTATTTGACCTTGAGCTTATAACCCGGTTCAATTCGGGAAGAACATTTGATGAGTCGTTTGCAAATAGCGATGTAGTTGAAAAAGGAGGTTTGAAATATCATGTTTTAAGTTTTGAAGACCTTATTTTTAGCAAGATTATCTCAAAAAGGGCTAAAGACAAACTTGATATTGAAGAGTTGCAAAGAATCCGCACGCAAAGAAAAAAATAGACTCCTGTCGAATTTAAGTTTCAGTTTGGAAGATTTTCCTGAGTTTCAGATTTATGAAAAGCAGTTAATTGATTGTCCGGCTGCCAAGTTTTTCCGACAGAAATTTTTCCACCTGTTTTAAATTCATGTATTTGGACTGCTCCTCGATTACAAGGTCGAAATTGTTGTCGTCAGCTGCCTTGTCAATATTCTTTTCAATTTCACCAAGCAGAATTTTCACTTTTCGGAGTTTATATTCGTAAATTATGCGTGGCACAAGGTAGTCGATAATCTCTTCTTCCCTTTCAATGAAGGCGCCGGCTTTTGACCATCGTTTGCTCTCGGTGAATTTTTCCGAAAGCAGATCGGTAGCCAGCCGGCTCACCGCTGCATCTTCATTAAACAAAAAATGCTTTTCTGAATCAAACTGTTCGTTATCAAGGTTCTCTTTCACCTGATAAAATATTTTTTGGAACAATGGATTCTCCGGTATCAGGTCATCATTTTCAAGCTCTTCAATCATATATTCCCCAACTTTCACCTCATACATTTCATGCGGATTGTCTCCCTCTCTTTCGAAAATAACCGTGTTTTGGTACCTGAGCAGAAAACGGAGGAATTCTAATTCTTCTACCATTAATTCAGAGTGATGCGACACATCCGGGATGAATTGCGGCGGTGATGCAGGCGGCGCAAATGCCGGCTGGCGCTGCGACTGCATCTGCTTTTTCCGAAACTCTTCGTTTTGCCGGTACTTCTGTTTTCTGATTTCTGCATAAAGCAGATCTTCATCCACATTCAGCAGTCGGCTGCACTCTTTCACATAAACTGAGCGGGTGATGGAATTGGGAATAACAGCCACCGAGCGGATTACATCCGTGATGAGGCGCGAACGGACAATGGGATCTTTTTCAGCATCCTTCATCAGCAGAGCGGTTTTGAAGCGAATAAAATCGGTTTCGTTCTCTGCAACATATTCACTGAAGCCTTGCGCCCCTTTTTTCTTTGCAAAAGAGTCGGGGTCTTCGCCGTCCGGGAGCAGCAAAACCTTTATGTTCATCCCCTCTTCCAGCACCAGATCAATGCCACGCAATGAAGCTTTGATGCCTGCTTCATCGCCGTCAAAGATGATGGTGATATTGTTGGTGAATCGCTTGATAAGCCGTATCTGGTCGGTTGTGAGCGCCGTTCCCGACGAAGCAACCACATTTTCGATGCCTGCCTGATGAAGCGAAAGCACATCGGTATAGCCTTCAACCAAATAGCACTTTTCCGAGCGTGCCATTTCACGCTTTGCCTGAAAAATACCGTAAAGTTCACGGCTTTTGTGGTAAATTTCCGATTCGGGTGAGTTGAGATATTTTGCAGCTTTGGGATCGTTTTTCAGGTTGCGCCCGCCAAAGGCAATTATTCGCCCTGCCAGATTGTGCACCGGAAAAATAATCCGCCCGGCAAAGCGGTCGCGAATCCAGTCATCACGCTTGATTGTCAGTCCGCTTTTTTCTAAATATTCCATCCGGTAACCCTGTTTTTGAGCAGCTTCCGTGAAAGGCGCCTTGCCATCGGGAGAGTAGCCCGTTTCAAATTTTTTAAGCACATCGTCACGAAATCCACGCTCCCGGAAATAGCTCAGTCCGACAGCCCGCCCCTCATTTTCCTCCCAGAGATTGCGGACAAAATATTTCCCGGCAAAAGCGGAAACAATCATCATGCTTTCCCGGTCATCTTTCAGCTGCTTTTGCTCCTCGGTCTCTTCGGTTTCAACTACTTCGATGTTGTATTTTCGTGCAAGCCATTTGAGCGCTTCGGGGTAGCTGAGACTTTCATGTTCCATAATGAAATTCACGGCGTTACCTCCTTTTCCACAGCCGAAGCATTTGAAAATCCCCTTTGACGGGGAAACCGTAAAAGATGGCGTTTTCTCATTATGAAACGGACACAGTCCCAACATGTTAACCCCGCGGCGGCGTAGGGTAACAAATTCGGAAACCACATCGGTAATGTCGGCGGCATCAAGAATCCGTTGTATGGTATGCTGGTCAATCACGATTACAAATGTAACGATTTTGATTGGAGAAAAGGTAGGGAAGCAGGTGAATAGGTTCAGGATTTTACCCTATCTTTAGCCGAAAACAATTTCAGACATGAAGAAAAAATTGGTAGTCCTGTCGGGAGCAGGGATTAGTCAGGAAAGCGGACTGGAAACATTTCGCGATATGGGCGGACTGTGGGAACAATATGATGTTACACAAGTTGCCAGCCCGAAAGCGTGGCGGCAAAACCCTGAACTGGTGCTGCGTTTCTACAACGAACGGCGCAAACAGTTATGGGAGTCGAAGCCCAATGCCGGGCATACCGGTATTGCAGAGCTTGAAAAGTGGTTTGACGTGGAAATAATTACCCAAAATGTGGATGATTTGCACGAACAGGCAGGAAGTTCAAAGGTTTTGCATCTTCACGGCGAGCTTCGGAAAGCACGCTCTACGGCTGATTCATCGCTGATTTATGAGTTGAAACACTGGGAGCTGAATTTAGGCGACAACTGCGAAAAAGGGAGCCAGCTGAGACCCCACATTGTTTGGTTTGGTGAGTCGGTGCCCGAAATTGACAACGCTGTTCTCATTGCACAAAAAGCTGATATTTTTGTTGTGGTAGGCACATCCCTTGCAGTTTATCCCGCTGCCGGACTTGTAAATTACACCAGACCGGGAATTCCGGTCTTTGTGATAGACCCGCAAAAGCCGGCAGTTTATATAGATGAAGTCGAATATATTCAGGCAAAAGCAGGCAGGGGAGTGGAAATTTTAAATACAAAACTTCAAAAACTGAGATGATATGGTCAGAAAAATACTTTTCTCCTCACTGCTGTTTTTAATTACGCTGTGGGCTTCCGCCCAACGCTTTGAAGGCGGATTGATTGCCGGATTCAATGCCACACAGGTTGAAGGCGACGCCTTCAAGGGATACAACAAACCAGGTATTTTAGCCGGTTTTTTTGTTCAGACCGATGTGGCTCCTGCAATTTTTGCCGGCATGGAGATTAAATATTCGCAGAAAGGCTCCCGAACCCGGATGAAGCAAAACGATCCTGATCCGAAAAAATATATCATGCGGTTAGGATATATCGATTTGCCGGTTTTTGCCGGGTTTCGCACAAGCGACAGGGGAGCAGTGGTTGCCGGCGTTTCCGCCGGATACCTGATGCACTCCATGGAGTTCGATGAATACGGGGAGTTTCCCAGAGAAGATTTACACGCCTTTAACAATCTCGATTTGCAGCCTTTTTTAGGTTTTCAGTTTGACATGCTCGACCAGCTGAAAATCGACCTGCGGTTTGCCCTCTCGGTTCTGCCGATTCGTGGGCAACCGGGCGAAGATGCCACTACCTACTACTGGCTGAACAATCAGTTCAACAATGTGATTTCATTAGCTGCTTATTACAACCTGAGCAGATAGTGCAAAGCGTTTAACTGGTTTTTTACGTAGTGGATGCCAGTGTGGCAATACTCACTTTTACTCCGGGGATTTTCAGAAGTTCAAAAGCACAGGCTTCCAGCGTTGAGCCGGTGGTAACCACATCATCCACTAACAGAATATGCTGATTTTCAAATTGTGTGGCATCTTTTACGTCAAAAATTTCTTCCACGTTCAGCCACCGTTCAAAACGGTTTTTGCGGGTTTGCGTCTGGCTGTGAATCTTTCGGTAAAGGTTACCGGCTGAAATCGGTTTTTCGAGCGCTTCAGAAATTCCGCGGGCAATCCATTCACTTTGATTGAAGCCCCTTTTGCGCAGCTTTCTTTTGTGGAGTGGCACCGGAATAATCAGGTTTACCGTATCGAAAGCACCCGATTCAACTAACGTTTCCCCGAATTTTCTGCCGGCTAAAAGTCCGAGTTCCTTCAGCCCTTTGTATTTGATGGCGTGGATAAGCTCCTGATAGCGACTTCCTTTTTTGTAGTGAAACCAGGAAACCGTATGTTCAATCTGTACCCTTCCCCAAAAAAGCTGAGCCGTTTTGTTGTATTGGTCATCTCCAAAACGGGTTACCGGCAGATCAAACCAGCACTTCATACAGACATATTTCTCCTGCGAAACCAGCCTGTTGCCGCAAGTGATACAGAGTTCCGGAAAAAACAACTCGGTAAAATCCCGTAGCATCTGAGAGAGTGAATCCATGTGCGGAAGTTATGAATTTTTATAAAAGTAGAAAAATAACAGAGGGTTGATTTTCAAACAGTCCACTACCGTCCGTCAAATAGATTTTTCGCAAAGCGAAAAAAGATGGAATACAGGCATCATTCGGCGCAAAATCTTCAAACGATTGTAATTGCACCTGTAACAAGTACTTCAAAGGATTATCCCACGCGAGTTTCAATAAATCAGGGAAAAACAAAAGGTTGGGTTGTGATTGACCAAATCCGGACAATTGATAAAAGAAGAATCATAAAAACTTTAGGAAAATTGAATAATCCCGAAATTGATAAAGTGAAAAGTGTAATCCGGGAAACTTTTGTTGATTAAAAAGATACTATCCCACAATTTCCAACCGCCCTCCCCTACTAACGGTTCCGTTTGGCGGTTATTGAAATTCCCGGCTCAAAATAAGCGGCGTAGCTCATGGGTGAACCAAGCTCGCTGACTGCTTTCCGAATGACTTCATCATCGCTGAGGGATGCGCGAATACTGCCTTTTTGGTAATAGAAACGGGAAACAATCTCATTTTTGAGCAACTCCTTAATTTCTTCCGAAAAAGTCTGAAGGTCTTTGTCGAGATGAGGCTCAAGGCGCTCCTTGATTTTATCGAACTCTTCGGCAGCCAGATCATAGTATTTTTCCTCTTTTGCCTTCTCAATCAGCCTGTTCAACATCAATTCCGATTGCGAATCGTATTCAATATTTTTCCCTTTGACAAATTCACTGAACTGATTGTAAATAGCATCTGATATTTTAAACTCCTCGGGAGCAGCAATCTGCTCTGTTTTGTTGGAAAATTCGGTGGCAAAGTCAAAAACAAGAAATTTGGTGATAAGCGCAATGCTCAGGTTGCTCAGCTGCTCGGGTTTCAATGTGATGTCGGGAACAATTCCGCCGCCATCGTAAACCTTTCTTCCCTTTTTCGTGGTGAACTCAGTAATGAGCGAATCCGGCACATAGCCCACGCTGCCGTCATCGTTGCGGTGCGAATAGTCCAGCGCCTGAATGCAGCGCCCGCTGGGAATATAGTATTTTGCCGTGGTAACCTTCAGCTTTGTGTTGTAGCTCAAATCGCGGGTGGTTTGCACCAGTCCCTTGCCGAAAGTGCGCTCACCGATGACTAATCCGCGGTCGAGGTCCTGAATGGCGCCGGCAACAATTTCCGAAGCAGATGCAGATGCCCTGTTGGTCAATACGGCGATGCGAATCGTGGTGTCAATGGGCGCAGCGCTTGCGGTGTAAATTTTATCCCACTGTTTTACCTTTCCTTTTGTGCTGACGATTTCAGAGTTTTTTGGCACAAAAAGGTTGACAATTTTCACGGATTCCTGCAACAACCCGCCGGGATTGGAGCGCATGTCGAGAATAAGCCCTTCGGGATTGTTCTTTTTGAGTTCCAGAAAAGCTTTTTTCACATCTTCACTGCAATTGACGGTGAAATTTGAAAGACGGATATATGCTGTTTTGGAGTCAACCATTCCATAATAAGGCACGGCATCAATGGAAATTTTCTCGCGCACAACATCCACTTCAAAAGGATTTTTATCTCCGGGACGCTGCAATTTAATTTTCACCGGTTTTTTTGCCGGACCTTTCAGCAGGGTGCTCACATCTTCGGTATTCATTTTTTCGGTGGATTTTCCTTCCACTTCCAAAATGATATCGCCGGCTTTCAACCCAAATTTATGAGCCGGAAAACCTTCATACGGCTCTGAAATGACAATTTTATCATTTTGTTTGCCAATCAGTGCGCCAATGCCGGCATATTCGCCGGTGGTCATAAAGCGAAAATCCTCCATCTGGTCTTCCGAAATAAAATTCGTGTAGGGATCCAGAGACTCCAACATACCGTCAATACTGGTTTTTACTAATTTATTCGGATTGATGTCATCTACATAAAACATATTCAGCTCCCTGAACAAACTGTAGTAAATTTCAAGATTTTTGGCTATCTCAAAGTTTTTCTCGTCGCGGTTGAAACCGTAAAAACCTACTCCGGCAACCACAACCACCAATATGCTGATCCAAAATTTTCTAAATTTCATATTTTGCTTCTCCTTTAATTATCATTACAAACTCATTTTACCAAACCAGAAAACGAACTGACAAAATTAATAAATATTACCCGATATTTTTATGCGATATAGTCTCTGCTGCAAGTTAAAAGATATTAATCACCTGCACAGACATTTGAAACAACCGGAATATGTGTTCATTCAGGATTTTTTATTCGTAAAACAAAAAAACTCATCCCGGAGCAGGGATAAAGATGATTTTAATGATTTTTCGACTTTCATCCCGATTGTTAAAACCGCCGGTTCAGTCAATTTTATCAGATTTGACACATTTTCGGTCAGTTTTTTAGAATTT
>LSQX01139438.1_pt1 | contig 11353 bp, 10 predicted proteins | sample 654561 | NCBI WGS metagenome assembly LSQX01 (sample SAMN04489861, study PRJNA283612) | anaerobic digester metagenome | isolation source: 4 biogas reactors fed with cattle manure at either 37C or 55C with and... | place: Denmark: Kongens Lyngby | collected 2014 | reverse complement strand
ATTATCTGGCTTCTTTTTGACCAGGCTTGTGCAATAGGGTATAATGATAGGAAACCCTTACAGGAAAGCTAGGTGAATTATTTTGAACACGATACCGCTCACTCTTGAAAAAAGGAAGCTAGGCAGCAAAGGCTATTTGAATTCCTTGCGAACAGCCGGCAAAGTTCCCGGTGTGCTGCACGACCGCAAAGGGATGTCCGTCCCGGTCAGTGTTGACAGCATTGATTTTAAAAAAGCGATAAGCACATCTGCAGGGCACAACGCCATCCTGGGCCTTCAGCTGGAAGATGCCAACCATACCGCCATGGTCGAACACCTGCAAAAGCATACATTGAAGGACGACATTTATGTCCATGTCGATTTCATGTTGGTTTCGCTGGATGAGAAGATCGAGGTGCAGGTGCCTCTGGTGCTTGTCGGCCAGGAAAAGAGAGCTAAGGACGACGGCGTCATCTCGCAGGCTACGCACGAAATCACCCTGCTCAGCAAACCGACTGAAATCCCGGACAGCATCAAGGTCAACATCGCCGGCATGACGATCGGGGATACCCTGCATCTCAAGGATATCCAGCTGCCGGACGGCTGCGAAGCGCAGACCGAACCCGATGAGGTCCTGGTCAGCATCATGGCCCCGCGGACCAGCGAAGAACCCGCCGAGGGCGAGGAAGCGGCTGAACCGGCCGAGCCCGAGCTGGTTGGTGCCGAAACGGATGAGCCAGAGGCATAATCCAGTTGACAAATGGAACACGAAGGGCCCGGCTATGCCGGGCCCTTTTGCTTTTATTCTGGCCTTGAGCGGTTGTTCCGCTTAGAGATTGTACATCAATAAGTTGCCCTAAAGATTCTCCGAGAGATTAAACTGACTTGTCAATCTCCCGGAGAAAAGAGCAACTAATTTCTTAACAATCCCTTAATCGGGAATCTGGTCGTCAACAAGCTCGAACAGGGCTTCCGTTTCGACCGGTATGTTGCCGGGCAGCACGTTGACGCCGATCGCCGAACGCGAGGGCGCGCCGTTCTCTTCGCCGAATAAGGCGGTCAGCAGGGCGCTGCCGCCGTTGGCGACCTGCGGCTGCTGGTAGAAATCGTCCGCGCTGGCCACAAACGTCGTGATCTTGACGACCTGCTTCACCATGTTCAAGTCCTCAATCGCCGCCTGGAGGACAGCGAGGACATTGAGCATGCAGTTGCGCGCATAAAGCTGACCCTGCTCGAGGTCAAATTCCCGGCCCAGCTTGCCCTGGACAACGGCGCCTTCCAGAGACGGCCCGCAGCCGGAGATATAAACCAGGTTGTTGCCGAAAAACTTGATCTGGGCGTACACCCCGCCTTTGGCGGGCGGTTGGGGCAGCTTCAGACCCAGAGCGTGCAGATTTTCATAGACATTGGTTACCGATTCCATTTTTTTGTCCTCCTGCCTGTCAGGGATTTTTTCATGTTGGTTCTGGCCTTATTGTACACGATGCCGCGAGACGTGACCAGCGATGTTACAGCATCCGCCCGGCGTCGGGCTTTGCCGGTTTGCCGTCTTGCCAGGCCGGCTGCCCGTTGACCAGAACCAGCTCCATGCCGGTTGCCAGCTGGCGGGGGTTCTCGTAGCTGGCCTGGTCCCGTACCTGCTCAGGGATGAAAACATTTAGATCGGCAATCCAGCCAGGGCGAATCTGCCCGCGCTTGTCCAGTCCATGCCGTTCAGCGCCACGGCTGCTCATCTTAGCGACAGCTTCCTCGAGCGTCAGGACATGCCGCTCGAAGACCAGTTCGCGCAGCACCTTGGGGAAGGCGCCGTAGAGTCGCGGGTGCGGCTTGTCGGTCCGGCCATAGAGGGAATCCGAGATGACCGAGGCGTAGGGCAGCCGGGCGATCGCATCAACATCCGACTGACTCATGCTCATCGCGATGGTGCCGACATTGCCCTTTTCTTCGACTAGCAGGCGGCACAGCAAATCCACCGGGTCGCACGCCTGGCGTCTGGCGATTTCGGCCAGGCTCAGGCCGAGCAGGGGCTGGCATTCAGGACCGCCTGCCGCGTTGACGATGATGCGGTCCCAGCCGACCGCCTCAACCATGCTGTCCCAGCCGGGATGGCTCCTGGCCAATTCCCGGCGCACCAGTTCAGGACCGCCCGGGGAAGCAAGCAAAGCCAGAGTTTCGGTCAGGCCCTGCTGCAGCGTGGGCGGGAGCAAGGTCATCAAGGTGGTCGATCCGCCCAGGTACGGATAGAAATCAACGCCGACATCCAAATCAGACCGTTCGATCACGTCGATCGCCTGGTGGATCAGGCGGTCCCAGTTCCTGATTCCGACTGCCTTGAAGTGGCTGATGTTGAGCCGGACGTTTGCCTGGCGGCAGATGGACAAGATCTCCTCGACCGAAGAGACCAGGCTGTTGCCCTCGCCGCGCATGTGGCAGCTGAGCAGCATGTCGCTCCCTGACAGGGGACGCAGCAGTTCGACAAATTCATCCGTTCGGGTGTAGCACTCCGGCACGTACATGATGCCCATCGAGGCGCCCAGCGCGCCCTGATCCAGCGCCGCGGCCAGCATGTTCTGGGCCTGACGCAGCTCTTCTGCCGTATACGGGGCCGGGGAAAAGCCCTTGACTGCGGTCCGAATGGCGCCGGTACCGACCTGCGTCGCGACGTTGATGCGCAAGGGCCGCTGGGCCAATTCATTGCGGTAGGCGGCAAAATCCGGCCAGGCAGCCGCGGCCGGGGCCGGCCCCAGGCAGGGTTCGAGAAACCGGTGCCAGTCGGAGCGGGTCGCTGCCATCGAGGGAAACGGCGTCAGGCCGCAATTGCCGTTGACCACCGTCGTGATCCCCTGGGCCAGCTCGATTTCACCGTAGCGATTGTCCAGCAGAGCCGCCAGATCGCCGTGGCGGTGGCCGTCGATAAAACCGGGCGTGACCACACGGCCGGCGATATCGTAGATCCGGTCGGCACCCTGGGGTTCGATGCGGCCGGGCCGGGGCAGCACGGCCTCGATCCGGTCGCCGTCAAGCAAAAGGTCGGCCGGGAAAGCCGCCTGGCCGCTGCCATCGATCACGGTACCGTTTTTCAGCCAGGTACGCATGGTCAATGGCCCTTGCGATGCCAGGTCGGGTACAGCTCGTAAAGGACATCGTGATGCGCTTCGCAGTCAAAATAGTGGGGAAAGATCTCGCCGGGTTCGGCCGGATCGTGCCCGACAAAAGCGTTGTGGATTCCGTTGCGGTACCGATCCGCCACGGAACGGCAGAAGCCGCGCCAGCCCTCCAGCCAGGCCGCCTCGTCTTGCAGAACCTGGCTGCGCTGTTCCAGCTCGTCCAGGATGCGCTGCTTGTCCTCACCCGCGGCGAGGTCGATGCCGGCGTCACCGTTGAGCGTGATCGGGATGTAGCTGACCTGCCAGACCGGCTGGGTCGTCACCTGGACCATCAGGCCCTCGTTCCAGGCCTTGTCGTCCAGGTACTTGACGAAATGGAAATTGCCCTGGCCGTAAAGGATTTCGCCCTGCCGGTACGCTTCGCGGCAGCCGATGCAGTGGCTGTGCTGGCAGAGCACCAGGTCGGCGCCGGCCCGGACCATGGCCTGGCAGGCCTTGCGCAGCCGCGGGGACGGATAGGGGCTTTGCTCTTTGCCGCCGTGGTAGAAGACGATCACCCGGTCGGCCGCCTGGCGGGCCAGGGCGATGTCCTCCAGGGAATCGAAAGGATCGAAGCCGCGCACCCCGGCGCGGTCAGGCAGCGCGTAGGAGTATTCGTGTTCGGCGACCGCCACCAGCGCGATACGCTCGCTGCCCTGCTCGATCAGGTAATTGCGGCGGGCATCCTGCTCGTCGTTCCCGATCCCGGTCAGTCCCAGGCCGGCCGCGCCGAGGGCCGCGACCGTGTCCCGCAGACCTTGCTGGCCAAAATCCAGCACATGGTTGTTGGCCAGGGCGCAGTCCGTGACGCCGGATGCCCGCAGTGTGCGGGCACTTACCGGCGGACCCTTGAGGTTCGGACCCATCTTGCGGATGGCGCCGTCGCTGTCGGTGAGGGCGCACTCCAGGTTGACGACCACACGGTCCGACTGGGCAAAGAGATCCAGGATCCGGCCAAAGAGAGTCTCGGCCGCCCCGGCTGCGAACGCTTCCCGACTGGCGTCTGTCGGCACGACATCCCCGCATAGCATCAATTTCATAAAGCACCTCCTGTTTGGCTCGATCATACAACGCCGGCGGACAGCCGGCAAATCGTCATGCGGATCCGGTCAGGTTCCGGACAGACCGGCCTGCGCTGAACGTGTGTTCCAGCGTCACCCGCTGGCTGACGTTCGGGGCGTTCGGTTTCTGGGCTGCCAGACACAGGTCGGCGGCGACCTGCCCGATCGCCTCGGCCGGCTGCAGGATCGAGGTCAGGCTGAGCCGCATCAGGCCGGAGGGGTCATGGGCGTCAAAAGCCGCCAGTGAAAGGTCCTCCGGAATGGCCAGGCCCCGCGCCTCGATCGCCTTGACCGCCCCGAAGGCCATGAAGTTGTTGGCCGCGCAGACCGCGGTCGGCAGATCTGCCCGGGTCAGGAAGCGGCTCATCGCCGCCTCGCCGGACGCTTCCTGGAAATCGCCGTGCCACAGCCAGTCATCCCCGGGGGAGATCCCTGCCTCCGCCAGTGCCTGGCGCCAGCCTTGTTCGCGCGCGTCAGCCGACGACTCCCCGACCGGCCCGCCGATCAGGAAGATGCGCTGGTGTCCCTGGCTGAGCAGGAAACGAACCAGTTCAGAAGATGCGCGGGCGTTGTCGATGGAGACCGCGCGAACCGGTTCCAGGTCATGGGGCACATTGTCGAAAAAGACCACCGGGCAGCCAGCCGCCGTGTAGGTCTTGCGGATCTGGCGCTGTTCCAGGCTGGTGGCGACGATAATTCCGGCCACCTTCTGGCGCCGGAACAGCTGAACCGCTTCCAGTTCCCGCTCCGGCGATTCATCCGTGTTGCATAAAAGCAGCGGGTGGCGCGCAGGCGCCAGCCCTTTCTCGATTCCTTTGATAACCTGGGCGAAAAACGGGTTGGTGATATCCGGCACGATGACCCCGATCACGTTGGACGAGTTGGTCTTGAGCCGGCGCGCGTTTTCATCGGGCTGGTAGTTGTGCCGTTTCAAAGCGGCCATCACGCGCTGGCGTGTCTCCGGATCGACCCGGTCCTGGTTGTTGACGACCCGCGAGACCGTCGATGTCGACAGGTTGAGTTCCCGGGCGATATCCTTCAGTTTGACCACTTCATCACCTCGCATGCCGGAAAACCGGGCCAAAGCACCCGGCGCCAGTTGTCTATTATAGCATGCCGAAACGCTGATCCAGGGACTGCTCACAAATAAGTGCTCAAAAGATGCTCTGAAAGATGGACCCGTCTCATGAATCTTTCAGAGAAAAGACCAGCTGTTTTTACCAGTCTCTTAGACAATCCGCTCCGCCAGATCCTCAAGCGATTTGGCGATCATCTCTTCGCCGATCGCTGGCGAGGCGTCCACGGCGTCCTGGATAAACCATTCGTCGCTGTCTTTGACGCGCGCAAGGTCGACCACATCGCGGTCGAGGGCGCTCAGGATCGAGCATTCCCATTTGCCGGCGTGATCGTAGCCGGTTTCCTGCTGGGCCCGGGTGCTCATGCAGGGCACGACCTGGATCCAGTTGAGCGGGTTTTCCGCCGCGTCCAGCTGCGCGTAATAGGAGGCGTTCTGGTTGTCGCCCCACCAGGCGTGGCCGCGGGTTTCCTCGAGGAAATTCATCAGGAGTTTCTTGGCCGCCTTCATGCAGGCCAAGGTCATGGGCATCAGGTTCTCCTGCTCGTACTGGTGGTGGATCACGATGTAGATGTTGCGCCAGCCGCCCAGCAGCAGCGACTTGAGCACGCAGCCCATGTACTGCTCGAGCACGTCGGCATCAACCTGGACGGTGTTCTTTTCCGGGCCGGCGACGGCATAGCTGGCCACCCNNTACCAGACCGGCGGGGCGATGACAACCGGCTTGATGCGCTCCAGCCGTTCAAGAATCCCGTAGGCGATCTGCGTGTCGCAGCCCAGCGCGCAGTGGGGGCCGTGATACTCCATGGTACCGACCGGAATCACCAGGGGGATACGGTCTTGCTTGGCCTGTTCCAGTTCTTTGTAAAAAGCCCGTTCCAGCTTCATCCGAAACACCTCCCCGAAAGCCTTGCCGGCCGCTTGAAAAGGCCGGCAAGGCCTGCTGCCGGATTGCTTATACGTCCAGTTCGTAGATCTCGCCGATCGGCGGACACAGGCTGGTAAACCCATCCCGGGTGATCACGACGCCTTTCTCCCAGCGGATCCCGAAGGTGCTGCCGGAGACAAACGTGTCGATCTGGAAGGTCATGTTGGGCTTGAGGTCATAGGTCGAGGTGCTTTCCATCCAGGGCGCCTCAACCTCGATCATGCCGATGCCGTGGCAAGGCCCGTAGACGAAGTGGTCCTTGTAGCCGCGGTCACAGAACATCTGGTAGAAGTCGCTGGCGATCCGGGAAGCCGGCACACCCGCCTTGAGCTGCTTTTCGGTCCAGCGGTGGGCTTCCAGGCCAAAGGTGACGATTTCGCGCTTTTTCGGGGTCAGTTTGCCGACACAGACCGGGTAGCCGATGCTGGGCGAATAACCGTCGACCTTAGCCGACAGGTTGAGCTGGACGATGTCGCCGGCCAGGATTTCCCGGTAGGACGGGCGGGAGATGGCGTGGCTGGTGGATTTCTCGCTGAAGACATACATCGGCAGGCCTTCGTATTCCGCGCCATTCTCGTAGATGACGCGCTGGGCGATGCCGACCATCTGCAGTTCGGTTACGCCGGGGCGCAGCAGGCGCCGCACCTCGTCCATGGCCAGGCTGGTGATGCGGAAACCTTCGCGCAGGCAGGCCAGCTCGTTTTCCGACTTGATCGAGCGCAGCTGGACCATGATGTCGAACGCGTCGACGATCTCGGCCTGGGGATAGCAGTCCTTGAGGCCTTCCATCATGACAACGGTGGTGTCCAGCAGGCTGCAAACCCCGATCCGGAGCTTGTCGCCCGTGACGCCGATGGCTTTGAAGATATCCCGGTAGGTGCTGGGTGAAAATTCCGGGTAGGCGGGATTGGCGGACTCGCGGTAGTACAGGGCTGGGAAAACCTTGTCGATGTGGCCGACATCGGCCGCGAACTTGGCACTTTCCGGACCGCAGATCAAGGCCGCGTCGCCGCTTGGGGCGATCGCGACACCGGCGCGCTCGAACAGCGGCCAGAAGCCGGAAAAATAGCGGGCATTGGCATAGTCGGATTCGGTCGAGTTGACCAGCAGGACATCCAGTTTCCAATCGGCTGCCAGGGCGGCCGCCTTCTTGACGCGGGCCAGGTATTCCTCGTGCGGGATGCAGATTCTGCTCATGTTCTTTCCTCCTGTTTGTGGGTTGCGGGCTGTGCCGCCGGTTCGAATTGATCCTGTGTTTGCGGGAACGTTATGACATCTTATGGGCCTATCATAGCCGAATAAAGCGGTTCCGTCAATGTGAATGACGGATTGACTGCGCGGCCTCCGTGTGGTAACGTTATGACATGTAATTCTGGTCGCGCTTGTGTCATTTTTCTTGACACGTTCCTGTCAATTTGATGAAACGAAAGAGGTAGAATATGAATGCCGTCACGTTTACTTTGACTCCAGGCTTGTTCTCCGACAAAGAGCAGGTGATCGCGTGCTTCGGAACCTTGTCCGCGACTGCGTTTCGCTATCCGACCGGCGTTTGCGGACTTAAGCTCGCCAACGATCGCGGCGAACTGGTCGTCCTCCCCTTTCAGGGCCAGCAGATCTGGCGCGCCTGGTTCGGCGGCCAGGACCTGGTCATGAAGTCCACCTTCCCCTATCCGCTGCCGACAACAGAATACCTGGCCACCTACGGCGGGTTTCTGCTTCATTGCGGAGCGACAGCCATGGGGGTGCCGGCGGCGGAAGACAGCCACCCGCTGCACGGCGAACTGCCCAACCTGGCTTACGACCAGGCCGTCCTGTCCTTTGGCGAGGACGCGCAAGGCCCATACATCGCCCTGGGCGGCAACCAGGAATACCGGGTCGCCTTTGGCGTCCATTACCGGGCAGAGCCGGAAATCCGACTCCATGAAGGGTCTTCGACCTTCCAGGTCCAGATGCGGCTCAGCAATCTGCGCCGTCGCCCCTTGCCCTACATGTACCTGTGTCACATCAACTTCAGGCCGATCGACGGCGCGAAGCTGGTCTACAGCGCACCGGCTACGCCATCCCACGTCTTTGCCCATCCGACGGATCCCGGCAGCCTGCCTGCGGATGAAGCCGGGCGCCTGGCCCGCTACATCGAGAGCATCAATGCCGATCCGAGCGTGCACCATCTCGTCGATCCCTCCCGCCAGGTCTATGACCCGGAAATCGTGATGACAATCCGTTATCTTGGCGATGCAGACGGCTATGCCCACAGCCTGCAGCAGCTCCCGGACGGCAGCGCCTTCTATGTTTCCCATCGGATCGCCGAATTGCCGCTGGGCCTGCGCTGGATCGCCCGCACCGGTGACGAAGACGCGATGGGCCTGGTCCTGCCGGCCACCGCCGAGCACAAGGGACTGGCCTACGCCGGCCGGAACGATCAGCTCAAATGGCTGCAGGCGGACGAACAGGTCACGCTGAGCATGGTCGTCGGCTGGCTGGATCGAAGCCGGGCCGATGAGGTCCGCACCCGGATCGAGTCGATCGTCGCACCCAGGTAGCCGCGCCGTCAGGCGAGACCGAGCAAGCGTGCCGCGTTACCCCGGGCGATCTTTTCGAAGACGACCGGGGTAATTTTTCCCTCGTCCCGCCAGCGCAGCATCAGGCCGGTCAACGCGACGGGCATGGTCGGGAAACACATGTCCGTACCGAAATAGAGCCGGTCCTGGAACTCGTCCATGAAGCGCGGCCCGTATGCCTCGTCGCGGGCAAACGCGTTGCAGGCGGTGAAGTCAGACAGATCGCCATACAGGTTGGGGTAGCGGCGCATCAGCTTGGGGACGACACCTTCCTCACGGATCGGCCCGGACGGCAGACGACCGATCTGCTGCCCCTTGAGGTTATAGAGGAAACTGCGTTCGCCGGGGGTTTCCAATCGGCCGATTTCGGACCAGAACACCGGGCCGTGGCCAAACAAAACCAGGTTCGGGAAGCGCTGCAGCGTATGCTCCAGCTGAGGCAGGCCCGGATCGTCGTAGAGGCCAAAATCGCCCGTCAACTGGTCTGACCCGTCGAAGATAACCGGCAGCCCGACCGCCTCCGCGTGGCGCAGCAGGTTTTGCACCAGCGGATGCATCAGGGGCAGGTTCGGCATGACTTCGCCCAAACCCTTGCAGCCCTGAGCCTTGTAATAGGCCAGGATCTTGTCCAGCGGCGCGTCGGGCGAATTTGTCATTGCCCTGGGGTCGATGTTGCAAAAGGGGATCAACCGGTCCGGATAGTGCCGGGCCATCTCCAGGATATCCTCGTTGGATTGGGGAAAATAAATCTCTGGACTGACGATCGGCAAGATCACGCCTTTTTCGATGCCCAGCTCGTCGTAACGGGCGATCAGCTGCTCGGGCGAGCAAAAGTCGTTGAGCCCGGGGACCGGGACACGGTAGGCGTGGGCGTGGATGTCGATGAACATGGCTGCCTCCTGTTGCTGTGCTTACGTTGCGCCGCAATAGCGCTCATGCCAGGCCAGGAATTCCGGGTTGAACCAGTCCTGCGGCCGGCCCAGCACCAGCGGGTAGATGGCCTGGTAAAAGTCATCGGCCTTGAAACTGGTCAGGACGGCGTCGCCGCAGCGCGCCTGGGTGATCAGGTTCTGCTGCCCGAGGACGCGCTCGGCTTTGGCCGAATCGATATAGGGCCAGATGCCGGGTTTGTTGTGCTGCTTGACTTCCGCCATGGCCAGGCACTTCAGGCGGGGGTCTGCGATCTGCTTGAGCAGGGTTTCCATCAGGCAGTATTCGACGAAATGCTTGAACGTGTTGCTGCGGGTGTCGACACCCATGAAGCAGATCCGTGCCCCGTACAAATAGAGCTTCTGCCAGGGTGACGAATAGGAAAAGCTGTAATCCCCGAAGGTGCCCATGCGCGGGCCGTAGGCCGTATGCCCGCGGGTCAGTTCGTCGGCCTGTCGGCCCCAGGCTGCCACCGAATGGGTCGCCTGGTCGCTGCGCACCGTTCCGGCCATGCGGCGAAACGTTTCGCTGATCAGGCCGACATCCGAGGGAGAACGCGCCTTGTCCCAGTTGATGTAGGCATGGGCGAAGTCCCGCTGGACGAGCGTCGGGAAAACGACGGTCCCCTGTCCGGTCACGGCCGCCATGGCCGCCTCGATGACTGCAAGCGGGCCGCCGGCCACATAGCCGAAGCTTTTCATGGATGAATGGATCAGCAGGATATCCCCGGGCAGCACGCCCAGGATCTGCAGGGCCCGGACGATGTCCGGCTTTCGGACGACGGTTCTGTCTGCCGTTTCCGTCATGTCACCCTCCCTGGCCAAGCAGCCGGGCGATCGAGACCATGCGTTTTTCCCTGATCGACAGGTTCGCGGCTGCGCCAATCAGAACCGAATGGGCGCCCGCCAGGCTGTTGGCGCCGTGGCCGAGCGGATCCGGCTGTGGTTCCAGGAACAGCATGCGACGCAGCCGTTCGTCCCCGCCGCCATGTTCGCCGGCCAGCCTGGATACGACGTGGTCGGTCAGGCGGTTATCCAGGTCCAGGACCCTGATGTGGATGTCCGGCTCTTCCGACTGGGGGCCTGTTTCGAAGTTGGACATTTCCAGGCGGCCTTGTGATCCGTTGATCGCCAGGTGCCAGCCTTCATAGGGGGTCGTGGCGTTGAGCGAATAGGCCATCACCGCCCCCTGGTCGTACTGGACGGTCGCGGCCATGGTGTCATAGATGTCGATATCCGCCGCGAAGACGCAGTTGTCCTTGATGTAGCCGTCGTAGGTTTCCTGTTCGGCGTAAAAGGCCTTTTCAAAGTCGGTCAGCGCGTAGTAGAAGGGGCACTCGCGCTGGTGGGCGCAGGTCGAGCAGCGCGTGCCGCGGTAGGGGGCGTTTTGGCTGCCGTAGACGTTCAGCTGGCCGCAGGCAGAAACCAGGCTTGGTTGCTGGCTGATGACCCAGTTGACCATGTCGAAGTGGTGGGTCGCCTTGTGCACCAGCAGGCCGCCGCTCTTTTGCATGCGGGCGTTCCAGCGCCGGAAATAGCTGGCGCCGTGCGCGGCGTAAGCCATGTTGCGGGTCAGCAGCCACTCGAAATGGACGCTGTACACCTGGCCGACAGCCCCTCCGGCAACGATCTCCTTGAGCCGGGTGACAAACGGCACGAAGCGGTAATTGAATGTCA
>LSQX01245040.1_pt1 | contig 11356 bp, 11 predicted proteins | sample 654561 | NCBI WGS metagenome assembly LSQX01 (sample SAMN04489861, study PRJNA283612) | anaerobic digester metagenome | isolation source: 4 biogas reactors fed with cattle manure at either 37C or 55C with and... | place: Denmark: Kongens Lyngby | collected 2014 | reverse complement strand
CCCCAACAACGTTCTTCATCAGCATCATGTGTACTATGTCGGCGCTGAAGATTTTCGAGCAGGTCTATGTCATGACGGGAGGCGGCCCAGCTAACTCAACGATCACAGTCAATCTGCTGATCTACCGCAATGCCTTTGAATATCTGCGCATGGGGCGGGCGACGGCAATGGCGTATTTTCTCTTTGCGGCGATCATGATAGTGACCCTGATCCAGTTCTGGGGCCAGAAAAGGTGGGTTCATTATGGCTAAGGGCAAGGCTTTGCATTCATTCCAGAAAGCATTCAGCTACTTGTTCCTTAGTGCGCTAGGTATTTGCTTTGCGATCCCATTTATCTGGATGATATCCTCGTCTTTGAAACAGTCCACCGAGATTTTTGTTCTGCCGCCCAAGTGGATTCCTAACCCGCCGGTGTGGGAGAACTACGTGGAGCTCTTTAGAGTCATACCTTTTCTGCGCTTCTTCTGGAACAGCACCTACGTCACCATACTTGCCACCGCAGGCCAGGTAATGAGCTGTGCTCTGGCAGCGTATGCTTTGTCGCGGCGGAAATTCTTCGGCAGAGACGTGATATTCTACACTTTGTTGGCAACCATGATGGTGCCTGGACAAGTGACGATCATCCCGCGGTTCTTGATTATGCGGGCTCTGGGCTGGCTCAACACCCACCTGCCCTTATACGTGCCGTTTTTCTTCGGTGGACCTTTTGGGACGTTTATGCTGCGGCAGTTTTTCTTCAGTATACCTAGAGAACTTGATGATGCTGCACTGATCGATGGATGCAGCCAGTTTAGGGCATTTTGGTCCATTTACGTACCCCTTTCCAAGGCTGCTCTGACTACCTTAAGTTTGTTCATTTTCATGGATGTCTGGAATGACCTCTTAAGTCCCATCATCTACCTGTCGAGTCCGGACAAGATGACTTTGACTGTGGGTTTGACCTACTTCAAAGGACAGTATAGCACTGACTGGCACCTCTTGATGGCCGGCGCCGTTGTGAGTATTGTGCCGACGATCTTGGTGTATCTGTTTGCTCAGAAGCACTTTGTGCAGGGTATCATGGTTGGTTCCGTGAAGGGGTAGAAGGAGGACACTGATTTGATTAAACTAGTTGCACTGGACCTCGACGGGACGCTTCTGGATCCCTCGGGCCTGATTGATCCTTATACTTGCACCGTACTGGAGAAGATTACACGAGACGGAGTGGTGATCACTATTGCTACAGGCCGTCCATTTCAGCGCACTCTGCTGCCGCTGAGAGAAAATCAGGTCTATCCAGGGAGCACCTTTCCCCAGTTTCTGATCTGCGAGGAACGGGACATTTATGAGCTGCAGTCGGGTGAGTACTATCCTCAGCTAGAAAACTCAGAGCTGCACAGCCAAGAAGTTAAGCTATTGCCCATCAGCCATCAGCTATTGTCCCGCCTTACGGAAATAGCTCCCAGCCTGGAGTTCGCCGTAAACAACAGCTATTCCCAGCAGACTCGAGGATTCCTCGAGCTTTATTTTGTCACCCGGACAGAGGCAGAGGAGGCAGTCAGGATTCTGGTGGATCTCAGCAGAGCGACGCCCCTGAAAGTGGTGCGGAACGGTCGTAACGTCTGTTTGCGGGCAAAGTCTTCCGGGAAGGGAGAGGCACTCGTTCGCCTAGCTCGGATGATGAAACTTGAGCTGTCTGAGATTGTCGCGGTAGGGGATTCCCACAATGACCTGGCCATGCTCACCTGCGGGGTGCGACCAGCCACCACGGCCAATGCCGATGAGGAGATAAGAGCTGCCGTAGCGAGGCAGGGCGGGTACGTGGCGGCCGCTTCCCACAGCCGCGGCGTGGGTGAAATCTTAAAGCATCTTGTCTGCCTTTGAGATGCTAAGCTCCGGACTGGAAAATCATTAAAACATAAACAAAGAGATCAAATTGTCCCAGTTGGAACCATTTGTTATGATATAGTTGACAAATATCATTAGGGAAAGGTGGTAATTGAGGTCGTGAAGAGAATTGTTGCGCTGTTAATGGTTGTTGCAGTTCTCCTGGTGGGTGTCGGCACTGCATTTGCGCAGCGTGTAGACGTTGGTATCGTGCTGCCTACCAAGGATGAACCTCGTTGGCTGCAAGACGTGGCCCGCTTTGAAGACGTTATCGCTAAGACTCCATATTCGGTAGAAGTGCTCTTCAGCCAGGGTTCATCTGCTGCAGAGAAGACCAATGTGGAGACGCTCATTGCAAGAGGGGCAAAGGTTATCATTATCTGCGCCCATGATGCAGCAGCTGCCGGCATCGCTGTGGAAATGGCAAGAGACGAAGGTATTGCTGTTATTTCCTACGACCGCCTGATCACCGACACTGAAGCTGTCGACTACTACGTCACATTCGACAGCGTCGCCGTTGGTGAAGCAATGGGTCAATACTTGGTAGACAACGTGGAAGGCAAGGACAATCCGCTGTACCTCTATGCGGGCGCCTTGACTGACAACAACTCCTTCCTATTCTTCCAAGGTGCATGGAATGTTCTCCAGCCCAAGATTGCCGATGGTACCTTCCGGATCATCAACTCTGCCCAGGCTCGGAACTTTGCTGGCATCAAGGATCTCAGCCGTGAACAACAAGCAGCCATCATCGGTGAAATCACCACTGATTGGGACATGAACGTTGCCAAGTCCAAGGCTGAAGCCCACCTCACTGCTGCCACTGCTGCAGACAAGGGTGTATGCTACATCTTGGCTCCTAACGATGGTACCGCTCGTTCCATCGCCGATGTGTTCGCTGCTGACCCTGATGTGACTGCTTACTACGTGACCGGTCAAGACGCCGAAAAGGCTTCCGTACAGTACATCATCGATGGCAAGCAGAGCATGACTGTCTTCAAGGATACCCGTGTTCTGGCAACCGATGCCATGAACATGGCCATCGAAATCATCGAAGGCAGAACTCCGCAGACCGATGCCTTCTACTTCAACCAGGTCATCGATGTACCTTCCAAGCAGTCGCCCGTCATCGTGGTGACCAAGGACAACGTTAAGGAAGCGCTCATCGACTCTGAGTACTACTCAGCCAGCGAATTCACCGGACTCTAATACTCTTCGCAAGTAGGAGTCCTACCAGGCCGACTCGGATTCCGGGTCGGCCTTACTAAGCATAGAAGGAAGGGATACGACATGGCTGGTGACTTCATTCTGGAAATGCGCAGTATTACAAAGGAATTTCCGGGAGTCAAAGCCCTCGACAACGTTGCCTTCCAAGTCCGCAGGGGGGAAATACACTGTTTAGTCGGGGAGAACGGCGCGGGCAAGTCTACCCTCATGAAGATTCTCTCTGGCGTCTACCCAGTTGGTACGTTTGAAGGTGAAATCATACTTAACGGCCAGCCTCAGCAATTCCGCAGCATTGGTGACAGCACCCTGTGTGGGATTGCGATTATCTATCAGGAATTGGCTGTCTTTCCTGAGCTCACCATTTACGAGAATATTTTCGTGGGCAACGAAATCACCGAAGGTATGGTTATAGATTGGAACGAAACCATCGTCCGTGCTGCGGAGGTGATGCGGCGGGTTGGACTCAACATGGATCCAGCCACCAAGGTAAAGCACCTCAGTGTAGGCCAGCGGCAGCTCGTGGAAATTGCAAAGGCATTATCCAAAGATGTTCAGCTCTTAATACTAGATGAGCCGACTGCGGCACTGAATGACGATGACAGTGAAAACCTGCTCAACCTGTTGCGGGACCTCAAGGAGCAGGGCGTGACTTCCATCATGATCTCCCACAAACTGAAAGAAGTGCTCGCCATCGCGGATACGATTACCGTGCTCCGGGACGGCAAGGTGATCAAGTCTATGGATGCCCGAGAGCAGAAGATCACCGAGCAGGACATCATCCGGTATATGGTTGGGCGGGAGATTGAGAATATATATCCAGCACGCAAGTCATCTCCCTCCAAGGAAGTTGTGTTTGAACTGCGGAATTGGAGTGTTGTAGATCGAGAAACACGGCGGGAGATTCTCCACAAAGTCAACTTGAAGGTGCATAAGGGAGAAATCGTAGGGATCGCCGGCCTCATGGGCGCGGGTAGGACGGAGCTGGCAATGAGCCTGTTCGGTAATGTGCCGGGCTATGAGATCACAGAAGGCGAGATGCTGGTCAAAGGCAGGCCCATGCGCTTTAGGCATCCCTATGACGCCATTGAAAACGGTGTAGCCTATGCCACCGAAGACAGGAAAGGCAAAGGCTTGATATTGATTCAGGATGTGAAGTTTAACATCTCCATCGCCGGCCTGAAGCGCTTGGTGCGGGGCCTGGTGGTCAACGAAAACGAAGAGATTGCTGTGGCGAATCGGTTCAAAGAAGCCTTTGACATTCGGACCCCCAGCGTGCAGACGCTCGTGGGGACCCTATCTGGAGGCAACCAGCAGAAGACGGCGGTGGTGAAGTGGCTGTACACCGAACCAGACCTCTTGATTCTCGACGAGCCCACACGCGGCATTGATGTAGGGGCGAAGTTCGAGATTTACACCCTCATGAACCAGCTGGTGGAGCAGGGCATGAGCATTATCATGATTTCCAGCGAACTGCTGGAGGTTTTAGGCATGAGCGATCGGATCTATGTAATGGCAGAAGGTACCATAACTGGTGAACTGCCAGCAGAAGAAGCAACGGAGGAAACTGTCATGGCTATGGCAACGAGAACAAGGGAGGTGCCTGTCCGATGAAAACTCAAAAAGCAAACGCTTCAGTTTCCCGGGCTCAGCAGCCCCCACAAGCACAGCAGAGTTTGGGTGCTGAAGTTGCAGCGCTCTTAAGGGAAAACATCCGCGAGTATGCGATGTACATCGCACTGGTAGTAATCTTTATCACATTTACCATTGCCACACAAGGCCTGTTCGTTTCACCCCGCAACCTTGTTAATCTGGTGAACCAAACAGGGTACGTGGCAGTTTTGGCCATCGGTATGACCCTGATCCTGATTATCCGGCACATTGACCTATCTGTAGGCTTTGTGGCAGGCTTTACGGGGGCGGTAGCCGCTCTGCTCCTGATGAACGGCTGGAATGTGTGGCTGGTGATCCCCATTGTGCTGCTGTGCGGGATTGTCATTGGCATTTACCAAGGATTCTTGGTCACCGTTATTGGCGTGCCAGCCTTTGTCACGACGCTGGCGGGTATGTTCATTTTCCGGGGTCTTTTGTCCTGGGTTACTGCCGGCACCGGTACTATCATCGTGCGGGACAGGACGTTCCTGCAGTTCTCCAATGGCTACATCCCCGATCTGCCGTGGGGTGCTTCGCTGAGCTTCCACCTGTTGACCATGCTCATCGGTTTAGTGTTGGTAGCGTTCATGGTGGCGACGCAGGTTAGGGCCCGCCGCAGTCTGCAGCGGTACAATTTCAAGACCACCTCACCAGTGGTGTTTGGTGCTCAGCTTGTATTTGCCAGTGCACTGATTCTCGGTGGGACCTGGATTATGGCAACATACCGCGGGCTCCCTTGGACTGCCGTCATTGTTGCCTGCGTATTGGCCATCTACCATTTCTTGCTTACAAAAACGCGATTTGGCCGCCACATCTACGCCATTGGCGGCAACCCGGAGGCAGCGGAGCTGTCAGGCATTAAGGTTAGGCGGGTTACCTTCTTGGTGTTCTGCTCCATGAGTCTGCTTGCTTCGCTGGCGGGCATCCTCTACACATCGCGCCTGGCTTCCGCCACACCTACGGCTGGACTTGGTTTTGAGCTGGATGCAATTGCCTCAAGCTACATTGGCGGTGTATCTGTAAGCGGCGGTATCGGGAGAGTGACCAACACCATCGTTGGGGCACTGGTCATCATGTCCCTCACAAATGGCATGAACCTGTTAGGCGTTGATATCTCGTTCCAGTATATGATCAAGGGTTTGATCTTCGTCATCGCAGTGGCGTTTGACATCATTACAGGCAGCCGTCGTTAAGATCCTTTACCGGCTGTATCGATCAGCATCCAGAAAGAAAGAGAGGCGTGCAGGCAGTGGAGGCCGGCACGCCTTTTTGCATATCCTAACGGTTGCTTTACGGGAACAGGTCGAGCCCGACGTTGATCCCTACTCTAAACGACGGCTTGAAGGCATCGGTTGTGGGGAAAATCGCGTCCAGGGCTGCCTCAATGGGGAGCGCTACCCGATTGCCAGGTCGGTATTGGGTGCCCAGGGTAAAGCGGAATAGGAAGCCCTGCTCCTCGGATATGTCCTCAAAGGGAGTGACGTATCCGACCCCCGTCCCGATATACCCTGCCGCGGAGCGCTGTACTCCGCTGAAGGCAAACAGCAGTTCGCGGGTGGGATCAAAATCCACGTCAATGGTGATCAGCCCATTGGTCAATAGGGAACTGAAGAACGAACTGATAAACCCCAAGGGGTTGCTTGTGTCTCCCGAAGGCACCTTCTGCTCAATATTGCGCTGTTCAAAGGCAGGGGTAAGTCGCAGTCCCAGCCGCATGGGGCGCCCATCAATGCCCTGGCGGTTTGTGATGATCGTACCCGCTCGCACTCCTAAGGCGGGCGGGATAACTGTGACTGTCATGGTCGCGGGGGAACCGGAGCGGGCGGTGCGGCCGATGGCCCGCACCGTTACCGTGGCAGTTCCCGGCTGTAGTGCCCGGATCACGCCGTCCTCCGTCACTTCGATTTTTGACTCATCGCTGGCAAAGTACAGGAATTCGGGATCAGGAATCGGACGGCCCATGGAATCCAAGGCATAGGCCGTGATCTGATACGACGAACCCAGATTCATGCGGAGCTGGCTGGGAACGGTAAACACTTGCTCAATGGAGCGTTCGATGACCTGTACCTCGGGCGGAAACAGCTCGCTGAGCAGTTTGTCGATCAAGGTGGGGGCATCTGCGACGCGGCTGGTGTTGGCCAGGGACGAGCCAACCAAAACAGGGGTTCCATCGGCGTTAGCAAAGCGCTGCACCCCGACGACCGCGGTATTCTGTAGAAGTGTGATGGACCCAGTAATGACCTCATCTGCAACTCCAACCTCGAACAGCGCCGCTGCCCGCTCATACGCTGAGGCACTTTGTTCGTAAGGCAGAGCATCAACTCTGCTCAGCAGGGTGACATTGTCCAGCACATCAAACTCCCCGTATTGGACCAAGCGGGCCGCAATTCCTAGAGCCATCACCCGCGAGAGGTTGATGATATCCGGCTGCTGCAGCAGAGTCGGTTCAATGTATTCCCCTTGTGCATTGATGGTCAGAAAGTCAAGCACAACCGTGGTAGGCAGCTCCCGGGCATCGGCAGGGCCTGCGATCCCAAGCAGGGCCGTGAGCAGCGCGCAGCATACCAACAAGCAAAGCGATTTGCGCATCTTTCTTGTCCTTTCCTAAGCTTGTTTGTAGTATATATCCTCACTATATTCTCCAGTAAGGGCGCGGCTCCTCTGGGGGTAGGCAGTGGGAAAATCCCGCACGGCTGAACCTATTTGGCAAAGCGTCAGCTAGTCCGCACGCTCTAGGTACAGCTTACTGAACCATGCCAGCGCCAATCCGAAGCAGGCGTGTGCGACAATGGTCACAAGGATGCCCGCCGCATCTTGGGGGACTTTTTTCTCGATATGGGGTCCAAGGAGTGTGGCAAACAGACCCGCCCACGTCAGCATTCCATAGCCAAGGCCTTTGAGCCACAGGTATTCACTGCCCGTGTATTTCAGCACATAGAGAAACAGCACTCCCAGGGATGCGGAGACCGTGATATCCACCAGCGCACCAACAAGGATTCCAAGCGGCTGGACTATCTCCTCTGCCGGGAGGATGTAGGTTGATGTGAGCTGCCAAAAGATTACCTGCGTAAGGCCTGCGCGGAAAGCAAGGTAATTCGCCGTCAGTTTGACGGCATCTGCCAGGAGACCCACAACCACACCTCGCATGACTCGATCCTGCAAAAGCACTCTGATTCACCTCGCGTGGGAAATCAAGCGTTCCTAGTTAGGTTTGCCGCTTTTCGCCTATGTCATCCCCCAGGTATTGCAGGACAAAACAGCAGTTGTGTGTAATGTGACAAGAATGGCATTTGAGGAAGGGGGCGCACAGATGGGTAAACTGTATCGCTACGTGAAGATTCTGGTGTTGGCCTGGGCACTGCACCGGATTTCCATGGCTGTGATCGGGTTTTCCAAGTTTACGTTAGCTGAGTTTAACTGGGTTGAGTTCGTAGTGGATTTTGGCGTCTACCTTGCGGCCTTCGCCATCTCCTATTGGCTGATCATCCGCAGTGAAGCGAAGGTCATGGAGAAGCCAGCAGCGAACGCTGAAGTTGGAGAAACGAGTCATCATGAGTAAGCTGCCAACGCTGACTACGGATCGCCTGGTGTTGCGCGCATTCACCCTTGACGATGCTCCGCGCGTGCAGGCTCTAGCTGGGAGAATGGAGATTGCCAGGACCACGCTGACCATTCCCCATCCCTATGAGGATGGGATGGCAGAGGAGTGGATCAGTACCCACGCTCAGGATTTTGAGAATCAACAAGTGCTCAACTTAGCTATCTGCTTGCGGGATGGCCTGCTCATTGGCGCGATCGGCCTCATGCCTGAATTAGAACACCGCCGGGCGGAAATCGGTTATTGGGTGGGTATGGAGTATTGGGGCCACGGGTACTGCACCGAGGCCGCACAGGCTGTGATGCAGTATGGATTTAAGGAACTTGGCCTTGAGCGGATCTATGGCTTTCACTTCAGCAACAACCCAGCGTCCGGTAGGGTCATGGAAAAGCTCGGCATGGAAAAAGAAGGCGTCATGCGGCGGCACATTCAAAAGTGGGGCCAACGCTGTGACGTGGTATGCTATGGGATTCTGCGCGACGAGTATTACGCCCGCGCGGGGGCTAGGCTCAAGAGTGATGCTGAGATTCAGAAGGCGTGTGGCAGAAGTCGAGCCGGGAATAGGGAGCGTGACTGCGGACGCGATTGTTTCCCAAGTGATAGGCGCACTGCAGGATGTCCCTGGCATTGTCGGAGTGGTGCTGGGCGGCTCCCGAGCCAGGGGCACCCATCAGCCTACCTCTGACATTGACATTGGCATCTATTACGACGAAGACGCCGGCTTTGACGTTCGCCATCTCAGCGCGGCTGCAGCGCAGCTCGATGATGAGCGGCGAGAGAATCTTGTGACACCGCTCGGCGGTTGGGGACCGTGGGTAAATGCCGGCGGCTGGCTGGTCGTGCAGGGGATGCACGTGGACTTCATCCTGCGGGACATCCACAGGGTGGCCCAGGTTATCGCGGACTGTTTGGCGGGGAAGGTGTCATCCCATTACCAAGCCGGCCATCCCCACGCCTATATCAGCGCGATGTACATGGGGGAACTTGCCATCTGCAGGATTTTCCACGATCCCTACGGACGCCTTGCCCAGCTGAAGGCAGTGACCCAGCCTTATCCAGCTGCTCTGCAGCGGGAGATCGTGGATTACTTCCTGTTTGAGGCTGGTTTTTCACTCATGCACGCCGAGAACAACATTGATAAAGATGACCTTGCCTATGTATGGGGACACTGCTATCGCGCTCTGGGCTGCCTGAACCAAGTGCTGTTTGCCCTAAACGAGGAGTACTGCATTAACGAAAAACGCGCCGTGCAGATGGTCGCAGAGTTTCCCGTCCGACCGGAAGGCTATAAACCCAGGATCGAACAGGCCATTAGCTTGTTTTCCCAAGACCCTGGCAAGACACGGCAGGGAGTCGCCCTTCTAAGAGAGCTCCTGCAGGAAATTGAGGCACTAACGGAGGGAGCACGCGATGGAGGATCGCACTAATTACACCGCAATCAACGCTCTCACATGGGATCATTGGGCCAAGACAGGAATTGATTGGTCCATCCCCGTCACCCATGACGAGTTCGCAAAGGCCCAGCAAGGGGAGTGGGGTGTATATCTGACACCGACAAGGTTTGTACCCAAGGAGTGGTTTCCGCCGTTTGCGGGCACGAGGATTTTGGGGTTGGCGAGCGGCGGCGGGCAGCAGATGCCCATCTTTGCTGCCTTGGGTGCCGACTGCACAGTCTTTGATTACTCCGATCAGCAGCTTGCCTTGGAACGGGAAGTAGCCGAGCGAGAAGGATATACAATTAGGATCGTCAAGGGGGATATGACCAAGCCGCTGCCGTTTGCCGACGATGAATTCGACGTTATTTTTCATCCTGTCTCCAACTGTTATGTGGAAGATGTCTACCACGTGTGGAACGAATGTTACCGAATACTCAAGCCCGGCGGGGTGCTCTTAGCTGGCATGGACAACGGCCTGAACTTTCTTGTCAACGACGACGGAAAACTTCCCTTGACTATTGCGAACAAACTGCCATATAATCCCCTACGTAATGCTTCTGAGGAAGAGTACCAGAGTTTGATCGACAACTATCACGGAATCCAGTTCAGCCATACATTGGAGGAACAGATCGGAGGGCAGCTCAAGGCCGGTTTCATCCTTACTGATTTGTATGAAGACCGGGACCGAGAGGGACTGCTGCGGGAGTACGCGCCGCAGTACTTTGCCACCAGGGCCATCAAGCCTTGCAGCTAGCCTAGACTTGGAGGCTTCAAACATAATGTTGCAAGAGTATATTAGAGGCTGCGCCATACTGCTCATCTATTTTCTGGCCGGCGTACTAGGAGCTTTCGTGGTGCGGCGGTTTCTGGCTGTGCCGCGGGAAGTCTTCCGCAAAATGCTGCATTTTATCCTGTTGGGCTCCAGCTTCATTTACGTATACGCCTTCAATACCTGGTGGCTGGCGGCTTTGGCTGCGGCGGCATTTATGGTTGTGGTGTATCCTATCTTAGCCATCGGTGAGCGATTGCTGAGCTTCACTCAGCTCTTGATCGAACGGAAACCTGGTGAGATCAAGCGCAGTCTCATCGTGGCTTCTCTCACCTATGCGATCCTGATTGTCCTCTGCTGGGGTGGACTGGGGCAGAAATACCTCGTGATTGCTGCTGTCCTTGGCTGGGGCACCGGTGATGCCGCGGCGGCACTGGTGGGGAAGCGATTTGGCAGGCGCTACGTTGAAGGCCCGTTTGTGGAAGGGCGCAAGAGCCTTGAGGGTACCGCGGCCATGTTTGTGGTGTCCTTTATCGCGGTTCTGGTCGTTCTGGTTGCCAACGGTGTCCTGCCTTGGTATGCGTATGCTCCCACCGCGGCAGTGACTGCCCTTGTGTGCGCCATCGTGGAGCTTTACACCAAAGACGGGATGGATACCATTACCTGTCCCCTCGCGGCTGTGACCGTTTTGATACCCCTCATCTGTCTGTGGGGAGTGTGAGGCGGTGGAACGCAAATCTGGTGAACGCACTCTCCTCGCCTCTGTTCTCTTGAGTTCTCCCGGCCCCATCGTGTTGGGACCTGCTCTGCTTA
>LSQX01170662.1_pt1 | contig 11356 bp, 8 predicted proteins | sample 654561 | NCBI WGS metagenome assembly LSQX01 (sample SAMN04489861, study PRJNA283612) | anaerobic digester metagenome | isolation source: 4 biogas reactors fed with cattle manure at either 37C or 55C with and... | place: Denmark: Kongens Lyngby | collected 2014 | reverse complement strand
TCTGCTGTGTGCCGCTCATGCCGATGGCCCGCAGCATGGCCAGTTCGCGCCGCCGCAGCACGATCTGCGTCGTGACGATGTTGATGATGTTCATGGCGCAGATCAGGATAATCACGATCGTGAACCCATAAAGGAAGACATCCATGACAAAAACGGAATCGCGGGCCCGCTGCAGATTGGCGTAGTTGTCCTGCACGCTCAGGCCGTCGCCTTCCCGACCGCCCAGCTGGTCGGCAAGACGTTTCTGCAGCGTCTTTTCCTGGCCCGGGTGCGCATCCAGCAACAGCTGCCAGGTCACGCTGCGCGCAAAAGCGGGCTGTGCCAGGAAATGCTGGTTCGCGTAAGCCTGCGACACGATCAGACGCACGGTCGGCATGCCGGAAAAAGCGCCCGCCACAAACCAGGGCTGGTCTTCGATTTCGGCTGCGATCGCCAGTTGGTCCGGCAAGTCCAGGATCATCGCCATCTGGCCTTGCCCATTTCCCGTTTCAATATCCTGAAGCGGGAATGCGTCCCCCTGTCCCAGCGTGGTTAAAGGGCCCGTAGCGCCGCCAATGGAACCAATCCGGATGCTTCCAGTCTGGCTGAGCAGGACCTGACCGCTTTCCATGGCTTGCCAGATTGAGTCGGGGTCTTTCACGTTCAGCTCATCAAGCAAGGGTCTGTCCGCCAGAACCAGCTCAACCGGAAATACATCATCGCCGAGCAGTTCGGCCGCAGCTTCCGATCTGGTTATATGCATGCCGTTGATTTCCGCCATCTTCCGGTATGCTTCAATCCAAGCCGGGGCAAGTTGGTCCGCCTTGAGCGGCGCGCTGATGAACGCGCGTCCAACCAGCGCCAAACGGGCGACCTCAGGCTGTCCGGAAAGGGTTTCACGAAGCTGCAGCAACTCAGAATTCCAGCCTAAATCCCGGGACGCGTAGACGCTAACGGTGAAATCGGTCTGCTCGCTGTTGAATGCCGCCAGGGACGTTCGCATTTGCAGCGACAGGCCGCCGGCAGCCAGAAACAGGACGACGCTGACAGCCACCGACAGCGCGGTCGTCCGGAAGCGGCGTTTATCGCGGCGCACATTGCGGCTGGCCAGCGCACCGGGTGCCCCCAGGAGCCATCGCCCGAGGCGGCCCTGGCAGACCTTGCGATCGCTGCCAGGCTTGACCTGGCAGGAGCCCAAATGACGGATCGCCTCGACCGGCGCCTGGCGGGAAGCCCGCACGGCGGGGCTGAACGCGGCCAGGAATAAGGTCACCAGCGACAGGCCGGCAGCCAGCAGCAGCGCGGTCGGACTCATGACCAGCTTCATGTTGCGGATAACCGGCAGGTCAACCTTGGCCACCGCCCCGATCGTGATGGCCATGGCGCCCAGTCCGGCCAACAGGCCGAGGGGAATACCGGCCAGGGCCAGCTGCCAGGCGTCCTGCAGCACCAGGCTGCGGATCTGTGCCGGCGACGCGCCGACAACCCGCAGCAGACCGAATTCGCTCAGCCGTTCGGTGACGGACATGGAAAAGCTGTTCCGAATCACGAAGATCACCGAAACCATGATGATCGCGGTCAACAGGATAAAGACACCCAACATGACGCGGTTGGTCGGATCATGCGACGTCTGGCCGTAGTAGCGAAGCAGGCCCTCATGTGTCCTGACATGCAAACGGCCGCTTTCCGGGGCCGTGTACTTGCTTTGCCAGCGCCTGTCAGCCTGGTCCGCGCCGGGGACGACGTCAGACAGGGCGGCGAACAGCTGGTCTTCGTAACGGGCAGCCGGGCGAACCGTCAGGTACAATTCGGCGAACTGCTGCTCGTCCGGCGGCACGACGGTGAGCGCGTGATAGACATCCTCCGGCAGGGCGCTGTCCATCCAGGCAAACAGCCCGACCACTGTGAAGGTGCGCGCCAGGGATGCGGCAGCTGTGGCACAAAATCGCTGTTCGAGCGGCAAGGTGACCGAATCGCCCAGATCCATACCGCCCAGCAGCGTCGCCGCCAGCGGGTCGAGCGCGAGTTCCCCGGCGTGTTCCGGCAAGCGTCCGGACATCAGCCGGTATGGGGTCAGGCCGTCCGGCAAATGGCCGGTATCGCGCAGGATCAGCCAGCGCGGTTGGTCTGCGGAACCGACACCCGCCTGATCCGGCATGCGGGCGAAAAGGCCGCTGACCGCGAGCAGGCCAGCCTCGTCGATGCGGATGTTGGCCTGCAGCTGGCGGGCCTGCTCAACGGTCAGCCCGCTGACATGGTAGTGCCAGGATCCCGATTCCATCTGTTCTGTCATAATGAAGGATGCGATCAGGCTGGTGAAAAGCAGCCCGACACCGGCAAAGAGGGCAGTGGCCATCACGATGCTGACCGCCGTCAGGATGGTCCGTTTCCTTTGCCGCTTGAGAAAACGGCGGCTCAGCTGGGCTAAAGACTGCATCGGTTCACCCTCCCGTCCGAACGGCGGATTGCTCGGTCAGATAGCCGTCCTCGATCAGGATCACGCGATCGGCCTGGCTGGCGATCGCCGGGTCATGGGTGATCACGATCAAGGTTTGCCCCAGGTGGCGGACCGCGTCGCGCAGCAGGCTGATGATTTCGCGGCTGTTTCGCGAATCCAGGTTGCCGGTCGGTTCGTCGGCGAGCACGATCGCCGGCCGGTGCAGCAAGGCGCGGGCGATCGCCGTGCGCTGCTGCTGGCCGCCGGAAAGCTGGTTGGGCAGGCTGTCGCGCCGGTCCGCCAGACCCAGCCGCTCAAGCAGCTCATCCAGCCAGACCTTATCAGGCTTCAGGTTGTCCAGCATCAGGGGCAAGGTGACGTTCTCCGCGACGGTCAGCACGGGAACCAGGTTGTAGAACTGGAAGACAAAGCCCACCTGGCGGCGCCGGTAAAGCGACAGCTTCTTTTCGTTCAGGCCGGTCAGGTTCAGGCCGCGAACCGTGACGGTCCCCGAAGACGGCCGGTCCACCCCGCCGATCAGGTGCAGCAGGGTCGACTTGCCGCTGCCCGACGGCCCGATCACGGCGACAAACTCGCCTTCCTGCACGTCCAGCTCAGCGTCACGCAGCGCGTGGACGGCGGTCTCCCCCTGGCCGTAGCATTTGGCCAAACTTCTGACTTCGATGATGCTCATCGTAACCTCCCGGCAACTTTTGTTTCCAGTCTACGCCAGGAAGCTTAAGATCAGGTGAAGAAACGTTTAAGGTTGGTCAGACGCGCTTTGCCTGAGAAAGGTCGCCGTGAACACGGCCCCCTGTCCGGGCATACCGGCCGCGGACAAGTCGGCGCCGTTGCGTTCGAGGATGGTTCTGGCCAGCGAAAGGCCGATGCCGACGGCGTTGGGCTTGACAGACTGCGTGCCGCGGTAGAAACGTTCAAAGAGAAAGGGGATCTCAGCGCTGTCCAGGCCGCTGCCGGTATCCCGGATCTGGATCTGGATGCTGATCGGCCCCGCTTCGCCCTCAAGGGTCACGCGGCCGCCGGGCGGCGTGTGCTCCAGCGCGTTCTTGATCAGGTTGCTGAAGGCCTCCGCCACCCAGTCGGGGTCATGTTCGATCAGGAGCGGCTCCGGCAGCTGGCAGACCAGCTCGACCTGCTGGTGCACGGCCTGCCTGGCAAAAGGAGCGGCCGCGGCGCGCACGGTCTCAGCCAGGTCGGCCTTGCGGCGATCCATCGGGACCGCGCGGGCTTCCAGCCGCGCCATCTTGAGCAGCCCCTGGACCAGCCAGTCGATCCTGCCCAGCTGTGCCATCCCCTGCGCCAGAAACGAACGGCGCTGATCGGACGGCATCTCGCCGTCTGCCAGCAGCAAATCGTGATAAAGACTGAGCGAGGCCAGCGGCGTCTTGATCTGGTGGGACACATCCGACAGGAAGCTTTTCAGGAACTGGCGGTCGGCTGCCATGTCCCGCATGCGGGCGGCTGAGCGTTCAGCCAGCACATCCAGCATGCGCCACAGGGCAGCCAGGTCACCTTCACGATCCGAATCGCGTCCGCCAAGCGGGCGATTGTGCTCGACGGCTGAGGCGGCGGCGGATAGCCGCCGGATTTGCCTGAAGATGCCGGCCAGGCTGAACCAGGCGGCACCAAAGACAAGCAGCAGGACCAGCAACGATTGGACAAACAGGCTCCAGAACCAGGCACGGCGTACCGGCTGATAGCGTTTGAACAGGCTCCGGCTGGCCGCATCGGTCATACCCATCCCGGCGAGAACCGTCTTGCCGGCGGATACGGCCGCGCGATCGGCCTGCCCGTCCAGCACTGCGGCCAGTTCTTTAGGATCCAGGCCGCCATGGTCCTGTTCGGTCAGGATGCCGATCAGGGCCGCGTCCTGGTCCAGCTGGGCCGCGACAAAGCGGCCGGCGCCGGCCTCAGCGGCCAGCCAGCTGCCCAGGAGCAGGAGCGGCAGGAGCGCCAGTGCCAGCAGGATCAGCTGTTTTTGCGCCCGGTTCGGGATGGCTTGCAGCATGGTCAATCACCTCGGCCAGGCGTCGCCAGCCGGTAGCCGACACCCCGCACGGTCAGGATCCGTTCTGGCCGGGCCGGATCGTCTTCCAGCTTTTCGCGCAGATGCCGGATGTGAACCGACAGCGTGTTGTCGTCGACATATTCTTCGCGTTCGTCCCAAAGAGCCTCCAGGAGCTGGCTGCGCGACAGGATCTGCTCGGGATGGCGCATCAGGAAATGGAGCAGCCTGAATTCGGTGGCCGTCAGGCTCACATCGCGTCCAGCCAGGCAGACGCTGTGCCGCAGCGAGTCCAGCCGGATGGGTCCCGTTTCCACCACGCCTGACCCATCCGCTGGGCCGGCTGCGGCCCGCCGGCGCAAAACCGCGTTGATCCGGGCCACGAGTTCGCGCATGCCAAACGGCTTGGTCAGGTAATCGTCACCGCCGCCGTTCAGGCCCATCACGATTTGCGCTTCGTTGTCACAGGCGGTCAGGAAAATAACCGGCAGTGGCTTGAGGTCAGGCCCGAACCCGCCCTGGCGAACAGCCTGGCAAAGGGTATGGCCCGACCCGTCCGGCAAGAGCACATCAAGCAGCAGCAGGTCCGGATACACACCCGACTGCAAGGCATCCTGCGCCTCAGCAAGGCTGGCCGCCAGCTGGATGCAAAAGCCCTCGCGTCTGAGGGCATAAACCAGCCCGGTTCCCAGAGCCTGGTCGTCTTCCACGACTAAAACACGTGTCACGTCAGCCACCTCCGTCTTTTCAAATCATAGCCCGGTGACGGCGTTTGCGCAATGTATGCTAAAATGGAGGTGTTACCCATATCACGATTCTGGAGGTGCCCCATGGAACAGATGACCTTGGCTCATACGGATATTCGGATCAGCCGGCTGACCGTTGGCTGCTGGAGTTTTGGCGGCGAGGCCGGCAGCTACTGGGGAGCCCAAAGCCAGCAGGCAGTCCATGAACTGGTCGCCGAAGCGCTGGACAGCGGCATTAACACGTTCGACACGGCCTTTGGCTACAACGACGGACGGAGCGAACAGTCTCTGGGCGAGGCGCTGAAGGGGCGCCGCCAGGAGGCCGTAATCATCAATAAGATCCCGCTGCAGACCACCGAGCAGCTGCCCGGTTACCGGCAAGCGGTCGAAGACTGTCTGAAGCGCCTGCAGACCGATCAGCTGGACTTGCTTTTGATCCACTGGCCAACCCGCGATCTGACGCTGCTGCGCGCCAACCTGGCTGCCTTGCAGTCCGTCAAGGAGAGCGGTCTTGTCCGCGCCGTGGGCGTGAGCAATTTCGGTCCGGGCGCGCTGCAAGTCGCCCGCGACATGGGTGTGCCCGTGGCGCTCAATGAAATAGCCTATAACCTGATGACGCGCGGAATCGAGGCCGAAGTCCTGCCGATCTGCCGCAAAAACCAGATCGGGATCGCCGCCTACATGCCCCTGATGCAAGGCATCCTGGCCGGCAAGTACGAGAGTCTGGCAGATATCCCGCCGCAGCGCCGCCGCTCCATCCAGTTCGATAGCCGCATCAACCCGGAGTCCCGCCACGGCGGAACCGGTGCGGAGGCTGAGGTCCTGATCCTGTTGGAGGCCATACGGCAGATCAGCGCGGCCAGCGGCATCCCCCAAAGCATCCTGGCCACGGCCTGGATCCTGGCCAGACCGGGTGTCAGCACGGTTGTCGCCGGCTGCCGGTCGGTCGATCAGCTGCGCGAAAACGCCCAAGCCGTCGAGACCCGGCTGCCGGCCGATGTGCTGGCCGCCCTCGATCAGGCCAGCCAGCCCCTGCTGGAAAAGATGACCGGCGAACTCGACCTGTGGCAATCCGGCGCTGCGTCCAGGATCTGGTAAGCGCAGTCAGTCCGTTCCCATAGTCAGGATCTGATCCATCGCCGTCGCGGCGTGACGCACCATCTGGCTGGGCGCATAGCGGTAGGTCGGGCACATTTCGGCGTTGGCCCAGCCCGTGTAACCGCTGCCGGCCAGGGCGCGCATGACCGCCGGCCAATCGACATCGCCGGCCAGCAGGTCGACAAACCCGGACAGGTTGCCGGCGGCCCGCCGGTAGTCCTTGAGATGCAGGATGCAGATCCGCTGGCCGAGAATGCGGATCCATTGTTCGGGATAACCGTTGGCGACGGCGTTGCCGACGTCAAAAAAGACGCCGACCCGCTCGGAACCGACGGCATCGATAAAGGCGCGCATCTCCAGCGGCGAGAGCAGAAACTTGTTCCAGATGTTCTCGATCCCGATCGTGACACCAGTCCGCTCCGCTGCCGGTGCCAGTTCGCGCAGCGCCTCCAGCGACCGCTGGTAGGCCTCTTCGTAATCGATGATCTCCGACCCGGCGAAAAAGTCCCCCGGGGCCGCATCCGGCACCACGTCCTCGGGCCGGAAGTCGACGCCGACCGTGCCGGGAACGACCAGGATGCAGCCGGCTCCGAGCAGCGCGCCGACGTGCAGCTGCCGGCGGACGATCGCGCGCGCCTGTTCCCGGATGTCCGGCCGGTTGCTGGTCAGGGAGAATTGCCAGTAGAGGCCGGTCGCCAGGCTGGGGATCTCCAGCTGGTACTGCCCGGCCAGGCGGCGGATGGCCAGCAGATCTGCATCTGTCGTTGTCAGGCTGACCGGCCCGGCGGCCGCGAGGGCCAGCTCGATGCCGGCAAACCCGGCGTCCCGGGCCAGCCGGAAGCAGTCCTCAAGGCCAAGTTTTGGATCGAAGGACCAAATGTTGATCCCTTTTTTGATGCTGCTTGTCATGATACACCTCCCGGCTGCGGTTGCGCCGCCCTTTATGGTTTGCCAAACAACGCGCGGGTTAACGGGTAGAGCTGCGAATATGTCTGATCCAGCCGGTCGAAACAAGCGGACCAGGCGGCGTCAGGCATGTCCCGTGATGCCAGACGAACGTTCGTAACGGCTGCAGACAGATCCGGGTACAGGCCGATCCCCACCCCGGCGGTCAGCGCGGCGCCCAGCGCCGTGGCGTCGCCGGCAGGCGTGGCCATGCGGACCAGTTCAAGGCTGCAGGCGGCCGCGATCATGGCACGCCACAAGTCGGAGCGGGCCCCGCCCCCGATCAGGCGCATCTGCGTGATCTCGCCCTGCTCGCGAAAAACGGCGGTAATGCTGCGCAAGGCCAGCGCCACACCTTCCAGGACGGCGCGTCGGAAATGTGCCGGCCCATGCCGGCTGCTGATGCCAAAAAAGATGCCGCGGGCCGCGGTATCGAAGACCGGGGTGCGTTCCCCGTCCAGGTACGGCAGGAACACCAGGTTGTCACTGCCTGGCGGGGCCAGAAGCGCCCTGGCATCAAAATCGTGTTCTGACGCATCCCCGAACAGCGACATGGCCCAGCGCACAGACTGACCGGCGTTCTGGGTCGTCCCGATCACACCGTAGGCCTTGCCGTCTGTGCTGACCAGGTTGAACAGGCGCTGGCGGCCGTCGATGACCGGTTCACCGGCGATGCGGGAAATCCAGGCGGTCGTACCCAGGCAGGCGTAGACATCACCCGGCTTTACCGCCCCGGCCCCGACAGCGGCACAGGAGCCGTCACCGGACCCGGCGACGACCGGGATGCCGGCGCATATCCCGAGCTGGACGGCAGCCCGCTCGCTCAGGCTGCCGATTCGCGTCGTGCCGGGATGGACCTGGGGCATCTTGTCGGTCGCCAGGCCCAGTTCGCTAAAAACATCCTTCAGATATGTCTTGCGGCGCAGGTCGATCCACTGGGCATGTACGGCATCGGCATAGTCGGTTGAGTCCGGCCGGCCGGTCAGCTGGGCGGCAATGAAATCCTTGGCCTGGAGAAAACGGGCCGCACGACGGTAGATCTCGGGCCGGTTGTTCTTGAACCAGAGCAGCTTGGCCAGGCCGGAACGCGCGTCGAGGATGTTGCCGGTCAGCTGGTACAGCGTCTCGGCGCCGACCGCTTGCCCGATCTGCCCGGTTTCGGTGACCGCGCGGGCATCGGCGTGGATCAGGGCCGCGCTGAGCGGCTGGCCTGAAGCGTCGACAGGCAGGCAGCCCAGCATCTGCCCGCTGAGGCCGATCACGGCAATGCGTGCCATCGCCTGCGGGTGCTGCTGCGTCAGTTCCCGAACGCTGCAGGTGTAGGCCTGCCACCAGTCGTCTGGCGACTGCTCGGCCCAGCCCGGCTGGTCATAACGGGTCGGGTAGGCAAAGGACGACGAACCGACCGGGCTGCCGTCCGGCCGGTAAAGAATGGTCTTGACACTGCTGGTCCCGATATCGCTGGCCAGAATTGTCACGTCTTCAAGCATAACGGATCTCCTGGTGCCGTCAATCTGGACGGCGTGTTGCTGACCTCATGATAGCAAAAAATCCCGCTCCATGACAGAACGGGATTTTTCAATCGTGCGGCAGTTCAGGATCAGTAGCCTGTGCGGCCGCTGCGCGTTTTCCACATCACCCAGAGCGGGCCGGCCAGGCAGATGGTCGAATAGGCACCGCTGACGATACCGACCATCATGGGCAGGGCGAACTGCTTGATGCTGTCGATGTTGTAGGCCGTGGCGAAAACATAGGCGATCGCGACGGCGCCCAGCGTGCAGAGGCTGGTGTTGATCGAACGGGTCAGCGACTGGTTGACCGACAAGTCGACCAGGTCCGGAAGCGGCATTTTGCCGTTGTAGATGCGCTCGTTTTCCCGGATGCGGTCATAAACCACGATGGTGTCGTTGATCGAAAAGCCGAGGATCGACAGCACGACCGCGACGAGGGACTCGTTCAGCGGGATGCGCAGCACAACGAAGACGAAGAAGACCAGCAGCACGTCGTGGAACAGCGCAACCAGGGCCATGACGCCGGCTGACGGACCTGACATGGAGCGGAAGCTGAACCAGACATACGCCACGATCAGGATCGAGGCGATCACAATCGCCCAGACACCCTTGGTCAGCAGTTCGCGGCCGATAAACGGATCGACCAGATTGGCCGATTGCAGCTCGAACGTGTGTGTCGGGAATGTCGTGGCCAGTGCCGCTTCAAGCTGGGTCATGTTCTCCGGCAGCAGGGCCTCGTTGCCGGCGACATTGACCACCAGGCTGGTCGCCTGGTCGCCGAGGCTGGTGACAATCTGGCAGGTGACCGTCTTCCCGATCGCTTTGCCGATCGCGTCATCGGCCTGTTCCAGGTCGAGCGCACCGGTAAATTCATACTTGAGGATGCTGCCGCCCCGGAAGGTGATGTCCATCTCGACGCCGGCGAAGACGACGGTCAGGATGCCGACGGCCATCAGGAGCGCGGACAAGGCGAAAAACCAGCGCCGTTTTTTATAAAAACTAAACATGCTGGCCAGCCCCCTTCCGTCCGTACAGCCACGGGTTCTGCAGCTTCTTGTACTGGCTGAGCGCACCGATCATAAGCCGGGAGGCGGTCACGCCGGTCAAACCGTTGAGGATGACGCCGATTAGCAGCGAGTAGCCGAACGACAACATCGAGCCTGAACCGAAGATCATCAGGATGACGGCGGCGATCGCCACGGTGACGTTGCCGTCCAGAACCGAGGAAAAGGCGCGCGTGAACCCGTTGCTCAGCGCGGTCTGCAGCGAGCAGCCCGAACGGAGCTCTTCCTTGATGCGTTCCGATATGATGACGTTGGCGTCGACGCCCATCCCGATCGACAGGATGATGCCGGCGATGCCCTGCAGTGTCAAGGTCTGCTGCGGAATCGAAATCGCCAGCAGGATGCCGACGATCTGCCCGAGCAGGGCAAAGCAGGCGACAAAGCCCGGCAGGCGGTAATAGAGCAGCATGAACAGGCAGATGGCCAGAAACGCGATCAGGCCGGCCTGCAGCATGACGCGCAGGGCGTCCTGGCCCATGGTCGGGCTGATCGAGCTGGAGCTGATTGCCTGGAGGGCAAAAGGCAGGGCGCCGGCGTTGATCTTCTCAGCCAGGGCCACCGCTTCCTGCACATCCGCCATGCCGTCGATGTAGGCGCTGTTGCCGGTGATCTGGGTCTTGACCCTGGGCTCGGAGATGACCGTATCGTCCATGTAGATCGAGATGATCTGACCGACCAGTTTGCCGGTCGCTTCGGTGAACTTGGTGGCGCCGGTGGCGCTTAATTCAAGTTCGACGATCGGATCGCCCGTTTCCTGGTTGATCGCGGCAAAACTGCGGGCGACATCGTTGCCTTCGAGGACCACATTGCCGTCCGGGTCGCGGAATGTCAGCCGGGCCATTTCGCCCAGTTCCTTGAGCGCCTGTTCCGGATTGAAATCCGTCTCGTCCGATTTCCAGGGGAAGCGGACCAGGATCCTGCCGGTTGTTTTATCGGTCGTGACCTCGCGGTCCAGGATCTGCAGGTTGTCCATCCTCAGCTCGATGACACTGCGCGCGGAATCGAGATCGGCTGCGGACGGGACCCCTTCGTAATCCCTGGCCTGGAATACCGCTTCGACGCCGCCGCGGATGTCGATGCCGAAGCGAATCTCCCTCATACCATAGAGCTGGAGCAATTCCTGCTGCCCTGGAACCGGTAACTTGGCGCCGGTCAGCGTGAGCAGCAATCCGAGCAGGATGATGCCGGCTACGATGAAAAAAGTCATCGGCCTGGCCTTGATTCCTGCCCGGGAAAATGATCGTTTGGCCATAATCCAGTTGCACGTCCTTTCTTGTTTTTGCCAGTTCGGTCCGCCTGCCAGCTCGTCATGGAACATAGTCTGCGAACGGCCTGAGTCTCCATTATAGGCATTTAGCCGCGCATCCTCAAGTGGCAGGTTTTCGCAGAAAACCCGCTGTCTGCGAACAGGTGGTTCGGTTCAGACAGCGGGCTGTCAGGTCACGTCAGGCCAGGATCGGTCAACCGCTCACAGAACGACGGATCGTGATAAACTTGGAGCCCCAGGAGACATACTCCGAAACGCTTTGCTCTGTCTCTTATACACATCT
>LSQX01291380.1_pt1 | contig 11357 bp, 9 predicted proteins | sample 654561 | NCBI WGS metagenome assembly LSQX01 (sample SAMN04489861, study PRJNA283612) | anaerobic digester metagenome | isolation source: 4 biogas reactors fed with cattle manure at either 37C or 55C with and... | place: Denmark: Kongens Lyngby | collected 2014 | reverse complement strand
GCATTCAGCCCCCTGTAATGCGTGCCCTGACGACCGATGCGGAGCGTAAAATACGTATGCCCATCAGTCGGAGAGTTTCGAAAAAGGAGCTTGTGCTTTTCCCCCTTCTTGTTCTTGTTCTATGTGTTCTTTTTCTGCCTCCTGCCTTGCCGTTGCTTGGCAGCTTCTGTTTCGGTAATTTTGTAAAGGAATGCGGTGTTGCGGAACGGTTGTCAAACAGCCTGCAAAATGAGGTAACAAATATAGCAACGATACTGCTGGGGCTGGGGGTAGGGATGCAGCTTGAAGCGTCAAAGTTTTTGACCCCTGTTACGCTTGCCATTCTTTTCCTTGGGCTTCTTGCCTTTGTTCTGGGAACGGCAGGGGGAGTGATTTTTGCAAAATTAATGAATAAAGTCTGGAAAAACAACCCCGTCAATCCCCTGATTGGTTCTGCAGGTGTTTCAGCTTTTCCGATGTCGGCACGGGTGTCGCACTATATGGGGCTGAAATATGATTCCGGCAACAATTTGATATTTCAAGCCATGGGCGCCAACCTTTCAGGTCAGATAGGTTCCGTTGTTGCGGCAGGCGTTATAATGGCATTACTGGGTACTTGATAAATTTGGAATGGTATGGAAAAAGAAGAAGTGAAATTCGATTCTATTGAATCAATATTAGAAGATCTGAGGGCGGGAAAATGCGTTGTCTTTGTAGATGATGCCGATCGCGAAAATGAAGGTGATGTTATCTGCGCTGCTGAACATGCAACACTGGAAAATGTCAACTTCATGGCTATACATGCGAGAGGTCTTATTTGTATGCCGATGGATCCGGAATATACAAAAAAGCTGGGGCTCGAGCAGATGGTTTCAGATAATACGGACAGCCATCAGACCGCTTTCACAGTTTCAATAGATCACAAGAGTACGACAACCGGGATTTCAGCCAATGAGCGCTCTGTAACAGCTTTAATGACTGTTGCCGATGACGCAAAACCTGAAGACTTCAAACGGCCCGGTCATATGTTTCCGCTTGAATCAAAGGTGGGAGGTGTTTTACAACGAGCCGGACACACCGAGGCAACCGTTGATTTGATGAAACTCGCAGGCTTGAAACCTTGCGGACTATGTTGTGAAATTCTGAAAGACGACGGCGATATGGCGCGCCTCAACGACGTAATGGAGTTTTGCAAAAAGCATGACTTGAAGCTCGGTTCAGTTGCAGACGTGATTTCGTACAGAATGCAGTCAGAGTCGTTGGTTACATGCGAGGAAGACGTTGATATGCCTACGAAATATGGACATTTCAGGCTAAGAATGTATACCTCGTGCATAGATGAATTTCAGCACCTGGCACTGATCAAGGGTGATCTTTCAGGTGATACACCTCCTCTGGTGCGCGTTCACAGTGAATGTTTCACCGGAGATGTTCTGGGTTCGGGTCGTTGCGACTGCGGGGATCAGCTGCACGCTGCAATGCTTGAAATAGCAAAAGAAGGGCGAGGAGTATTGCTTTACATGCGCCAGGAGGGTAGAGGTATCGGTCTGAAAAACAAATTGCATGCTTACCACCTGCAGGAAACCGGACTTGATACTGTAGAGGCGAACCTTGAGCTTGGATTTCCGCCCGATCTGAGAGATTATGGGATTGGAGCACAAATTCTTTCGCATCTCGGCATTAAAAAAATGCGTCTTTTGACTAATAATCCACAAAAAATTAAAGGTATTGAAGGGTACAACCTGAAGGTTGCTGAACGTGTGCCAATAGTGGTTAAACCAACTGAATGGAATGAGAAATACCTGAAATCTAAAAAAGATAAAATGGGGCATATGTATTAACAGCATTGTGATGCTTTTATTCGTGTTATTGTTATGGATATAAAATTGTTTGATGAGGCGTTTGAAGCACTGCCTGATGTAATCCGCAATTCAAAGCCCGCCTGCACGCTGATGCTGGGTTCGGGCTGGAGTTCTGTAGTTGAAGGCATGAAGGTGCTGGCTGAAGTACCGTATACTGACATCCCCCATTTTGGAGGAGCTACAGTAATCGGGCATACGGGTAGGCTCGTTTTATGTGAGTTGCCTGCTTCGGGCACAGTGCTTGCCTTCATGGGCAGACGCCACTGGTATGAGGGTGCCTCATGGGAAGCGGTCGTCATGCCTGTGGAAATTTCACGCAGGCTTGGAGTGCCTGCATTACTTATAACTAATGCAGCAGGAGGCATTCGTCGCAATCTGGTGGCAGGCGATATTGTAATAATCGAGGATCACATACGCATGAGTCCCCTGTCTCCGCTTGTCGGTCCGCATAATCCAGTATTCGGTCCGCGTTTCCCCGATCAGACAAATGTTTATTCACCTGAATTGATCGAGAAATTACGTCTTGCCGGCGATGAGGAAGGCGTAGAACTCACAAAAGGTGTTTACGTTTATTCGGCAGGACCTGTATATGAGACACCGGCAGAAATACGCGCGTATGAAATTCTTGGTGCTGACCTTGTTGGAATGTCAACCGTGCCTGAGGCGATGTTCGCAAGTGCATGCGGTTTAAAAGTGGCAGGACTTTCTTTTGTGAGCAACATGGCAGCAGGTATTTCGGAAATAAATCTTTCAGGAGAAGATGTTATCGAATGCGCCAGGCGCAACACCGGTAAAATGGCAGCTATTGTAAGGAATTTCCTTGGACGCCTGTGACGCTGCAAGTGTTCCCTGAAATTATATCTCTGACTTTTCGACCAGATCTCCAAAAAGCGTCTGCGGTCTGGCTCTTGTAATTCGAACGAGTACCGTATCGCCCACAGATATTCGTGATCCGGGCTCAAAAAGCACTATCTTGTTTTGCGAGTTGCGACCCGACCAACGCTTGGGATTGCGCAGGCTGGGACCTTCCGCGAGTACTTCTGTTACAGTTCCGATGCTGCGATTATTTATTGCAAGTCCGCGCCTGTCCTGATCCTCAAGTAAAATCCTGTTGCGGCGCATTTTCTCTTCTTCTGTAACGCCGCTTTCCAGCTCTGCTGCAGGAGTTCCAGGGCGTGGGGAATATTTGAAAATAAATGAATTGTCGAATTGCGCCTCTTCCATCACCTTGCGTGTAGCTTCGAAATCTTCTTCTGTTTCGCCAGGAAAACCTACTATTATATCTGTTGTTACAGCTAAATCCGGGAGAGCTTCTCGCAGGCGTTTAAGCGCGTCAAGATATGTGGCAGTGTCATAACCCCGCCGCATAAGTTTCAGGATGCGGTCGGACCCTGACTGCAGCGGCAGATGCAGGTGGCGGCATAGCTGCGGAATTCTGCTCATTGCTGAAATCAATTCATCAGTTACTCCCGTGGGATGACTTGAGGTGAAGCGAATACGAGTGATTTCAGGTATGTTTGCAACTATGAGTTCAAATAGCCTGGGAAGCGGTTCGGTGAATCCCATTGGTGATGGTATATCTTCACTCCATTTGAAATCGCGCTTTCCATAGTTCATTACACTTTGCCCGAGAAGCGTAATTTCAGAGATGCCGGAATCGGCAAGGGCACGGATTTCAGCAATTATTTCGGCAGGTTGCCTGCTATGCTCTTTGCCGCGAACATCGGGTACTATGCAATAGGTGCAGCGTCGGTCACATCCCAGAAGGATTGTTACAAAGGAGCTGATTCTTGTTTCTGTTACTTCTCCAAGCGGCGCTACATAGTTGGAGCCGGAGGTATCATCATCAAAGTTTCCTGTCTCGGAAATATTATCTTCGCCCATCTCGAGTCGCTTCAGTATCAGGGGTATTCTCGATTCTGCCCGTGTGCCGACAGCGAATGAGAGTCCTCGAACCTGTTCGAAAATGTCTTCTCCGAAACGCTGAGCCATGCAACCCATGAGCCCTACTACCACATCAGGGCTACGGCGGCGTGCACATAGCAGGCGGGCTTTCCCGATAGCTTTATCTTCTGCCTTGCCACGGACGCTGCAGCTGTTGATAATGATTATATCGGCGTTTTCTTCGCTATCGGACAGCGTGTATCCATGAGCAAGAAGGTTGTTTGTAACGAGTTCGGAATCCCGGACATTCATCTGGCATCCATACGTGTGGATATAAAATGTTTTAGCACCAGAAGATGACAGATCTTTTGTGTTTTGATTCATGATTGAAACCTGCGATATTGAAATCGTGCATTGTTGAATTTAACTGCTGTGATTACAGTAAATTGCGATTGTAGATTTCATCTATATGTTTGAAACTCTTATCAGGCCGGCATATCTGTTCGAGTTGATCCCGTGAAAGGTATTTCGAAATCTCCGGTTCAGCGAGGAGCATTTCCTTGTAGTCGGCGCCGGTTTCCCACGTATTGATTGCAATTCCCTGCACCAGATCGTATGCTGTTTCCCTAAGCATTCCGGCATTTATAAGAGCATGCATAACGTGTTGAGAATATACGAGACCGTGGCTCATTTCCATTGAGCGCTTCATGTTTTCGGGATATACATGCAATTCCCTGATAATGAATTCCGCCCGCTCCAGCATGTAGTCGAGCAGGGTAACACTGTCAGCCACTATGATGCGTTCGGTAGAAGAATGCGAGATGTCACGTTCGTGCCACAATGCAATATTTTCAAGGGCCGTTACGGCGTAGCCGCGGAGTACTCGTGCCAGCCCGCAGAGGTTTTCACTTTTCACGGGGTTACGCTTGTGCGGCATCGTTGATGAACCTTTCTGACCTGTTGCAAAAGGCTCTTCCGCCTCCCGTAATTCTGTTCGTTGCAAGTGGCGGATTTCTGTTGCGATTTTTTCTATGCAGGCACCTGTGATTGCTATTGCGCTGAGGAGTTCAGCATGGCGATCGCGTTGAAGTACTTGCGTAGAGATTGGCGAGGGGACAAGCCCCACAGTTTCGCACACGTGTTTTTCAATGAAGGGGTCGAGGTTGCCGTAATTACCTACTGCACCGGAAAGTTTTCCCACACGCATAGATTCTGAGGCTGCTTCGAGTCGTTTCAGGCAACGCTTCATATCTGAGTGCCAAAGCAGGAACTTGAGACCGAAAGTGGTAGGCTCAGCATGAACGCCATGAGTGCGTCCCATTACGGGAGTCAACTTATATTTTTGCGCCTGATTGGCAAGTGTGGCGATGAGTTTTTTCGTACCCTCAAGTATAAGCTCCATCGCATCCTGTATGATTACTGATAATGCGGTATCCACAACGTCCGTTGAAGTAAGCCCGTAGTGCAGCCATTTGGAATCATCTCCGAGGCTCTCCGCTACGCAGCGGGTGAAGGCTACAACATCGTGGTGTGTAGCAGCTTCAATTTCGTTAATTCTCTTTTCAGTGAATGCGGCATTCCGGCGCATACGTTCCACGGTGCCGACCGGTATCGTACCAAGCTTTTCCCATGCCTCTGATGCCGCCAGTTCTATTTGCAGCCAAACTTCATACTTGTGCTGATTTGTCCAGAGTTGCGCCATTTCGGGGCGCGAATACCGTTCAATCATTGCAGTTAACCTTGTTTCTGATAATTTATAAGACTTGCCGAATGTTTTTCGTGGAAGCTGTCTGTTGAATATAGCACAGTGCTTCTGGAAAATTATTTGCGTTTACCGAGACGGATAATATCATGGCGCCCCGGACCTGTTGAGAAAAAGGTTATCGGTACGCCTATGGCATTTTCTATATACATCACATAGTCACGCACTTCCTGGGGCAGGGCGTCCCAGTCCCTGGCACCTCGCATGTCTGTTTTCCAGCCCGGCAGTTTCTCTATTACAGGCTTGGCGCGGTAGAGTGCAGGTGTGCTTGGGAAATAGTCGATAATTTCTCCATCGAGCTCGTATGCTTTGCAGACTGGTATTTCATCGAGATATCCCAGAGCGTCCACCAGGGTAAGGGCTACTTCGGTGGCTCCCTGTATGCGACACCCGTAACGTGTGGTGACGACATCGAACCAGCCCATGCGGCGCGGACGTCCTGTAGTAGCTCCGAACTCGCCTTTATCTCCGCCCCTGATGCGCAAATCTTGAGCTTCGTCGCCAAAAATTTCGGAGACGAATGGTCCTGCTCCAACGGCACTTGAATATGCCTTGACGACGGTTATTATGTCTTTTACTTCATAGGGGGGGATGCCGGCACCGATAGGTGCAAACCCGGCAAGCGGAGATGAGGAAGTAACCATCGGGTATATGCCGTGGTCTGTATCTTTGAGGGCACCAAGCTGACCTTCCAGAAGAATACGTTTATTTTCAGATATTGCCTTGTGCAAAATCGTTGATGTATCTCGTGCATAGGGTCTGACCAGTTCAGCCAGTTCGCGCAGCTCTTCGATAATTTTCTCAGGTTCCAGTTTCGGCTGATTATAAAGAGTCTCTATAAGGGGGTTCTTGCGATCACAGAAAAGTTTTACACGATCAGCAAGTGAATCAATTTGAAAAAGATCACAAACCTGGAATCCGATTTTGGCATACTTGTCGGCATAAAATGGTGCTATCCCCGATTTTGTGGAGCCGAAACCTCCTTTTCCTAACCGCATTTCTTCCCAGGAATCCAGTTCCTTATGAATATCGAGCAGCACTTGTGCCCGGTCGGAAACTACTATATTGGGTATTACCCCGCTTTCTTCCAATTGGTCGAGTTCAGCTTTAAATGCCCGAATGTTGAGTGCAACCCCTGTGCCGATTATATTAAGAGTGTCCGGATTGAATACACCGGAGGGCAGCAGATGCAGTGCAAACCTGCCTTTATCATTTATTATGGTGTGTCCGGCATTGTTGCCGCCTTGAAAACGCACAACTATATCAGATTCCAGGGCAAGCAAATCTGTCATTTTGCCTTTTCCCTCATCCCCCCAGTTTGCCCCTACGATTGCTGTTGCCATAAGTGTAATAACTCCTTGCTTGTTAAAGGCAAATTTATACCACAAAGCAGAAGATAACTCAAGAAAGCCGTGCCCGGTAATTAAACTTTGCAAAAAAACAGAAGAAATAGTATCATTCGCTGCACTTCCAAAGGGAGTTTTTTGTTATGTAAATTACCAATACTACCACGCTGAGTTTAAACCGCAAGGTAGGCTAAGGAAAGGCTATAAAGAATGAGTGATAAAACCAAAGACATTACAGATGCAACTTTTGCGGAAACAATCAAGAGCGGTGTTGCTCTTGTGGATTTTTGGGCTCCATGGTGCGGACCGTGCCGTACACAGGGACCTATACTGGATCAGGTGGCAGAGGAAATTGGTGATAAGGCGATAATTGCCAAAATGAATGTGGATGAAAACACTTCAGCACCGGCGAAGTTTGGTGTCAGAAGCATACCTACTCTCATTCTGTTCAAAGACGGCTCAGCCGTTCAGCAGTTTGTCGGTGTTACAAGCAAGGAAAAACTTCTTGAAAGCATAAATGCCAATCTGTGAATAACTCCTTCAACAACCTGACATCAGAAGATCGCTCTCGCGTTGAATCCCTCCTGGCTGAAACAGAGGCTGATTCCGGTCTGGCTCCACTTGATGTTGAGACATTTTGGGAAGATCAGACTGTAGCGAGACGCGACCCGTTCGGCAAAGACATACCTCAATGCAGCTTCGGAGCTTTCCTGACGCATGAGTGTGTGTATGCCGAGCTGGGTCTAGAAGAAGATTATCAGCGGTTCCAGAACGATGAGACCTGGGCAATTGAAGTTTCCAAACGTTACAATGATGTATCAGAAAAAATAGTCGGCAAACGCCTGCTCAATGAGGTGCCGCGTGACCCTCAGCGCAAGTGGCCGGAAGTTAAACAGCTTTACGATATTTTTGAGGCTGAAAATGTATGGGAAGGCGGTCCGAGCGGTTCGTGGTGGTTGAAGCAGTCGGCAGATACTCCTGAAGAGCTGTCGGGGTTGCTCGACAGGGTCGAAAAGAGGCTTGAGAATTTGCGCGATTTTCTCCTTCCGGAAAATTGGGACTCTGAGAAAACCCGTCTTGCGGAGTTGGGAGAAAAAGTTCCTCTCTACCGTCACCAGCGCGGTCCGTGCACTTTTGCATGTTCTATTTACGGAGCGGAAAATCTTTTATTCCTCTACTATGATGACGAGGAGCTTTTCAAAAGATTGTCTGATGTTATCAGCCGTGCCATATTGGGCAGGGCGATAATATTGGATGAAGAAGCCGGTTTTACTTCTGAAACCAGACCGGGCGGCTGGTCATGGGCAGATGACAATTGTTGCCTTTTCACCCCGGATATGTATGAAGTATTCGCAATGCCGATTCATCGTGCTCTTTTCGGTTATTATTCTCCGGAAGAAAAAGATCGACGCTATCAGCACAGCGATTCAGACATGGGGCATCTGTTGCCTTTGCTCAGTGAGGTAAATCTTACAGGAACCAACTTCGGACCTACCGTATCAGTTGGCGATATACGGAAGTATTGTCCGGGTGCCGTAATCGACGGTCAGCTTGCACCGTTTACATACAGCCGCAATGAATCACACAACATTGTTGCTGAATTCCTGCGCGATTTTGAATTGACACGGGAATCGAGAGGGTTGAACTTTACAACTGCCGGTTCAATCAACAACGGCACAAGACTCACAAGCATGCGTCTTGCGATGGCTGCAATACAGCGCTTCGGCAGATACTAATCTCTATTTTCCTGCAAGGTATAACCCTATTGCTTTTTTAATTCGTCCAGCTTGCCGGGGACGGATAAAATAGCTCGTGCCATGTCAATACAAAATACGGATGCGAGGAAGCCGATGTATACTATAATGGGAAGCAGTCCCACAAATAACACGAATCCACGCAAGAAATATAAAGTATTGGCAGAGAAGATTCCCTGAAACGAGGCTATTGCAAGAATTACTGCCCCTGCACACCAGATAAAGGGAGTAGCAAGCAAGAGTGCCTTGATTTTGAAGGATACGATGCCTATAAGTTCTTCTGCAGGTGAGCTCTTTTCCACTATATTGACGGATATAACTTTCGGGGCAACAGCCAACAGACCTGTGAATCCGGCTGCCACGGATATGGCTGCACATATGCCGAAAAACACCCATGAACCTGCATTGATTGCTCCAACAACTCCAAATATAAGCGTTGCAGCACCGACAAATAAATTTACAAGTGCTACACAGTCAAGGAAAGTTTGAGAAGCAAAAGGGCTGGGAAAATTTTCAATCAGTTGTGAAATACCTGTAAACAGTTTATTGCCGATCCATGCGAACAGAAAGCATGCAGGAACTACAATTAGTAATCCAATTAACAGGATGGAAAAAGATTTTATTTTAACTGTCATTGCCAACGTCAAAAAAATGGCGATGATTCCGGAGATTGTAAATGCTGCTGCTCCGATAGTAACAGCCCATTTCTGTCCTAGAGAAAAATATTTCTCTACGGGAAGTTCTCGTGCTTTCTCAAGTATGCGGTCACAGCAGGTGTTAACGGAGCAAAGAAGTTGCAGCATCCCGCAACAAATTTTCTCCTCATCATTTTCTTCTGCGATTTCTTCATGAGAAATCTGCTCTTCTACAGCCTCCTCAGTGGCAGAGGGTTCATTCGTATATTCATTATTATCTATGTCATTCATGATGTTCTCCTTTGCGCTATGAGTTTTTGTACATTTTACGGCTTCATTTATAAAGCCGGAAATATGCACTTGAACACCGGCAAAATATCAAAATACCGGCTTGCTTACAAGTTAATTGAATGAAAAGCGAGTATGGGGTCAGTGCTGTGTCTTGCATTGGCGCATGAGAAACCTGAACTGCAACAAGCCGCCGTGGTTGCTGTGTGGCTACAGAGTCCCGCAAAGAGTCAAAATACGTTCCCATTTTGGTTTGCCATTTTCTTGTATGCACGAATAAAAACATCCCCCTCGATTTCCTCTCCATATTTAATAAGAAATGCCTGCCATTCGGAACCGTTTTCAGCATGTATCAACTCTCTTAACAGTTCAGGAAGTGGAAGTCCTATGTCTTTCAAAGCCTCTTCATGAAGACTCGTGATTTCCGGATTGACTACTTCAGTCGAGTTCCGTAAAAATTCCAAAATGATTGGTTTTGCCTTCAAAGCTCTGAGATGTCCGAGCACAAACAGTACACATGAAAGTCGTGGAATATCATTGTCGCTACGGGAGCTCCAGTATTTTACGATGAGATCATCTACTGCTGTTTCATACCACTTAATTTTCGGGGTCGACATAAGGTTCGGGAAAACCTTCTCTTGCTTAACGGCGGCTACACGCCGCACGAACACAGGATTATAATCTATTTCTCCGAACAATATCTCGTTAATAAAACATTCCTTGTACAGCCCGACACATAGTGAAAACACTACGCTATTTTTCGTTTCGGATGGTTGTGCATCACTATGTAGCATGGACAGCAATGTCTGGAGCGATGGCTTGATGTTGCCGAGCGCACGTGGAGCAGGTCCGTAAATCGGAGTAGCCTTGCTAACACCCCCCATGACGATACCCCAAGGATTATTGGCATAACGATACAGCAAGTTTGTTGCAAGCAGCGGTGTTGCTTTTGAAGAACGAATGGTTCCAAGTTCCAAAATAGCGCTAGTTATATCAACGGAGCTATTCGTCAATCCTGTTTCAACTTCGCTGAGAAGAGTTCTTTCACGGTTGTTATAAATGTCTATAACTGCGGAAACGTCATCACTCGCAAAAAGATTTCCCGAGTAAACGCAAAACAATACTGCAATACTTATTATAATTTTCATGCCTTCTCCTAATCTACTGTCATAGTTGTTGTGCCCTCACCAGCAGAGTTATCGTGTCCTAAATGAGTATAGATCTCAAAAGTGCCGTCTTCGACTGAACCGCGTTTCCTACCGCTGACACGCATCCACCATGCAAAGTCGTTTGAACATCGAGTGTCACCAAAGGTGACAAACTGGATAAGTTTTGCCGGAGAAAAACCAAAGTTTCGGCAGGAAAATTGGAAATAGGGTCCGTATCACACGTTGGAACCCCGGGGCAGTCCCAATCGTAGATTCTCCCATCGACATCACAGTAGCCATCTTGTGTTTCATGTGGTGGCGTATCGTTTCCATGAGGGAGTTCACGTGCGATGTTTAGATTTGTGTTTGTTCCACTCTCTCCTAAAAGTGGGTCAGAGGAATGTATTGCCAGAAAATCATCTACACTATCTCTTCCCCAACGCAACTCACCTGGGAAATCCGCAGGACTTGCTGTTGCATTAAACTCACAAACAAGTCCGAAACTTTTTGGCAAATCCATACTCAAGCTCGTATCATTTGTAATAATCTGAGCTCCAAGTAATGTTGGTACAGGAAAGATAAAAGCGTTATTTCCTTCCGAAAACGGCTCGTCTTGTCCAGATCTGATATTGATTGAATCCACCCATAGCACGGTCATGGGAAAATCTGCAACTTTGCCATTTGAGCCATCAGCAAGAG
>LSQX01232767.1_pt1 | contig 11357 bp, 10 predicted proteins | sample 654561 | NCBI WGS metagenome assembly LSQX01 (sample SAMN04489861, study PRJNA283612) | anaerobic digester metagenome | isolation source: 4 biogas reactors fed with cattle manure at either 37C or 55C with and... | place: Denmark: Kongens Lyngby | collected 2014 | reverse complement strand
TAGGGTTCTCCTTTGTTTTTATTGTGGCTTGCAAACTATATTTAAACAGACTTGAACCCTATTATCTATACATATCTTTCACTTTTTAAGTGATAAGTAAAATACACCAAATATGGTTGTTTTACAGCGATGTACCCTTTTTAATTATAGCTCATGAATAATTCAGGTATAATATTATTATCTCATTTTTACATTTTTACGTCAACACATTTTTTTCCTTTACCCCCATTTGAAGATTGCAAGTTTAAACGCCCTACATTTTTTTGTAATTTCCTTATAATGTATAGTAAAAACCATTTGACTATTTTTCAGAATATGATAATATTACACCATAATTTAACTTTAGGCGAGGTGATAAATTGTGAAAAAATATATAACAAAAGAAGACCTCAGAACACTTACAGACAGTCAGAAACAACACTTGCGAGACTTTTGGCTTCCTGAAAAGTATGATCTTGCTGTAGCTTATATATGCAAAAATGCGGAGACTGAAGAGTTTGAAGAAATTGAGTTTGTCGCAGGAAAAGTTACAGTTATAAATACCCGATTTGTTTTAAGTGATTTAAGATATTTAACTGAAGAAAACCAACAGGATGACCAGCAAGATGAAGATGATAATCCTCACAACAGCAACCATAATACCAGTAACGAAGATGATTTATACCATGAGGAAAGTGCTAATGCCTATTGGTCAGACAATACCGAAGAAGATGGAGAAAACCATGAAGAAGATTACAACGAAAGCTATGTAGAATATGATTTATTTGACGAATCGGATTTTGTGTATGATCGTCCCACTACTTTTCTCATTGAAGACTGTCTACCTCTTTTGAACTTGGGGCAGATGATTGAAATACTTGATAGAAATAATTATAAAACAATTGATTTTTACCTTCTTGCGGATAATGGGGAGTCAGGCTGTGAACTTGGAAACAAAGCATTTAACCTGTCAGGATACGGAAGTGACTTCGAATCACAAGAACTCTGTGATGTACTCTGGAACTGCATAAAAGCAATTCTATGATTAGGCCTCTTTTATTTCACTCCAAGAGGTTTAACAAAAAGCAATCGGGGGCTTTGATAACCCCCGACTGCTTAAAAAAATATGATTAAATTTATAAATGTTAAAGTGAAATACCTACTGAATTAATCAGATAGTTTAATTTTTCCTTATCCAGAGTTTTCTTTAACTCAACCCCTTTAAGGCTAAGCAGTCCTACCGGATAAACCGGAACATTGAAAAGTGAAAACAAATACTGACTAAGACCGTTTAACTGAGAACCTCCACCAATAATAAATATCTTGGATATCGGTGTTCCATAGCATCTATCAATGTAAAACTCAAAGCATTTAACTATCTGCTTTGTCAGTCTTTCTATAAAAGCATTTATCTTTCCATAAGCTACAACGTGATCCCTCTTCGAAAGGTTGTTCGGCGGCATGAGACCATATAATTTCTTGAGTCTTTCTGCTTCCTGATTACTGATATCAAGCTCTTTTGCAATATGATCATCTATATTGGAACTACCCGATAATATGACTTTATTAAACTCAAGCACTCTATCCTTCAAGAAATTAACAATAGTGGTTTCAGACCCAAAATCCAATACTGCAAAGGTATCTGTCGGAATTTTATTGTACCTTTTTTTGGAATAATATTCATCCATATCCTTAGTATAAATATCCCTGTTAAAAAATTTCGCCGTACTGTTGGCAGGTATATCAACCGCTAATGGTTTCAAATCTAGACCTTGTAATACTTCTACATAACTTTGCAATATGTTCTTTGGAACCGCAGTAACAAAAACTTTATATTTTTCTTGGTTTTGCTCACGTATTGTCTGAAGAACTTTATAGTCTATCCTGTAGTTATCTACATCAATTGGAAGGAATTGCGGCATACTGTTTTTTACCGTAAAATCATCGCTTTCTCCCTGAACCTTGCTAATCATATAAATCCTGGTTATGATGTTAGTCCCAGACATAATGATTTTAGCATTTTTTGCTTTCATATTCTGTTCTTTTGCAAGAGTTTTGATAGACCTTAGTACTCGTTCGGTGTCATATATTGCACCGTTTCTGATGCAGTCCGGAGGTGTAGATACTATACCATAATTTTCAATATATATACTGTTGTTTTTACTTTTTGCAGTTACTTCCACAACCTTAATATTCCTATAGCCAACATCTATACAAATCATAGAAGTTTTTTTCGACCAAAAGTCAAACAGCATTTACCCATCCCCCTTAAGAGTGCAATACAATAATTCAAAAAAACGACAAAAAACCACTAGGAGAACAAAGCTCCTTAAAGCAATTTTCTAAATTTCACAAAAATGAAACTTTATAAATTATCTTTTTGGGTCAATATTAATTATATAAATACTTATATAATATAGATATGCCCTTCTCGCTTAAAATTGTATACTTAACTAATTATAACACATACTTTTCTAAAATTCCAACATATTAATTTGCTGTTTTTGTTCCGAAAACATCTACTATTATAAATTTGACTAAAAAACAAATATACTGCTAAACAACCTTAAGGATAACTTGTATAATTTTATATCATATTGTATTGTCATTAAATTTATTATACTATATAAATCTCAATAAATCTCACTAAATAAATTGTTCCAAACATATGTAGAGACTTATTAGCGTTTATAACTATGAACAACGTTCTTGACTAATCACTTTATTATAATATTACATCGCCTATAATAATATTATCACTATTATACAATTAGTCAACTATTGTTTTGAATTTAATTCCTCAAAACCTTATACATGTTGCTACCTTCGATATTTCAAGCCCATCGGCATCAACTGAAAATTTTTTTCACTATATTTTCACTATATATAGTACTATATATTTCCGGATATCTCAATCAAAGACTTAATTAGTTCTTCAATTTCTTCAATCGTATTGAAACAGCCAACGCTCAACCGTACAATACCCGTTTTTAATGTGCCTAATGTTTCATGTGCAACCGGAGCACAATGAAGTCCTGCGCGCGAAGCTATATTGTAAGCTTTATCCAGAACATAACTGATTTCGGTTGAGCCTACATTTTCAAAATTAAATGCAACTATTCCTGAATTTTTTTCAACTTCCGGTTTACTGTAAAGCTTTATTCCATTTATCTGGGTTAGTCCATCAATAAGTCTTCTTACAAGCTTATTTTTACAGTTTTCTATATTTTCAACCCCAAAACTTTTTATAAACTCAATTCCGAATCCAAGTCCAACAATTCCGGGAGTATTTAACGTACCGCTTTCTAGAAAATCTGGAAACATCTCTGGCTGATAAATACTTTCTGAATTACTGCCTGTTCCTCCTTGAATCAAAGTTTTTATTCTAATTCCTTCAGCTACATATAGAATACCGGTCCCTTGTGGTCCAAGAAGCCCCTTGTGACCCGGTACTGCAAGAAAATCTGCTTTCAGCTCTCCTACATCAACCTTAATTGAACCCGCTCCCTGTGAGGCATCTACAAGGTATAGTATCCCGTTTTCTTCAGCTATCCTTCCAATATCCCATACAGGCATTATCATTCCATTAACATTTGAAGAAAGTGTACATATAATAATCTTTGTATTTGCTTTTATATTGCTTATTACATCTTCCGGGTCAATTTCACCCCATTCATTTCCCTTTATTATTGTAACCTCTATTCCCAGATCCTTTTCCAATGTTTTTAAAGGACGTATTACAGCATTATGCTCCATGCTAGTAGTTATTACATGGTCACCGGGTGTTAATACACCTTTAATAGCTATATTCAAAGCCTCCGTTGCATTTTTTGTGAATACAACCTGCATCGGGTTTTTAATACTAAAAAACTCCGCTATTGCCTCTCTTGCCTCAAAAACAGCTCTGCCTGATTTCAGTGACATTTCATGTCCTCCCCTTCCGGGGTTTGAACAGTAATCCTTCATGCACTTTAACATTTCATCATAGACCCTTTCCGGTTTCGGATATGATGTGGCAGCATTATCAAGATATATCATAAAAGAAACACTCCTTACTCCTCCAGAATAAGCGAATCTAATGGGAACGGCTTTAGTGCACGTTTTATAATCCCATGTACATAAGCAATAAGCATACCATAATTAGTAATGGCTACATTCTGCTCTTTTGAATAGTTGATTCTGTATTGCATCTCTTGATTGTTCAACATACATCCTCCACAGTGTACTATTAAACTATATTTATTTATTTCCTTAGGAAAGTATGTACCACAAGCCCATTCAAATTCAATATCCTCTCCTGCAATCTTATTTATCCATCGTGGTATCTTTACCTTGCCTATGTCTTCATCCTGCCGATGGTGCGTGCAACCTTCCACAATAAGAACCCTGTTGCCCGGTTTGAGTTGTTCAATCTTTTTTAAACCTTTTACCATTTCAGTCAACTCACCTTTATACCTTGCAAATAGTATTGAAAATGATGTCAGAGGTATATCCTCCGGGGTATCAGCACTTACTTTTTCAAATGCCTGGGAATCTGTAATTACCAGCGCTGGCTTCCTTCGAAGGCTTAAAAATGTTTCCTTCAATTGATGCTCATTTGTCACAACAGCTATAGCATTAGAGTCCAAAATATCCCTTATAGTCTGCTGCTGTGGTAGAATTAGCCTGCCTTTGGGAGCGGACTTGTCAATAGGTGTTACCAATACAACCAGATCACCGGGCTTTATCAGATCACTCACAATACGAAGCTGTGACTTATCAGTATTTATATGAGTTGCAACAGCCTTCTTTAAATCCTCTATTCCATTTTTCATCTCAGCACTGATTTTTAAAATTGGGACACCCAGACTCTCACCATATTGTTCCAGCTCCCCTTCACTCACTTCCTTGATATCACATTTATTGATAACAGAAATAAGCGGTATACTTTTATCTTTTATACTTTTCACAAACTTAATATCGGTCTCTGTCACGCCCTCTTCAGCATTCAAAACTACAACTGCAAGATCCGTCTTCCTTAATACATCATATGTTTTTTCAGTACGTAACATTCCTAAATCGCCATAATCATCGAAACCTGCTGTATCGATGATTACAACAGGACCAATAGGCAAAAGTTCCATTGTCTTGTATACCGGATCTGTAGTCGTTCCTGGAACATCAGAAACAACTGCAATATTCTGATTTGTGAGAGCATTTATAAGTGTGGACTTTCCAACATTACGTCTCCCGAATATGGAAATATGAAGTCTGTTTCCCAAAGGGGTATTTTTCATAATAAACCACCATTCCTTTTGCATATTTTTCCACGGGACAGAGGGACAATGTACCTGTCCCTCTGTCCCGCCCCTCATGTCAAATGATATATGAAGGAAGCTTTCTTCCTGCTTTTTCTGCCGCATAAGTGGCAGATTCCATATCAACCATGTTTTTATCATCGTATATTTTATACTTCGACCTATATTTAACAGGAGTGTTTATTAGCATAATGGTGTTTGCACCAGCCTTTAATGCCCAAACCTGTGCATCTTTGCTAAGTGAAGCCAAAGCTGTGGTTGATGGCAGAAATACTTTTTGACACACAATGCGGGTAACTGCAACTGCTTTAAGAGTCAGGTCAATATCTCCATGGGGAAGATTTTCAAACAGCGTCCCCGCAGCAGGAATAAAAGGACCTATTCCAATCATGTTGATTCCCATATCCTTAAAATAAAGTATGTCATCGGCTATATCCTCAAAAGTTTGTCCCGGAAGCCCTATAATACTTCCAGACCCTGTTATGTATCCTAGTTCTTTTAACCATCTCATGCACTCAAGCCTTACATCAAAATCATCATCAGGATGAATATTTTTAAATATTTCTCTGTTTGTAGTTTCTATTTTAAGAAGATAATTGTCCGCTCCAGCATTTTTAAGCATTTCATATTCCCTGTAAGTTTTCTCACCTACACTCAGAGTAACCTTCATACCAGTAGAGACTTTTATTTCCCTTAACAGTCGGGCAAGCCTTTCTGATGTCCACAACGGGTCTTCTCCTGATTGGAGAATAACAGTTTTAATTCCCCTCGCATGAAGACTTCTTGCTACTTCGAGAATCTCACTTTCATCCATTCTGTACCTTGTAACCTTGCTACAATGAGCATTAACTCCACAGTATTTACAACCTTTTACACAATAATTTGAAAACTCAATAGCACCTCTTATCTCCACCGAATCTCCTACCGTTTCTTTTCGTATCCTGTCAGCGACTGAAAAGAGGGCTTCGATTTCCTTTTTTCTTTTAGTTGAAAAAAGGTAAACTATTTCTTTATTTGTAAGATCATCACCCTCACCAATCTTGTTCATGATACTTATAAACTCACCGGTAACAGCTGTACCCAGTTTTTTGTCCAGTAATCCCTGAAGTTTAAGTTTCTTCTCTTCCTGTATGCTGGTCACTTTTATATCGTTTTCCAGTATAAGATTCTTTGCAGTATCAAGATGATTTTCGTCAATCTTAACAGCTATAGCACAGACTGTTCCCGATTCCGGGGGTGCCGGAACAAGATCAGTCCGGATATGGTTTTTTTTCAGAAGCTTGTTTATCATAAGCATTTGGGCAGTATTTGTTGCAACTATCAAATAAGCCTTTGTTTCCATAGTTTCACTCCCTTGTTTTATTTTTTGCAATCTCTAAAAATATAAATCCCTCTTACCCTGTTCAATCTCCTTGAGTCTTTCCATTGTAAGTTCTTTCATCTTCGGATCTTCAATCTCATTTAATGCATTATTTATTATCTGGTCACCTTTTTCCTTAAGATTGTCGCTCCCAAAGTCAATAAGGTTTTCCTTAAAGGTAAGAATTGCGTTGGGTTGACAAAATTCATGAATTTCTCCACTCTTTGCATACCCCATAAAATTCTCCCCCGTACGGCATCTTCTGTAGCATGCAGTGCAAAAACTTGGAATGTATCCATTTTCACATATTGTCTCCACTATTTGGGGAAGGCTTCTGTGGTCGTTGACCGAAAACTGATCCGCCTTATCATCGTCTTCTTTGTATCCCCCCGGATTTGTCTTTGAACCTGCACTAATCTGGGACACACCTACGCTTAATAACTCATCACGGAATTTCGCACTTTCCCTTGTGGAAAGTATTATGCCTGTATAGGGCACAGCCAGCCTGTATATTGCAATAATCTTTTTAAAGTCTTCATCGTTCACTTCATAAGGTATTTTTTCAAGCCCCCAACCTAAAGCCGGTCTGAGTCTGGGAACGGAAATTGTATGTGGACCAACTCCAAACTTCTCTTCAAAATGCATACAGTGCATTAGAAGAGCTAAAACTTCAAACCTATAATCGTACAGTCCCAGTAAAGCACCCACACCCACGTCATCTATACCCGCTTCAAAAGCCCTGTCAATTGCCGTAATTCTATAGTCATAATTGGATTTCATTCCAACAGGGTGCATCTTTTTATATGTTTCACGGTTGTAGGTTTCTTGAAATATAACATAAGTACCTATTCCGGCAGATTTAAGCTCCCGGTATTCCTCAACCTTCATAGGTGCTGCCTCAATATTTATCCTTCTGATATCAACACTTTTATAAATAGCCTCCATAGCATCGGTTAAATGTTTTACATTAGTTTTTTTAGGTTCTTCCCCGCAAATAAGAAGCAGTCTCTTATGACCCTGATTTTCAATTTCTTTTGCTTCATTAACTATCTCGTCAATGTTAAGAGTCTTTCTGTGAAGCTCTTTGTTATCATGCCTAAAACCACAGTACAGGCAGTTATTTGTGCATTCGTTGCTTGTATAAAGCGGTGCAAAAAGAACCACTCTTTTTCCGTATATCTTGTTCTTAACAAACTTTGCAGCAGTATAAAGCTCTTCAAGAAGTTCTTTATCATCAACATAAAGTAGCTTTGCAACCTCATCAAGTGTAAGCCCTTTACACTCCATGGACTTTTTAATAATATCCCTTACCTGAACATGATCAGTACCTCTAGAGTTGTCAAGAATTGACATGACATGCTGTTCATTTATAAAATTTACCATTAATAGAATCCCCTTTACAATTATTTTTGACAAGTAAAATTTCGTACCCATCGAGGGTACGGGAGTTTTTCCGGATTTCCTTTCAGGAAATGGCCATAAATAAAAACTCTTCGAGACTATAATAAAGTCAGGAAGAGTTTATAAACATAAACTTCATAATAATTCCCCCTTCGATAAGACTTATTCCTTCCATCTCGTCAGGCAACATCTTTAGGAAACTGAAATATAACTTCTACTACTATTTTCGCTTAGCGCTTATTTAAGCCAAATAGCGACGCAATAAAGTGAAAGTAATATTTCATGAATCCCTTAACTTATTTTCCTTGATGCCAGGATACTCCCAACACCTCAGAACCATTATGCTATTCTTCTCAATGTGTCAAAGCAACTTTAACCTTAATACCTTTAATATTGCCGAGTTTACCAGTCAGTGCACCAATTTCATCATTAGAACCGTCCACTATTACTGACATTATTGAAACACCCTTTTCCTTATAAGGTATTCCCATTCTGCCGACAACCAAATAACCATAATCACTTAAAACTTCGTTCAGTTTTCTTGATGAATCTTCACGGTTGCTGACTACAATACCTATTACTGCAATTCTGTTTTCCTTTTCCATATACCAACCTCGTTAAAACTTTAACTATATTTTAATTATACCAAAAATTACTCCTATGTAAACAAAAAAGAGCAATTCAGGTGTGATTAATCCCGTGAATTAATTTTTGTGATGCAAAATTTTCATCGCATTCAATATATAATTTACAGTTTATTCAGACTATAAATTTCTTAATTCTGCTAAAAACAATAAGGGCTAAAGTGCCACCCAACAGTGCTGTTAAAAGCTGCGGCCATGAGAAAAAGAATGTCATGGTTTGAGCCATCTTAATGGGCAAATTTAATAAAGGTATCAGCACACTTGCTGAGAGCCATATTACAATAAATTTCAGTACAGCCCCAAGTATGATACCCAGAACTTTATTGTTTTTTATAAAATAGACATTCAAAACCAGAAACAAATTTCCTGTAGCTATAAACGGGGCAAGAGGAAGCGGTAATGCAGCACCAGTTAAAATTGCACCCACAACTGATATGATTGAAACAGCGCTGCCTCCTAATAAACCGGTAGAATATGCCGAAAGTATAAGACAGGCATTAACCAGCGGACCCACTATGTAATTACTGTTTGGACCAATAGGCAGTAGCCTTCCTAAATACTGAAACACAACAGTCAGAGCCGCCAATATGCCTGCCCTTGTTATAATTCTCAACTTAGTATTATTCATTGTCATTCCCCTTTTCACATTTATATATAATATAAGATACAGATAAAAAACAAACCACCATTACTATACAATTTTAAACGGATCCTCTTCCCTACTGTTACTGACGACTTCCACTCCGGGAAACTGTCCTGACAATATTTGTGCCAGCTTTGGAACGATAATCCTTTCGGTGTTAAAATGGCCTGCATCTATCACACACATTCCCATCTCGACAATATCTGCCGCATCATGGTATTTTACATCTCCAGTAACAAGAACTTCTGCTTTACCCTTGATATGGCTCAATATGCTTTCATCAAAACTGCCACAGAACACTGCAACATTCTTAATATCGGATTTTGTTGTCCCTATTACCCTAACCCTGTCAACATCAAGCTTTTCCTTTACCGCGCCAATAAATCCATCAAGTTTACACTGTTTTTCAAGTGTTCCTATGTTCCCTAGACCATACTCTTTTGCGTTCAATTCAAGTGGATATATATCATAAGCTACTTCTTCATATGGGTGAGCTGCCAGCATTGCCTCAACAACACTTTTTAGTATTTTCTGAGGAACTATTGTCTCAAGTCTGTATTCTTGTGCATATTCCATCTTACCCACTGAACCTATGTATGGATTTGTCCCTTCAAGAGGTTTAAAGGTTCCTATTCCTTTTGTCATGAATGCGCAATCACTGTAGTTTCCAATCAAACCGGCTCCAGCTCCATTCATAGACAATCTCACTGCCTCTATGCTCTCTTCTGGTACAAAAACAACAACCTTATAAAGCTTTTCTACTCTGTGCTTTTTAATATGTCTTATGTCTTTAAGCCCAAGAAGGTCAGCAAGATAGTCATTTAAACCGCCTTGTGCCACATCAAGATTTGTGTGGGAACTGTACACATTAATGTTGTTTTTAATTAATTTATAAATAATATTTCCTTTATAATCTTCATCCAGAATTCTCTTAATACCTTTAAAAATAAGAGGATGATGTGAAACAATCAAATCAACATTTTTTTTAACTGCTTCCTCCACAACTACTGACGAAGCATCCAAGCATACCATTATACGCTTAATCACGTTACTCCTGCTTCCGATTAAAAGTCCGACATTGTCATAATCTTCAGCAAGTCTTGTTGGAAACCGCTCCTCCATAAACCTTTCAATATCGGTTAATTTTATGCCCAATTAAACTCACTCCCGTATATACTATTTTTCTTTATTATAAATTGCATATAAACTATCTCTCAAATAAATATACTTGTTTCTTTTCTGCTTATTTTTATCTTGCATCTTATCCATTTCATTTATAATAATTTCAAACTGCTTTATTTTTCTCTCAATGTATTCTATCAAAAGAGGATCCTTTTTCTCAACAAGCTTTTCACCAAGATAATAATTGATTTCGTCCTTTTCCTCGGCTTTACCTATCCATTGCGCTACAATAACATTATATATTTTGTGCCCTTCATTTATCAACCCTTCATCATGTATATCAAAACCCTTCCTGTAAATCCATTCACGTACCACTTCTATGGCATTCATGGGCTGAAGGATTAATGCCTTGGATGTTTTTGCCTTATTGAAACCTTCCTCTAATATTTCTTTTATAAGCATTCCACCCATCCCTGCAATTATTATAACATCAGCTTCATTTTCAGAAACTGTATCAAGTCCATTGCCAACCCTTACTTCAATGTTTTCTGAAAGCCTGTATTTATCAATGTTTCTTCTTGCTAAATCGGCAGGACCTTCTCTTACATCAGAAGCAATCGCCTTTGTGCATTTTTTATTCTTAACCAGATATATCGGGATATATGCATGATCCGTTCCCACATCACATATCACATTACAATCCGGTACCATATCTGCAATCGTTTTAAGCCGTCCCTTTATCTCCATTTCTTCTCCCTCTTAACAAATAATATCACGAAAATTAAATTTTTCAATGAACAATCATTTTTGTACAATCATTTTCGTTATTTAAATAATTTCTTTTGAAATAATATAATTATATTAAAATATCTGAGCATAATAAATAGTAAGTAGTAAATTCTTCTTTAACA
>LSQX01051141.1_pt1 | contig 11359 bp, 5 predicted proteins | sample 654561 | NCBI WGS metagenome assembly LSQX01 (sample SAMN04489861, study PRJNA283612) | anaerobic digester metagenome | isolation source: 4 biogas reactors fed with cattle manure at either 37C or 55C with and... | place: Denmark: Kongens Lyngby | collected 2014 | reverse complement strand
TTGCGGGCGTGCGGTTTTGAGGTCCGTGTCGAGAACACTCTTGACGTATACCTGGAGACCGACTATCTGTCCACGCTCAGTCTGATTGTGCCAGTCTGGACGATGGGGGAGATCTCGCCTGATCAGTGTAAAGGTCTGCTGGACGCGGTGCGGGCCGGGGTGGGCATTGCTGGCTGGCATGGGGGCATGGGAGATGCCTTCCGTCAGAACACGGAGTATCAGTTCATGGTCGGGGGCCAGTGGGTCGCACATCCTGGAGGCGTCATAGACTATACCGTCCATCTCGTGAACCGGGAGGACTTCGTGACTACCGGACTGCAGGATTTCGTCATGCATTCCGAGCAGTACTACATGCATGTGGACCCCAGCAACGAGGTTCTCGCCACCACCACTTTCGGCGATAACCCGGAGGCCCCGTGGATCGCCGGTACCGTCATGCCCGTTGTCTGGAGACGGCGCTGGGGTCAGGGGCGCGTCTTTTATTGCTCCCTGGGCCATGTCGCCGCCGACTTCGAGGTCCCGGAAGCGCTTGCACTCGTTCAGCGCGGCATGCTCTGGGCTGCCCGCGAGCCAGTCGCGTAGGCTCAGCTGCAGAGCTGCGTCCTGGCCCGTAGTCAGAAATTACTAGTCGTCGAATAGACTCGTGCGCTCCCCTCGCCCGACGCCCGCGTTGCGTGGGACGAGGGAGAGGGGTGGCATCCTGCGGAGCGGCAGCGAAGTAGGATGACGGGGTGAGAACCTGGCTTGCGAACCGATCACACGAAAAGGATGATTCACCATGCTCAAACGCCTTCCCTTGCTCCTGCTTCTTCTGCTGGCCGCGCCCGCTCTCGCGCAGCTCCAGATCCCACGCCTCGCCCAGCCCCTGGTCCTCGACGCCCAGTTCACCGAATGGTCGAGCGGCCTCTCGCTGTTTCTCGCCACCAGCGCTGACGTGAACCATGTCCGCCTCGGGGCGGTGCACCACTGGAAGGGTCCCCAGGACATGAGCTTGGAGGGACATTTCGCCTGGACGCGCGAGGGCCTGGCCGTGGCTTTTCGCGTCGCCGATGACGAAGTCCTCAACGACAAGCCGGTGGACAACGCCTGGCAGATGGACTGCGTGGACCTCTTCCTCGACGGCCGCTCCGGCGGGCAGGGGGTGGGCCTCTGGCAGCTTCTCTGCAAGCCGCCTGTCGGCGGCCTGCCTGCGGAGATCGGCAGCGCTGGCCAAGACGTATCCGGGCTGGGAATCCGTATCGCCGGTCGCGCCACTCCCACCGGCTGGGATGCCGAGGTGCTCATCCCCTGGGCCGCTCTCCCCGGCGTCCGGCCCCAGGCGGGGTCCTTTCTCGGCGTCCAGTTCGGCCTCGACGACTACGACCGGCGCGATGGCGACGCCGTTCAGCCTCGGATGATGACCGTCGGGGGCGCGGCCGGTCTGGCCTCACGCCCCGACCGTTTCCTGCGCGCCCGCCTAATCGATCAGTTGCAGTTTGGTGCTGATCAGCCCCTGGACAGCCTCGCCTGGCTCCGTGCCGACAACGACCTCGCCGGAGGCGACGGCGGCGTGGCTCTCAGCGCCACCGTCGGCTCGCTCCTTGCGGCCCGTGCCGCCACCGTGAAGCTCGTCGTGCAGGACCCGGCCGGCCGCTCCTCCTACAGTCAAACGCTGCCTCTGTCGCCTTCACCCGCGCCCTGGGCCGGCCTTCTTAGCGCCTCCGCCACCTGGAAGCCCTCCGCCCTGGGGGATGGCTCCTACCGGGTGCTCGCCACGGTCTTGGACCGCTCCGGGCGGCCCCTGGGCGTTCTGGAGAAGCCCCTGGTCGTCATCGTCAACCTGGTGCGCAACCTGCGCGCCAGCGTCCGCGCCGTGGACCTGCCCGCCCTCTCTCGTGAGGACCCCTTCCGCGCCCAGGGGTACCTGGCCCTGTTCCCTCGTTTGGAGCGCCTCGAGATGGCGCTGGCGCGGAGCGATCAGGCCACGGCTACCCGGATGGCTCTGGAGATGCAGGCTCGTCTCGAGGTCCTCGAGAAGGGCCGCGTCATCTCCGGCGCGGGTGGGCTGCTCGACGTGCTCAACCTCACCGCCGTTCCCGAGTCCCAGATCAGTGTCGAGTTCGGTTCTTCCACCAGCGCCGCCCTCACCCTCTGGTGGGGCGGTATCCCCCTGGCCTTTGCTCGGGTGAGCGCGGCCGACAGCCCGGAGTCCGCTCGTGCGGCCCTCGACCACTCGTCTGCGCCGTTCCTCAAGCTCACGCCCGAGCGCCTGACTGTCTCCGGACGCCCCGCCGCGCTGGAGGCCGGTGGACCGTCCTGGGGCGGGATGGAACTCGGGGAGTATGACCCGGCTCGCGAAGGCCTTCTCCTGAGTTCCGACCGTCGCTGGATCGCGGGCTTCAGTCTCGACTCCCTGGCCGATCTAGGCCAGCTCGAGGGGGTCGTGTACCTCCCCGGCTGCGCTCCCGAGGTGAAGACTCGTCTTGAGACTTGGCGCGGTACTCGCGTACCCGTGCTCTCCCTGGACGAGGCCTCCCGCAAGACTGTCCTCTTGGCCGGCCCGGTGGGAGACCTGCTCGCGCGTCCGGACCTTGAAGGCATTCGCGTGCGGAAGTTGAGCCTCCGCAAGTTCGGTGCCTCCCTCCGTGTAGCCTCGGACAAGTGGCTGATTACCACCCAGGGCCCCAGCCGCGAGATGGCTGTGCGCTTCGGCGAGCTCTTGGCCGCGGGCCAGCCGATTGCCCTGGCTCAGGCCGATGAGATCCGCGACCTGGTGGTCCGCGCCGTCACGCCTGCCGGTGTCGCCCCCCTGACTTTGGAGGGCTATCGCCTGTACTGTGGCGACGTGCACAAGCACACCTACTTCTCCGACGGAGACTGCTCTCCCGCTGCCCAGATTCTCGAGTCCATCTACTGCGCGGAGGACTTCTCCGTCATTTCAGATCACAACACCATCGCCGGCGCCCAACTCGTCCAGAAGCTCCTCCCCGCGGCCGGCTTCCACTATCCGGTCATCGTGGGGGAAGAGGTCACTTTCGAAGAACACATGAACGCCTATCCCTTGCGTGAGGTGATCTCCGAGCAGCTGCCCTGGCAGGAGATAGTGAAGTCGGCGCATGTGCAGGGCGCGGTCATCCAGTGGAATCACCCGGCCTGGTCGAACAATCCCTTCTGGCTGGCGCACTTGACCTCGGGGTTGGCGGGTACCGGCCTTGACGCCTGGGAGCACTGCCCCGCTCGCTACGAGGAGTGGAAAGCCGCCGGCCGCCTGCCGCTCATCGTGGGCAGCACCGACAATCACCATTGCGATCCCGGCTCCAATCCCGAGCGCACCATCGTCCTTGCGCCCTCGCCCGCCGGCGACGACGTCGCCGAGGCGATTCGCTGGAAGTACGCGCTCGCGGTCGACCCTCAGTCACCGCACTTCTTCCTCGGCTCCGACGTCATGATTGCCACGGTCTGCCATGCGCTGGCGGAGGGGCGGTCGCTGAAGACGCAAAAGGCCTTGGCCCTCCGCGCCTACCTGGAGAAGGCGAACCTGGCGCGCCTGCTGGACACCAGCAGCCCCGTCCGCCCGTAGGGGCCCTGTCGGTGCATGTGCGCCCGTTCCCGCCTGTGCCAATCCGAAGGAGGAACTTCCATGGACGTAGCCCCGGTGAAAGTCGGTCTGGTCGGTTGCGGCAACATCGCCCCCGCCTATCTGCGCCAGTGTCCGCTGTTTGAGATTCTGCAGGTGGACGCCGTCTCGGATCTGGACAACGAGCGGGCCGCCGCGCGGGCCGAAGAGTTCGAGGTACCGCGGGTCCTCTCACCCGAAGAGCTTGTACAGGACCCCGAGATTGAGCTGGTGGTCAACCTCACTATCCCCCAGGCGCACTTCGAGGTCAGCTTGGCGGCGCTGGAGGCGGGCAAGTCCGTCTGGAGCGAGAAGCCCCTGTCCCTGACCCGGCGCGAGGGCCAGAAGCTGCTCGACACGGCGTTGGCGCGTGATGTGCTCCTCGGCTGCGCGCCCGACACTTTTCTTGGCGGGGGGCACCAGACCTGCATCAAGCTCATTGCCGACGGTGTCATTGGTGAGCCAGTTGGCGCCACTGGCTTCATGCTCAGCCACGGTCCCGAATCGTGGCATCCGAACCCGGACATCTTCTACCAGCAGGGCGCTGGTCCCCTGTTTGACATGGGACCATACTACCTGACTGCCCTGATTGCCATGCTGGGGCCGGTGTGGCGGGCTACCGGCGCCACTCGCATGACTCTCCCCGAGCGTGTCATCACTGCCGAGAAGCGCCGAGGGGAGAAGATACCAGTCGAAGTTCCCACGCACGTAGCCGGGATTATGGACTTTGCCTGTGGCGCTGTGGCCACCCTGGTGACCAGCTTTGACGTCTGGGCGGGAAAGCACCCCCATATCGAGGTGTATGGCACTGAGGGCTCTCTGATTGTGCCCGATCCCAACGGGCCAGGCGGCACGCCTCTGCTATGGCTCAATGACGGCAAGGAATGGCGCGAAGTCCCGCTCACGCATGGGTATACTGAAACCAGCCGCAGCACGGGGGTAGCCGACATGGCCTACGCTCTCCGCTATGGCCGTGAGCACCGGGCCAGTGGCTTGCTGGCCTTCCACGTCCTGGACCTGATGCTGGCCTTCCACGAGGCCTCCGAGGAGGGGCGGCATATCGAGATCGGCAGCTCTTGCGTCCAGCCTGCGCCGCTTCCGGTGGGCCTGAAGACCGGAACCCTGGACCAGTAAGGTCACTGCGGCCGGCGGCGCCGCAACGCGCAGCCTGGGCACGCCAAACCTTGACGAATCGCGGCCTGGCCGTTACAATCTCTTCAGCGGTGCGAACCGGGGCGTAGCGCAGTCCGGCTAGCGCGTCGGCTTTGGGAGCCGAAGGTCGCCGGTTCGAATCCGGCCGCCCCGACCATTAGACGGCAGCACAACCGCAGCTCAACAACAGGCAGAACACCAGCCTCAGATAAGGCTCGGAGGCTGTCGTTTAGCTGCTGTTGGGCTGGAGTCGCGCTGGTGTTCAAGCTGGCGTCAATCAGAGCGGGAGTAGCTCATCTGGCAGAGCGTCAGCCTTCCAAGCTGAATGTAGCGGGTTCGAGCCCCGTCTCCCGCTCCATTTGACGGCAGCAAGACCACAGCTTGAACGCCGGCACAGAGGCAGCACAACGACAGCCTCGGAGCCGTCTCCCCAGCTGCCGTTGCGCTGTAGTTGCGCTGGTGTCAAAGCGCCCGTAGCTCAGAGGATAGAGCAACGGCCTTCTAAGCCGTCGGTCGCCCGTTCGAATCGGGCCGGGCGCGCCAGCCCAACCGCAGCCTCTGAGCCGTTCCGCTGCTGTCGTTTCGCCGGCTGTTGCGCTGATGAGGCGCTGGTGTTAGAATGGTGGCTGTAGCTCAATGGCAGAGCACCGGACTGTGGCTCCGGTGGTTGTGGGTTCGAGTCCCATCAGCCACCCCATTTGAAGACCGCGGAACGACATCACGGAAGCAGCACGACGACTGCCCTGCAAGCGGTTCTGAGGCTGTCATGGGGCTGTTGTTGAGCTGTTGTTCGAGCTGGTCTCGGGCTGTCGCTAAGCGCGCCTGTAGCTCAGAGGATTAGAGCATCGGACTTCGGATCCGAGTGTCGGGGGTTCGAGTCCCTCCAGGCGCGCCAATTGACACCAGCACCACGGCAGCTTGTACGGCAGCACAGAGGCAGCCCTTTCGGAGGCTGTCGTTGCGCTGTAATGGTGCTGGTGTACAAACTGGCGTAAGACAAGGTGGGTCGTTAGCTCAGCTGGTAGAGCAGGGGACTCTTAATCCTCAGGTCACAGGTTCGATCCCTGTACGGCCCACCAGACAACTCTTGTCTAACGGCAGCCCGGAGACGGCTATGCGGCAGGAGGTCGGGTAGTTTTTGCTGCCGTTTCGCTGCTCTTGCGCTGTCATTCCGCTGTCGTCAGAGGGCGCGTGATGGAATTGGCAGACATGCATGACTTAGGATCATGTGGGTAATACCCTTGGGAGTTCGAGTCTCCCCGCGCCCACCATTGATGACAACTCAGCGACGGCTGCCAAGCGTCTATCCGCTGCAGCGAGCAGAGACGGCGGTTTGCGCAAGACGACAGCAGGACGCTGTCGTTCAGTCGTTTATGGGCCGCTGCTTTGCCCTCGCCAGGCGTGGTGGCTCTCTGTCCAGTGCAGACCACGGACGGGCAACCGTGAATCGCTTCTAGGAGACCCTTATGTCCCTCAACCTCACCACCGAACGGCTTCCAGGCAGCAAACTGGAGATCCGCGTAGAGGCCGATGCTGCCGAGATCGAGAAGGCTTACGACCGTGTTTTCTCCCTCCTGGCAGAACAGGCTCAGGTCCCGGGCTTCCGGCCGGGTCGCGCCCCGCGCGCCATCCTGGAGCGCCGCTTCCCGGCTGAAGACCTCCGCCGCATGGCCTGGCGCGAGTTCCTCGAGAACTCCTTTGCCCCGGCCCTGGAGGAGCTGAAGATTCGCCCCCTGGGCGAGCCTGAGCTCCCGGACCTGGAAGACGTGGAGGCGTTTCAGCGCGGGCAGGAATTCGAGCTGGTCACAACCGTGGCCGTGCATCCCGAGCCCTCGTTGCCTGACTACCATGCGCTCAAGCTTGTCGCCCCGTCCGCCGAAGTAACCTCGGAAGACGTTGATGAGCAGTTGGAGCGTTTGCGGCTGGCTCATGCACGTCGTGAGGTCGCCGACCGCGACGAGGTCGCCGAGGGGGATAGCGTGTCAGTTTGTGTGCACGTGACCGATGCCCAGACCGGCGAGGAGCTTGACCACAGTGACTCGGAAGTGACGGCCGGCGCCGAAGGCGACTCCGAACTGGCCAGACGGCTGGTAGGGGCCAAGAAGGGAGAAGACCTCGAGTTCGAGATGACCTTGTCTGAGCCCCAGCCCGACCCGGAACTGGTTGGCAAGCAGGCCCGCCTCAAGGCCCAAGTGGAGCAGATTCATGAGGTCATCCTCCCCGACCTTGATGAGGAGTTTGCCAAGTCCGTAGACGAGACTCTCGAGACCGTGGAGGACCTCCGCGAGTACGTCAAGGGGCGGCTGCAGGAGCAGTTCGATAGGCAGCGGCAGCGTGCTTTGCGAGATCTGGCCATTGCCCTGGTGGACGCGGGCACCCGCATGGAGTTGCCGGAGAGCCTCGTGCAGTCCATGACCAACGCCGAAACCCGCAAACTCCACGAGCACTTGGTTGGAGAGGGGCTGAGCCAGGAAGCCGCGCTGGAAATGCTTCAGGACCGGGAGACCGGACTCCTGGAGCAGGCAGCGATGGATGCGATGCAGAACCTCCGCCTGCACTATATCTTCCAGGCTCTGGCCGAGGCCGAAGGTCTGGAGCCGGGCGAGGAGGATGTTGATCGGGCCCTTGTAGACTATGCCCGGGAGTACGGACTGGAAGCAGGCCACCTGCGGCAAATGGTGGACATGCAGCCGGAGAGTGAGCACCAGTTCCATGACCAGGCGCTGCGGCGCTTGGTGGTTGACCGACTGCTCGAGAGTGCCGAGGTGCAGGAGGTGGCACGGGACGCGTATCCGCTGATGGCTCGCCGGCTCCTGGAGGAGGCGCACGAGCAGGCCCAGAAGGGCGCCGTACCTGTCGCTCCTGAAACTCCGGACCTGCCTGAGTCGTCTGACCAGGAGAAACGGGAACCGGAAGCTCCAGTCGAGGAAGCTCCGGAGCCCGAGCAGACAGAGGAGAGCTAGCCAACTATGCTGATCCCATTCGTCGTCGAGCAAACCCCGCGAGGCGAGCGGTCCTACGACATCTATTCTCGCCTGCTGAAGGAGCGCATCATCTTCATCGGCACCCCGATAGATGACGACGTCTCCAACCTGGTAGTTGCGCAGATGCTGTTCCTGCAGGGCGAGGACCCGCTGGAGCCCATTTCCCTATACATCAATAGCCCCGGGGGATCGGTCACCGCCGGGCTGGCCATCTACGATACGATGCAATACATCAAGCCCGAAGTCCGCACCTGGTGCGTAGGCCAGGCCGCCAGCATGGCCGCCGTGCTTCTGGCGGCAGGCGCTGCCGGCCACCGCTATGCGCTGCCCTACTCCCGCATCCTCATCCATCAGATTCTTGGTGGGGTGCAGGGGCAGGCCACGGACATCGCCATCGGAGCTCAAGAAGTGTTGCGCCTGCGCAACTGGATCAATGAGATACTGGCGCATCACACCGGCCAGGACATGAAGAAGATCGAGACCGACACCGAGCGCGACTACTACATGACCGCCAGCGACGCCGTCACCTATGGTATCGTGGACCATGTGGCTGAGAGCGCGACCGGCGCCACGCCCACGGAGGAGAAGTAAGGAGCTTCGCGAATTTCATCCCGGTGAGAAGATGGGGCCGGCAGGTAACTCCCGTCCTCGCCGTCGCACAGGAGCCCAGGAATCAGTATGGAGCCTAGCCGAACTGAAGGTGGACGGAACCTGCGCTGCAGTTTCTGCAACCGTGAGAAGCCGACGCAGATCAAGGAGTTGATCGCCGGTCCCGGCGTGTACATTTGCCCGGACTGCGTAACGCTCTGTAACGAAATCATTCGCAGCCGCGCCCAGGAACGCGATGACAAGGGCGTGGCCTCGGTGCCCACGCCGGAGCAGATCAAGGCCCATCTGGACCAGTTCGTCATCGGTCAGGAACGCGCCAAGCGCACCCTCTCTGTCGCTGTCTACAACCATTACAAGCGCGTGCGTCTGGGGCGTCTGGATGACGATGTGGAGTTGGAGAAGACCAACATCCTACTCATCGGCCCTACCGGGTGCGGCAAGACGCTGCTGGCCCAGACGCTCGCCAAGTTCCTGGACGTTCCCTTCTCCATCTCTGATGCTACCTCCCTTACCGAAGCCGGGTACGTCGGCGAGGACGTGGAGAACATCCTGCTCCAGTTGTTCATCGCCTCCGACGGCGACGTGGAGCGCGCCGAGCAGGGCATTATCTACCTCGACGAGATAGACAAGATCGCCCGCAAACAAGACAACCCCTCCATAACTCGAGACGTCTCCGGGGAGGGCGTCCAGCAGGCGCTGCTCAAGATTCTGGAGGGCACCGTCGCTAACGTGCCTCCTCAGGGCGGGCGCAAGCACCCCCAGCAGGAATACCTCGCCATGAACACCCGGGGCGTGCTCTTCATCTGCGGAGGGGTGTTTGACGGCCTGACCGACATCATTCGGGAGCGCACTCATCATCGCAACATGGGTTTCGGAGCCTCCGCGGAGGGTGCCGAGGAGATCAGCGACGACGAGCTCCTGGCCCTGGTCCTGCCCGAGGACCTGATCCGGTTCGGCATGATCCCCGAGTTCATCGGTCGTCTGCCCAACCTCGCGTCGCTCCACTCGCTGGACGCTGCTGCCCTGCGGCGCATTCTCACTGAGCCGAAGAACGCGGTGGTGCGCCAGTACCAGAAGACCCTGCGACTCCTGGATGACGTGGAGCTGGTGATTACTGAAGGGGCGTTGGGGGCTATCGCGGAGGAGGCCATTCGCCGCAAGACCGGCGCCCGCGCCTTGCGCAGCATCCTGGAAGAGATCATGCTTGACGTGATGTTCGAGATTCCTTCGCGGCCGGAGGTCGTGCGTTGTGAGATCACTGAGGAGACAGTCCGCGATCGCGTTCCGCCGCTGCTGACTTGTGAGGAGCCGGCCGCTGCCGAGGAGGAGCCGCCTCTCGAGCAGACCGCCTAGAGGTTCACTCGGTGGGCTACAGTCCGCGGTTGGGGGGCGCACAGAAGGGGTCTGACCCGCCAGGCGGTATGCCGCTGGACGAGCCCGGTGGGTGTTCGACTTTCTCCCTCATGTGTAGTATAATATCCCGCATGCGCGTCTGCTGTGGTCTACGCGCTACCGGCGATCAGCCATCACTGGACTGCTGCTAGGAGCCCGATCCCATGGACAAAGCCTACGACCCTACCCAGGTGGAAGGGCCTATTTACGAATACTGGATGCGCGAAGGCGTCCTCCATGCCGAGGTTGATCCGGCCAAGACGCCGTATTGCATCGTCATTCCTCCCCCCAACGTCACCGGCGTTCTGCACATCGGCCACGCGCTGGATGAGACCGTTCAGGACTTGCTGATTCGCTGGCACCGTATGCTGGGCGACGAGGCTCTCTGGATTCCCGGTACTGACCACGCGGGCATTGCTACCCAGAACGTCATGGAAGCCCGTCTAGCGCGGGAGGGTCTCACCCGCCACGACTTGGGCCGGGAAGAGTTCGTCAAGCGGATCTGGCAGCTCAAGGAAGCTCACCACAGTCGCATCGTGGAGCAACTCAAGCGCTTTGGTAGCTCGCTCGACTGGCGGCGCGAGCGCTTCACCATGGACGAGGGCCTAAGCCGCGCGGTCCGCGAGGCCTTTGTGACCCTGTATGAGCAGGGCCTGATCTACCGCGGCACTCGCATGATCAACTGGTGCCCTCGTTGCCACACTGGCCTCTCCGACCTGGAGGTCGAGCACGAGACCACCTTCGGCCATCTCTGGTACCTGCGCTACCCCGCTCCCGATGGCGGTCCGGGCGTGGTGGTCGCCACCACCCGGCCTGAAACCATGCTCGGCGATACCGCCGTGGCGGTGCATCCCGAGGATCCGCGCTATGGAGATCTGGTCGGTAAGACGGTCCTGCTGCCCCTGCAGGACCGGGAGATTCCGGTGGTCGCCGACGAGTGGGTAGATCCTGAGTTCGGCACCGGCGCCGTGAAGGTGACCCCTGCCCACGACCCCAATGACGCCGCCATCGGGGAGCGCCACCACCTGCCCGGTGTCGTCGTGATCGCTCGTGACGGCACCATGACCGCCGAGGCCGGGGCGGCCTACCAGGGACTGGACCGCTACGAGTGCCGTAAACGTGTCGTCGCCGACCTGGAGGAACGCGGCCTCCTGGAGCGCATCGAGCCCCACGAGCACGCCGTCGGCCAGTGCCATCGCTGTGACACGGTCGTCGAGCCGCTGGTCACCACGCAATGGTTCGTCAAGATGGAGTCTCTCGGACGCGAAGGGTTGTGTGCGGTGGATGAGGGCCGCGTGCGCTTTGTGCCGAGTCGCTGGGAGAAGGTCTACCGTGATTGGCTGGAGCACCTCCAGGACTGGTGCATCTCCCGCCAGCTTTGGTGGGGCCATGAGATCCCCGTCTGGTACTGTGACGATTGTGGCGAGCAGACCTGCACTCGCGAGGACCCCACCGCCTGCGCGCATTGCGGCAGCGCGAGCCTGACCCAGGACCCGGACGTGCTGGACACCTGGTTCAGCTCTTCGCTGTGGCCCTTCTCGACTCTTGGCTGGCCGGAGGAGACCCCGGAGCTCGATTTCTTCTATCCGACCTCCTGCCTCGTCACTGCCTATGACATCATCTACTT
>LSQX01405020.1_pt3 | contig 11360 bp, 10 predicted proteins | sample 654561 | NCBI WGS metagenome assembly LSQX01 (sample SAMN04489861, study PRJNA283612) | anaerobic digester metagenome | isolation source: 4 biogas reactors fed with cattle manure at either 37C or 55C with and... | place: Denmark: Kongens Lyngby | collected 2014 | reverse complement strand
AAATTTTTTTTCAATATTCCAAATAAAGTTGTAATATTTCTTTCGGTAGTTGTTACAAAGTTATGAACAAAGTTTCAATACTGTATCAAATAGATTACAAATCAGTCACAATTAAGAATAAACCATACCTATGATTTTTAATCTTAAACTATTTGGCAGTAAATTACTTAACAGACAAATAGCCTTGTATTGCATGCCGGGAATAACACGAGATTTCATCTTTTTTCTTTCAATTTGCTTCACAATGGCCTGTGCAATTAATTCGGGTGACATACCGTTTCGCTCATCTTTTTCCATTTTTTCAAGTGCTGCAGTCATCTTCTTTTTGTAAGGAGAATTTTCATCTACACACAGTGCCGTATATTTTCTGGAATCAGTAAAATCGGTTTTTGTATCACCGGGAAGTATCGTACAGCACTGAATACCAAACGATTTTACTTCCATTGCCAAAGCTTCCATCAGCATTAATAATGCTGATTTGGCTGAGCTGTAAAAAGCTTGATACGGAATGGGAACAATGGCGGCAACCGAACTTACCGCAAGAACTTTACCAAAACCTTGTTTACGAAAATAAGGCAGACAAGCTTGAATCACTTTCACCGAACCAAAAAAGTTGGTCTCCAACTGATATTTAGCTTCTTCTGATCCGGTATCTTCTATAGAACCGGCAATTCCGTTACCTGCATTGCTGATAACCGCGTACAATTCCCCGCTTTCAGAAATAATTTGGCGAACGGTACTTTTCACGCTTTCCTCATCATTTACATCCATTTTAATGGGGATAATTTCGCCGCCACTATCTGACTTTTTTGCCTCACCACCACCACGTCTCGATCCGGAATAGACACGATAACCTTTGTTCATCAATAATATAGCTGTGGAAAGTCCGATTCCCGTACTACCGCCTGTAAGAAGAATTGATTTCATATTTTATAAACTATGTGTACTCAGGGTACAAATATAGTCATTTAGTTTTTCAGATTTATAAAAATATTAAATTGAATAAAAAAAGTCACCATAAATCTTTTTCATAGGATAAAAAATGCCAAAAACTACATTTTCAACTTTACCTGTATTATTCTTTCAATTAACATATGTCAGACCTTGAAACATTTTCGTATATTTATCCAAAAATCCAAATTCCACTAAATAATCAAAAAATTATTCCCATATACAGAAAAATTTCTGTAATTTTGCACTCAAATTAAATTTTATCATATAAAAATCATCGTTATGAAACAGCCATTTAAGATAAGTCTTAAATCCAAGATAATGGTTAATGGCGTGTTCCATACGACCTTAGTGTTAAAAAATAAAATATAACCGTATGAAAAAACATAATTTCAATGCAGGACCTTGTGTACTTCCAAAACAAGCAGTAGAATCGGCAATCGACGCGATTCGTGATTTTGATGGAACAGGAATTGGGATTCTTGAAATCTCACACCGCACACCGGGATGGGAACGCATTATGCAGGAAACCAATCAACTTTGGAGAGAACTTTTGAATATACCGGAAGATTACGCCGTACTTTTCTTAGGCGGTGGTGCATCAACCGAGTTTAATCTCGTGCCTGCCAATCTGATGAATAAAAAAGCAGCTTATCTGCAAACCGGAGTTTGGGCGAAAAAAGCTATCAAAGAAGCAAAATTTTATGGCGAAGTGGAAATCGTAGCTTCCTCCGAAGATAAAAATTACTCGTACATTCCAAAAGGATTCTCTATCCCTACAGACGCTGAATATTTGCATATTACAACCAATAATACGATATACGGAACTGAGATACATGAAGAAATAGACAGTCCTATTCCATTGGTAGCCGATATGTCATCCGATATTTTGTCGCGCCCCATTGATTTGAGCAAATACGCATTGATATATGGTGGCGCACAGAAAAACGTAGGACCAGCCGGCGTTGCATTTGTAATCGTACGTAAAGATGTTCTTGGAAAAGTTGATCGTCAACTTCCTACGATTATGGATTATCGTACGCATATCGGCGCAAGTTTGAAAGACAGCTCGATGTTCAATACGCCTCCGGTATTCCCGATTTTTGTAATGCATGAAACACTAAAATGGGTGAAAGAACTTGGTGGTGTAGAAGCCATGCAAAAAATCAACAAACATAAAGCAGGATTGCTTTACGGAGAAATTGACCGTAACAAAATGTTCGTTGGAACCGCTGCGAAAGAAGACAGATCGATAATGAATGTTTGTTTTGTTATGGCGGATGAATACAAAGATAAAGAGGCTGATTTCCTTGAATTTTCAAAATCAAAAGGAATGGTCGGAATCAAAGGTCACCGTTCAGTAGGCGGTTTCCGCGCGTCTATTTACAATGCTTGCCCTACAGAAAGTGTAGAAGCGCTGGTGGCTTGCATGCAGGAATTTGAGAAAATGAACCCTTAACCTATACCGTAAAAAATTCTGTAAGGAAGAGGTATTTTTATTTGCTTGATTCCAAAAAAATAAACTAAAAAATTTGAACTATTTATACAATGCCCTCTTATCCCCTTTAGCTGTTTATAGATAAATGGGACGAGGGTTTCTTAATATGAAAGTACTTGTAGCAACCGATAAACCATTTGCCAAAGTAGCCATTGATGGAATTCGTCAGGAGCTTGATGGCGTTGATTATGAGTTGGTCCTTTTGGAGCGTTACACTGAAAAGCAACAGCTACTTGATGCTGTGGCCAATGTAGATGCTTTGATTGTAAGAAGCGACATAGTGGATGAAGAGGTGATTAAAGCCGGAAAAAATCTGAAAATTGTTGTTCGTGCCGGAGCCGGATACGACAATATCGACTTGAAAGCCGCAACAGAAGCCGGAATCTGTGTGATGAACACACCCGGTCAAAATGCCAATGCTGTGGCAGAACTCGTATTTGGAATGCTGATATACGGTGTAAGAAATTTCTATAACGGCACCCCCGGAACCGAACTTCGCGGGAAGAAACTCGGAATCCACGCTTACGGTAATATCGGAAAAAATGTAGCGCGAATCGCAAAAGGTTTTCAAATGCCAATATTGGCATATGATATCTACAGCCGTGCTGAAATTATCAATTCGGATGGAATCGATCCTACTATTTCCGTAAAAACACTTTATCGCCATTCGGATATCGTGACAGTACACGTGCCGCTGACAGATAAAACTCGCGGATTGATTGGAAAAATCCTTCTCAGCAACATGAAAAGTGATGCTGTTTTGGTCAATACTGCACGAAAAGAGGTGATTAACGAGCAGGATTTATTGGATTTTATGATTGCTCATCCAAAATTCAAATACCTGACCGATATCAAACCCGATATGCACGATCAGTTTGTTGAAAAAGTTGGTAGTCAATACTTTACAACTCCAAAAAAAATGGGTGCACAAACTTCCGAAGCGAATGTAAACGCCGGAATAGCCGCTGCACACCAAATCGTGGATTACCTGCGAAACGGGAATCACAGATATCGGGTTAACGATTGATTTACGTGGAATAAAGTAGATGGACGTGAAGTAACTGACTAATTATAAAGCACATAACACAATACAAAAAGCAGAACCAAAATGGTTCTGCTTTTTTGTATATGAATTAAATTTAACTCAAATATTGTAAAATTCCCCCTCTTTTTAAGAGGGGTGAAAAAAGTGATGTTAAAATATTACAGCAATGCGTCAATTTTCTCTTTTAATACTGTCTTTTGTGCTGCACCAACTTGTTTGTCGGCCAACTTTCCATCTTTGAAAAATAAAATGGTAGGAATATTACGGATACCGTATTCATTTGGAGTATCTACGTTTTCATCTACGTTTAATTTTCCTATTTCTACTTTTCCGGCATACTCTTCAGCCAATTCTTCAATAAAAGGTCCAACTATGCGGCAAGGTCCACACCATTCCGCCCAAAAGTCAACCACAACCGGTTTTCCGGAATTGATTACTTCTTTGATGTTCTCATCTGTAAATTCTAAAGCCATAATTTTCTAATTTTTTTTAATTATTTCAATGTATAAATAACGTTCTTTTTCAATTATTAGTTCATTTCTGGTTATCTATTTATGTATAAGTTTGGTTTATAAACAAAGACTTCCGGTCTCAATACAAAAAGAATAAGACAATCTACTTCATATCAATTTTGAACTGTAAAATATCAGCTTCTACAGCTCTTTTTAAGTAACGATAAACTTCGGAATTGATTTTCACACGATTGGGTCGCGAAAAAAGCGATACTCGCTCAAAGGTGAAGAAATCCTTTATGTCAATATATACGTTCACATCGCCTTTATTTTTCAACAGAACTTCCGAAAGCTCTTCTACAATATCATTCGTCAACGCTTGAAGCGAAAGTGAAATTCTCAATCCTTTTATCAGACTTCTTACATCTTTGAAGTACATCATATTGGCTATTTTCAACTCGATGGGAGGCTGACCTTCAGACTGAAAGCGAGATGGTCTTTCCTGTACAATAAAATGAATATAAATGAATAAATCCTTAATCATGTACTTCCCATACTCTTCAAAATCATTGCCAAAAAGCGGGAATTCATACGATCCGAAATAATCCTCAAGCGTAATCATTCCATACGGTCTTCCGTTTTTAGTTGTTCCGGTACGGGTTGAAGTGATTATACCTCCAATTTTCAAACCTCTTCCTAAAGGCAGATTTGCGAAATTGTGTAAATCATTGGTGTTCGCGTTACAGATATTATTTATTTCAAATTCAAATTCATCCATCGGATGCGCGGAGAGGTACATCCCAATCATTTCGCGCTCACGGTTGAGCTTCACTAACGACGACCAATCGGCAACAAACGGAATTTCCGGTTTCTGTATTTCAATGGCATTTTCAAGTGATCCAAATAGTGAATTTTGATTGAAAAGCTGGTCTTGCTGGAATAAGTTTCCATATTTTATAAGCGATTCTAACACTTGTTCTTCCTTGGTGTTTATGGCAAAAAATTGCTCTCTTTTTATATCTGTGAAAGCATCAAAAGCGCCGGCGAAAGCAAGACTCTCAATCGTTTTTTTATTGCAGGCAGTCATATTTACTCGCTCCACAAAATCATATATTCCTTTGAATTTTCCGTTTTTTTCTCTTTCAAGAATAATAGCTTCAACCGCGCCTCCTCCTACATTTTTTATTCCTCCCAGACCAAAACGGATATTGCCTTCTTCATTCACGGTAAACATCAGATCACTTTCATTCACATCGGGGCCAAGCACTTTCATTTTAAGCGCCTTGCACTCATCCATCAGTTTCCCGACTTCGGTGATATCATCTTTATTCCGGGTCAGGTTGGCAGCCATAAATTCAGCCGTGTGATGCGCTTTGAGATAAGCTGTTTGGTAGGCGAGCAGCGAGTAACACGTCGCGTGAGATTTATTGAAAGCGTATGACGCAAATTTTGCCCAATCGGACCAAATATGCTCCAATTTATCGACGGGTCCAAAACCTTTTGCTGTAGCTCCTTCTATAAATTTAGCATGAAGCGCCTCCATTTTGTCCTGCAGCTTTTTCCCCATTGCTTTTCGCAATTCATCCGACTGACCTCGGGTAAATCCTGCCAAATCTCGGCTCAAAAGCATGACCTGCTCCTGATAAACCGTGATGCCGTAGGTTTCTTTCAGCCTTTTTTCCATTTCAGGAAATGGATATTCTATGTTTTCCTGCCCGTGTTTTCTCTTCACAAACTGAGGAATGTAATCCATTGGACCGGGACGGTAAAGCGCATTCATCGCTATTAAGTCCTCAAATTGAGACGGCTTCAATTCCTTCAGATATTTCTGCATTCCGGCAGATTCAAATTGGAAAACAGCTACCGTATCTCCTCGGCTAAAAAGTTTGTAAGTCTTTTTATCATTGAGTGGAATATTATCAATATCAATGTCAATTCCTTTAGACTTTTTGATATTTGCGAGTGTATCTTTGATAATGGAAAGGGTGCGAAGTCCGAGGAAATCCATTTTTACCAAACCGATATCTTCGATTACGTTCCCTTCGTATTGTGTGATAACTTTATCCTCTTTCGTCTCTTTATCAACAGCCGTACTTAACGGCACCATGTTTATCAAATCATCTGAACCGATTATCAGACCGCAAGCATGTACTCCTGTTTGGCGTACGGTACCTTCAAGCATTTCAGCAAATTTCAACGTATTTGCAAGCATCGGATTGGGTGAATCACGCGCATCGCGTAGTTCATCAACATATTTGAAACAGTTGGCTAAATTTACTTTTATATCCTTGTCGTTTTTATCTTTCGGAAATTTTGCCGGAACTAATTTTGAAAGTCTGTCTGCTTCGCTTAAAGGGAGTTTTTGAACTCGCGCCACATCTTTAATGGCAGATTTAGTCTGCATTTTGCCGTAAGTTACAATATTGGCAACACGCTTTTTCCCGTACTTTTCTGTTACCCAGCGTACTACTCTTCCGCGTTGATCATCCTCAAAATCTATATCAATATCGGGCAAAGATACCCGATCCGGATTTAAGAAACGCTCAAACAGTAAATCGTATTTCAGGGGATCCACATTGGTAATTTTCAGGCAGTAAGCCACAACAGAACCTGCCGCACTGCCACGTCCGGGTCCAACCGAAATATCCATATCACGTGCTGCCCGGATAAAGTCCTGAACAATAAGGAAGTAACCGGGATATCCCATTTTTTTCATGACTCCCAGCTCAAAATCGATCCGCTCAATGGTCTCATCAGATAGTTTCTCACCGTATCGCCTGTGGGCGCCTTCATAAGTCAATTTTGACAAATAATCAGCCTCCAACTTTATGCGTACGGCTTTGTCGTAGCCTCCGATACGTTCATATGCCTCTTCAAATTCGGCTTTCAACGCCTCTTCATCGTACTTTTGCCTATACTCCGCTTCAGTGCCAAACTCTTCCGGAATTGGAAAAACAGGCATCATGGGAGGAGAATCCAAGTCAAAAATCTCTACTTTATTGGCAATTTCAATCGTGTTTTCGATACATTCGGGTAAGTCGGAAAAAATCGCAGCCATTTGTTCCGGAGATTTCAAATACTCTTGCTTGGTGTACCGCATCCGTGTCGGATCATCCAAATCCTTGCTTGTACTTAAGCAAATCAAATGCTCGTGGGCATCTGCGTGTTCTTCTTCTATAAAGTGAACATCGTTGGTCGCGACTAATTTCGTATTTGTTTTACGGGCAAGTTTTATCAATTCGGCATTTTGTTGTTGCTGCTTTTCAAAAGTTTCAGTACTCGCGCCGAGTTTATCTGTCTCATGCCGTTGCAGTTCGAGATAAAAATCATCTCCATAAACCTTTTTATACCACAATACCGCTTTTTCGGCAGCTTCCAAATCTCCGGTTTCTACAATTTTATGAATTTCTCCACCCAGACAGGCCGAGCTTGCAATAATCCCTTCACTGTATTTTTCTAACAACTCGTGATCTACTCGCGGACGATAGTAAAATCCTTGAATCCAACCAAGAGAAACAATTTTCGACAAGTTTTTATACCCCGTTTCATTTTTTGCAAGAAGTACCAAGTGATAGCCGCTTCTGTCTTCTTTCTGGTCTTTATCATAGCGCGAACGGCGTGCCACATACACTTCAGAACCGAAAATCGGTTTAAATATTTTCTTCTCTGTTTGACTGATTTCTTCAAGTATTACCGATTTTTCTTCTTCAGAAAGTCCTTCATCTTTTAGTTTTTCTTTCAGTTCGCTGATTTTTCCTTTGGTTTTGGAATTCACTTTTTTAGAATAGTTATAAAATTCTTTGATTCCAAACATACTGCCGTGATCGGTCAACGCGATAGAATTCATCCCAAGTTCAATCGCTTTATCAATCAACCCTGAAACACTCGACATCCCATCGAGTACGGAATAACTGGAGTGAACATGCAAATGTACAAATGAAGACATCTTTTTCTGATTTACAATTTAATAATTATCAATTTTGGATTAGTGGTTTTATTATTTGTCGAAAAAACAAACTGTATCACGCTGATTATCAGCACTATTAATTTACATACATCGATTTATAAAGATAGTGGAAATTTTATTGGAAGTAAAATTTTTGAATGAATAATTACGAACAATTTGATTCTATCAACTCTGATTTAGTGATAATGAATTAGATATAAGTGTGTTAAAATTATTTTATTCAAAACATAACGAGTAGTGTTGAATCATTTAATAATTCATTCATGACATATCAAATTTTAAAATTTTGTTAAATAATTTTACATAAAGAACAAACCATCAGCTATTTGTGTTTTCTTTTTATAAAAAAATCATATATCAGCTCCGATTTAATCATATTCATCAATAAATATGTTATATAAAAAAATTATTTCTTCGTTGATTTTTTCAGTTTTTACATTCTTCATTATTGCATCGGCTGAAAACGCACGTAATGAAAACTCAGGAATAAAAGTGATGACTTTTGAAGACTTGAAACCTTTGCTGGACAAAAAGACCGATACCACGTATGTGGTTAATTTCTGGGCAACCTGGTGCGCTCCATGCATTGCTGAAATACCTTATTTTGAGGAAGTTGGAGAAAAGTATAAGGATAAAAAACTGAAAATATTGATGGTAAGTCTCGACTTTCCATCCCATATCAAAAGTCGATTAATCCCCTTTATGAAGAAGGAAAATATGAAAAATGAGGTTGTACTGTTAGACGACCCAAACTCAAATCGATGGATTCCTCTGGTCGATAAAGATTGGTCCGGCGCAATCCCCGCGACTTTGATATACAATGATAGTAAAAGAAAATTCTATCCGAATGAATTTACATCAAACGAGTTACATACTGTAGTAGAAGAATTTATCAATGACTCAGTTTCTGCAGAATAACGAATTCGTTGTTTATTGAAATTATATTATTCAGGTATCTAATAACTTAACAAAATACAGTAATGAGAAAAATTATTTTTGCATTCGCATTTATCGCCATGGCGATGTTATCGGCTAACGCGCAGGCTCTCCAACCCGGAGCAAAAGCACCATCTTTTTCGTTAAAAGGAGTCGATGGAAAAACAGTTTCCCTTTCGGATTACAATGACAGTAAAGGGGTAATCCTTATTTTTACGTGCAATACGTGTCCGTATGTTGTTGCGTATGAAGACAGAATGATTGCGTTGCACAATAAATTTGCCCCAAAAGGTTATCCGGTAGTAACTATCAATCCGAATGATCCGGAACTATCTAAGGGGGATTCTTATGAAGCCATGCAGCAACGAGCTAAAGAAAAATCGTTCCCGTTCCCTTATTTATTTGATGAAAAACAGGAGATTTTTCCAAAATATGGAGCGACCCGAACACCTGAAGTATTCTTGCTAAAAAAGGTAAACGATGAGTTTATAGTGGTTTATACCGGTACAATTGATGATAACTACAAAGATGAAAGCGAAGTGAAGGAAAAATTTGCCGCGAACGCCGTAAAAGCAACTATGAAAGGTGAAACTCCCAATCCGGCAACTACCAAGGCGATTGGCTGTACTATAAAAGTGAAAAAATAAATACTGTCTTTTTTTTATCGTGAGATGGAGGTATCATTCAGTTTGACACCTCCATTTTGTTTTCTATAAAATAGGCTACAATCTTCTCTTCAATCTCCTCGTCCGTGCCGCTGAATCTGAGCTTTGCGAGGTTGTAAAAAGGAATTCTTTTTTCTAAATTTTCGGTTATGAAATCCTTTAAATCATTCCCTTTGTATTTTGCTAAAATAGGTCGTTTGTAGATTTTGGTGGTTTTGAGTCTGTCGCTCAATATCTTGGCACTAAGGTCAATATAAACAGTTACTCCTTTTGCATTCATGACTTCCATATTGTCAAAAAAACAAGGCGTGCCTCCACCGGTAGAAATCACGGTATTCTCAAAATCAGCAACTTCTAACAAGCAGTTTCTCTCCAATTCTCGAAATTTCTCCTCACCCATTTCGGCAAAAATCTGAGCCACTGTTTTGAAATGTTTGTTCTCAATTTGAGCATCCAAATCCACAAAGTTCATATTCAACCGCTTCGCAACGACGCGACCGATTGTCGTTTTACCGGAACCCATATATCCGATTAAGAATATTCTCATAAGTACTATAATTAAATTGCAAAATTACAATATTTATTCCAAGAATCAATTTATTAGATTTGGGTCAAAATTAAATTGTTAAATCACACCGATTTTATATCATAATGTCAATATTATGGCTTATATTTGTAATATAATTTATTAAAATAAGAAATGAAACGAGTCAATTCTGTCTTATTGATATTTACTGGCGGAACAATCAGTATGACACCCGATCCGAAAACCGGCGCGCTTCGTCCGGCAGATTTTGAAACTTTCGAGAAGTTCATGCCCGAATTAAGGGAATTGGGTATCGAAATTTCAGGAATTCCGCTTTTGCCACTTGTCGATTCGTCGGATATCAGCCCGGAGGTCTGGGAACGGATTGCGCTAACCATTCAGGAGAATTACGAAAAATTTGACGGTTTTGTAGTTCTCCACGGTACGGACACAATGTCCTACTCCGCTTCAGCACTGAGTTTTATGTTATCAGGATTGACAAAACCCGTTATTTTCACGGGTTCGCAAATTCCTATTGGTGTGCTTCGAACCGATGCAAAAGAAAACCTGATTACCGCTATTGAAATCGCGGGAGCAAAAAAAGGCGAAAAAGCAATTGTGCCTGAAGTATGCATATTCTTTGAAGATAAGCTATATCGTGCCAATCGCACAACGAAACAAACATCAGAGCATTTCAGCGCATTTGAATCATACAATTATCCGGCTCTTGCTGAAGCAGGTGTCCATATCAAATATTTTCATTCCAATATTTATCAACCGGACTCTGAATGCACGCTCCGAGTCCGAACAAAAACCGATCGGAATATCGCTATTTTGAAAATATTTCCCGGAATTACAGAGCAAACCGTTTGTGGAGTTTTGAATATTTCGGGATTGAAAGCAATAGTACTCGAAACTTTCGGAGCGGGAAATGCACCGCGCGGAGATTGGTTTTATCAGGCATTGAAAAAAGCCACAGAAAAAGGAATCATTATTGTAAACAAATCTCAATGCAGCACCGGGACAGTAGAAATGGGACTTTACGAAACAAGCTTAAACCTGCTGAATGCCGGAGTTATCGGCGGCTATGACATCACAACGGAAGCTTTAGTAGCAAAATTAATGTATCTGCTCGGAGAAAATGGTGATATTGAAAAAGTAAAAAAATTAATGGCGCAAAGTCTATGCGGCGAGATGACGGTTACTCCGTAAAACTCAAGATAAAAAAACTCGCATCGTAATGACAATAAGTTAAATTTGACTTTCGCAAGTTGTTACAGCCAGTTTTAAAGCTGTTTTTGATAAAAGATATGCTGATTA
>LSQX01404167.1_pt1 | contig 11360 bp, 10 predicted proteins | sample 654561 | NCBI WGS metagenome assembly LSQX01 (sample SAMN04489861, study PRJNA283612) | anaerobic digester metagenome | isolation source: 4 biogas reactors fed with cattle manure at either 37C or 55C with and... | place: Denmark: Kongens Lyngby | collected 2014 | reverse complement strand
ATAATTTTACAATATTGCGCCTCTTGCCCTGCCTGCTCGGTATAGCGTGAGTCGGTAATAAGGTAGTTTTGTGGTTCTGTTAAAAGCAATATACCTTCGCCTTTAAACTGAGACAGGTAAAAAACATTTTGAGGGTTCGTGACCAGAAATGCAGCCGGATGTGTTGCACTTTTTTTTAATTCCAGCCAGAATCTTTTAATTCTTTTCCTTATCAAAGTACAGCTCCCTCCCTAAGCCTTGACTTCATAAATCAGCTTTACTCTATTTGGTAAAACTACATAGATTTAAGTTGCTCTTCTTTTGTTTGGCAATATTTTTTACAATTACTTATAATCACAATTATACTTACCTAATTTCCTACATGTTATTAGGGAATTATATCAATGCTATTATAACCAAAAACCCATTCAATCTGCAAATATTAATTTTCCACTAATTTTTATCCGCTAATATTTCACCCTCCAGATGGTAAGGAAATGCCTCGGTTATCTTAATATTTACCCAATTACCAATATCTTTTTCCTGCCCTTTAAAGACTAATATTTCGCCATCAATTTCAGGTGCCTCGGCACAAGAGCGCCCTATTAGAATATCTTTCCCTTTGTCTGAAACCCCATCGACTAAAACCTTTAAAACTTTGCCAATTTTAGTCTTTTGTTTGTGCAGTGCAATCTTCTGCTGTATTTTCATCAAGGTATCTAATCTCATTTTCTTAACTTTTTCAGTAACCTGCTCATCAAATTTACCGGCAGTGCAATCCGGCTCATTGTAATAAGTAAAGACTCCTACTTTTTCAAATTGATAATTCTCCACAAAACGGCATAACTCCTCAAAATCTTGTTCTGTCTCTCCCGGAAAACCGACTATAAAAGTAGTTCTCAAAGTTAATTCCGGGATTTTGTCCCTTAATTTTTCAATTAAGGTTATGATATCCTTCTGGCCGATTTTTCGGTTCATTCTCTTAAGCATGGAATTACTGATATGCTGTAAGGGCAAATCTAAATAGGGGCAAATCTGCTTATTTTCAGCCAAAAAATCAATTAAGGCATCATTATAATGGGCCGGATGGGTATAAAGAATTCTAATGCGATTTTCAGAAGACCATTTTAATTGAGTCAGTTTCTGCAGTAAATTGGCCAGAGCTGGCTCGCCATAAAGATCCCTCCCATAATAGGTAGTATCTTCGGCAATCAATATTATTTCTTTTAGAGGATAGCTTGTTATCAGATTTTGGGCTTCTGCAAAGACAGACTCAATTGTCCTGCTGCGATAAGTACCTTTGATGCGCGGGATAAGGCAATAAGCACAGGCATTATTACAACCTTCGGCAATTTTAAGATAGGCATAATGGTTTGGAGTAAAGAGAAAACGGGGAGAATTTTCATCGTAAAGAAAGCAGGGCTTCCGATTAACCCGAAAAGGGCCTTCCCTTCTGAGAACTTGTTCCATTATCTCAGGAATCTTGGCAATTTCATCGATACCTATAAAACCGTCAACTTCCGGCAATGATTCTTTTAATTCTTTTTCCGAATATCTTTGTGAAAGACAGCCAGCAACCACCACATGTTTTATCCTACCCTCTTTTTTTAATTCTGCTGCCTCCAGAATAGCTTCAATGGATTCTTCTACAGCCGGTTGGATAAAACTGCAGGTATTGATAACAGCAATATCACAATTATCAATATCGTTAGTTATGGTGTAGTTCTGTTTTAATAAAGAACCTGAAATTACTTCACTATCCACTAGATTCTTAGGGCAACCTAATGATTGTATACATACACGCATATTATTTAATTAACCATATCAGCTTAAATTTTAAAACACTCTGGCATTGTATCATCAGAAGGAGTGATTGTAAATAATTAACGAATCAGCTAATTAATTTGCTGATTCGTTAATCAAAATAAACTCATAGTTTTTAGAAAAGAACAGCTTATTGCCTTATTTCGGGAAAAGACATCCGCCAATCAAAACAATAAACATTCTACTATGTAAACCGGGAATTGATGTTTTTTATCTGAAAACTTTTTTTAGAACCTATAAAAAGCAATTACATTTTCATTGTCCGGCATTTTCTCTTCATCCAGCACATAGACCTGTCCGCCATTGGCAATAGTCCTGATAGCAGCAAAATTGTACAGGTTATAATGGTCTTCTCCTTCAGACTCAATGGAAACCTTATTCTCATCCGGGTCAAAAATACCATTCTGAGAAACATTATTTTTTACTAACAATTGCTCTATTCGGCTAAAATGGGCAGCTGATACTATTTCTTCCAGATGTGTTGATGTCTTACCGGTACCTTTAAGGTTATGGTATGTTTCATCTATACCATCTATTTGGTTATCGAAATATTTTGAGATAATGGGAAAAGCGCTTTTAGCAATTATATCAGGAGGAGTCTCATCGGGATTCCCCTCTATGCTTTCCTTTAATAGATAAGGATAAGAATTAATTTCAGAATACATGGCAAAAATATCTTTTACCGACATAACAATCAAAGGTGATTTTTCTTTTTTATCCAAATATTTATTCAAAGCCTGGTCAATCTGTCTGAAGTAGGTTAATAAATCTTCTTTTTGTTCGGCAGCAATTTCTCCCGCCCCATGAAAAATAGTACCGGCACCTTTTGAGCCGGCAATGTGACGGGAAATACTTTTTTCACTTCCTGTATTTTGTGATATCACTTTTTTACTTTCCGGCATACCTTCTATTTCCAACTGCTCGATATGGGACCCTATTCCACTGAATATCCTATTTTTATTCTTACTTAAAGCCAGCATATAATATACATTATTGAGCAGAACCTCGGGAATAAGAGGCATCACATTAACATATTTGCTGACCAAAAAACTTTCCGGAACTGACTTATTTAAACGATAATAGTGAAAGTTTTCAGAATTTAAAAATATTGCCAATCCTTCTTTTTGGTTTTGCCAGAACGCCATATCTCCCAATAAGTCGGTTGCAGGTTTTAACAAAGCATCAATATCACGGCTTCCCGGATATTGCAAATATCGTTTGTCGAGTAAATCTTTCTTAACACTACTGAGTAAATTCTTTAGCTGTATTGACATTTGCTTCACTTCAACACTGGCAGCAGCTCTGGTGGGCATATACACGGAAATGCAGGGCTCCTCTTTTTCGCTTATGAGTTCTTCAATCACCTTTTTTGTTACTTCTTCCATAGAATATACCTCCTATAATTATTGATAGAATAACTTGTCTATGTATATTTTATATTTTTTAGGCTGCAATTTCAAATAAAAGAAGCTGAGAGATTGAAGAGATTTTCAGTTGGGACAACCTCTGTTATCTCCACATGTTAAATTTTCTTCTCATTTCCTCATCAATTGCCTTAACATGTTTTTCCACTACTCCCGGCGGGCTAAAATTGACCAGCAATTTCATGCAAATATAAAATATTATTACATCATCAAGCCAGCCCAGTAGCGGTATGGCAAAAATGGGAATTAAATCATAAGGAGAGAGGCAATAAAGAAATGCGGTATAAGAAATAACTTTCAGATAAAACGGGACCTGTTTATCCCTCAACAAGCTAAGCATCAGTTTAAAAAAATTAGGGATATGAAGTAGCAATCTCAGCCAGTAGTATTTATTTTTTAGAATATTGCTTTTTCTATGTTTTCTATGTTGTTTATCGGTCATTTTTCACTAACTTCATCTAATTAAGGCTTTTTCATTTCGTATTGAACGGAAATGAATTCAAGTACAAAATAGCAATTAACCATCAGCTTCACAGCCGCTTCATATAATCATTGGGTAGAGCCGCAAAATATAATAGGATGGTTTCTGTTATTAATATCACAGAAACCATCCTATGTATAATTAAATCATTTGTTTTTATTTTAACAGACAGCCGGTGTATTTTGAACAGCAGAACCGGATACATCTAATCCAACGATAAAGGTATAATCCTGCCTAATCAGACACTTCAATGACCTTTGTGTCAAATCCTTCATTTCCGAATAAATCGGTAACAGTTAGTGTAACAATAAAGGTTCCTGCCTCTTCATATTCATGAGTAGTTACAATTTTGGTAGAAGTAGTTCCATCTCCAAAGTCCCATTTATAGCTGACAATACCCCCGGGAACACAATCTGAAGACTGATTCCTTCTATCACATGATTGAGAAGCATCAAAAACAACAGTAAGAGGAGCATTGCCTTCTGTTGGTGTGGCCATAATTGCTGCCTCAGGAGGTACAAGGTCAACACCGGGTAAATTTGCCGGTAAGTCAAAAGCAATGGTTTTCGTTATTTTATGATTTGCCTCATCAGTACCGCTTACAGTGATAGTTGCATCTATTTCTACAACCTGAGGATTTAGTTTTAAATAATCTATAACATCTTGAAAATAAACTGGAAACGTAGAGTTTTGGGGCGGTTCTTTTGGCACCCTTACCGGATCTTCCCAGCTACTGATAGGATAAGGTGGGACATAAAAAGTTGAACCTATTGTTCTGGTTAAGGTATCAATCCTTTTACCATCGATAAAATAGTCAAATGTAAATGATTCACCAATAAATCCAACTTCATTTAATGAAAAAATATGGAAATAAATACCATGTTGAGCCCCATCTTCTTCTAACATACCTAATCTATAATCAACTCTGATCTGGGCTTTGGGGTCTATTACATTTAAAATGCCCTCACCGAACCAATTGCAGCCGGCAAGTGTCAATACAAATAATATAAGAACAGATAAAAATAGAATCGCTTTCTTATTTTCTTTGAATATTTTATTTGTCAATTCCTAGCCCCTCCTTTAATAAAAAGGTTTTCAGATAAACTTAGTTTTCAGTTAATAGTTTTCTATTTAATTTACCGGCTATTTATATTCTCAAAGAAATAGCCGTCAATAGGTTAAAAAATCATTTCAAAAACATTAATAATCAATCTTGTTAGCGGTAATTAGCATGATTACTTCAGTTCTGCTCTTATTCTTGGTCCTAAATTTAAAAATTTCACCAAAAATGGGAATTTCTGACAATATCGGAATCCTGCGAATATTCTCCGTCTCTTCAGAACTGATAAGCCCGCCGATTACCGTAGTTTCTCCTAACTTTGACAAAATTTTGGCTGTCTGAGAACGGTTATTGATAACCGGATAACCGACAATAAATTCCTCTCCCAAAGACTTAACTTCAGTAAAGAGGTCCATATTTATAATACCATCAGAACTTAGCCGGGGTGTTATTTCCAATTTTACCCCCACATCTTTCCAGGTAACGGTCCTTCTAATTCTCCCCTCATTATCTATTACCTCTTCCTGTATAGGGATTTGTTTTCCGGAATCGATTACAGCTGTTTTCCCATCCAGGGTGAGCACTTTGGGATTAGACAAAATATTGATTTTGTTTTCAGTAGCCAAAGCTTTCAGTTTTGCTTCAATTAGCCCTCTTCTCTCCAGAGAACCCCCCAGAGTCAGCTCACCGATTGTTAATACGCCTTCTTCTGCATTGCTAAACCATCTGAACCCCAATTCTTTTTGTCCATCCAGAGTTATCTCGATAATCTTTGCTTCAATCATAATCTGGGGAGCGCGTTTATCAAGTCCTTTGATCATCAGCTCGGCATTGGCAATCTCTTCTTCATTTCCCTTAATAATAATTTCATTCTGACGGCTATCTATGAGCACTCTGTTATCATCGGGGATTACTATTCCCAGCATACTTTTAATGGAATCAACCTCCTCAGCAAAGGTGGCATTATCAATTTTGAAGGTTTTGGTAATCAAACTGCTATCGATTTCTTTAATTAAGCCCTCAGCCTTGACAACCATTTCCGGTATCCCTTCTAAAATCAGGTTATTCAGTCTGCTGTCCACAGTTATTCTAATATTTTCGTCTTCGCCAAAATAAGAGTCCAAGACGCCTTTAGAATTTTCTACATCGGCATTTTCCATGTGGACAATACGGGTGACTCTCTGCCGGTAAGTTTTAATGATATCTTCGGTACCGATAATCAGCGCATTTCCTACCTGGGTATAATCCAATCTTTTCAGTCTCAATATCCAGTTCAGAGCATCTTTAAAAGTCACATTATTCAAACTGAGAGTAATATTCCCGGCAACGGAATCATCTGCTACGATATTAACTCCGCTTAACAGAGAGAGAGTTCTGATAGCGTCAACGACCTCGGTCTCTTTTAAATTCATACTAATTGGTATTGTTACCTGGTCGACCAGTGAAGAAGTTTTGTATTCAGTTAATTCTTGCTCTTTAATTCTTCTTATCTCATCGGCACCAAGCGGTTCCACAGTAAAAATCTGAGCTTCAGGGGAGTAGAATTCTTCATAATCGTAAATATTAATTTGCAACAACCGTTTAGTGGCATCTAAAACCATATCGTAATCTACTCGTTGAAATAAATCGATTACAAATCTCGCTTTATCTGCTTCTATCTGTCCGCATCTGACCTGTTTTACGGAACCCATATTCAAGAACAAGGTGTTTTTCACCAAACCGGTTATATTGTAGTCGGCATTATGTATATCAATAACAATTCTATCCGGGTCCCCGGTATACATTGATTCATATTCTTCAACGGGTTTATCGGCTTTGATGGTTACTCTGGTAAAATTGGGCATCTTTTTATACCAGATATTGGTAATGGTTATATTCTCCTGCGCAAGGCATGCATCACATAAAACAAAAAATAATAATAAAAAAGAAATTAAACCTATAAATACTTTTGGATTGCTTAGCTTAGATATATTATTGTTCTTGCACCTTTTTCTAATCAGTTCACTCATTACTAGCCTCCTCACCTCCTAATTTTATAGGAATTGGATATCCGTTAATATCAATGACTACTCTATCCGTTTCTATTGAGCTGACCACATAGTGGTCCAAAAGGGTATCGCCTTCTTTTACAATATAGGTCTCTCCGTCTAATTCAATAATAGCTAATTTGTTGTCACCGGATGAAATAAAGCCGGAACATTTTGTTCCCGGTGGAAGTTCAGGATATACAAATCTACGGAGTTCCTCTTCAGTATCCAGCCCCTGAGCAATTATTTCTTCCGCTTCGCTAAAGTAAACAGTATTCACTACCCGCTGGAAAGGGTTACGCCTAACCGGTATCTGATAGGGTTCATAGGTGAAAATTTTGGATTGGTAGCTTTCTTGTCTACGATTTATATCTTTTTCCAAAAAAGTCAGTTCTTTTTCTTCCTCTATTATTTCCACTTCTTTTTTATCGTCTACCTTGCTCTTTTCAGATGAAACTTGAGCTATGCCTGTTTGCGAAGGACCGGCTATTGCCTTTTCGGGGGGAAGCTGAACTCCGGCTGCAGCAGTACTCTCTTCATCCAGCTCAGTGGCGATATTTCTACCTTTAAAGGGATTTAAATCAGCCCAGGAGAAGGACATAAACATATCAAGCATGTCCGGCCTGAACCAAACCAGTGCAGTAGCAGCCGCTAAAATAACTACGATAACTAATAATACTCGATTCAACCTGCTCAAAACACTAATTTCCTTTCACTAAAACATAAGTAAACATGGACATATCGACATTAACATTTTCCAAGTTTTCGCCGACCGGATTCAGTTTTAAATCCCTGACATCGACAATTCTGGGAAAGTTCTCCAATCTATCTAAGAATCTTATAGTTTCAAAATAGTCGGCGGTAAAGGTAAGCCGAATCGGTAATTGAGCATAGATAGAATCTCTATCTACCAATAAGTTTTGCGGAGAAAAATTAGTAAAGTCTATATTGAATTCATCCATGGTCTCTTGCAGCATAACTAAAAATTCCGGGATATCTTTTTCTTTAGGTAAGAGGACTTCCATAAATTCCATCTTTTCAGTTAATTCCTGGTATTCTTTCCGTAAAACATCTAAACGGGCAGCGATTCTTCTGCCATCATCAATTTTACTCCGAAGGCTGCTTATTTTGTTATCTAATTCCTCTATCTTAGTATTCCTTGGTGCATAGATGAAAGAGTAAATAAAATAAAGGAAGACGACAAATAAAATAAAAGAAAGCACAATTTTAGCTCTTTTGCTCAATTTAGGTAATTTCAAAAGAGTCCACCTCTATTTGTTCTCTTGGATTTTGCCTTCATAATCGGGACGGTAGGGTATAAAAACTCCCGATAATTGAAAATTTACGGTTTCTATATTTTTATCGAGTTCAGGTATTTTAGTATTTTGCTTGCGTATATATTGTAATTCTATAGCATCAAAACGTTCACTATCTTTTAAGGTATTCATATATTGTGCGATAAGATAATTATTAAAGGTATCAGCGGTAAAGCTAAAAGTGTTATTGGAGCTAAGACTCAGGTTGTTCAGCCATACTTCGGGCAGAATAGTACCGCCAAAATCGCCTAACACACGGGTGAGGCGAGATTGAGTAGTAATTAAACTTTCAACAACTTTGACTCGGTCAGCCAATAGCTCCCGGTCTTTTTCTAAGTTTTTAACTTCCTGTATAATCTTTTCAATGCTCTCTAACTGAATTTCTAAATTTGCTATTTGATTTTCCCGAGCAAATATTTTATTCTCAAGAGAAACATACAAATAAGCTGAGGCAGCCAAAAGCAGAATTATGAAGACAGTGAAAAACAATCTTGGAAAATTGTACTTTTCTTTTTCCCGGTATTCCTCCGGCAGCAGATTAATATCTCTGTCAGTATACTTATTTTTAGCCATTCCCTTGTTTTTTACCTTTCTCTTTTTGCCAATCCAACTGCCGTAGCTAAGGCAGATTTTTGTTCCTCAAGGGCTTCCACATTGCTTATACTTTCATTTACCACGACATCTTTTAATGGATTAGCTATTACAACAGTAATTCCAAATTGCTTTTTAAGCATTTGCCCCAGGTTGGACAATCGAGTCATGCCGCCGCATAGGATGATTCTCTGATAATTTACTTTCTGATATTGGGTCTTAAAATAATTTAGAGATTTACGAATTTCATTAAATATTTCAGTAACACCTGAATTTACCAATTCAGCGATTTTTTCTTCATTGGGTAGGGGGGCTTCTTTTTCATCTTCTGCGGTATTTGCTTTTATGTGAATCGGCTCTTTGTCTGCCTGTTCTGAAGTAATTGACGGTTCTATCATACCATTAATTTCGGTTATTTTTTCTTTGCTATTTTTTTCCGGGTCAGGCACAGGATCTTCTTCATCCAAGCCAAGACCGACCTGCCGTTTAAGCAGTTCAGCTTCCGGAAAGGGAACGTTTAATTTATTTTCAATCAATCGGTTAATGTCATCCCCGCCTTTAAGAATAGTCCTGGTGAACTTTAATCTATCCCCTTCTACTAAAGTAATCTCTGTGGTACTGGCACCGATAGACAGAATTATATCTATCAGGGTGCCCTCTTCGTTCAGACCGGAGCTCGGCACAAGATAACTTTCAAAAGCTCTCATTTGAGCATTAGCAACTATATCTGCTACCCGGGGCTGCAATTTTAGTTTTTTCAAAACTGCAATCTGCTGTTCCAACAGATTTTTGGGAGAGGCGACCAGTAATATCTTAATCATGCGGGAACCGTCTTTTTCTTCTAATTCCTCAATTATTTTGGCATCCAATAATGAGTCTTCCAAATCATAGGGGACATACTTAGGGGCTTCCCACCGTATTCCTTCTTTCAGTTCTTTTTCGGTCATAAACGGGGAGGTGATTTCCCGTACAATTACTTTTTGTCCGGTGAGAGCGATTATGCAGTTTCTATCCGATATTCCTTTTTTCTGCAACATCTTACCTAAGGCCTGGCTAACCGAATCGACATCTTTTATTTCGCCATGGACAATGCTGCCCGGGGGAGTTAATACTATGCCGAAGTTGGATAAATAATAACCGCTCCTATTCCTCTCTATCTTTACCGCCTTAATGGAATATGCACCAAAATCAATAGCAAGCATTTATGCCCTTCTTCTCCAATTTTCTAATTGTATCTAATTTATAGAAATTATCACCAATACCTGAGCAAGACTGTTGCTTTCATTCAATTATATATAACGAGCCATTATATTGCAATAATTTTATTACATTTTAATTACTTTTTAAACCTTTAGTTAAAAGTTAAAGCCATGTTTTCCATCTTTCGGTTGATTTATTCACTATTTTTTATATTTCCCGCCAGGATACCTTTACAAATTTCTCATTGCCAATAGTGGTAACATGCTGGAAATTTTCCATATATTCTCCATCATATTCAATGGTAGTATTATTATGCATCCATACCTCTTCTGCCACTACTGCCCCTACTACCCTTGAATTATTCCGAAAATCAACCATCCCTCCCGGCATTAGATTTCCGTCAGCGTCATAATAGCCGCCTGACTGCACTACACCATTGACAGCGGAAGAACTGGCATGCAGCAGAATATTTCCCATTGCAGCAAGTCCAAGCGGTCCCGGATAAGCTCCTTCCGGGATTGGGTCGCTCCTTTGTATTGTTAAATTAGAACCATTTTTAAATTCCACGGTACCTGAAGAATCATTGGGATTATCAGGATTATTTTTACCGACAATAAGAGCCCCATCAGTAATAATAAGGGAATCACCGTTTCTGAAGATAACATCCCCTTCTACATAAACAATACCGGTAAACGTTTGTTCTCCTCTACTATAGTTTTTCGAATCATAACCATTTGCAAAATAAGTACCATTAGCGATAGCCATTGCTTTTAAATCATCATAGGGGACAGCGGGAATATCCATTGGCTGCCAATTCTCCGGGCCTGAAAAATCTCCATTAGGTGTGTTATCAAGGTCATTTAAAGAACTGTAAGATGTATCAGGCCAACCATCAGGCACTCCGGAGGTAGTGGCAATCCCATCAAAAGTAAAAGGTCCTTTAACATCTATTCCATAATTAGAATGAATGTCTCCTCCGATAATTTCAGCCCCGGGGTTTCCCTGAAAAGTGATCATGTGTTGGGTAAGGATTGCTTTGTCGTAAATAGTAGTGGTATGTTGAGTAAGGGCGAAATGAGCATCAACAGCTACAGTCCTTTTCCCCGCCGCAATTCTTTCTCCATCCGCATCCATTCTGTTGCTGGCAATTACCCCTTGAGACTCAATGGCAATCCAGTCTTTTGGATTATCGCCTGCTCCACGCCGCGGATCATCTTCGGGATAAGCTCTTATAGTTACATCATAATATTCATCGGGATTTCCTTCATGCAGCAGTAATAGCTCTTCACCCCAATTAAGGTCATCTAAGGAAATGTCGCCTGTATTTAATTTCCAGATGGTTTCTTCAATCCCGGCCTCGGCTAAATAGAATGCCTTTGTAGAATCTCGCTGCATGGCAGATAATTGAGTGTCATTTCCAGCCATTTTTAGTATGGCAATAACGAAACTGACCAGAAC
>LSQX01266872.1_pt1 | contig 11361 bp, 10 predicted proteins | sample 654561 | NCBI WGS metagenome assembly LSQX01 (sample SAMN04489861, study PRJNA283612) | anaerobic digester metagenome | isolation source: 4 biogas reactors fed with cattle manure at either 37C or 55C with and... | place: Denmark: Kongens Lyngby | collected 2014 | reverse complement strand
TCTTCCTTGATCTTCTCGACGTCGCCCCAGGCACGCTCGTACTGAGCACGCTTCTTCGAGAGGATCAGGCGACCCTCTTTGTCTTCTTTCTGCAGCACAAGCGCCTCAACGCTGTCGCCAACCTTGACAACCTCATCGGGGTCGACATCGTGCTTGATTGAAAGTTCGCGTGAAGGAATCACACCCTCAGTCTTGAATCCGACGTCGAGCAGCACCTCGTCGCGGTCAATTTTTACGACGGTACCCTCAATGAGGTCTCCGTCGCTAAAGCTCTTGATGGTCTGTTCGACCGCGGCCAGGAAGTCTTCCGCAGATCCGATGTCATTAATCGCGACCTGTTTGCTTACCTTTTCGGCCGTTGCATTCGTCATTTAATTAGTCTCCGAGATGGATGAAAAATCAGGTGAAGTACTCAGCGAACGAGTTGCGTCATGCAACAACATCACTTCGACTCCACGTGTGGACATGGTTAATTCGCCACAGATGTGACACTCCACTCTACCGCGTCTGCTGCCCGATTGCCAATGCGCGGTTAGCTCGCACGGCTAATGGGCTGCGGCGTTCCAGTTCGGCCCTCGCCCGATCTGCACGTCGAGCGGCACGGACAGCGACGCCGCGCCCCCCATCTCATCTCGAACGATGTCTTCGAGCACCTGCCACTCGTCAGGCGCGACCTCAAACATCAGTTCATCGTGAATCTGCAGCAGCATGCGAGAACGCAAGCCCGCCTCACGCATTCGACGCTCGACGCCAATCATCGCGAACTTGATAATGTCGGCGGCCGAGCCCTGAATTGGTGAGTTCAGTGCGGCCCGTTCAGCGTTCTCACGCAGTACCCGGTTGGGGCTTCTCAAATCGGGGAAGGGTCGGCGACGGCCAAATATGGTTTCGGTGAAGCCATCGATCTTCGCCTGTTCGACCACCGTACGGAGATAATCTCGCACTCCGCCAAATCGATCGAAGTAATCGACCATCAACTGTCTGGCTTCGCCTGCTGAAATATTGAGTTGTTTTGCCAACCCAAAAGCAGAGAGCCCGTAGGCCAAACCGTACGACATGGCTTTCACCTTCGAACGCATTTCACTCGTGACGTCGGAGGGCTGTACGCCAAAGACTCGCGCCCCGACGAAGCGGTGCAGATCTTCCCCTGCGTTGAATGCCTCGATGAGACTGGCGTCTTTCGACAGGTGCGCCATAATGCGCATTTCGATCTGCGAGTAATCGGCCGTCATGAGCGAATCAAACTCCGAGGAATGAATAAACGCTTCGCGAATGCGGCGCCCCTCTTCAGTGCGCACTGGAATGTTTTGCAGGTTTGGGTCGGTCGACGCCAGACGGCCGGTGGCTGCACCTGTCTGCAGCAGTGTTGTGTGAATGCGCCCCTCAGGCTGCACTGCTTTCATGAGCGTTTCAACAATTTGCCGCAACTTATTTACGTCGCGGTGAGCCAACAGTGCGTCAAGAAACGGGTGCGGCTTTTTGGTTTGCAACTCTGCGAGGGCAGCAGCGTCAGTGGTGTAGCCGCGTTGTGTCTTGCGAGTTTTCGGCATATCAAGCTCATCAAACAACACCTCTTGCAGTTGCTTCGGTGACGAAAGATTTACCTCGTGGCCGATTGCCGCAAAGGCCTCTTGTTCAACAGCAGCAACTCGCTCGCGCAGCTCGGCCTCATGAGCCTGCAAGAGCGGCAGATCGATCTGCACACCGCGCTGCTCAAGCACAGCGAGCACCGGCAGCAAGGGCAGTTCGATGTCTGTGTAAATTTCTTGGGTGCCGCCTTCGAAACGGCGCACCGCTTCAGCATGGGCACGTACGAGATACCAAGCCTGCACTTCGGGGCCAGCAATTGACCCCTCGTCAGGAAGCAACTGATTGGGGTCGCCCTGAGGGAGCTGCTCCCCCAAAAATCGTTGTACGGCATCAGCAAGTGTCTTCTCGGCAGTGCCCGGGCGCAGCAGCCACGAAGCCAACAAGAGATCTCCGGCGATGCCTGACACGGTGATGCCGGTAGCCGCTACTTGGTTGATCTGTTGCTTCGCGTCCCAGAACACCTTGGGTTGTGATGACGCAAGCCACTGTTCAAACTGCGCATAGTCTCGCCCGCCAGGTTGCCAGTGCAGCACCACGATTGACTCGGGCGTCGCAAGGCCGACTTGCAGCGCTGCGGCGCCTTCTGACAATGGCTCAATCACGATCGCTGGGGACTGCGCTTTTGCAAGCCAGTCTTCGAGTTCTTCGTCGAGCAACTGCTTTGTTTCTGGCTGTTCGGCAACGAGTGGGCTCGCACCCGATATCTCGCCCGGGGTGATCGATTCAAGCCCGGCGAGCTTCGCCACACGCTGCAAGAGCGTGCGAAACTCGAGCTTCGCAAACACTTGCTTGACCGCTTCCATGTCAATCTCACCTCGGGTGAGATCATTCGGTCCGAGGTCGAGTTGCACGTCGCGTACGAGCCGATTCAGCATGCGGTTACGCTCGGCAAGGTGCGCGTGCTCTCGCAGGCTTTCGCCGACTTTACCCCCAACCTCTTCTTGCCGACGCAGCAGCTCTTCAAGTGAGCCAAACTGATTGATCCATTTGACCGCAGTCTTCTCACCAACACGTGGCACGCCCGGCAAATTATCACTTGTCTCGCCAACGAGAGCGGCAATTTCAGGGTACTGCTCTGGACGCACGCCGTAGCGCTCGATCACTTTGTCTACGTCGTAGCGTGTGAGCTCACTGACTCCCTGCTTCGACGGGTAGAGCAGCGTAATGCGGTCATCGACCAATTGAATCGTGTCTCGATCGCCGCTGACCACCAACACGCGATAGCCCTGGTCGGCACCCTGTGACGCCAGGGTCGCAAGAATATCGTCTGCCTCGTAGTTCTCTTTTTCAAGCGTGCGAATGCCCATGGCATGCAGCGCTTCTTGCAGCAGTGGCACTTGACCCTTGAACTCTGGTGGCGTCTCGCCTCGGGTGCCCTTGTATTCGGGGTACTGCTCGGTTCGAAATGAATGACGCGAAATATCAAATGCCACCGCTAAGGCATCAGGCTTTTCATTGTTCAGCAGGTTGATGAGCATTGCGATGAAGCCGTGAATGGCGTTCGTATGCTGCCCGGTCTGCGTTTGAAAACTATCAACGGGCAAGGCATAAAACGCCCGAAATGCGAGCGAATGGCCATCGATGATCATGAGGGTAGGCTGATGCTTGGTCGACACTCACCCAGCCTATAAGCCATCGCTGACATTCGGTCAGATTCACACGTGAGCGGCTGCAATTCGAAGGAATTCTATGAACGACACTGCACAATTTAACCCCGAGGCCCCAGATCTCTCGCTGCTCAACAGCCGCTATCTTGGCGCACTTGCCACCCAAATGGGTATTCAGATCACTGAGTTCAGTCGCGAGCGTGTCGTAGCCACTATGCCCGTAACTGGCAACACTCAACCGTTTGGGTTGCTGCACGGCGGCGCGTACGTGGTGCTCGGCGAAACGCTCGGCTCCATGCACGCGAACTTTCTCGCCCCAGATGGGCAAAACGCCGTGGGCGTAGATCTGAATGCGACACATACCGGCTCGGCAGCGCAGGGTGTGGTGACAGCTGAATGCCGGCCAGTTCACATGGGTCGTTCACTGACCGTGCACGAGATTATTGTGACGGCAGAAGACGGGCGCCGCTGCTCGACCATGCGCATTACGAACTTCTATAAGGCGCGCTCGCACTAGCAGCGAGCCAATGACAACTTAGTCCTTTTTAGGACCGAGCTGATCAATGATCGTCTTTGCGACGTCTTGCATCGTCAACCGGCGGTCCATCGAGGCCTTCTGAATCCAGCGGAACGCCTCGGGCTCAGACAGGCCCATCTTGTCGTTCAAAATGCCCTTGGCCCGATCAACGAGCTTGCGGGTCTCAAAACGCTCAGCGAGATCAGCAACTTCATTCTCGAGCGCGACCACCTGCTGAAAGCGTGAAAGCGCGATCTCGATTGCTGGAATAAGGTCAGCGGGCGTGAAAGGCTTGACCACGTAGGCAAGCGCCCCGGCTTCAGCGGCACGCTCAACAAGCTCTCGCTGGCTAAACGCAGTCAGCAACACCACAGGGGCAATGTTCCCGTCAGCATTCAATTGTTCAGCCGCCGAGATGCCATCAAGCTTTGGCATCTTGACGTCCATGACCACCAGGTCAGGCTGCAGCTCGCGCACCAAACGCACTGCCTCTTCACCATCGCCAGCCTCGCCAACGACGTCGAAGCCGTTGTCGCGCAGCGTCTCAACGATATCTAGGCGAATGAGCGACTCGTCTTCGGCCACTACCACACGCCGCGCTGTGTTCTGCTCGGTCATACCTAGTACCTTACTCCTCGCCCAATAACTTCATAGTGCCGGATGCGGGACTTGAACCCGCACGTCTTTCGACACCGCATTTTGAGTGCGGCGTGTCTGCCAATTCCACCAATCCGGCGCAGCTGTACAAGCCTACTGCAAGTTAGACAGGAATATTGCCACGCCCCACGACGTGTCGTCGCGGCCCTGCCTCGGGCAGCTGCCCGGTGGTCTCCCCCATGCGGTGAATCCGCAAGGTATTTGTGGAACCGATGACCCCGGGAGGCGATCCTGCGATAATCAGCACCTTCTCACCCACCGAAATTCGATCGCTATCGAGCAATACCCGATCTACCTGCTCAAACATCTCGTCGGTCGTGAACACGCGCGGCACTTCGTAACTGCGTGCCCCCCACGTCAGCTCCATGCGCCGACGAATAGCGCGGCTGGGCGTGAATCCGATAATCGGGATCGGCTTGCGCAATCGCGCGAACCGGCGCACGGTGTCACCCGACTCAGTGAACACGCACACGAATCGTGCACCAATAAATTCGGCAACCTCGGCAGCGGCCAGCGTAAGCGCGCCACCCTGGGTGCGGGGTGAACCGCGCAAGACCTCGATTCGGTCGAGTGCGTGCTCTTCAGTGGTCTGAATTATGCGCGCCATGGTTTGCACGGCCTGCACCGGGTAGGCGCCGACGCTCGTCTCGCCAGAGAGCATGACCGCATCAGCACCGTCCAGCACCGCGTTTGCGCAGTCGCTCGCCTCTGCCCGTGTCGGCCGGGGGTTCTCAATCATTGATTCGAGCACTTGTGTGGCGACGATCACCGGCTTCGCAAGCCTGCGGGCTATTGCGATAGCTTCTGTCTGCACGAGCGGCACACGCTCGAGTGGCAGTTCAACACCGAGGTCACCGCGGGCGACCATGATGCCGTCAAAAGCATCGGTAATGCTCTCAAGGTTGTCGACAGCCTGCGGCTTCTCAATCTTCGCAATCACCGGCAGTTTGATGCCTTCTTCAGCCATGATCTCGTGCACTCGAACGATGTCTGCCGCGTCGCGCACGAACGACAGTGCGATGTAATCAACGCCGAGCGCAAGCGCCCAGCGCAAGTCTCGTTCATCTTTGTCTGAGAGCGCTGGCACGTTTACGGCCACCCCGGGCAGGTTCAAGCCCTTGTTATTTGACACCTTGCCAGGTATTTCAACAACCGTGTGCACCGTGTCATCGGTCACGCGCACCGCACGCAGCGCAACTTTGCCGTCGTCAATGAGCAGAGGATCACCAGGCCGCACATCACCCGGCAAACCTTTGTAAGTCGTGCTGCTGATGGTGCCATCACCGCGAATATCGCGCGTGGTGATCGCAAACTCTGCGCCCTCTTCGAGTTCGTACGGGCCGCCCTCAAATACGCCCAAGCGAATTTTTGGCCCCTGCAGGTCGGCGAGCACCGCGATGGGTCGACCCACTTCGTTCTCGGCCCGCCGAATATCGCGATATATGCCCTCATGCACGTTGTACGTGCCATGCGACATATTCAGTCGCGCGACGTTCACGCCCGCTCTGATCAGCTCGAGGGTGTGATCATAACTTGATACTGCTGGCCCCCAGGTGGCGACGATCTTTGCGTGGCGCATAGTCTCTTATTTCTGCTCGAGAACGTGGTAGAACTTGTCAGGGTCTGCGGTTCGTTGCCCAATCGCGTCTGCCGGGTGGGTACGGCCGGGTAAATACACCGAGGGCTCCAAACCAACGTGACGTCGGGTCTGCACCACAATGATGATGATGCCGACGAGCACCGCGATGAGTGCCGTGAGTTGATTCGTGCGAAGTCCAAACAGAATGAAACTCGTGTCGAGGCGAATGCCCTCGATAAAGAATCGTCCGATGCCATACCAGATGAGGTAGAGGCCGAAGAGCTTGCCCCAGCGCGGCTGCCACTTGCGTTCAATTGCGAGCAGCACGACGATTCCGAGCAGATTCCAGAGAATCTCGTACAAGAACGTCGGGTGAAAGAGTGTCTGCTCGGGCAGCCCGATAGGAAATGCGGGGTTGCTGCTCGAGATCTCTAGCCCCCAGGGCAACGTCGTGGGTTCACCGAAGAGTTCGTGGTTGAACCAGTTGCCGAGGCGGCCAAGAGCTTGCGCCGCCAAGATGCCGGGCACCAATGCGTCTGCGTACGACCAAAAACGTATGCCGTTCATGCGCGTGGCGATCCATACGCCGAGGGCGCCGCCGAGCAGCGCACCAAAGATCGCGATTCCACCGTCCCAGATGTTCCAGATCGCGTCACGTTCAAACGGGTTCCACCATTGGCGGCCCGCAGAAAAATAGAAACCCCAGTGTGTGAGCACATGGTAGAAACGTGCGCCGATGATACCGAGCACCACGGCCATGAAAGTAATGTCTACGACTGCACCGCGATCACCGCCCCGATCGCCGAGCCGCTTCGCAGACCAGAATGCCGCGATGATGATGCCAGCCAAAATGCACAGCGCATAGAAATGAATCGAGAGTGGGCCGATCTGTATCGACTGCACCTCGGGGCTGGGAATACTCATCGGAAGAGGGAAAAGCATGAACTACTCTTTCGCATACACTGAGGCATCTTGACGAATACCTGCTTCGTTATCTTAGCGCTCGGTGCTGACCGGTGAGCGTCGGGTGCCTTCGGCGAGCTCGCGAACTGTCGCCGCAAGCTGTTCGACGCCGCCCTCGCTCAGCGCGCGCACAAACACTGTGCCGACAATCGCTCCGTCGGCATATTCGAGAGTGGTCGCAACATGGTCAGCGGTCGACACACCAATACCCACACACGCAAGCGTCGCGCCCTGTGTGCGCAGACGTGCGGTCAACGCTCTCGCGGCAGCGTCGAGCGATTCGCGCTGCCCAGTAATACCCATGGTTGAGACGGTATACACAAACCCGGTCGTCTGCTGCACGATCATCTTCAGACGTTCGTCAGAACTGCTTGGAGCCGCGAGGAATACACGGTCAAGACCGTGCTCGTCACTCAAACGAATCCACTCTGCGGCAGCCTCGGGTGTGATGTCAGGGGTGATGAGGCCGGCACCACCAGCCGCCGCAAGATCGGCAGCAAACCGTTCTATGCCGTACTGCAAGACCGGGTTGATATAGGTCATCACGAGCACTGGCACGTCGACTGCCGCTCGCACACGCCGAATCGCGTCGAACACCTGTGAGACTCGAAACCCGCGTTGCAACGCCTGCCGAGTTGCCTGCTGTATGACCACCCCGTCCATGACGGGGTCGCTGTAGGGCAGACCAAATTCAATGACGTCGACACCGTTTTGCGCCAGAGCAATGGCGGCTTCAATGCTCGTGTCAAGGTCGGGGAACCCGACCGGCAAATACCCGATCAGGGCACCGTTGCGGTGCTGCTTTGCCTCGTGAATCGCGGCTTCGACCTGTGACTGTTGCGCACCCATCAGTTCGCCTCCCCATCAATCAGGCCAAAGTACTTTGCCGCGGTTTCCATGTCTTTGTCGCCGCGACCCGAAAGGCTCACCATGATGAGACCGTCGGGGCCAAGCTGCTGGCCAATCTGCAGCGCGCCTGCGAGGGCATGGGCTGACTCGATTGCGGGAATAATGCCTTCGGTTTGGCTCAGCAGTCGAAATGCTTGCATCGCCTCATCGTCGGTGGCAGGAATATAGGCGGCACGGCCGATGTCAGCAAGCCACGCGTGCGCCGGACCAACCCCAGGGTAATCAAGCCCAGCCGAAATGGAGTGCGACTCGATCGTTTGCCCGTCTTCGTCTTGCAGCACATAGGTGCGTGCGCCGTGCAGCACACCGGGTCGACCGCGCTCAATCGAGGCAGCATGCCGATCAGAGTCGACTCCGTCGCCCGCAGCTTCGACGCCATACAGGTTAACCTCGGCGTCATCCAAAAACGCGTCGAACATGCCAATGGCATTTGACCCGCCTCCGACACACGCGATCACCGCGTCAGGCAGCCGACCGACTTCAGCGAGCAACTGCGCGCGAGCCTCTTCGGAAATCACCTTCTGAAAGTCCCTCACCATCGCTGGAAAGGGATGAGGCCCGGCCGCAGTGCCAAAAATGTAGTTCGTCTTCTCGACGCTCGCAACCCAGTCACGATACGCCTCGTTAATCGCGTCTTTCAGGGTTCGCGAACCGGCCTGTACTGCGATTACTTCAGCGCCCAGCAGCCGCATTCTCGCCACATTGAGCGCCTGACGCTCTGTGTCAACCTCGCCCATATAAATCGTGCAGTCGAGACCGAAGAGCGCGGCAGCGGTGGCAGTGGCAACCCCGTGTTGACCGGCACCGGTCTCAGCGATCACCCGGGTCTTGCCGAGCCGCTTGGTAAGCAGTGCTTGACCGAGCACGTTATTGATCTTGTGTGAGCCCGTGTGGTTGAGATCTTCACGCTTCAAGAACACGCGCGCGCCACCCGCGTGGGCAGCGAAGCGTGGCACTTCAGTGATGGGCGAAGGCCGACCCGCATATGAATGCAGCAGGGCGACAAGCTCAGCCCGAAACTCAGGATCGTTCTTTGCCTCGTCATAGGCAATCGTCAGTTCATCAATCGCGGCGATCAAGGATTCGGGCATAAATCGCCCACCGTACTCGCCAAAAAAAGGGCCGCTCACATCTCGCAGCGAACCAACGTGCTGCGCCTGGTCGTACGTCATTCTGACTTCTTTCCCGTTACCATCTCGCGTGATCTACTCTCAGCACGCTCACCGTGGCGCGCGCTCAGACGCTTAAGAAACTCTGCAGCTGGGCCACCGGGTCACCAACAACCAGCGCCTCGCCGACCAGCACCACATCAGCACCCGCCTCGCGATACCGCTGCACATCGCTCACATCAAGCACCGCCGATTCGGCGACGCGAATCACGCCAGCCGGAATCTGGTCTGCGACGCGGCCGAATAGCTCACGATCAAGCTCAAAGGTCGTGAGATCTCGCGCGTTCACGCCAATCAGTTGCGCGCCCAGGTCGACAGATCGAGCAACCTCGTCAGCGCTGTGCGCCTCAACCAGAGCGGTCATGCCAAGCTCACGAATAAACGCATACAACCGTTGCAAGGTGGCCTGCGGCAACGCAGCCACAATCAACAACACCAGGTCGGCACCGGCGGCTCTCGCCTCGAGAATCTGGTATTCCTCACCGATGAAGTCCTTGCGCAGCACAGGAATGCTCACCGCTTTGCGCACAGCCTCAAGATCTTCGAGTGATCCTTTGAACTTGCGCTGCTCAGTCAGCACGCTGACTGCGCTCGCACCAGCGGCTTCGTACTGTGCTGCCAAGGTCTGTGGCTCGGCGATCTCAGCAAGATCACCACGCGACGGGCTGGCACGCTTCACCTCGGCAATCACCTTGATGTGGTCAGCCGGAGCGAGAAACTCGAGCGCGTCTAAGGGAGCCGAACGTTCAATGGCTGCGGCTTCGACCACATGCAGTGGCCGCAGCTGCCTTCTCGCACGAGCATCGTCGAGAGAACCCGCGAGCAGTTGATCGAGCACGTCAGTGATCGGTCGATTTTGGCGTGAACTTCGGGCCCTTTACGCCGTAACCGGCTTTAGCCAAGACCCAGCCGAGCAGCCAACCGAGCACTACCACGCCTGCGCATACCCAGACCAACCAAGCCTGGTGCAGAAAAAAGGCAACCGTTCCCACAGCAATGCCAATCAGCATCACAATTACGGCCGTCCACGCAGCTGGCGAATCGCCGTGACCCGGATCATTTGGGTGGGTACTCATGAATCTCCTTACAGATGGTTCCAGTTGAGTCTACCGGCTGTCAGCCTCTCACTGCGAATCTTCACGCGCGTCGTCCGCACTTGGGTCGACGCCGTCGTTCATCGCTTCCCAGTCCGAAATTCGGTCTGGCTCAGTTGCCACCCCAGCTACTCGCGAAGCGGCACCAGAATCATAGCGCCTGCCTGCCTGCTTCCAACGGCTACCGATGATGAGTACGAGCACGCCGAGCACGCACAGCACGCTCCCCGCGATGATCGTCAGCACAATGAAAGGCGAGGTAGTCGACGAGGTGACGAGATCGAATTCGTCGCCCCCTGAGATCCCAGTCACCTCTGCCAGCCTCGAGCCGGCAGCAGCCACCGGGTCAGCCCACACCGCAGCGGCAATCGCCACGACTGCCGCACCGAGCAGGGCCACAAGCACCCCGAGCACGCGACGAAAGGCCTGACCCGCGATCGTCAGGGCGAGCGCCGCCGCGAGCACCGCGATTGCTATCGGCGACAGCGACTGATTCAGTTGATGCCCGGTGGCGACGACTGAGCTGAATGCGGCCGCGCCGGTCGTCAAACTCAAAGTGACCCAAATCTGGGTCGAGCCGTACAGCGCAAGGGCACCTGCGAGCACGATGCCTGCGAGCAGCGGCAATTTAGTGCGCATGTGCGTTGTCACCTAGCTCGCGCAACGTATTCGCGATCGCGACAGCGCGAAGCGGCGCCGCGGCCTTATTGCGAGACTCCTGGTCTTCGAGCTCTGGCACCGAATCAGCGACAATACCGCCGCCCGCCTGCACCATCGCTATGCCGTCGCGAATGGTGGCAGTACGAATCGCGATCGCAAGATCGGCGGCTCCGCCAAGGCCAAAATAGCCTACGACTCCCCCATACACGCCACGCTGCACCGGTTCGAGTTCATCAATGATCTGCAGCGCACGGGGCTTTGGCGCACCGCTCAATGTACCTGCCGGAAATGTCGCGCGTAACGCATCAACCGGGTTCTGATCATCCCGCAGCTGCCCCTCAACCGTCGAAACGATATGCATGATGTGGCTGAATCGTTCGATGCGCATAAACTCGGTGACTTCAACGCTTGCCGGCTGGCAGACCCGCAGCAGGTCGTTGCGAGCCAGGTCAACGAGCATCAAATGCTCTGCACGCTCTTTCTCGTCTGCAAGCAATTCTCGCTCGTGCTGCTGGTCTTCATCGACCGTCTCACCCCGCGGGCGACTGCCGGCAATTGGGTGGGTGATCACGTGGCCGTCTTCGCTCACCTTGACGAGAGCCTCAGGGCTTGAGCC
>LSQX01036006.1_pt1 | contig 11362 bp, 8 predicted proteins | sample 654561 | NCBI WGS metagenome assembly LSQX01 (sample SAMN04489861, study PRJNA283612) | anaerobic digester metagenome | isolation source: 4 biogas reactors fed with cattle manure at either 37C or 55C with and... | place: Denmark: Kongens Lyngby | collected 2014 | reverse complement strand
TGCTATTTCACGAATGTCCCTACTTCATTTCTTTGAACAAGAGATGTATTCTTGTACTAAAAATAGTAAAGCTTAGTCCGGAAAGTGAAAATAAAAGTGTTTTTAATGGAAAAGCAACTAAGAAAAGGATTAATCTTAACACAGATGCTGTACTCTCCCTATCTTCTCAGGGAAAAAGGGAGTATTTATATCAAAATATTAAAAATCCCCACCCAAAAGATATTGAGTGGGGATTCCCTTTTTTCTAAAATAACAACACAATCACATATCCACCTTAAATTTCATCTTCTACATCTTTCAAACCTCTCTTAAAAGACGTTACGCCTTTACCCAGCCCTTTCATTAATTCAGGAATTTTTTCCCTCCAAAAATCAATAAAACAACCAAGGCAATCAAAACAAGCTCCGGTACACCTAATGCAAATAATAATATGTTGTTCATTTTAAGTAAATTAGAGTTTAAAAATTAGAGATAAAAAAGATCCGATAAAAAAGAAAGTAGTAGTAAAACTAAAAACTGTTTACTACAAACTGCAAACTAAATCTTCATTTCCCAGCCCTTCTCATATTTTCTGCTCCAAAGTTTTTGTGCAGCTTTATTTTTAAGGATATGTCCATTAGATGGGTCTGTTCTGAAAGTTGCACCCACACGTTGCGATATATTACCTAATTGGGCAAGGGAAGAACTGATTCCACCCACATGAATGTCAGCCGCTAATGGTGTGTTTTTCCGGATTGCATCCAAGAAATTTGAGAAATGGTAAGAATCTAATTGTTGTGTGGGATTAGAGGTATCACCGGCTCTAAAGCCCATGTCGCTCGTTACGTCTTTTATTAGTTTATTCTTATTATCATAAACTTTATAAGCATTAGCGCCTCCAATTACAATTACTCCTTTTGAACCATAAAATGCACATCCTACGGTTTGGTCTTCAATGGTTCTACCATTTGTACTGCGCCCTTCCCAAGTAATGAGTTTTTCCTTGTTGTATTCTAAATTCACAACTTGTGTATCAGGGAATTGCCAATCATCTTGATAGTAATATCTTCCACCTGTTGAGCTTACTTCGGTTGGATATTCTAAATCCATTCCCCAGCGAACAATATCAATAAAATGCACGCCATTATTTCCGGACTCGCCCGTACCCCAATGATAAAACCAGTGCCAATGGTAGTGAAGGAAATTATCTTTATATTCTTTTAATCGAGGTGCAGGTCCTTGCCAAAGTTCCCAATCCAACCATTCAGGAACCGGCACAACTTTGCCTATGCCTATTGAAGGTCTGTTGTTAGCATACCACGCTTTCCCAAATTTGACATCACCGATGGCACCTGACTTAACTTCTTCAATAGCTTGTTTTACATTGGGCCAAGAGCGTCTTTGCATTCCCGTCTGAACTTTAACGTTGTATTTATTCACAGCTTTCATCAATATCTCATTCTCAGCCGGATTATGACTGGTTGGTTTCTCAAGATATACATGTTTGCCTGCTTTCATAGACATGAGTGCGCCGGGCGCATGCCAATGTTCAGGTGTGGCAATTATAACTCCGTCAATATCTTTTATTTCCAGTAGTTTGCGAAAATCCTTCTCGCCTCTTGGAATATTGCCTGCTATCTTTTGTATGTTAGTAACACATTTAGTGATTGCTCTGGTATCAACATCACACACATGGGATATTTCGCATCCTTTTTCTCTGGCAAAGCCACCCGCCAATGCATTTCCCCGTGAATTAACACCAATTGCAGCTAATTTGATTTTTTCATTTGCTCCAACTATATTGTTGTAGCTTCTTGCACTAAATCCGGGCAAAACACCACCGACTGATAAAGCTGCTGTTCCTACTGCCATTTTTTTAATGAAATCTCTTCTTGAAGTCATAGGTTTAATATTCTTTATTCGAAATAATTTAATTAATGTACAAAATTACAATTTAATATTCCCAATAAGTTCCAATTTGCGAATACCTCTCCTCAAAAAACGAAATAATTTGGCACAAATATGTATTTTGCTATGAATTAGCTCCAGTTAAATTTGCTTATTTATCCCTCATATAAACTTTTCGCCCCACATCCCCAATTTTTTATCTCTTGCAAACCGTTCGCTTTTCAAGAATCGGTGTTGATATTTTACATTAGGCGGAAAAGTTGAAACTACGGCAAATCCGCTGCGGACAATGTAATCGTTCAGAAGTGTACCGTCTTCCATGAAAATATAGGCAAGCGTGCGTTGATACCGGTCGTATTTTTGCACATCAAATTCCAACCGCACCTTTTTCCCTTTCAGGTAGCTCTCCACAAATGCGGAAGCTTCTTTTCCAAACGGTTGAGCTTTCTTTTTGCCGTAACTTCTTGGTTCGGGAGCGTCGATTCCGATAAACCGGATTTTTTCTTTTCGTCCATCGCCATCAGTTATCCAAAACGTATCGCCATCTACAAATTTATGAATAGCGTAGTACACGTTTTCTTGCGCGAATCGCTCATTTTGAATGCGTTCGGAAGCTTTTGTTTGGTCACATTTACCGAAAAAAATTAAAAAAATAAGTAATGGAAGCAGTTTCATAGATATTGAAATTATGAACGAGTTTTTAATTTGCAGTTTTTAGTTGAGAGCAATTAACTTCCCTATGCCATTACGGATAACACCCGAATCCGTCAAAAGACGGACAGGCAGCCAAACCTCCCGCACCCAGCATTCCGCACGCATCCCGCACCCAGCATCCCGCACCCAGCATCCCTCACCCCGCATCCCGCNNCGCATCCCGCATCCCGCATCCCGCATCCCGCACCCCGCATCCCGCATCCCGCACCCAGCATTCGGCATCCAAACCTCCGGCATCCCGCACCCAGCACCCAGCATCCCTCACCCGGCATCCCACATCCCTCACCCGGCATCCCGCACTCAGCCACTCAACTAAACTAAAAATCAATTCCCACTCGATTCAAAATAAACGCCAACTCGAATGCCGTTTCTTTAATTCCGTCATAGCGTCCGGTAGCTCCGCCGTGTCCGCTGTCCATGTTGATTTTCAGAAGCACGATATTGTCGTCTGTTTTCATCGAACGCAGTTTCGCCGCATATTTCGTAGGCTCGTGAAACAACACTTGCGAATCGTTTATTCCGCCCGTTATCAGCATATTCGGATAGTTTTGAGCTTTTATGTTATCGTAAGGCGAGTAGGAGAGGATGTAGTTGAAAGCTTCTTCTTCGTTCGGATTTCCCCATTCTTCGTATTCGCCGGTGGTAAGCGGAAGGGTGTCGTCCAGCATGGTGCTTACCACGTCCACAAACGGCACTTGTGACACGATGGTTTGATATAGCTCGGGACGCATATTCGCCACCGCTCCCATCAGCAATCCGCCCGCGCTGCCACCCATTGCGGCTAATTTGTCAGCTGAAGTATATTTGTCGGCGATCAACTTCTCGGAGCAAGCGATAAAATCGGTAAAGGTATTTTTCTTCTTCATCAACTTGCCGTCTTCGTACCACTGTTCGCCCATATCGCTGCCGCCTCGTATATGAGCTATTCCGAACACAAAACCGCGATCAATCAGACTGTAAAAACTTGAGCTGAAAAACACATTCATACTCATCCCGTAACTTCCGTAGGCATAGAGCAGCGCAGGATTTTTTCCGTTTTTCTTAAGATTCTTTTTGTAAACAATCGAAATTGGGACTTGTACTCCATCAGAGGCAGTCGCCCAAATTCTTTCCACTTTATAGTCATTGGGATTGAATCCGGAGGGAACTTCCTGCACTTTCAAAACCGTGGATTTATCGGTAGTACAGTCGTATTCATACAGAGTCGTCGGGCGATTTAAGGAGGTGTAACCGTAACGGAAAGTAGCGGCGTGATATTCGGGGTTTCCGTTGGAATATGCGTTGTAAACAGGTTCAGGGAATGTAACAGATTTGCTTTTCCCGGAGCTGATTTCACGAATTTCCAATTCGGCCAATCCGTTTTTTCGGGTTTCGATTATCAAATAATCTTTTTGAACGCCCAATGATTCTATCCGAACCTCTTCATTGTGCGGAATAATTTCTTTCCAGGCATTTCGGTCGGCATAGTCGGCTTTACCCACTTGATACACCTTGCCGTTTAAGTTTTCTTTGTCTTTGTAGCGTATAAAAAAGAATTCTTTGTGCGGATACACACTGTATTCCACATCTTGAACACGCGGCAGCACCACGTTAAATTGTTCGGTAGGGTTGTCGGCTGACGCAAATCTCGTTTCAGACGTTGTGGAACTGCCGCTCGAAATAATAATCCAATCTTTCGTTTTTGAACCTGATACTCCCGTTCTGAATTTTACGTCTTTTTCTTCGTAAACCAACACCTTGTCTTTTTTGTCGATTTCCTGTCTGTATATCTGATAAGGACGCAACGTAACCGGGTCGATAATGCCGTAAAAGACAGTCTTATTGTCATTTGCCCATGCAAAGGATGTCGCGCCTTTCACAGTAAAATCCAACTCTTTCCCTGTGTTTAAGTTCTTGATTTTTAGCGTGTAGTCTGCAAATGAGCCGGTTTCATTGTAAAAATAAGCCGACATGGAATTATCCGGACTTACAGCATGTCCTCCGAATATGTAAGCTGTTTTTCCTTCTGCCATTTTGTTGACATCAAAGAAAATTTCTTCAGGAGCATCCAACGAGCCTTTTTTTCGACAATAAACTCGGTATTGCTTCCCTTTTTCAGACCGGGTGTAGTAGTAATATCCATTGTTCAACGTTGGGTAAGTCTCGTCATCTTCTTTTATTCTGCCAATAATCTCATTGTAAATATCTTCTTGCAATTGCTTTGTAGAAGACATTACGGAGTCGGTATAGGCATTTTCGGCATTCAGATAGTCAATCACTTTCGGATTGTTTTTATCTTTCATCCAAAAATAATTGTCAATTCTCGTAACTCCAAAATTGGTAAATGAATCCGGAATAATTTCTGCCGTAGGCGCTGAAGGAAAATCAGATTGCATCAAAATAGTAGTTGTTTTTTGTTGATTATTACATGAAAATAAAGTGGAAGCCATCAATGCTCCAATGATAAAATGTTTGAGTTTCATAGTATTAAATGTATAATGGTTGCAGTTTGAAATAATATTCTCCCGAAAAAGTTAAAAACATAACTTTAGCGTTGTTTTACTTGAAATCACAAATATCTCTTTTAGAAAAAATATGTGTTCTTCGAAGTACAAATGTACAAATCTTCCTTGTATATTGGCATAAAATCCGTAATTTTGTATGAATTATTTTTAATAAATATTGTTTGAGTATATGAAACTTTTAGATGAAATCATGCAACGCGCCAAAAATAATCCACAGCGCATTGTACTTCCTGAAGGAACTGAAATCAGAACCCTTCAAGCGGCAAATATTATATTAAAGGAAAAGGCCGCGAAACTGATTTTACTTGGTAATAAAACCGAAATTGACAAGATAGCTGATAAGAACGGATTAAAATACATCAAAGAAGCGACAATAATAAATCCGGAAACACATCCTGATATAAAAAAATATGCTGAGCTACTGTATGAAATCCGCAAAAGCAAAGGGATGACGTATGATGAAGCTGAAAAATTAGCGAGAGATCCGCTTTATCTTGCGTGCTTGATGATAAAAAACGGTGATGCAGATGGTGAACTTGCAGGAGCACAAAACACAACAGGAAATGTGCTACGTCCGGCATTTCAGATAGTCAGGACAAAGCCGGGAATCAAGATTGTATCCGGTGCCATTTTAATGTTTACTCAGAAGGAAGAGTTTGGCGAGAAAGGGCTTTTTGTATTTGCGGATTGTGCCGTGAATCCCAATCCAAATGCCGAGGAACTGGCTTCAATAGCTGTGAGTACGGCCGAAACGGCTATGTTTTTAGCCGAAATTGAACCGAAAGTAGCCATGTTGAGTTTTTCCACGAAAGGCAGCGCGCAGCATGAATTGGCTGACAAAGTAAAGGAAGCTACCCGCATAGCCAAAGAGATGGCTCCGGAATTGCTGATTGACGGCGAACTGCAAGCGGACGCGGCGCTTGTAGAAAAGATCGGGAAAAGCAAAGCGCCCGGTAGCGCGGTGGCAGGTGAAGCCAATGTGTTGGTCTTCCCCGATTTGCAATCGGGCAACATCGCATACAAACTTGTTGAACGCCTTTCCGGTGCTAAAGCAATCGGTCCTGTACTTCAAGGAATTGCAGCGCCAATCAACGACCTTTCACGCGGATGCTCTGTCGAGGATATCGTGCGGATGATTACGATTACAGCTAATCAAGCGATAAAAAACGTCTGAAATAGGATTTCTTTAATCCGAATGATTTTTCAGGCAACAAACTGAAAAACTAAAAAACTTCACCCTGTTGTTTTACTGCAAACAAAAAACTATAAACTAAAAACTAAACCCAAGTATGTTAATACCTATCAAAGAACCAATAGAGAGGTTCGGCTTAAGCAAAAGAAGTCGTAAAAAAACATTATTCTCCAAAGTAGGAGTAGTGGGTTGCGGAAAGGACGGTAGCGTTATTTGTACCGCCGCGGCTACCAACGGAATGGAGGTTGTTTTTTTGGAGCCGACCCAAGAGAAAATAGAGAATTCGCTTAATCGAATCGAAGAAAAATTAGACCGCCGAATAAAAGGGTGGGGGCTTACCGAGAATGAGAAAAAAGTAATCATGGGTCGTATCAAAGGGACGATGGATTACAGCGATTTCAAAGGATGTGATTTCGTGATAGAAGCGATTCGGTACAATACGTTGACCGGCGAAAGGCTCATTTCTGAACGAAAAGAAGTGTTCAGAAGACTCGAGAGCGTTGTTTCTCCCGAGGCTATCATTGCATCCAACGTCACTACGGTCATCGTTTCCGATTTGGCGTCGGAGTTGGAATACAAAGAGCGTTGTATCGGGTTGCATTTTTTGTCAAACGTGCAAGATTCACAGATTATTGAGATAGTACGCGGTCTCGAAACTTCTGATGAAACATTCGATAAAGTGTGTAAGTTTGCCCGACTGTTGAATTATCAATTTGTAGAGGTGATCGAATCTTCCGGCTTGGTAAGTGTCCGGTTGTTTCTCACCCAATTGAATGAAGCATGCTCTATGCTGATGGAAGGAATTGCTTCGACAGAAGATATTGACCGGATTATGAATGTCGGTTTTGGTCACCGCCAGGGACTTTTCAGAATCGCGGATCGACTCGGAATTGAAAAAGTGGTGAAACTCATGGAAAATCTCTATGAAGAATACGGTCATGTGAAATACAAACCTTCTCCGGTGCTTTTGAGAATGTATCGGGCAAAACATCTTGGAGTAAACACAGGAAGAGGATTCTACAAATATGATGAACAAGGAATTATTATAAAATAGCTAAATGATGAGAAAAAGTAAAATGAAAATTTTGGTTCTAAATTGCGGAAGTTCATCCGTTAAGTATAAACTTTTTGACATGAATCAAAAAGTGGTATTAGCTACCGGTGTGGTTGAAAAAATAGGGATGAAAGGTTCATTTCTGAAACACACCCGCGAAGATGGACAACAAGTAATTTTAGAGGGAGAAGTTCTTGAACATCAAGTGGCTATTGAGTATATCTTAGGTGTTCTTACTAGTAAAAAACACGGCTGTCTGAAAGACATAGATGAAATAAAAGCTGTAGGACATCGCGTAGTGCATGGAGGAGAAAAATTTAATTCAAGCGTGGTGTTGACCGAAGAAGTGATAAAAAACATCGAATCTTGTATTGAAATTGCGCCGTTGCACAATCCGCCAAACCTCTCGGGGATTTACGCCATCAATGAATTATTGCCGTCAGTACCGCAAGTTGCTGTTTTTGACACGGCATTTCACCAGACTATGCCCGATTATGCTTATATGTACGGGATTCCTTATTCGCTTTATAAAAAATACGGTATCCGCAGGTATGGATTTCATGGCACAAGCCACCGATACGTTTCGCAACGCGCTTGTGAATTTTTGAAATTGGAATGCGGAAAAACCAAAGTAATTACCGCGCACATCGGCAATGGAGCTTCCATAACTGCCGTTGAGAATGGAAAATCGATTGATACTTCCATGGGATTTACTCCAGTTGAAGGGCTGATTATGGGTACTCGCTCGGGCGATGTGGATTTGGGCGTGGTAACCTACATCATGGATAAGGAAATGATCGGTACAGCTGCTGCAAATACGCTATTCAACAAACATAGCGGTATTTTAGGAGTTTCGGGACTTTCGTCGGATATGCGCGACATAGACAAAGCGATCAATGAAGGAAACGAGCGCGCCAAACTCGCGTTGGATATGTATGAATATAGAATCAAGAAGTACATTGGCGCTTTCGCCGCCGCGCTGAATGGGTTTGATGTGCTGGTATTTACCGGAGGAGTGGGTGAGAATCAAATCACAACTCGCGACAAAGTTTGTAAGGGGTTGAGCTATCTCGGAATTGAATTAGATCCTGAAAAAAATAAAATTCGCGGCGAAGAAGTTTTAATTAGTACACCAAACTCTAAAGTAAAAGTAGTAGTCATTCCAACGGATGAGGAATTGATGATAGCGACCGATACAATGGATTTGGTGTGGTAACCGCATGCTTGCTACGTTTATTTGTTAGTTCGGTTTTTAGAACGCGAATTGACACAGATTATTGAAAGTCGGCGCTGTATGTGCTGTTTTCAAGAGTTCAAACAACCACTTGCTAAGAAAGTGGTTGTTTGCTGTTTTAAATCGTAATATAACTTAACTAAATCAAATTGTCATCTCGTACGCAAAGAGAGAACACGAAACACGAAACATGAAACACGAAACACGAAACACGGAATAACCAATTTCACTCTCCTTCCCATCGACGCAAACGTTTGCAATATCCCTTTGGTTAATATTATTTTTTAATTGTTAGATAGTTAGCTCTTTGCACTATTTTTGTGTACGAATATTTGTTGATAGAAATACAATCCTGAAAAACTTTACCAATATGAGAAATACAAAAATTTTATTGATATTGCTGATTACATTAACAGTAATTTCCTGCAAGAAAGATCCCGTTGACCCGATTCCTTCCGATATTCCCGTTGGGATAAGCTACTCACCCGAAGCGCCCGATGCAGATAAAGAATTGACTATCACGTTCAAAGCCGATAACTCATCGCAGCTGTACGGTTATTCGGGCGATGTTTATGTGCATGTCGGAGTAGTTGTTGAAGGTGTGTGGAGGTATGTTCCGGCCGATTGGAACCAGAATTTAGCAAAGTGTAAAATGACATATGTCGAAGATAATGTTTGGAAAATAACACTTTCTCCATCCGTTCGTGCTTGGTTCAACTCGCAAGAAACCGCTGTCAACTCAGTGGGAGTAGTCATTCGAAGTTCCGACGGCTCAAAGAAAGGGCTTGTTAATGACTATTTTATCACGGTTACGGATAAAAAATACAAAGGTTTTGAACCGGCAGAAATCAAACTTGCACCTATGCCCGCAGGGGTAAAACACGGAATAAACGTAGTTGACAATTCTACGGTAACACTTGTACTTTATGATAAAGACCAGAATGGAAATCACAAAGATTTTGCGCACGTGGTAGGAGACTTCAACGATTGGAAATTGACTAACGACGAAAAATCCCAAATGTACAGAGATAATGCTGCCGGAACTTGGTGGATTACGCTGACCGGATTGGATGCTGCCAAAGAGTACGCTTTCCAGTATTATGTGGGAACGAAAGCGGGTGAAACCATTCGTTTAGGTGATCCCTATGCCGAAAAAATTCTTGATCCGCATAACGACGGATACATTAACGCTGCCACCTATCCGGAAAATAAAACTTCTAATCCGGCTGCCATTGGAATTTCTTCCGTTTTCAAAATTAAACGGGATGATTATACTTGGAAAGTACCTGATTTCACCATGCCAAATCCAAACAAATTAGTGATTTATGAAATGTTGTTGAGAGATTTCACACCCGCCGGAAATCTGACCGGAGCCATGAGAAAGCTTGATTATCTGAAAACATTGGGTGTAAATGCAATCGAACTAATGCCTGTTCAGGAGTTTGACGGGAACGACAGCTGGGGCTACAATCCGGCCTATTTCTTCGCGATGGACAAAGCGTATGGCACTCGGACCATGTATAAAGAATTTATCGATGCCTGCCATGAGCGGGGTATGGCAGTAATACTCGATGTGGTTTACAATCATGCCACGGGAGCTCATCCTTTTGCTAAGTTGTACTGGGATCCCGGTAAAAACAAGACGTCTCCGAATAATCCTTGGTTCAATGTTGATGCGCCGCATCCTTACAGTGTTTTTCACGATTTCAATCACGAATCACCTTTGGTACGCGATTATGTTAAACGAAATATCGATTTTCTTCTAAAAGAGTATAAGTTTGACGGATTCCGCTTTGACCTGACAAAAGGATTTACCCAAAAATCATCCAACGAAAGCACGGCTTCAAATTACGATGCTTCGCGTATTGCCATTCTGAAAGATTATTACGCTCAGGTGAAAGCTTCAAATCCAAATGCGATGATGATTTTAGAGCACTTCTGTGCCGATCAGGAAGAGCGTGAACTTGCTGAGGCAGGTATGTATCTGTGGGGAAATAAAAACGAAGCATATAGTGAAACTGCTATGGGGTGGAATACTCCTTCGAAAACGAGTTTTATGGGAATCAATGGTTGGACAAGAAATTGGACCTATAATAATGTGGTGGGATATATGGAAAGCCATGATGAAGAGAGAAATATGTTTGCAGCAAAAACTTGGGGAGCTGATATTGTGAAAAACAGTAATTTGAATCAAATGAAACGTGCAGCTTTGAACGCGGCATTTTTCCTGACCATTCCCGGCCCAAAAATGATTTGGCAGTTTGGAGAGTTGGGATATGACATTTCAATAGATCATAATGGAAGAACCGGTAAGAAACCAATTCTTTGGAATTATTTTGAAATTCCTGAAAGAAAAAAATTATACGATACCTACTCAAAACTGAATGTGGTGAGAGAAAACATGAGTACAACATTTGATGACAGAGATTCCTGGAGTAACCAGTTTGCAGGAGGTGACTGGGCAAATGGAAGAAGGATTACTCTCGACTCTCCAACGAAAAAAATGGTCGTTTTAGGTAATTTCGAAATTGATAAGACTATTAATATGAATGCTAATTTCCCGACTCCAGGAGTATGGAAAGATGAAATGGAAAATACTACAATTACCGTAACAGACGTGAATATGACAATTTCTATTCCGGCTCACGAATTTAAAGTTTATACGTTTTCGCATTAAAATAGTCTGCGCAATTCAACCTGTGTGAATCGTTCTGAAAATTAAACAGAAAAGAGAGTAAGTTCTTAGAAAACTCTCTTTTTCCTGACTTCGACACTGG